>Ga0164293_10000773_pt1 | contig 26424 bp, 21 predicted proteins | sample GEODES118metaG_FD_111487 | JGI IMG/M metagenome (GOLD analysis project Ga0164293, IMG submission 111487) | Eutrophic lake water microbial communities from Lake Mendota, Wisconsin, USA - GEODES118 metaG | ecosystem: Environmental > Aquatic > Freshwater > Lake | place: USA: Lake Mendota...
CGATCTGGTGGCCGGCGCGCAGCACCGAATCGCCACGTTCGTCGACGAGGCCGCCGAGGAGTGCGCAACCGCACCGCCGGAGCGATTGCTGGCCGACTGGCGAGACACCCGCAGTCGGTTGCATGACGCGTTGGGCGCGGTCCCGGAGGGCCGCAAGCTGCAGTGGTTCGGGCCACCGATGAGCGCGCCGTCGATGGCCACCGCCCGGCTGATGGAGACCTGGGCGCACGGCCTGGACGTCGCCGATGCCCTCGGGGTGGCGGTGGCGCCGTCGGCTCGGTTGAAGTCCATCGCGCACCTGGGGGTGCGGACCCGGGACTTCGCTTTCACAGTGCACGGCCTGACGCCGCCCACCGAGCCGTTCCGGGTGGAGTTGACCGACCCCGACGGTGAACTGTGGGCGTGGGGCCCGGACGACGCCGCCCAGACGGTGGCGGGTTCGGCGCTGGACTTCTGCGCTCTGGTCACCCAGCGCCGCCCGCTCGCCGAGTTGGATGTGGTGGCCCGCGGTGCGGATGCCGCGAAGTGGCTGACCATTGCGCAGGCCTTCGCCGGCCCACCCGGCGTGGGGCGCTGAACCGTCAAAGGGGGCCGGCGCCGTCGGCCAATCCGTCGGCGTCGGAGTCCACCAGCGTGATGTCCCAGCGCCCATCCCCATCGATGTCCACGTAACCGGTCGCCGCATGCTCCGAGACCGCACGGTCGGCCAGCCCATCGCGGTTGACGTCGAGGAACTGCTCCGGCGTGCCGTCGCCGTCGACATCCCCCACCGGGCCGGTGTGCTCAGTGCCGTGCAGGTCGAACCAGCGCTGCGGCGGCGGCGGGACGCCGGAGACCGCCCAGGTGCCGGTGCCGTCGTCGGTGTAGCGCGCCTCGGGCACGCCGTCGTCGTCGAGGTCTAAGTCCGCGTAGTCGCCCATGCCGTCACCGTCGCTGTCGCCCATCAGGTCGTCGAGAAGTCCGTCACCGTCGAGGTCGAGGCCGGCCGGGCCGGTCCAGATCGTCGCGGTCCCGTCGCCGGCATCCAGGCAGTAATCCATACCGAGTTAGACGGCGCCGCCGCCTTTGGCGTTCCACCAAGCCAGCAATTCGGCGCTGGCCTCCTCCGGCGAGAGCGGGCCGCGGTCCAGCCGAAGTTCCTTGAGGTATTTCCAGGCCTCGCCGACCTGCGGGCCGGCCGGGATGCCCAGAATCTCCATGATCGCGTTGCCGTCCAGATCCGGGCGCACCCGCGCCAGGTCCTCCTTGGCCGTCAGTTCGGCGATCCGGGCCTCCAGGCTGTCGTAGTTGGCCTGCAGTCGCGCCGCCCGCCGCTTGTTGCGGGTGGTGCAGTCGGCGCGCACCAACTTGTGCAGCCTGGGCAGTAGCGGACCGGCGTCGGCGACGTAGCGGCGCACCGCGGAGTCGGTCCACCGGCCGTCCCCGTACCCGTGGAACCGAAGATGCAGGTAAACCAGCCCGGAGACGTCGTCGACCATCTGCTTGGAGTACTTCAGCGCGCGCATCCGAGTGCGAACCATCTTGGCGCCGACCACCTCGTGGTGGTGGAAACTGACCCCGCCGTCGGACTCGTGGCGGCGGGTGGCCGGCTTGCCGATGTCGTGCAGCAGGGCGGCCCAGCGCAGGACCAGGTCCGGTCCGCCGGGTCCCTCCCCCGTGTCGCTTCGCTCCGGCCCGCCGGGTCCCTCCCCCGTGTCGCTTCGCTCCGGCCCGCCGGGTCCCTCCAGCGCGATCGCCTGCCGCAGCACGGTCAGCGAATGCTGGTACACGTCCTTGTGCTGATGGTGCTCGTCGATGGCCATCTGCATCCCGCCGATCTCCGGCAGTACCACCGCCCCGAGGCCGGTCTGCACCATCAGGTCGATGCCGGCCACCGGGTCGTCGCCGAGCAGCATCTTGTCCAACTCGACGGCCACCCGTTCGACGGCGATCCGGGACAGTTGCGGGGCCATCTCGACGATGGCCTCCCGCACCCGGTCCGCCACCCCGAACTGCAGTTGGGAGACGAACCGGGCGGCGCGCAGCATCCGCAGCGGGTCGTCGCCGAAGGACACCTCGGGGGCGGCGGGGGTGTCCAGGATGCGCCGGCGCACCGCGGCCAGACCGTCGAGCGGGTCGAGGAACTCCCCGGGGCCCTCGGCGGTGATCCGGACGGCCATCGCGTTGGCGGTGAAGTCGCGGCGGACCAGATCGTCGTCGAGTCGGTCCCCGTACTGCACCCGGGGGTTGCGCGACACCTGGTCATAGCTGTCGGCCCGGAAGGTGGTGATCTCCAGACGGTGACCGGCCTTGCCGACGCCGACGGTGCCGAAGTCGATGCCGGTGTCCCACAGCGCGTCGGCCCAGGGTCGCATGATCGCCTGCACGGTCTCCGGCCGGGCGTCGGTGGTGAAGTCCAGGTCGGTGGTCAACCGGCCGAGCACCGCATCGCGCACGGTGCCGCCCACCAGGTAAAGCTGGTGTCCGGCCGCCTCGAACACCGCGCCCACTTCACGAAGCAGCGGAGCCTGCCGGTGCAGTTCTACAGCGGCCCGGACCCGGAGTTCGTCCTCGGACTCCGGCATGGGGGGAGGCGACGCGGCGGGCACGTCCGGTGAGCCTAGTGCTCCGCGCCGCGGCCGCGACCGGCGAGTGCGGCCACGGCCGGACCGGTCACGGCAGCTACTATCACTTGGGTGTCGGAGGGCGAAGCGGCCAAACCACGACGGCGTCGAGGTCGACGCCGCGGGCGCCGCGCGGCAAGCGCCCAGATCCCGTCCGAGCAGCCCGACGCGGCCACCGACACACCCGCCCAGCGCAGCACTGGGTCCACGGCGCATACCGACCGTCCCCGATCCCGGCAGCGCTCCCCATCGCGGCTGCGCACCGTCTACGAAACCTCGGCGGGCGGCTTGGTCATCGACGGCCTGGACCGGCCGCGGGAAGAGCAGGTGGCTGCGCTGATCGGCCGCGTCGACCGGCGCGGGCGGATGTTGTGGTCACTACCCAAAGGACATGTCGAACAGGGCGAGACCGCCGAGCAGACCGCCATCCGGGAAGTCGCCGAGGAGACCGGTATCCACGGCCATGTGCTGGCCCAACTCGGCAGCATCGACTACTGGTTCGTCACCGAGGGACGACGGGTGCACAAGACGGTGCACCATTATCTGCTGCGGTTCTCCGGCGGCCAGTTGTGCGACGAGGACCTCGAAGTCACCGAGGTGGCCTGGGTGCCGGTGATCGAACTGCCCGACCGGCTGGCCTACGCCGATGAACGCCGCCTGGTCGAGGTGGCCCACGACTTGATCGAACTGCTGCAGTCCGACGGGCCCGCGGCACTGCCACCGCTGCCGCCGTCGGCGCCGCGCCGCCACCCCCAGACCCACTCCCACACCCGCAGCCGCCCGTCCCGCGCCGAGGCGCCCGGTGAGCACCGGGCGAATGGCCGCGGTCCGGGCGCGTGAGGGTGCATCGGCGGCGAGCGAGGATCCTCGTCGCACTCCTCGGGCTGCTCGCCGTGTTGTTCTGCCCGCAGTTAGTGCCCACCGTGGCCGCCGAACCCGACGCGTCGGCGTTCGTGCGGGTCCGGCTCGACAGCGTCAGCCCGGACGTGGTCACCACCTCCAGCGAACCCACCGTCACCGTGACCGGAACGGTCACCAACGTCGGGGACCGACCGGTACGCGACGTGGTGGCCCGCCTGGAACGCAGCGCGGCGGTGCAATACTCCTCGGCGCTGCGCACCACCCTCTACGCCGACGGTCAGTTCAACCCGGTCAGTGAATTCATCACTGTGGCAGCCGAACTCGACCGTGGACAGGCTGCCGGATTCAGCTTCACGGTGCCGCTGCGCGCGGCGCAGGGGCCGGCACTGGACATCGAGGACCCCGGCGTGTACCCGGTGCTGATCAACGTCAACGGCACACCGGACTACGGGGACACCGCCCGCCTGGACGAGGCGCGTTTCCTGCTGCCGGTAACCGGTGTCCCGGCCGACCCGACGACCGCCTCCGGCAACACCCTGGATGACACGGTGCCCCCCGGCACCGCTAAACCGGTCGCGGTGACCATGCTGTGGCCGCTGGCCGACAAGCCACGTCTGGCCCCCGGGCTGCCGGGCGGCACCAGACCGGTGCGACTGATGAACGACGACCTGGCGGTATCGCTGGCCGCCGGCGGCCGCCTCGACACTCTGCTGGGAGCGGCGGAGTTCGCCACCAGCCCCGAGGCCATCGACCCCGGCACCGGAGTGGACCGCGCCCTGTGTCTGGCGGTGGACCCCGACCTGCTGGTCACGGTCAACGCGATGACCGCCGGCTACGTGGTGGCCGAGGCGCCCAACGGACTCGGTACGGCCGCCCGCCCCGGCACCGGGCAGGCCGCCGCGGCGGCCTGGCTGGATCGGCTGCGCGGAGCGGCCCGCCGGATGTGCGTGATCGCCACCCCCTACGCCCAGGCCGACCTGGGGGCGCTGTACCGGATCAATGACCCTGCGCTGAGTGCTGCGGCGACCGGCGGCGCCGAGATCGTCGACCGGATCCTGGGAATCACCTCCACCCGCGGCGCCACCATCCTGGGCGACGGGGCGTTGACCGCGGCGGCGGCCAACCTGTTGGAGACGATGGAGCCGACCATCGCGATCGCCGCCGCCGCCACCGGGGGCGCCGCGCCGGTCACCGCCGACCTCACCGTCCGCCGGCTCTCCGGCCCGGTGGTGCTGGCCCCCTTCGACCCCGCCATCGGTGCAGCGCTGGCCGGCGTCGGCACCGACCCGACCGTGCCGGCCTACCTCGATGACGCACTGGCCGTGCCCGTCGGCTCCGACTCCCCCGTCGCCCGCCGCCAGGACGCCATCGCGGCGATGCTGTGGCGCACGCTGGCCGGCGACAACGAACCGCGCAGCCAGATCCTGCTGCCGCCGCTGAAGTGGAGCCCGCAACCCGATGACGCCCGCGCGATGCTCAGCGCGCTGGCCAACACCCTGCGGGCCGGCCTGGCCACGCCCCGGCCACTGGCCGCCCTGATCTCGGAGTCCCGGCTGACCCGGGACGCCAACGCTGACGGCGAACAAACCTCGGCCGACCTTCCCACCGACGTCCCCGGCCGGATCGACGACGACGTCATCGACACCATCCGGGCGGCGGCGCTGCGGCAGTGGAGCCTGACCTCGGCGCTGAGCACCGACGCCCGCACCGGCCTGACCGGCCTGCAGTACACCGCCCCACTGCGCGAGGACATGCTGCGGGCGCTGAGTCAGACCGAGCCGCCCGCCACCCGCAATGACGTTGCCCGCCAACGGCTCGCAGTGGTCGCGGCCACCATCGAGGACCTCTTCCGGGCGGTCTCCATCGTCAACCCCGGCGACTCCTACACCCTGGCCACCGAGCGCAGCGCGCTGCCTCTGGCGCTGCGCAACGACCTGTCCGTCCCGATCCGGGTGCGGTTGCAGTTCGACGTACCACCCGGCATGACCGTGACCGACATCGGCGAACAGGAGGTGCCGCCGGGCTATCTGCCGCTGCGGGTACCGGTCGAACTGCACGTCACCCAACGCGTCGCCGTGGACGTCACGATGCGCACCCCGGAGGGTCTGCAACTCGGCGACCCGGTGCGTTTGTCGGTGCACTCCAACGCCTACGGAAAACTATTGTTCGCCATCACGATGACCGGCGGTGCGGTGTTGGTGCTGCTGGTCGGTCGCCGCCTCTATCACCGCTTCCGCGGCCAACCCGACCGGGCCGACCTGGACCGGCCCCGCCCGCCGCATCGGAAGCATCCCGAGGCCATGGGCCCACGGGGAAGGACCCCCCGCCCCCGAGGAATCGATAGATGAGCCAGCCTCGGTCGGACACCGGGGACCGCCCACAGCGCGAGGAACTCTCCGACTCGGCGGTGGTTTCCCGGTCGTGGGGCATGGCGCTGGCCACGTTGGTCAGCCGGATCACCGGCTTCATCCGGATCGTGCTGCTCGCCGCGCTGCTCGGGGCGGCACTATCGAGTTCCTTCACGGTGGCCAATCAGCTGCCGAACCTGATTGCCGCGCTGGTACTGGAGGCCACCTTCACCGCGATCTTCGTGCCGGTGCTGGCCCGCGCCGAACGCGATGACCCCGACGGCGGTGCGGCCTTCGTCCGCCGGTTGGTGACGCTGGCCACCACGATCCTGCTGCTGGCCACCGTCCTGTCGGTGGCGGCCGCACCGCTGCTGGTGCGGCTGATGCTCGGCGACGACCCGAAGGTGAACGAGCCACTCACCATCGCGTTTGCCTATCTGCTGCTGCCGCAGGTGATCTTCTACGGCCTGACGTCGGTGTTCATGGCAATCCTCAACAATCGCAACGTGTTCGGACCGCCGGCCTGGGCGCCGGTGGTGAACAACGTGGTGGCCATCGCCACCCTCGGGCTGTTTCTGCTGGTGCCCGGCGAACTGTCCCTCGACCCGGTCCAGATGGGTACTGCCAAGCTGCTGGTGCTGGGCGTCGGAACCACCCTCGGGGTCGTCGCGCAAGCCGCCGTGTTGCTGATCGCCATCCGCCGGGAGCGGATCAGCCTGCGGCCGCTGTGGGGAATCGACGACCGGCTCAAGCGGTTCGGCACGATGGCCGCGGCGATGGTGCTGTACGTGTTGATCAGCCAGGTCGGTCTGGTGGTCGGCAACCAGATCGCCAGTACCGCAGCGGCATCCGGCCCGGCGATCTACAACTACACCTGGCTGGTGCTGCAACTGCCGTTCGGGATGATCGGCGTGACGATCCTGACCGTGGTGATGCCGCGACTGAGCCGCAACGCCGCGGCCAACGACAACCCCGCCGTGCTCGCCGATCTGTCGTTGGCCACCCGGCTCACCATGGTCACCCTGATCCCGGTGGTGGCGTTCATGACCGTGGCCGGCCCGGCGATCGGCAGCGCGCTGTTCGCCTACGGGAAGTTCGGCGAAGTGGACGCCAACTATCTCGGTATCGCGATCGCGCTGTCGTCGTTCACGCTCATCCCCTACGCCCTGGTGCTGCTGCAGTTGCGGGTGTTCTACGCGCGCGACGACCCCTGGACGCCGATCCTGATGATCCTCGCCATCACCGCGGTGAAGATCGTCGCATCGCTGCTGGCGCCGCACCTGACCGACGACCCCGAACTGGTGGCCGGCTATCTGGGCACCGCCAACGGCGTCGGATTCCTCGCCGGGGCGGTGCTGGGACATCTGCTGCTCCGCCGGTCGCTGCGCCCGCCGGGCGGCCGGCTGCTGGACTCCACGGTGCGGCGCACCATCCTGGTCAGCACCGCTGCGGCGACGGTGGCCGCCGTCGTCACCGCCGGGGCGGATCGGCTGCTGGGACTGCAGACCCTCACCGAACGCAGTGGCGGCGCGGGCTCGATGGTGCGGCTGGTGATCCTGGCGGCCGTCATGGTGCCGCTGCTGGTTGCACTCCTGGTGGCCGGGCGAGTCCCCGACGCCGTCGCCGGCTGGGCAGCGGTACGGCGGCGGATCCTGCGTCGCGGAGCAGCTGCCGACGTTGCGCCACTGGACTCACAGCTCCCCGAGAAGCGGGGTGTGGTCACGTACCCTGAACCCGGCACGACGGCGCATCACGCCGACTCCACGCGGAAAGGACTGGAACTGAGCGATCAAGGCACGCCTGCGGGCCCGCCCGGCGACGCGACGGCGAAGATCCCGCGCCCGCGCGCCGACGAGTTCCAGCCCGACGTCGCGGGCCAGTTCGCCGCCGAACCGGTCGCCGGACGAGGTTCAGCCGGGGCCCTGCCGCTGGGGCCCGGCGCCACCGTCGCCAACGGCCGCTATCGGCTACTGGTATTCCACGGCGGACCGGCCGGCCTGCAGTTCTGGCAGGCCCTCGACACCGCACTGGATCGTCAGGTTGCGCTGACCTTCATCGACCCGGCCCGCACCATGGCTTCCGAGCAGATCGAACAGATTCTCTCCCGAACCCAGCAACTCAGCCGGGTGCAGCGGCCCGGCGTGGCCCGGGTCCTCGACGTCACGCCGATCGACAACGGCAGCGGACTCGTTGTCTCCGAATGGATCCGGGGCGGCTCGCTGAAGGAGGTCGCCGGCACCTCGCCGTCGGCCGTCGGCGGTGCCCGGGCGATCCAGTCGCTGGCGGCGGCGGCCGACGAGGCACACCGCGCCGGGGTGCCCCTGTCGGTGGACCACCCCAGCCGGATCCGGGTCAGTATCGACGGGGACGTGACGTTGGCCTTCCCGGCCACCCTGCCGGACGCGACCCCGGCCGCGGACGTCCGGGGTATCGGCGCGGCGCTGTACGCCCTGCTGGTCGACCGCTGGCCGCTGCCAGAGACCGGCGCTGCGAGCGGACTGCGGCCCGCCGAGACCGATCCCTCCGGGCAGCCGATCGAGCCCAGAGACCTCAACAACGCAATCCCCTTCCAGATCAGCGCAGCCGCGACGCGGGCGCTGGAACCGGGCGGCGGCATCAGCAGCGCACCGAACCTGCTGCATCTGCTGCAGCAGGCGACCAACGCGGCGGATCGGACCCCGCGAGTGGATCCGGCCGCGCCCACCGAGGCGGCACCGGCGATGAGCGGGGCCGCCGCGCCGGTTCAGCACCGGGGACCGCAACCGCCGGCCGGCGCAGCGAACCGGCCGCAGCCGGAGTCCGTCCCCGCCGACCCGGCCCGGCGCCGCCGCAATCTCATGGTCGGGATCGGCGTGGGTACCGCCATTCTGGCAGTGGCGCTGATTGTGCTCGGCACGTTCCTCAGCCGCATCTTCGGTAACCCGGACGACGAGCTCAAAAGTGAGCAGCTGGGCTTGAACACCACTACGACCTCAGCCACGGAAAGTACCGGGGCGATGGTCGAACCTGTTGCAGCGACAGTGTTTTCACCCGGTGGCGAGGCGGACGCACCCAATCTGGCCGGGTTGGCCATCGACGGCGATCCAGCGACCCTGTGGCCGACCGACACCTACACCGACGCCGTTCCGTTCCCGAACTTCAAAAGCGGGGTCGGCCTCATGCTGGAGTTGCCCGAGCCGATCGTGGTGGGCAGCGTGACCCTGGGAATCTCCAGCACCGGGACCCAGGTGCAAATCCGGTCGGCCTCCTCCCCCAACCCGGACAGCCTGGAGGACACCACCCTGTTGACCGGTCCGACATTGCTCAAACCCGGCACCAACACGGTCTCGGTGCCCAGCGCCGCGCCGACCTCCTATGTGCTCGTGTGGATCTCGACGATGGGCCAGGTCGGCGGCCAGAGCCGGACCGACATCTCCGAGATCACCGTGCGTCAGGCCGCTTCCTAACAGCTGCACCACCGGGTGAAGTGCCCCGGCGGCGGCACCGGAATTACGGTCCGCCCGTGCCCAGCTATTCCGGTGCGAACCGCAGTGACGGCGAACTGTTGTACGCCCACATCGCCGGTGACCGTTATGCCTTCGAGGAGCTCTTCCGCCGGCACAGCGCCCGGTTGTACCGGCTGGCCCGCCGGCGCAGCCACACCGCCGAAGATGCTTGCGATGCGCTCCAGGATGCGATGCTCTGCGCCCATCGGGCGGCGGGATCGTTCCGCCATGACGCACCGGTCAGCAACTGGCTGTGCCGCATCGTGGTCAACGCCTGCCGGGACCGGATGCGCCGCAACGCGATCCGGCCCACGGTGACGCTGACCCCGGAAAATTGCCCCCAGGTGGCCGACCGCACCGGGCAGCTTGAGACCGCGCTACTGGTCCGCCAAGCACTGCTGCGGCTGCCGGCCGCGCAACGCGACGCCGTGGTGGCGGTGGACATGTACGGCTACTCGGTGGCCGATGCCGCGGCTCTGTTCGACGTCGCGGAGGGCACCGTCAAGAGCCGCTGCGCCCGAGGCCGGGCCCGCTTGGCGGTACTCCTGGGAAGTACTCGCGGCGGCGGGGCGGCACACTGATCCAGTGGACTCCCCGCACCACCGGCATACCGTCACCGGTTGGCCGGCCCGCAGCGGCCCCGCGCACGCCGACCGGCGATGGGTGCCGCCGACCCGGGTCGCCACCGCTGCGGTCGGTGCCGCGGCGGTGCTCGCAGCGGTGGGCTTCGGTGCGGCGGCCTGCCTGAGTGCGGCGGGACCGACCCGCAGCACACCGACCAGCGCCAACCAGATCACCGTCCCGGTCAGTACCGACACGGCAGAGAGAGCCCCTTGATGGGGCCCTTGATGCGCGGCCGGGGAACAGCCCCGCCTACCCTGTTGTTTGACCCGGTGACACTGTTTGACCGAGTGACACCTGAGGCGGGACGGGCCCGCGTCCGCAATCTGCGCAGAAAGGGCGGCGTATGACCGACCAGACCTTGCATGACGTCATCGTGATCGGATCCGGCCCGGCCGGCTACACCGCCGCCATCTACACCGCGCGCGCCGAACTACGGCCACTGGTCTTCGAGGGCACCGCCTTCGGCGGCGCGCTGATGACCACCACCGAGGTGGAGAACTATCCGGGCTTCCGCACCGGTATCACCGGTCCGGAGTTGATGGACGAGATGCGCGAGCAGGCCCTGCGATTCGGCGCCGACCTGAAGATGGAAGACGTCGAGTCGGTATCGCTGGAAGGTCCGGTCAAGAAGGTGGTGACCGCCGACGGAGAGACCCACCTGGCCCGGGCGGTGATCCTGGCGATGGGTGCAGCGCCCCGCTACCTCGGGGTCCCCGGCGAGCAGGAACTGCTGGGCCGCGGGGTCAGTTCGTGCGCCACCTGCGATGGATTCTTCTTCAAGGGACAGGACATCGCCGTGATCGGCGGCGGCGACTCGGCCATGGAGGAAGCCACCTTCCTGACCCGGTTCGCCCGCAGCGTCACCCTGATCCACCGGCGCGAGGAGTTCCGGGCGTCCAAGATCATGCTCGAGAGGGCCCGGTCCAACGACACGATCACCTTCCTGACCAACACCGCGGTGCTCGCCGTCGAGGGCGAGGGCACCGTGACCGGTCTGCGGGTGCGCAACGTCGTCACCGACGAGGAATCCACCCTCCCGGTGACCGGGGTCTTCGTCGCCATCGGTCACGACCCGCGCTCGGAACTGGTCCGGGGCGCCGTCGAGATCGACCCGGAGGGCTACGTCCTAGTGCAGGGACACACCACCGCCACCTCACTGCCCGGTGTATTCGCGGCCGGTGACCTGGTGGACCACATCTACCGGCAGGCCATCACCGCGGCCGGCAGCGGCTGTGCGGCCGCCATCGACGCCGAGCGGTGGCTCGCCGAAGCCGCGCAGTCCTCCGACAGCGCCGAAATGATTGGAGCCCAGCAGTGAGCACCGTGACCGTAACCGACGACAGCTTTGCCGAAGCCGTACTCGCCAGCCCGACTCCGGTGCTGGTCGATTTCTGGGCCACCTGGTGCGGACCCTGCAAGATGGTTGCCCCGGTCCTCGAGGAGATCGCCAAGGAGAAGGCGGGAACGCTGACGGTGGCCAAGGTCGACGTTGACTCCAACCCGTCGGCGGCCAGGGATTTCCAGGTCGTCTCGATCCCCACTCTGATTCTGTTCAAGGACGGCAAGCCGGTGAAACGGATCGTCGGGGCCAAGGGCAAGGCCGCGTTGCTACGGGAGCTTGCCGACGTCCTCTAGCGAACTGTTCGGCGGCGACGGCAGAGACGAATTCGTTACCCGAGGTACGCCGACCGGTTTCCGCTAAGCCCGTTTCTTCTGCGAGAATGCCTGTCATGTCCAGTCCCGGCGCCGGCCCCGGCGACGCCGCCTCCGGGCGCGCCGCCCCGTCGGCCGACCTACTGCGCCGCGGTGACCGAAGCGGTGCAGTGATGGAAGTCCGCGCCGCGCTGGCCGCGCTGGGATTGCTGGCCAACCCCGATGACGACCTGACCACCGGCAAGCAGGTGGCACCGGACTTCTTCGACGACGAACTCGACCGCGCGGTCCGCGCCTTCCAGCAGCGCCGCGGCCTGCTCGTCGACGGGATCGTCGGACCGGCCACCTATCGCGCGCTGCGCGAGGCCTCCTATCGGTTGGGCGCCCGGACCCTGGCCCACCAGTTCGGCGCACCGATGTATGGCGACGACGTCGCCACCCTGCAGGCGCGGTTGCAGGACCTCGGCTTCTACCACTCCCTCGTCGACGGCTACTTCGGTCTTCAGACCCACAACGGGCTGATGTCCTACCAACGGGAATACGGACTCGCCCCGGACGGCATCTGCGGCCCGGAAACGTTGCGCTCCTTGTATTTTCTCGGCTCGCGGGTAACGGGCGGCTCGCTGCACGCCATCCGCGAGGAAGAACATGTCCGGCTGTCCGGTCCCCGGCTGTCGGGCAAGCGGATCATCATCGACCCGGGCCGCGGCGGCGCCGACCACGGCCTGATCGTCAACGGGGCGCAGGGTCCGATCAACGAAGCCGAGATCCTCTGGGACCTGGCCAGCCGACTGGAGGGCCGGATGACGGCCATCGGCATGGAGACCTTCCTGTCCCGGCCGGTCAACCACAGCCCGGCCGATGCCGAACGGGCCGCCACCGCCAACACCGTCGGGGCCGACCTGATGATCAGCCTCCGTTTCGAGCGGCAGGCAAGACCGTCGGCTAACGGCGTCGCCTGCTTTTACTTCGGCAGCCCGCACGGTTCGGTGTCCACGATCGGGCGTAACCTCGCAGGCTTCGTTCAACGAGAGTTGGTGGCGCGCACCGGGTTACGCGATTGCCGCACACACGGGCGTACCTGGGACCTGTTGCGGCTGACCCGCATGCCGACGGTCCAGGTGGACGTCGGCTACATCACCAGCACCCATGACAGCGCCATGCTGGCGACCCGAGAAGCCCGCGACGCGATCGCCGAAGGCATTCTCGCCGCCGTGAAGCGCCTGTACCTGCTGGGCAAAAACGACCGCCCGACGGGCACCTTCACTTTCGCCGAGCTGCTGGCCCACGAACAGTCCGTGGATCACGGCCGGCCGGCGGTCTGAGGGCGCTAGCCCGACGACCCCACCGGCTGCGCACTCTCCAGCCGGGTGCTCTCCAGTAGCCGCTCCAGCGCCGCCTCGACCTCCGCTTTCCAGCCCAGGCCCTTGTCGAGTTCCAACCGCAGCCGGGGGAAATACCGGTGCGGGGAGACAACGGTGAAGCCGGCCTGCAGCAGGAAATCGGCGTCGATCATGCACAGGTCGAAGGAGCAATCGCCCAGGGCGTGAATGGCCGGGGCCAGATCGGGATCGACGCCGCCGGCTCGGCCCGCGGCGTCGTGCAATTCGGCGGCCTCGGCGGTCCGGCCGAACGCTTCCAGCGCCCGCACCCCGCGCCGGACCAGTTCACTGACGACCTGCCCGATCAGCAGGGAGTTGAGACCGTCCGGCTGACCGGGTTCCACCCCCATCGACGTCAGCAGCACGGCGTCAGCACTGACCGGACCGGTGGGAAACCGTTGCGCGCGCGGCACTGCACGCGGGGGTGCGTACAGCACATAGCCCAGGCACGGTTCATCGTGATCGTCGGCATCGCCGGTCGCCGGGGTGGCGACCTGTCCGCAAGACCCCCACTCCAGCATGACCATCGACAGCCACGCCTCCTTCTCGAACTCGGGGTCGGGCAGATAATCCTCGCCGTCGAGGGTCTGTGGGTCCACCTCCCAGAAGACGCATCGGCGGGCGTGCTTGGGCAACTGCTCGAACCCCTCAAGCCGCAGCGGCCTGATTCGAACGGACACCAGATCTCCCGGTCTTCTCCCGGACTCCCCGGGTTTCCCGCCGTGCGGACCCGCCCGGCAGTCTCAGGATAGGAGAGCCGACGACCAGCGGCCAGTATTACTGGTACGGCTGGTGCTGGGTTTCCTCCCACCGAATGAAATCGATTGCCGCACTTGATGATTCCGAGACCCCCTGGCGATCACCCGAATCCCGGACACGGCGGCGCCACAGTAACGTCACAGTGACGTAACGGGCTGGTGTGGTGGGCTGCGTTACCGCGGCGTTGAAGAGTTCATCAATTCGACGATTCGCTGCAAATCGTCCACCGAGCCGAACTCGACGACAATCTTGCCCTTGCGCTTGCCCAGGCTCACCGTGACCCGGGTGTCGTAGGTGCTCGACAACCGTTCGGCCACGTCCTGCAGACCGGGCATCTGAATCGGTTTACGGCGCTTGGGTGCCGCCGGCTTCTCCCCCGCCCGGTTGGCCAGGGTCACCGCCTCCTCGGTGGCCCGCACCGACAACCCTTCCGCAACGATCCGCGCGGCGAGTTCCTCCTGGGCGCCGGCCCCGGCGTCCAGCGCCAGGAGTGCCCGGGCGTGGCCGGCCGACAGCACTCCTGCGGCGACCCGGCGCTGCACCGGTATCGGCAATCGGAGCAGGCGGATCATATTGCTGATCACCGGCCGGGACCGGCCGATCCGGCCGGCCAGTTCCTCGTGCGTGACACCGAACTCGTCGAGCAACTGCTGATAGGCGGCCGCCTCTTCCAACGGGTTCAGCTGGGCGCGGTGGATGTTCTCCAGCAGTGCGTCGCGAAGCAAGTCGTCGTCAGCGGTCTCCCGGACGATCGCCGGGATGGCGGCCAGTCCGGCCTGCTGCGCCGCGCGCCACCGCCGCTCCCCCATCACCAGTTGGTACCGGCTGCTGCCCACCTCGCGGACCACGATCGGCTGCATCAGGCCGAACTCGCGGATGGAGTGCACCAACTCGGCCAGCGCCTCCTCGTCGAAGACCTGCCGGGGTTGACGCGGGTTCGGCTCGATGTGGGTCGGGTCGATCTCGCGGTACACCGCCCCGATACCGGGGGCCACCTGCGCGGTGGGCACGCCGCCACCGATCACGACGTCGGCCGCCGCGTCGCCCAGTCGGGGCCCGCCGTCGCCAGGCCCAGTGGGGATGAGTGATGCCAGTCCGCGGCCGAGGCCGCCCCGGCGCCGTGAAGGTTGCGTCATGTGCGTTCTCCAGTTACTGGCGGGTGGCGAGTTCGCGGCCGGCATCGAGATAACTCATCGCCCCCCGCGATCCAGGATCGTAGTCGATGATGGTCATGCTGTAGCCGGGCGCTTCGGAGACCTTAACGCTGCGTGGGATGACGGTGTGCAGCACCTTGTCGCCGAAGTAGCGGCGAACCTCCGTGGCGACCTGGTCGGCCAGCTTGGTCCGGCCGTCATACATGGTCAGCAGCACGGTGGTCACATTCAACTGCGGATTGAGGTGGGCCTTGACCATCTCGATGTTCTTCATCAACTGCGAGACACCCTCGAGGGCGTAGTACTCGCACTGGATCGGGATCAACACCTCCGGTGCGGCCACCAAGGCGTTGAGGGTCAGCAGGCCCAGTGACGGCGGGCAGTCGATAAACACGAAGTCGAAGTCCAATCCATCAAGACCGGCAAGCGCATTACGGAGCCGGTTCTCCCGGGCCACCATGCTGACGAGTTCGATCTCCGCGCCGGCGAGGTCGATGGTGGCCGGCACGCAGAACAGCCGGTCGCTGTGGGGGCTCTGCCGGATCGCATCTCGGACCGGGATATCGCCGAGCAGCACCTCATAGGAGGACGGCGTGCCCGATTGGCGATCGGCGATGCCCAGCGCGGTGCTGGCGTTGCCCTGGGGGTCGAGATCGATCACCAACGTCTTGAGGCCCTGAACCGCCATCGCCGCCGCCAGGTTGACCGCGGTGGTGGTCTTACCGACCCCGCCCTTCTGGTTGGCGACGGTGAAGATCCGGCGCCGGCTGGGCTTGGGTAGTTGGCCCGCGGTGGTGTGCAATACCTGCATCGCGCGCTTCGCGGCAGCCCCAATCGGGGTATCGGCGTCGGGTCCGTCGGGCCATGTTTCACGTGAAACGGCGCCCTCGCCGAACGGCGGCTGCGTCATGGCTTTCTCCTCTCCGGTGCGTCGGAACGTCGTCGGGCCTTCGTCTGGGTCGACGCCTTCTGGGTCGACGCCTTCTGGGTGGACGACACTGTGTCCCCCCGCACCGCCGCCACGACGGTGGCGGGTGGGCTCAGGTAGCCCGATCCACATCTCACCACCTCGACACCCCGCGCACCTAACCGAACCATCGCCGGCCCTCGTTCGGCGACCTCCGCCTCGGCCCGCTCCCCCTTCAGTGCCAGCATGCGACCCCCCGCGCGCAACAACGGCAGACTCCATCGGGCGAGCTTTTCCAAGTCGGCAACCGCGCGCGACACCACCACGTCGGCATCCGAGACCGCCGCGCGCACCGCGGCGTCCTCGGCCCTGCCGCGCACCACGGTCATGGTGAGACCCAGGGTGGCGACGACCTCGGTCAGAAATTCGGTTCGCCGCAGCATCGGCTCGACCAGGGTGACGGCCAAATCAGGGCGGGCGATCGCCAACGGTATTCCGGGCAACCCCGCGCCGCTGCCGACATCGACGACCCTGGCTCCCGGCTCGATCAATTCGGCCACCGCCGCGCAGTTCAAGAGGTGCCGGTCCCAGATTCGATCCACTTCGCGGGGCCCGAGCATGCCGCGTTCCACACCGGGGCCGCTGAGCAGATCCGCGTACTCGCGGGCCAAGTCCAGGCGCGCGCCGAATACTTGGGTGGCCGGATCCGGCGCGTCGGGCGCGGCATGTTTCACGTGAAACATCCTCTCGCCGCGCCCGAACTACATCGATGTAACTTCAGTCCTTGAGCACCACGACGCGCCGTGACGGTTCCACGCCTTCGCTCTCGCTGTGGACGCCGCTGACGCCCGCGACGGCGTCGTGCACGATCTTGCGCTCGAACGGTGTCATGGGCGCCAACTCCTCGCGTTGCCCGCTCTCCAGCACCCGGTGGGCGACCTTCTCCCCCAGCGCCGACAGTTCGTCGCGCCGGCGCCGCCGCCACCCGCCGATGTCAAGCATCAGCCGGCTTCGCTCGCCACTCTTCTGAAGCACGGCCAGCCTGGTGAGCTCCTGCAACGCGTCGAGCACCTCGCCGCGCCGCCCGACCAACTTGTTCAGATCACTACCGCCATCAATGCTGACGATCGCGCGGTCACCTTCGACGTCGAGGTCGATGTCGCCGTCGAAGTCCAGCAGGTCGAGTAATTCCTCCAGATAGTCGCCGGCGATCTCGCCCTCGGCGACCAAGCGCTCCTCAAGGTCGGTGCCCTTCCGCTTCGGTGCGGCCGTGTCCTCATTGCCCACCACGGTGCTGTCCTGGGTTGCGTCGTGCTGGGCCCCGTCGTGCTGCGTCTCGTCGTGCTGCGTCTCGATCTCAGTCATGGTTTCTCCTTGTCCGGTCGCTAGCCCGGTCATCGTTTGCGTTTCTTGGGGCGCCCGGCTGGGCGCGCGCCGGGCCGTGGCGCCCGGGGGGGCGCCGCAGCGGCACTGCCGTTGCCGTTGCTCTGGTTCTGGGCGGGAGTTGCTCCCCCGCCCGTGGTGTCCGTCGCGGTCTCCCCGTCGAGTTCGGCAGCGGCCACGTCGGCGACAGTTGCCTTGCGGTTCTTGACCGGCTTGGCTCCCGGCGCGGGGGCGTTGGCGGCGCGGCGGGCCAGCGCCTCCTCCTTAGCGGCCTCCTCCTCACGTTCGATCTTGCCGAACACGAGGTGCTGCTGGGCGAACGTCCAGATGTTGTTGGACACCCAGTAGATGATGATGGCGATCGGCAGGAACGGCCCGCCCACAACGACTCCCAGCGGGAAGACGTAGAGCGCCAGCTTGTTCATGATCGCGGTCTGCGGGTTGGCTGCCGCCTCCGGACTCTGTCGCGAGATGGACGCCCGGCTGTTGAAGTACGTCGCGATGCCGGCCAGGATCATCAGCGGGATAGACACCGCCGCCACCGCCGGGCGGCTGAACTCGGTGAAGGCCGCTATGCCGTGCTGCTGGGTGATCGCTGCACCGATTGGAGCGCGGAAAAGGTTGGCGTCCAGGAAGTGGCCGACATCGGTCGCGCTGAAGAAGTAGTTGGGCAGCCGGCGGTTCTCCTCAACCGATAGACCCAGCCGGCCGAAACCGGACTGGGTCCGGTTGAACGACATCAGCACGTGATACAGGCCGAGGAACACCGGTACCTGGGCCAGCATCGGCAGACAGCCGAGGATCGGGTTGAAGTCGTGTTCCTTCTGCAGCTTCTGGATCTCCAGCGCCATCCGCTGGCGGTCCTTGCCGTACTTCTTCTGCACGGCCTTGATCTGGGGCTGCAACTCCTGCATTTTGCGGGTGGTCCGGATTTGCTTCACGAACGGCTTGTAGAGCACGGCTCGCAGGGTGAACACCAGGAACATCACCGACAGCGCCCAGGTGAAGAAGTTGTTGGGACCCAGGAGGGAACCAAACAGCTTGTACCACAGCCACATGATCCCGGAGACCGGGTAGTAGACGTAGTCGAGGCTGAACCAATTAAACATGTGCGCTCCTGACCTTCCCCTGTTCGGCCTCGCAAGACCGTTCGGGTATCGGATCCCATCCACCGCGGTGCCAAGGACCGCACTTAACCAATCGAACTACGCTCAACCAGGCTCCCCGAACCAGTCCGTACTCGGTGAGAGCCTCCACCGCGTACTGGCTGCAGGTGGGCATGAACCGGCACGACGGGAGCCGCAACGGCGAAACCATGTGCCGATATCCCTGGATGACGGCAATCACGATGCGCGCAATCCGGCCGGGACCCGCGCCGCGATCGGTCACCGGTGACGTTCCATGAGTACGTGTGCGCGCCGGACACCGCAGTGCAGTTGATGCTGAAGCCGGGCTGATCGCGCCACGCCACTGCTCGGCAACGCCCTGACGACAATGCGGTCGGCCGGGTCGAGATCGGCGATGACGGTGCGTGCCACGTGGCGCAACTTCCGCGCGACGCGATGCCGTTGCACCGATCCCCCAACGGATTTCGACACGATCAAGCCGATATGCGGCTGCGAACCGGACAGGGCGCGGTAGGCGTGTACTACGAGATCGGGCTGCGGTGCGCGCACTCCGTACCTAACGGTGTGGGTGAACTCTGCAGACCGTGTCATCCGGTTACGAGCCGGGAGCACTGGTGAGCCGACCGGTCGGTCAGGCAGTCAGCGAGCGGCGGCCCTTGCGGCGCCGGCCAGTCACGATGGCACGACCCGCGCGGGTACGCATCCGCAACCGGAATCCGTGGACCCTGGCCCGGCGCCGATTGTTTGGCTGGAAGGTGCGCTTACCCTTGGCCACGGCTATCTCTCCTCGTCACATCTCCGGCGACGGTCACCGCGGAAACTCGCGTTCCACGGCAGCTGCGCCCGTTGCTAAGTTGCCTGCGAACCGGCGCGGTCCCGTATCCGGCCGCTGCCGTGCCGCCCGTGGTTGGGCGACCTTGATGAGGGTACTGAGGTCACTTCCGCAGGTCAAACCGCGCTGTTCAGCTCCAGCCCGTCTTGTGGATAAATCCCGCTCCAGGTGTTGGCACAATGGTCGAAACCTGTTAACTTCTGCCAGTGCGGTTAAGCGTGACCGGGGATTTGCCCGTTCCCGCGTGCCGTAAGAACACACCGTAAGAACACCTAGTACCCATATGCTGCGAAACCAAGACGCTCTCTCCAGACCTGTACACAGCTGTGAATAACCTTGTGGACAGCTTTTCAGGCGCTTCCGGACCTCGTGGCCTGCCGCCGATGAGGGGGATCTGTTGTGACTGACGATCCCGGCTCTGATTTCACCTCGGTATGGAACCTGGTGGTTGCCGAACTCAACGGCGACAGTGACTGGTCTGACGAGGGAACCCTCGCACTGACCCCGCAACAGCGGGCCTGGCTCAAATTGGTGCGCCCACTGACCATCGCCGAGGGCTTTGCTCTGCTGTCGGTTCCGAGCCCATTCGTCCAGAACGAGATCGAACGCCATCTGCGGGGCCCGATCATCGACGCTCTGAGCCGGCGCCTCGGGCAACGAGTGGAACTGGGCGTCCGGATCGAACCCTCGGATGGATACCACCCAGGCGATTCGCTGGATCACGACATCCCGCTGACGGACTTCGAATCCGACGTCGCCGAGCACACCCCCGGCGCGGGGTCTGCTGACCAGGAGAACTGGCCGAACTATTTCATAGACCGCCCGCGCAGCAGCCAGCCTGAGGAGCCGACGGGTACCAGCCTCAACCGGCGATACACCTTCGAAACCTTCATCATCGGGGCCTCAAACCGTTTCGCCCACGCCGCCGCACTGGCAATCGCCGAAGCGCCGGCCCGGGCCTACAACCCGCTGTTCATCTGGGGTGAGTCCGGTCTGGGTAAAACCCATCTACTCCATGCCGCCGGCAACTACGCGCAGCGGCTTTTCCCCGGCGTTCGGGTGAAATACGTGTCAACCGAGGAATTCACCAACGACTTCATCAACTCGTTGCGCGACGATCGCAAAGTGGCGTTCAAGCGCAGCTACCGGGACATCGACATCCTGCTGGTTGACGACATCCAGTTCATCGAGGGCAAGGAAGGCATCCAGGAGGAGTTCTTCCATACCTTCAACACACTGCACAACGCCAACAAGCAGATCGTCATCTCCTCAGACCGCCCGCCGAAACAGTTGGCCACGCTGGAGGACAGACTTCGGACGCGGTTCGAGTGGGGGCTGATCACCGACGTCCAGCCCCCCGAACTGGAGACCCGGATCGCCATCTTGCGCAAGAAGGCACAGATGGATCGTCTGGCGGTGCCCGATGACGTACTGGAATTGATCGCCGGCAGCATTGAACGCAATATCCGCGAACTCGAAGGCGCGCTGATCCGGGTTACTGCCTTCGCCTCGCTCAACAAATCGCCGATCGACGTCGCTCTTGCCGAAATCGTGCTGCGCGACCTGATCGCTGACGCCAGCACCACCCAGATCAGCGCGGCCATGATCATGGCGGCCACCGCCGAATACTTCGACACCACCGTCGAGGAGTTACGTGGCCCCGGGAAAACCCGCGCCCTGGCCCACTCCCGGCAGATCGCCATGTATCTGTGCCGCGAGCTCACCGACCTGTCACTGCCCAAGATCGGTCAGGCATTCGGCCGCGATCACACCACCGTCATGTACGCCCAGAGGAAAATCCTCGGCGAGATGGCCTCGCGCCGTGAGGTCTTCGATCACGTCAAAGAACTCACCACCAGAATCCGGCAGCGCTCCAAGCGCTGACAGACGGTGACAATTGAGGGGCCGGAACACCATTCCGGTCGAAAAACTTCTGCACCCCTACTTATCAGCAGTCACAGCCCGCGGGTGTGTGCAGCGTGTGGACAAACTGGGGAACGGCAGCGGCCGGCCGGGGGAAGGCCGTGCACAATGCCGAATGCTCCACAACCAGTCACCCACCGCCCCGCTGTTATCCACAGTCGATCCACAACCGTCCGACGGGCTACGAGCAGGTACTTCGCACCTCCATCCACACCGTCCACAGGCCCTATTACTGTTATTGAGAAGTATTCAAAGGTTTCTTCTCAGAAGAAGATCCTTGGGGAAAGTCCCGGTGCAGCGGTCCGGACACCCGATTTGTCACCCCCACCGAATAGCTTTCAAGATCACCGCGGACGCTCTAGGTTGGTGATCTGACCGCCGGTGTGTCTCGGCGTCCTGCTGTCCGGGGCTATGAAGGGATTCGATGAACGTGGCGACCACGACGGTTGGCTCCGACCTGAAGTTTCGCCTGGTTCGAGAAGATTTCGCCGACGCTGTTGCCTGGGTCGCCCGCAGCCTGCCGAGTCGGCCGCCGTCGAACCCGGTGTTGTCCGGGGTGCTGATCACCGGCACCGATGATGGTCTGACCATCGCGGCTTTCGACTTCGACGTCTCTGCTGAAGTTCAAGTTCCTGCCGAAATCGCTTCGCCAGGAACGGTTCTGGTTTCCGGGAGGCTCTTGTCGGACATTACTCGCGCATTGCCGGCCAAGCCGGTTGACGTCAGTGTCGACGGGTCGCGGATGCTGCTGAACTGCGGCAGCGCGAAATTCTCGCTACCGGCGATGCCGGTGGAGGACTATCCGTCGCTACCTGCGCTGCCCGAGGAGACCGGTGTGGTGGCTGCGGACCTGTTCACCGAGGCTGTCGGCCAGGTCGCGGTGGCCGCCGGTCGCGATGACACCCTGCCGATGTTGACCGGTATCCGGGTGGAAATCTCCGGCGATAAAGTTGTGCTCGCGGCCACCGACCGATTCCGGTTGGCGGTGCGGGAACTCACGTGGGCAACGACATCACCGGATGTTGACGCCGCAATTCTGGTGCCGGCCAAAACCCTCGCCGAAGCGGCGAAGTCGGTGGCGCCCGGCAGTGACGTTCACCTTGCCCTGGGCACCGGGGCCTCGGTGGGCGAAGAACGTCTGCTGGGACTGCGTAGCGCAGGCCGGCGCAGTACCACCCGGTTGTTGGACACCGAGTTCCCGAAGTACCGGCAGTTGCTGCCGTCGGAGCACACCGCGGTGGCGACCGTCGGTGTTACCGAACTCTCCGAGGCAATCAAACGTGTGGCGCTGGTCGCCGACCGCGGGGCGCAGGTGCGGATGGAATTCAGCCCGGATGCGGTGCGACTGTCAGCCGGCGCTGACGGTGTCGGCCTGGCTGAGGAGGATCTGTCGGTCGACTTCGCCGGTGAGCCACTCACCATCGCGTTCAACCCCACTTACCTGACCGACGGTCTGAGTTCTTTGCACACCGATCGAGTGACCTTCGGTTTCACCACCTCGAGTAAGCCCGCGGTGCTGCGGCCGGCCCCCGAGCAGGTCCCCAGTGGTCCGGGACCGTTCCCCGCGATCGACACCGACTACGTCTACCTGCTCATGCCAGTCCGGCTCCCGGGCTGACATCTCACGAGAAAGCGGCGCGACATGCAACTGGGTCTGGTCGGTCTGGGCAAAATGGGTTTCAACATGCGCCAACGTCTGCGCGAGGGCGGCCATGAGGTGATCGGGTACGACCCCAGGCCCGAGGTCTCCGATGTGCCCAGCTTGGAAGGGTTGTCACAGGCCCTGAGTGGGCCGCGGGTGGTGTGGGTGATGGTTCCGTCGGGTCCGATAACCCACGACACGATCGCTTCCCTGGCGGAGGTACTCAGCGCCGGTGATCTGGTGGTCGACGGTGGGAACTCCCGGTACACCGAGGACGGCCGGCACGCGGAGTTGCTCGGGGCGCGCGGAATCGGATTCGTCGACGCCGGTGTGTCCGGCGGAATCTGGGGTCTCACCGAGGGCTATGGCCTGATGGTCGGTGGCAGTGACGCCGACATTGCCCGGCTGATGCCCGTTTTCGATGCGTTGCGCCCGACCGGTGATGTGGCAGACGGATTCGTCCATGCCGGCCCGGTCGGCGCCGGTCATTACGCGAAGATGGTGCACAACGGGATCGAATACGGGTTGATGCACGCCTACGCCGAGGGTTATGAACTGCTCAACGCCGAACCGTTGATCACCGACACCCAGGCCGTGATTCAAGCCTGGACCAACGGCACGGTGGTGCGGTCCTGGCTGCAGCAGTTGCTGGCCAAAGCGCTCAAAGAGGATCCGGACCTGGTCGACATCTCCGACTACACCGAGGACTCCGGCGAGGGTCGATGGACGGTGGAGGAAGCCATTCACCACCGCGTGCCCACCCCCGTTATCGCAGCATCGCTGTTCGCCCGGTTCGCTTCGCGACAGGAGCAGTCACCGACGATGAAGGCGGTGTCAGCGTTGCGCAACCAGTTCGGTGGTCATGCGGTCAAACGGGTTCCGCTGTCCGGTTAACCCATGTATGTCCGTCATCTGGCGCTGCGCGACTTTCGATCCTGGGCTCACCTGGACCTGGAATTGGCGCCGGGCCGAACCGTCTTCGTCGGATCGAACGGGTTCGGAAAAACCAATCTCGTTGAGGCACTGTGGTATTGCGCGACTTTAGGGTCGCATCGGGTAGCCACCGATGCCCCATTGATCCGGGCCGGTGCTGATCGGGCGGTGGTATCGGCGATCGTCGTCAACGAGGGACGCGAGCTGGCAGTCGACATTGAGATCGCCGCCGGCCGCGCCAACAAAGCCCGGCTGAACCGGACACCGGTGCGCAGCACCCGTGAAGTTCTCGGGGCGGTCCGCGCCGTTCTGTTTGCGCCGGAGGATCTTGCGCTGGTCCGTGGCGACCCCGGTGAGCGCCGACGCTATCTCGACGAACTGGCGACACTGCGCCGGCCAACCATCGCCGGGGTGCGCGCGGACTACGACAAGGTGCTGCGACAACGTACGGCCCTGCTGAAGTCGGCCGCCGGCTCACGGCTGCGGTCGGATCCCGGTGTACTGGAGACTCTCGATGTCTGGGACGGACACCTGGCCGCACACGGAGCCCAACTGATGGCCGCCCGGATAAATCTGGTCAACCAACTCAGCCCGGAAGTGGAGAAGGCCTACCAGGTGCTCGCACCGTCGTCCCGCCCCGCTGCGATCGCCTACCGCGCCAGCGTCGACTACGACGCCGAGGACATCGACTACCTGCAGACGGCGCTGTTGGCCGCGCTGGCCCGACGGCGTGACGCCGAGTTGGAGCGGGGCATGTGTCTGGTCGGCCCGCACCGCGACGACCTGGAACTGCGGTTGGGCGAGCAGCCCGCGAAGGGTTTTGCCAGCCACGGTGAATCCTGGTCCTTTGCCCTGGCGTTGCGGTTAGCCGCCTACGAACTGTTGCGGGCCGAGGGAAGCGAACCGGTCCTCATCCTCGACGATGTGTTCGCCGAACTCGACACCGCCCGGCGCAGTGCACTGGCGAGTGTCGCGGCCGGCGCCGAACAGGTACTGGTTACCGCCGCCGTCGGGGAGGACATCCCCGCCGAGTGGGACGCCGCCCGGATCGGTGTGACCCTGAAGGACGAGGACAGCGGCCGCGCGTCGGCGGTGGTGCTGCCGTGAACGACCCGGATTCCACCGCAGGACCGAGTGCCGGGGACGACCCGGAATTCCCGGCTCCCCCGGAGCATCTAGCCGGGCTGGCCGGTATGGATCTGGTACGCCGGGCGCTGGAGGAGGCCCGCGCCGCCGCCCGGGGACAGGGCAAGGAAGTCGGGCAGGGCCGCCGGAAGCCGGCCGCCCCTCGCGGCAGTGGTGCGGGTCGCGGGCGGCGGCGGTGGTCCGGGCCGGGACCGGACGCCCGCGATCCGCAGCCCCTCGGCGGCGTCGCTCACGAACTGGCCAAGACCCGGGGATGGAGTCCGCGGGTGGCCGAGGGCAGGGTTTTCGCTGAGTGGCCGGCAATAGTCGGGGAGCAGATCGCCGGGCACGCCGCCCCCACCGTTCTGCGCGACGGCGTCCTGGCCGTCACCGCCGAGTCCACCGCCTGGGCCACCCAGTTGCGCATGGTGCAGGCGCAATTGCTGGCCAAGATCGCCGCCGCGGTCGGCGACGGCGTGGTCACGTCGCTGAAAATCACCGGGCCGACCGCACCGTCGTGGCGCAAGGGGCCCCGGCACATCTCCGGGCGTGGTCCCCGCGACACCTACGGATGACAGCTAGCGAACCAGCGGTTGACCGTCTGCGGCCCACCCGTTGGTCCCGCTGGCCAACTCGTAGACGGTGCTGATCCCGGCCTCCTTCATGGCAGCCACCGCCGGTTGGGACCGGTTACCGCTGCGGCAGTAGACCGCGTACTCGCCAGCCGGATCGAGCCGGGCGATCCGCTCGGCGAAATCAGCCGACTGGACGGGGATGTTCACCGCCCCGGCGATGTGGCCCGACTCGAATTCCGCCGGCGTCCGTACGTCGATGAGTTCGATCCCGGGCCGGGTGATCACGGATGCGAATTCGGCCACCCCCACCCGTTGGGGCCCGGCCACCGCCACCGCCACAGACTCTGATGCCGTGGCCGTCGACCCCGATGAGCAACCTGCCAATGCGGCGGGCAACACGAGGCCCGCGGCGCAGACGGTGAGGACCAAGACGCGAGATGATTTCCTCATACCCTCGAGGGTATATCCGAGGCGGCTCCTCCGTCGACCCTCCGCCCCCCTTATCACAGTGGTCTCAGCGGCGCGAGGACGTGATGGATGGCCACGTCAGCCGTGCGGACGCGGCCTGATCTGAAATCTGCGCCGCACGGCGCAATTAGCTGTGTAGAAACGCCGCCGCAGAATCGGTGCTGTCCTACTTTCCCGGTAGACTGGGCGAAGTTATCCCGCGCGGCCGTCCGGCCGCCCGCCTGCTGATCCATCCCGAGGAGACCGGTTCGATCGTGGCTGCCCCGAAGAAACCAGAGCAAGAGACCTACGGTGCAGGCTCCATCAAGATTCTCGAGGGTCTGGAGGCGGTTCGTAAACGCCCCGGCATGTACATCGGCTCCACCGGCCGACGCGGACTGCACCATCTGGTCTGGGAAGTGGTGGACAACGCCGTCGACGAGGCGATGGCCGGTTTCGCCGACCAGGTCGACGTTCGCTTGCTGGACGACGGCAGTGTCGAGGTACGCGACAACGGCCGAGGGATTCCGGTGGCCATGCACGAGTCCGGAGTTCCGACCGTCGACGTGGTCATGACCGTGCTCCACGCTGGCGGCAAGTTCGAGGAGGGTGCCTACCAGGTGTCCGGCGGTCTGCACGGCGTCGGCGTCTCGGTGGTCAA
>Ga0164293_10000774_pt1 | contig 26424 bp, 24 predicted proteins | sample GEODES118metaG_FD_111487 | JGI IMG/M metagenome (GOLD analysis project Ga0164293, IMG submission 111487) | Eutrophic lake water microbial communities from Lake Mendota, Wisconsin, USA - GEODES118 metaG | ecosystem: Environmental > Aquatic > Freshwater > Lake | place: USA: Lake Mendota...
CCTCGGCCGCCACCGCCGGCTCCGGGGTGGCCGACTCGAGAGGGGCGGGGACGGCCGCGGCCGGGATGGCGGCGGCAGGCGCCACGTCGCTGTCCACCTCGGTGCTGATCGGGTCGAACGCCGGAGCCTGCTCCTCGACGGCTGCCGCAGGTTCAACCGGTGCGTCGGGTTGGTCGGGGATGCCGGCTGAGGGCTCGAAATCGTCGTCGGCGGCCTCGCGGTCCACGGCCGGTTCGGGGCGCGTCGAGCCTTGGGCACGACCGGTATTGCCCGATGTGGGCGTCTCCGAATCGCCCGCCGACGGCGCGCTGTCGATCTGCGACGTCGTATCGGCCTCGGTGGCCGAACCGCGTGACCGTCCGGGGGATTGGGTGTCTGCCGGGCCCGTCGACTCCGAGGAGGATGCCGATCTGCCGGTGTCGGTCGGTTCGGCCTGCGCTACCGCAGTCCCGAGTGCCGATCCGGCGCCTGCGACTACGCCGGCGACCGCAGCGCTGAGGAAAACCTGCTTGATGGTGGTCATGAAACGTCTCCCTGGTACGCGGTTGAAACCTTGGAATTTCCTGTGACGCTAATAGCCGCGCGCCCTAACCAGAAGGTTTTCCCGGATATCGGTGTGGCGAAGGTCCCACCGCCAAGGGACTTTGGTCAGCGAGTTGTCCATCAGGGCCCCGCGTCGGCGCGGAACCCTTGTCCGTCAACTGCGCCGGTGGTCGAATTGACCATTCCGACAGTGGGAGCCGTCATGGAAAACGGAACTGTTCGAGGACGTCTCACCCCGATTGCGGTTGCCCTCGGAGTGGGTGCGGCAGTGCTCGCCGGTGGTTCCGGCACCGCCGCCGCGGATCGCGGTCCGGACAGATCCCCCGGGGATTCCGCGGAGCAGGCCGACCCGGGTCCACCCACCCGGCGAGGACTCCGACCGCAAGACCCGACTCTTGCTGACTCCGAACCTGCGCCGCGTGGGCGGACGGTAGCCGGTCGGCGGGGGGCTCCGGAGTCGGTCGTGCCGGTCGTTGCCGATCTGCCGCTGCCTGCGCCTACCGTGGATGAGCAAGCAGTCCAACAGCTTCCGGCGCCGGCAGCCTCATCCGCCCGGGCGCGGGCCGGCGTGCCGGCTTTTGACGAGCGCCCCGATCCGGGGCCCGCGACATCGGTGGTGCCCGCGACCGCACCCGCGGCGATGGTGGGGCCGGTTGCGCAGGCGGCGGCTGATCCGTCTGGCGGGTTGTTCTCGTCGTGGGAGGCGCTGTTCAACAACCAGACCCCGCGGATCTCCCCGACCCAGACCGGACAGAGTCCGACCGGAGTGGTCAGTGGCCGGCTCAATGCGGTCGACCCCGACAGCCCCCGGCTGACCTTCACGGTCACCGAGGCTCCCGCCGGGGGCACCGCGGCGGTCGGTGCGGACGGGTCGTGGACCTACACCCCCGCCCCGCCGACGGCCGCCGCCGGAGCGGTGGACTCCTTTCGGGTGTCGGTCAGCGACGCCGCGAGCGGGTTCGCCATCCACGGCCTGGCCGGCCTGCTGCACCTGTTCAGTTTCGGCCTGATCGGCAGCCGGGGGGACTCCAGCACCGCAACGGTGACGGTGACGGTTGCGGCGGTGGCCACCGGCAACACTCTGCCGACCGGACGTGCATCGGTGAGCGCGGTCGACGCGGTGACCGGACGGGTCAGCGGGGTGGTGACCGGCAGCGACGCGGATGGCGATCCGCTGAGCTACGCCGCCCCCAGTGCCACCGCGAAGGGCGCGGTCAGCATCGACGCGGTCAGCGGGGTGTTCACCTACACCCCGACCGCCGTTGCCCGCCACGGCGCCGCCCGGGTCGGGGCACCGGCCGGTGACCGGGCCGATCTTTTCACCGTCACCATCTCCGACGGCCAGGGTGGAACCGCGGCTGTGCCGGTGACGGTTCCGGTGAGTCCCGCCAACGTCGCTCCGGTTGCGGGCATACCCACCGTCGGCACCCCCGATCCGGTCACCGGTGTGGTGACCGGACGGGTGAGCGCGACCGACGCCGACCGGGACCCGCTGACCTACAACGCCGCGCCGACGACCGGCAAGGGCAGCGTCGCCGTCGACGCCGGCACCGGGTTGGTCAGCTACACCCCGACCGCGGCCGCGCGGCAGAACGCCGCGGCTCCCGGCGCCACCGACGCCGACCGGTCTGACCGTTTCAGCGTCACCGTCACCGACGGCCACGGCGGAACGGCTGCCGTGCCGATCACGGTTGCGATCAGCCCATCGGCCGAACCCGGCGCACCGCTAGCCGCCTTCCCCGGCGCGGAGGGCTTCGGCGCGCAGGCCACCGGAGGTCGCGGCGGCAGCGTCCTCTACGTCACCAACCTCAATGCCGACGGCCCGGGCTCGCTGCAGTGGGCCATCGACCAACCCGGCTCGAAGTACATCCTGTTCAAGGTCAGCGGAGTCATCAACAGCCAGATTCATCTCACCAACGGTGATGTCACCATCGCCGGTCAGACCTCGCCGGGCGGGATCACCGTGCGGGGCTTCGTCACCGATGAAAGCCCCTACCAGGATCAGGCTGTCCAGCCGCCGGCAGACTTCGCCGAAAACTGGATCCTGCAACACATCCGGATCCGCCCCGGGGCGAACGGCCCCAGCGATGACGGTCTGCGGCTGCGCTACACCCGCAACGGCATCGTCGATCACGTCTCCATCGGAAACGCGACAGATGAAGCCGTCGAGATCTCCTATTCGAACAACATCACCGTGCAGAACTCGATCATTGCCGAGACCGTCGGCGGGCACTCGTTCTACGGCGGCGTTCTGATGAACTACTCCAATCCGGCGAACGGATTCGGGCTGGACAACATCGCCCTGCACCACAATGTCTTCAATCGCATCGAGGGCCGACTGCCCGAGGGAAGCCGGGAGTCGGTCGCGTCAGCCAATTCCACTATGAATCTGGAACTTTCGAACAACCTCTATTGGGATCCCAACTTCTTCATCGCTCTCGGCCCGGACACCGGATCGGTGACCGGACCCAGTGGCCCCTACCCGATCTACTGGAATCTCAATGCCGTCAACAACTTTTTCCAGGTGCGAAGCGGTTTCCCCTATGGAATGTTCGACGATCAGATTATGCGGACCCCGCGCAACCGGATGTTCGTGAGCGGCAACCAGATGAGCGGCTATCCCGGCCGATCTGACTACGAGTTGTTTTACTGCTGCAACGACTATCCGTCGGTGAGTGATCCGAACACCGAAGGCCAGGTCGCGCAGAAGCTGGCTGCGCGGCATCCCTTCCCGGTCATCACCTACACCCCGACCGGTCAGCTGCGCACCGTTCTGCTCAACACGGCGGGTGCCTGGCCGCGTGACCCGATGGACAGCCGGCTTATGGGCAACGTCGCCGCCGACACGATCGCCTCGGCGCCCCGCAACACCAACCCGGCCGGTGATGCGCTGCTGCCGGCCTACCAGGGCTCGGCTCCCGTCGCCCCGGCCGACACCGACAGCGACGGCATGCCGGACGCCTGGGAGAGGGCCAACGGGCTCAACCCGAGTGTCGCCAACACCAACGCGCGCACCCTGTCTGCGGCCGGGTACACCGACCTCGAGGTCTACCTCCACGAGCTGTCGGCTGGCCGCGTCAGCGGATGGAACGCGGGCTAGCCTTGCTGCTGTGACAACCGTCGAGGTCTTCGCCGACGTGCTGTGCCCGTTCACCCACGTCGGACTGCACACATTGATCGACCGCCGCGTCCAGCGCGGGCTGGCTGAACCGCGGATGCGTATCCGTGCCTGGCCGCTGGAACTGATCAACGGACAGCCGTTGGACGCGGGCCACATCGCCGCGGAAATCTCTGCGCTGCGTGAATCCGTGCGCCCCGACCTGTTCGCCGGCTTCAACGTTGATGCATTCCCGAAGACCTCGATGGCCGCGTTCGCGCTCACCGCGGCCGCGGAGCGCACCGGCGACCCGGCGCTCAGCGAGGAGGTCGGCATGGCGCTGCGCGACGCGGTATTCGAACAGGGACTCGACATCGGCAGACCGGAGGTGGTGCACGCCGTCGCCGCCCGCTTCGGGTTGACACCGATGGATGCCGACGCCACCGCGGCCGCCGTGCGCGCCGACTGGGATGAGGGTAAGCAGCGCGGGGTCGTCGGCTCCCCACACTTTTTCACCGCCGACGGCGGCAGCTGGTTCTGCCCGGGCCTGGCCATCAGTCGCGACAATGTGGGCAACTTCATCGTCGCCTGGAAAGAGGGCAGCGCGGCATTCGTCGACAGGGTGTTCCACTGATGGCCGCCCCCGCGCACGCCGACCTGAAACGCTGGCGGCGGCACCTGGCCAACGAACGCGCCGAAGCCGCGGTGTACCGGGACCTTGCGCTGAAGTACGACGGCGAGGAGCGCGAGATCCTGGCCGCGATCGCCGCTGCCGAAGAGCGCCACGAGCAGCACTGGCTGAACCTGCTCGGCGATCAGGTCGGAGCGCCGGTGCGCGCCGATCTGGGCACCCGCACCCTGTCGTTCATGGCCCGCCACTTCGGGTCGGTGTTCGTCTTGGCCCTGGTTCAGCGGTTCGAGGCGCGCGCGAGCTACGACGCCGATGCCGACGCGACCGCCACCATGGCCGCCGATGAGCAGATTCACGAGGAGGTCATCCGGGCGCTGGCCGCCCGCGGCCGTGACCGGCTGTCCGGCAGCTTCCGCGCGGCGGTTTTCGGCGCCAACGACGGTTTGGTGAGCAACCTTGCGCTGATCCTTGGGATCAGCGCCACCGGGGTGTCCAACCACACCGTTCTGGTCACCGGGCTGGCCGGGTTGCTGGCCGGTGCACTGTCCATGGGCGCGGGGGAATACGTCTCGGTCAGCTCCCAGCGTGAACTGCTGGCAGCCTCCGCGCCGAGCCCCAACGTCGGCTCGGCACTGAACCAGCTCGATGTGGACGCCAATGAGCTGGAACTGGTCTACCGGGCCCGCGGGATGGATGCCGAGCAGGCCAGAGCCCATGCCGCCGAGGTGCTGAGCGACGTCGATGCCGGAGTTCACGGAACCACCGGCCAGGGTAGCGCCAGCTTCGAAGCCATCGGAACAGGTCTGGGCGCGGCGGTGTCGAGCTTCTTGTTCTTCGCCTCCGGCGCACTGATTCCGGTGCTGCCGTTTCTCTTTGGTGTCGAAGGCACCGCTGCGGTGGTGCTGGCTGCCGTGCTGGTCGGCATCGCTCTGCTGGCCACCGGTGTGATCGTCGGACTGCTCTCCGGTGCGCCACCGATGCGAAGAGCGCTGCGGCAGTTGATGATCGGCTACGGCGCGGCCGCCATCACCTACCTGCTCGGTCTGCTCGTCGGTGGCGGCGTGGGCTGAGGGCTACTGCGGATGTTCGGCCAGGTAGTCGGCGACCGGGATGCGTTGCGATTGGTAGTAGCCCAGTGGCAGCAGCACGTCACCGGCAGTGCTGTAGTAGTAGACCTCCCACCGGTAGTAGCCGCCGAAGGAACCCGGGTCGTCAGCGATGATCGCGGCGTAATCCTTGACGGCCCTGACGTATTCGTTGGCGTTGTTGTAGGCGAAGATCGCGCGGTCGGGATTGCCGGCGAAGCCACTGGCAGCCAGGTAGCGCCCAGCCGCCATGATGGCGTCGCGGGGTGACGTGACGTCACCCTTGCCGTACGCGGCCCAGGTTTCGGGCATGAACTGCATCGGACCCTGCGCGCCGGCGGTGCTCACTCCGGCGATGCTGCCGAACCGGGTTTCGATCAGGTTGATCGCGGCCAGGTAATTCCAGCCGACCCCGGTGGCGGCTTCCGCCTCGCGGTAGAGGCCGAGCAGTTCGTCGGCCGGAGTGGGCGCGATGATGCGCCACGCCGGCAAGGTGTCGCGGGGCGCGGTCATGGCCGAGAGTTGACGGCGGGCGTCGATGTTGCGGTTATAGGTCGTGATCAGCGACTCCGGGATCTTCGGCCGGATGATCGAGTCCCAAGCCGGGTTTCGCCCGATGGCACGGTAGGCCACCTGCTGGCGGCGCGCAGCCGCCACCAACGCGGCCTCCGGCGTCGCCGGATCGCGGATTGCCTGCTCGTCGGCCACCAGATCGTCGGCGATCTGGGCCGGATCGGCCGCCAGGCGGGGTTGGGCGCCGGCCGGGGCGGCCGGGATGGTGGTGTCCATCTTGGTCACCGGTGCGGCAGTCGGTGCGGCGGTCGGTTCAGGGGCCGGTGCGGCGGTCGGTGCGGGCTGGCCGCAGCCGACGGCACCCCACCCGATCGCGATCAGCAGGACCGACGCGGCGGCAGTCCGGGAACGGTTCATGACAGGCAACTTAACGTCTGCCGGTGCACCCGACCCACGCACGCGGTCCGATGTCACTAGTGTGTCGGGTGCCATGAGTTCGCACCTCGCCGTCCTGGCCTCACTCGCGTTGGCGATCTTCCTCAGCCCGGAGACCCTTGTCCTGGGCCTGATCATCGCCGGGGACAAGAAGGTCCCACGGCTGGCCGCACTGGCCTACGCGCTCGGCGGCATGCTCGGGATCGCCTTCGCCACCGGCATCGGCCTGTGGATCGCGCACGCCTCCGGCACCGAAACCCATACCGCGCCGCACCACGGCTGGCCCAGCTTCCTGGTGCGGATGGCCATCGCAGCAGCGCTGATCAGCATCGGCGCCCGGCGCGCGATCAACGCGCTACAGAAGAGCCCGATCCCCGACGTCGCCAAGCCGGAACACCGGCCCGGTGCGCTGCGGACTGCGGTGACCCGCCGCTTCCCCGGCCTGGACCCCAACGCCGACCTTCCGGTTCCACGCCGGGTCGGCCGGGCCGGCCTGGCCGGATTCGCCATGTGCGGTCTGCATCCCAAGGTGTTCCCGATCGCCATCGCCGCCGGCCATCAGATCGTCCAGATCACCGACCGCCCACTGCGCACCCTGGGAATCGTGCTGTTCGCGGTGATCGCGGTCATCCCCGCGCTGGTGCCCCTGGTGATCGACATGGTCAAGCCGGGAGCGACCGTCGGGATCAAAGAGGCCTACGAACGAATCATGAAAGTGCACGGCCGGTGGATCACCGCGCTGCTGCTGCTCGGGGCGGGCAGCTTCGTGGCGTATGACGCGTGGCGCACCTTCCCCGGCCACTGAGAAGCCCCCGGGAAGCCCCCGGGAACAAAAGCCGCCGCCGCGCAGTTACCCCTACTGACAACCTGAGCGGCTTCCACTCAACTGTTGGTTGACAGCCCCCGCTGCCTCCCGCAAGCTTGAGTCTGGTCCGCTCAGACCAACGATGTCTGTCCGAAGAAAAAGCATCTACCAGGAGGAATATCAACATGGCTCGTGCGGTCGGTATCGACCTCGGGACCACCAACTCGTGCGTCGCGGTCCTCGAAGGCGGTGACCCCGTTGTGGTCGCCAACTCGGAGGGCGCTCGGACCACCCCGTCGGTGGTCGCTTTTGCGCGTAACGGCGAAGTGCTGGTCGGCCAGCCCGCCAAGAACCAGGCGGTCACCAACGTCGACCGCACCATCCGCTCGGTCAAGCGCCACATGGGCACTGACTGGTCGGTGGAGATCGACGACAAGCAGTACACCGCCCAGGAGATCAGTGCCCGCACACTGCAGAAACTGAAGCGCGACGCGGAGAGCTACCTCGGTGAGGACATCACCGACGCGGTCATCACCGTGCCCGCCTACTTCAATGACGCCCAGCGCCAGGCCACCAAGGAAGCCGGCCAGATCGCCGGGCTCAATGTGCTGCGCATCGTCAATGAGCCCACCGCCGCGGCGCTGGCCTACGGGCTGGACAAGGGCAGCAAGGAACAGACCATCCTGGTCTTCGACCTCGGCGGCGGCACCTTCGACGTCTCGCTGCTGGAGATCGGCGACGGTGTGGTCGAGGTGCGCGCCACCTCGGGTGACAACCACCTCGGCGGCGACGACTGGGACGACCGGATCGTCGAGTGGCTCGTCGACAAGTTCAAGGCCTCTGCCGGCATCGACCTGACCAAGGACAAGATGGCCATGCAGCGGCTGCGGGAAGCCGCCGAGAAGGCCAAGATCGAACTCAGCTCCAGCCAGAGCTCGTCGATCAACCTGCCCTACATCACCGTGGATGCCGACAAGAACCCGCTGTTCCTCGACGAGCAGCTGTCCCGCTCGGAGTTCCAGAAGATCACTCAGGATCTGCTGGATCGCACCCGTGCGCCGTTCCAGCAGGTGATCAAGGACGCCGGCATCTCGGTGTCCGACATCGACCACGTTGTGCTCGTCGGCGGCTCGACCCGGATGCCGGCGGTCACCGAGCTGGTCAAGGAACTGACCGGCGGCAAAGAGCCCAACAAGGGCGTCAACCCCGACGAGGTCGTCGCAGTCGGCGCTGCGCTGCAGGCCGGTGTGCTCAAGGGTGAGGTGAAAGATGTTCTGCTGCTCGATGTTACGCCGCTGAGCCTCGGCATCGAGACCAAGGGTGGCGTGATGACCAAGCTGATCGAGCGCAACACCACTATCCCCACCAAGCGGTCGGAGACCTTCACCACCGCCGACGACAGCCAGCCGTCGGTGCAGATCCAGGTCTATCAGGGCGAGCGCGAGATCGCGGCGCACAACAAGCTGCTCGGCAGCTTCGAGCTGACCGGTATCCCGCCGGCTCCGCGCGGCGTGCCCCAGATCGAGGTGACCTTCGACATCGACGCCAACGGCATCGTGCACGTCACCGCCAAGGACAAGGGCACCGGCAAGGAGAACACGATCAAGATCCAGGAGGGCTCCGGCCTGTCCAAGGACGAGATCGACCGGATGATCAAAGACGCCGAGGCGCACGCCGATGAGGACCGCAAGCGGCGCGAGGAGGCAGACGTTCGCAACCAGGCTGAGTCGCTGGTCTACCAGACGGAGAAATTCGTCAAAGAACAGCGCGAAGCTAAGGAGTCCGGCGGTGGCGCCGCAGTTCCCGAGGACACCCTGATCAAGGTTGACACCGCGATCGCCGACGCCAAGACCGCACTGAACGGTTCGGATATCGGGGCGATCAAATCGGCGATGGAGAAGCTGGGCGCCGAGTCCCAAGCCCTGGGGCAGGCCATCTACGAGGCCGCCCAGGCCGAGCAGCCCGCCGGCGGCGCTGGATCCGGCTCGTCGGCTGACGACGTGGTGGACGCCGAGGTCGTTGAGGACGATCAGGAGCAGCGGTGACCTTTCCGGAGGGCTTTCCGAAGGGCAGGAGCGAAGCGACCCGGGATATGAATAACGACGGCGTGAACGAACCGGTGACGGTCACCGACAAGCGCCGGATCGACCCGCAGACCGGTGAAGTTCGCGAAGGTGCCCCGTCCGGTGCCGCCCCCCCGGGGGCGGCACCGGCGACACCCGGCGATGCCGACAAGATCGCCGAGCTCACCGCCGATCTGCAGCGGGTGCAGGCCGACTTCGCCAACTACCGCAAGCGGGCCCTGCGCGACCAGGACGCTGTCGGTGAACGGGCCAAAGCTGTCGTGGTCAGCCAACTGCTGCCGGTGCTCGACGATCTCGACCGGGCCCGCAGCCACGGCGATCTGGACAGCGGCCCGCTGAAGTCGGTCGCCGACAAACTCGCCGCTGCGTTCGCCGGCCTCGGTCTCACCGAATTCGGCACGCAGGGTGAGGAGTTCGACCCATCCCTGCACGAGGCCGTGCAACATGAAGGCGACGGCTCCAACCCGGTGATCGGGCATGTCATGCGCAAGGGCTACAAGCTCGGGGAGTTCGTGCTGCGCCCGGCCATGGTCGGGGTCGTCGACGCCGTGGAGGTCACAGAACAGACCGACACGCCGTCTGAGGAGTCTGCGCCCTACGTCCAGAACGCAGAATCAGATCAGTAACCACACAAGGCACGGGTGAGGAGGTGACGCGGCATGGTGCAACGCGAATGGGTTGAGAAGGATTTCTACAAGGTGCTCGGCGTCTCCTCCGACGCCAGTGACGACGAGATCAAGCGGGTCGCCAAAAAGCTGCTCGCCGAGAACCACCCCGATCGCAACCCCAACAACCCCGCCGCCGAGGAGCGATACAAGGAGGTCGGCGAAGCCCGCGATGTGCTGACCGATAAGGCCAAACGCAAGGAGTACGACGAGACCCGGCGGATGTTTGCCGGCGGTGGCTTCGGCCGTCGATTCGGCGGAGGCGGCGGCGGAGGCGGCGGCGGCGGCGGCAATTTCAGCGGGTATGACACCAGCGGCGGGTTCAACCTCAACGACCTGTTCGGTCAGGCCGGACAGGACGGCGGCGCCAACATCGGCGACCTGTTCGGCGGGCTGTTCGGCCGCGGCGCCCAACCCCGCACCAGCAGGCCCCAGCGCGGCAAGGACCTGGAAACCGAAACCGAACTCGACTTCCTGGAAGCCACCAAAGGTGTGGCGATGCCGCTGCGGCTGACCAGCCCGGCGCCCTGCACCAACTGCCACGGCAGCGGTGCTCGGCCAGGCACCAGCCCCAAGGTGTGCGCCAACTGCAACGGCTCCGGGGTGGTCAACCGCAATCAGGGCGCGTTCGGCTTCTCCGAGCCCTGCACGGACTGCCGTGGCAGCGGCTCGCTCATCGAGGACCCGTGCGACGAGTGCCGCGGCACCGGCGTGACGACGCGTACCCGCACCATCAACGTGCGCATCCCGCCCGGTGTGGAGGACGGCCAGCGGATCCGGCTCGCGGGCCAGGGTGAGGCTGGTCTACGCGGCGCCCCGTCGGGTGACCTTTACGTCACCGTCCAGGTGCGCCCCGACAAGGTGTTCGGCCGAGCGGGCGACGATCTGACCGTGACGGTGCCGGTGAGTTTCACCGAATTGGCCTTGGGCACAACGCTGTCCGTACCGACATTGGATGGCAAGGTCGGGGTGCGGGTGCCTAAGGGCACCGCCGACGGGCGGATTCTGCGGGTCCGTGGACGCGGGGTTCCCAACCGCAGCGGAGGCGCCGGCGATCTGCTGGTCACGGTGAAGGTGGCGGTGCCGCCGACGCTGGAGGGCCCGGCACTGGAGGCCCTAGAGGCTTACGCCGCCGCGGAGAAGGCCAGCGGGTTCGACCCCCGCGCCGGGTGGGTGGGTAACCGGCCATGACCGCCGCCAACGGCCCCCGTGGGCCGCGCGAGAGTCGGACCTTCCTGATCTCGGTGGCCGCGGAGTTGGCCGGCATGCACGCCCAGACGTTGCGCACCTATGACAGGTTGGGTTTGGTCAGCCCGGAGCGCAGTGCCGGTGGCGGCCGGCGCTACTCCGAACGCGACGTGGAACTGCTGCGCGAGATTCAGCGGCTGTCCCAGGACGAGGGCGTCAACCTTGCCGGCATCAAGCGGATCATCGAACTGACAAATCAGGTGGCGGCGCTGCAGGCGCGGATCGCCGAGATGGCCGAGGAGTTGACACGTTCCAAACCGCGCCGGGATCTCGCGGTGGTGCCCAAGTCCACCGCCGTGGTGGTGTGGAAGCCCCGTCAGCGTTAGCCCCGCCGGGGGGAGGCCCAAGTGGGCTGGTCTCAGCTGACCTTGATGGTGAACGTCGAGACGGCCGGCCGCCCCGGTACCGCCTTGTTGTAGCTGCCTTTACGCAACGCGTTGGTCGGTGCGGCCATCGGTTCGATGCCTACGACGTCGTCATTGCTGGGCGCGAAGATCTGCACTGCCGGATAGCCGTTGTCGAAGACCATCTCGATGCGTCGGTCCCCGCCGGACAGCGCGAACACCCCGCCCTGCGGGACCTCGTCGAAGCCATCGTCGAAGACGCGGTCGCCCAGTTTCTCGGCCTTCTTCGGCCATTCTTCGGTGGCACCGGTCGGGATTCCCCAGTTGTCCACCGGAAGGTGGCGCAGTGGCGGGGTCTCCAGCACCCACTCCGACCGCGGAACGCCGGGGATGGTCAGGTACGGGTGGAACCCGAAGCACAAGGGGACCGAGGCCGACGTCGTCGGGGTGACCGTGGTCTCGATGGTCAAGGCGCGATCGACGAGCTTGATGTCCAGGGTCACCACGTGCGGGAACGGGAAGCTGCACAACAGCCGCGGCTGGCCGCCGTAGTCGAGGTCGGCGATGAACCGGTTGTCCTCCTGCTCGGTGACCAGCCAGCCCGGGTAGGCGGCCAGCACACCGTGGATCACCAGACCGTGCTCGTCGGAGCGAACCCCACCCACCCCCGGAGTAAGCGTCACCGCACCGCCGTCGACGGCGTAGCCGTTGGCCGACAGCCGGTTGGCCCAGGGGTAGAGGATCGGGATGCCCATGGTCTTGCCGGTGGTCAAGTAGGCATGCAGCCCGCGCCGCTGACCGAGCAGTTCAACCCCGCCGTCCGCCAACGAGGTGCACACCATGCCCGCCGACGGGACGAAGGTCGCGGTAAGTGCCGACGACGGATCTTTGAGGACTACTGAGGGCAACTGGGCCATGGTCGGATTGTGCCATGAACGGTGCCATGAACGATCGGCGGTTGACCAAGCCAGTCACACATCAGCGGTGCTGGTCGATTGCCCGCCGTCATCGGTGTTTGTCGATGTAAGTGGTGAGGTCATTGATTGTCCGCAGCGAGGCGTACTGGGACTCCGGGATATCGACTTCAAAGCGCTTGTGCAACCGCACCAGGAAGTTCAGCCAATCCATCGAGTCAAGATCCACCTGATCGCGCAGCAACTCGGTGTCGGTGAGGTCGCCTTCCTCGATTTCCGGCGCGATGTCCAACAGTTCGGACACCACCCCGGCGCGGGTCTCACTACTCATGTGTGTCTCCTACAACTCCTGCGGCTGCTGCAGCAGCCGGTTGATCTCGGCCAGGAACAACGCGCCCCGGGCGCCGTCACTGGCACGGTGGTCGGCGGCCAGGGTGGAGTGCACCGTGGTGGCCACCCGGATCCCGCCGTCGACGACGACGACCCGTTGGGCCGGCTTGCCGAAGCCGACGATGGCCACCTGCTGGGGGTAGATCACGCCGAACACCGAGTCGACGCCGTTGGCGCCCAGATTGGTCACGGTGATGGTCGGGTCGGACATCTCCGAACTGCGCAGCGAACCGGCCCGCGCCCTGGCCACCAGATCAGTCAAGTCCTCCATCAGTTCGGCCAGTGGCTTCTCGGCCACGTCGTGAATGGCCGGGGCGACCAAGCCTCCGCCGCGCAGCGATATGGCCACCCCGACGTGCGTCCCGTTCGCCGGCTCGAAGTGTTCCCCCGAATGATCCGAGCGCCAGAAGCCGTTGAACTCGCTGAACCGCACGGTGGCCAGCGCGACGGCCTTGAGTTGAAGCACCGCCGGCAGGATCCGCTCGGTGATCGGCCGGCCGGTGTTCTGCTCGGTCAGCCACGCCAGCGCGGTGTCGAGGATGATTTCGTCGGCCAGGTAGTAGTGCGGGATCTCCCGTTTGGACCGGCTCATCGCCGCGGCGATCGACGCCCGCATCGCCGCCCCACGTTCGCGGGCCTTCTCGGCGGCGGACCTGGGGGCGGACTTGGGGGCGGACTCAGGGGCGCCGTCGGCCGGCGGGGGCGGAGGCGGCGGCGTGGGTGCCTCGTGATGGGCGGTCGCGGCGGCATGTTCGACGTCGTGCAATGTGACAGCGCCCTGCGGGCCGGTCCCGGTGACCGATTTGAGGTCGACGCCGAGTGCGGCGGCGGTCCGCCGCGCGGCCGGGGACACCCACTGCCGATGGCCCACCGGTGCGCCGGCGACCGCGGCGGGGGCGGCCTTCGGCGCTGCGCTGCCCGGTTGATCACCGGGTTCGGCCAGTGTCGCCAGCGGAGTGCCGACGGCGACGGTCTCACCGACCGGCACCAGCAGTTCGTTGACCACGCCCTCATGCCAGCATTCGATCTCCACGGCAGCCTTGGTGGTTTCGACCACCGCGACGATCTGCCCGCGGGTCACGGTGTCGCCGGGTTGGATCCGCCACTCGTCGAGGCGGCCCTCATCCATATCCGCCCCGAGGGCGGGCATCCGAAACTCGATCACCTGCCACCCGTCCCCGGTCGCTGCGCTCCCGCCCACCGGTCCTGCCCGAACAATCCACGCACCGCCGCCACGATCTTGTCGGGCTGCGGCAGGGCCGCTTCCTCGAGGTGCTTGGCGTAGGGGATCGGCACTTCGGCGGTGCACACCCGAGCGATCGGGGCGTCGAGTTCGTAGAAGGCCTGTTCGACGATGCGGGCGCTGATCTCGCCGGCCAGGCTGCCGGTGTGCCAGGCCTCATCGACCACCACCACCCGGTGTGTCCTGGCGACGGACTCCATGATGGTGGCGTCATCGAGTGGGCGTAGCACTCTCAGGTCGATCACGTCACAGTCGACGCCGGCCTGGGCGAGTTGCTCGGCGGCGTCGAGAGCCTTGGGTACACAGCCCCCGTAGGCGATGATCGTTGCGTCGGTTCCGTTGCGGCGCAACGCCGCCCGGCTGATGTCGGTGGGTTGGAGTTCCTCCAGGTCGGCGGAGAGGTTGTAGAGCCCGACGTGCTCGGCGATGATCACCGGATCTGGACTGCTCAGCGCGGTGCGCAACATCCCATAGGCGTCGGCGACGGTGGACGGCGCCAGCACGGTGATGCCCGGGATGTGGGCGTACCAGTTCTCCAGGCTGTGGGAATGCTGGGCTGCCAACTGTCGGCCCGCCCCGGTCGCCATCCGCACCACGACCGGTACGGAGAACTGTCCGCTGGACATATGCCGCAGTGCAGCAGCGGTATTGACGATCTGATCCAGCGCAAGCAGGCTGAAGTTCACCGTCATCACCTCGACGATGGGGCGCAGGCCACCCAGCGCCGCACCGATGCCGATACCGACGAAGCCCAGTTCCGAGATGGGGGTGTCGCGGATTCGATCGGCTCCGAATTCCGCAAGCATCCCCTTGGACACCGCGTAGGTGCCGCCATAGCGGCCGACGTCCTCGCCGAGGAGCACGACTCGGTCGTCGGCGCGCATCGCGTCGGCGATTGCATCGTGCACGGCGTTGCGGTACGTCGTTGTCACGATGAGGCCCCAGCGGGTGTCATCACGTCGCGAGTCAGGGTGTCGATGCTCTCGAGGGTTCCGGCGTCGGCGTAGGCGACTGCATCGGCGACCTCGGCTGCCGCCGCCGCTTCAATCGCCGCGATGTCGTCGGCGTTCAGCAGTCCGTCGGCCTGGCACTGCTGGGCGAATGTCTGGATGGGGTCGTGTTCGTCGCGCCATTCGGTGACTTCGGCCTTGTCGCGGTACAACTCCGGATCGAACATCGAGTGCGGCCGAAACCGGTAGGTGCGGAACTCCAGGAAGTACGGCCCGCCCGCGGTTCGGATGTGCTCGACGGCGGTGTGCATCGCGGCGCGGGAAGCCAGCACGTCCATGCCGTCGGCGGAGGCGGCCGGAACCCGGTAGGCCAATGCTTTGGCGACCAGATCCACCTGGGACAGTTCCCGTTCGATGGCGGTGCCCATGGCGTACCGGTTGTTCTCGCAGCAGAACAGCACCGGCAGTTGCCACAGTTGGGCCATATTCATCGTCTCGTGGAAGGCGCCCTCGGCGGTGGCGCCCTCACCGAAGTAGCAGGCGCTGATGCGTTTTCGGCCGAGTTGCTTGTCGGCGAAGGCCAACCCGGCGGCCATCGGCAGTCCGGCGGCGACGATCGCGTTGCCGCCGTAGAACCGCCGGCCGGCGTCGAACAGGTGCATGGAACCGCCGCGGCCCCCGGAGCAGCCCTCCTGCTTACCGAACATCTCGGCCATGATCTTGGTCATCGGGATCCCGCGCAGCAGGGCGTGGGCGTGCTCGCGGTAGGTGGCCACCACCGCGTCATCGGAGCCCAGCATCGGAAGGGACCCGACGGCGACTGCCTCCTCGCCGACGTAGAGGTGCAGGAAGCCACGAATCTTTCCGGCGCTGTACATTTCGGCGCACTTCTCCTCCATGCGCCGAACCCGGATCATGTCGGTCAGCAACGTGCGGGCGGTTGCCGCATCCGTCATACCTGCACTCCCGGGGTCTCCACCGTCGAGGTGTCACCCTCGGGCAGTCCCAGTTCGCGAGCCTTGAGTAGCCGCCGCATGATCTTGCCGCTGCGGGTATGCGGCAACGAGTCGACGAAGTCGATCTCCTTGGGCGCCACCGCGGCACCGAGTCGCTTGCGGGCGTGGCCCATCAGGTCCCGGCGCAGATCGTCGTCGGCTGTGTAGCCGGTCTTCAGTGTCACGAAGGCCTTCACGACAGCGCCGTAGGTGGGGTCGGGCTTGCCGATCACGGCGGCCTCGGCGACCGCCGGATGGTCGGTGAGGACGTTCTCCACCTCGAACGGCCCGATCAGGTGCCCGGAGGCTTTGATGACATCGTCGGCGCGACCCACGAACCACAGGTAGCCGTCGGCGTCGCGCTTGACCAGATCCCCGGACAGGTACAGGTCACCTCCCGGATCGGCGTGGAAGCACTTCCGGTACCGGTCATCCTGGTTCAAGTAACCGCGGAACATCGACGGCCAGCCCACCCGCAGCGCCAGTTCACCCTCGACGTCAGGCTCGGAGATGATCTCCACCTGACCGGATTCGGGGTCGTGAGCGACGATGACGACGTCGACACCGGGCAGTGGGCGGCCCATCGAACCGGGTTTGATGTCGAAGGCGGGCGTGTTGGCCACCATGATGCCGCCGGTCTCGGTCTGCCACCAGTTGTCGTGAATCGGCAAGCCCAGCAACCGTTTACCCCACCAGACCGCTTCGGCGTTGAGCGGCTCGCCGACGCTGGCGATGAATCGCAGGTGTGGGAAGTGGTACTGAGCCGCCAGGTCCGGTCCGGCCTTGATGAGCATGCGGATCGCGGTGGGGGCGGTGTACCAGACCGTGACCGCCTGGTCCTGCAGGATCCGATACCAGCGCTGCGCATCGAATTCGGCCTCGTCGATGATCGACGTCACACCGTGCAGCAGTGGGGCGATGATCCCGTAGGAGGTTCCGGTGACCCAGCCCGGATCGGCTGTGCACCAGTAGATGTCGTCGGGATGCAGATCCAGCGCGAAGCGCCCGGTGATGTAGTGCATCGCCACTGCGCCGTGGACGTGCTGGGCGCCTTTGGGTGTTCCGGTGGTGCCACTGGTGAAGTGCAGCAGTGCCGGGTCGTCGGCGCAGGTGTGTTCGATGGGTGCCTCGTCGCCGGCTTCGGCCATGAGCGTGGCGAAGTTGTGGGTGCCGGGCAGGCTGTCGTCTCCGTTCTGGTCTCCCACCACCAGCACATGCTTGACCGACGTCAACTGGTCACGGATCTTGGCGATTTTGCGTGTGTAGATCGCGGCGGTGGTGACTATGACGTCGGCCGCCCCGATGTTGACCCGGGTGGCGATTGGCTCGGGGCCGAACGCCGAGAACAGCGGCGAGACGACGCTGCCGTTGCGCAGCGCGCCGAGCATGCTGATGTAGAGCTCGGGGACCCGGCCCATGATGACGAATACCTTGTCGCCCTTACCGATCCCCAGGCCCCGCAGCACATTGGTGAACTGTCGGGTGAGTCTGCCCAGTTCGGCGTAGCTGATGTCACGGGTGTCCAGCGTGGGTGTGTCGGCGATGAACCGCAGGGCGGTCTTGCCGGCTTCTGGGCCCTGGCTGTGACGGTCCACCGCGGCGAAGGCGATATTGCAACCGGGCATTCCGGCGCACAGGTCGGGGATCTGATTCCAGCGAAACGATGCCCGGGTGGCGTCGTAGTTGTCGAGGTTGGGGGCGACCTTCAGGTCAGCGGGTCCCTTACCGATGGTCGTGTCATGGTCCATCGCGGCGACTAGCGGTGTGGCGGATCGAGGACGCCGTCGCGTCGGGCCCGGGGAAAGTTCGCCATCACCCGGTCGATCAGCGCGTTGTAGGCGGCACCGTCATTGATGATGTCGCGACGCTTCAGGTGCCGCAGGAAGCCGTCGATGCGACGTTCCAGCGGCCAATCCCAGTAGTCCCGACGGGTGAACGGTGAACACAGGAACTTCCAGGCAATCCCGTCTATCTCATCGCCCGCAGCAGGCGTGGCCATGACTGTCCCCCTTGAGTCCACCCCTGTGATGATCACTGCATGCCGCCATTGACGTAAGGGGCAAAAGTCCTTCGGCCGAGGGTCTACGGCCTTCGTCCCGCTGCAGAGGGCTCTGACACCGGGCGCCGGAACAACACCAATACCAGGATGGCCGCCGCCACGGGGATCACCGTCATGACCAGATTCAGCGTGTGCGCCGCGCTGAGCACGCCTGCGGTTGCCTCGGAGATCACCCACGCGGTGCGTTCCGGATCCAACACCGTGGCGCCCGGCTGAGCAGCTGTGGTGCTCAGGATCTCGCCGGCCTGCTCGATGCTGACTCCGGCGTCGGCCAGCTTAGGGCCGATGTCGCGGATCAACAGGATGATGCCGAACATCGAGAACAGCGCGGCCCCCAGTCCGTAGAAGGTACCTCCCACCGATGCTTTCACCGCCGAGACGACACCACCGAGATGCGTTGGTGCACTGGACATCATGACCGTCGTCTGCGGTGTCTGGATGATCGCGCCGCCGACGGTCGTCAGTGCCATCACCGCCCCGATAACAACGATCGGGGTGTCGAACCGGAATGACAGCCGGGCCAGCAGGCTGATCGCCAATACCGACAGGCCTGCCACCACCACGGTGCCGTTGCCAAAGCGTGCCGCCGCCCGGCCGGCACCGACGGCAGCCAGTGCGGCCACCAGTGTGGCCGGGATGAGAAGCAAGGCGAACGCCCAGGTGGACAGATCGCGGACGACGACAAGGTAGAAGGTGACCATGGTCATCGATCCGCCCTGCACCAGATTGTTGGCGGCGCCTGCACTGACCACGGCATTGAACCGGGGCGAGCGGAAGATCCGCAGATCCAGCGCCGGATCGTCACAGCGCAACTCCCACCACACGAACGCGGCCGCGGCGCCGATGCCGGCCAGGATCGATGCGATCGCGGCGAGATCGACGCCACTCTGCAAATCGGAGATGCCGTAGGTGACGCCGACGAGTGCGACGGCGATCAGCAACAGGCCGGGGAGGTCGGTCCCGCGGTGTGAACTCTGCGTCTCCGGGACGTAGCGCAGGGTGATCACCACGACGAGGACTGCGAGCACGGGTGTGACAAGAAGCCCAATGCGCCAACTGAATTGCTCGGCCAGTGCACTGCCGATCGTCGCCGGCAGCACACCGAATGCATAGACCGCGGCGAGGTACCACGCGATCGCACCGGCGCGACGCTCCGGCGGAAAGACGGCGTTCATGATGGCCAGCGACAGGCCGCTCAGGAATGCGAACGCCACCCCGATACAGGCTCTGGCGATCATCAGCACCACGACGTTGGGAGCCGCCGCGCCGATGAACCCGAATGCCACAGCGGCGCACGCGCCGGCGATGAACATCCGCTTCATGCCGTACTTGTCACCCAGCACGCCCGCGCCGAGCACCGAGGCGGCCAGGGTCAGGGTCGCCAAGGATGAGACGAAGATAGTCGTGCCGTGCGAGAAGCCCAGGCCGTTGCGGACCAGGGAGATGTTGGCCGCCAGGATTCGCAGATCGCCGACGGCCACGGCGCTGCCCAGGCCCATGGCCACCGTCGTCATGGTGGCGGCAAACCCGCTGACCTGCCCCTGCCGCACCAGGTGATGCTAGTGCCGCGGAGGCGCCCCTGCTAGAGCGCGTGAATTCCCTTGTATAGCAGCGCCGAACCGATCACCAGCAGTATCGCGGCGACCAGAGCGCTGTGGTTTCGCTCCATCCAGTCCTTGACCCGTTCCAGTGGCGCGTCGAGTCGCTCGCCGAGGAGTAGATACCCCAGCGCGGGGATGGCCACCGTCGATGCCGCGAGCGCGGTGAAGATCAGCACTGCTTGCCAGGCTCCGGTACGGCCCAGTGCGGCGGTGCCGATGGCCACGCCGGCCGCGGCGCACATCGTGAAGACTTTGAGATTGGCGACCGTCAACACGATCGCCGTGATGAAGGCCCGCCCAGGCCCCATCGAACCCATCGCGGTCATCCACTTCGGGTTGTGGGCCCGGCGGTGCCGGCCGAACCACCGGTAGAGGCCGAAGGCGATCAGGGCGGCGCCGAGGACGATGCGGACGTAGGGGGCCCAGGTGGGTTTGCTGTCCAGCCCGTTGTTGGAGATGTCGGCTCCGCCCACGAACGCCCCGGTGATCACCGCGATGCCCAATATCCACCCGCACAGGAAGGCAAGGCTGGTGGGGCGCGGGCGCGGGGTGTGCAAGACCAGGATGCCCGGGATGATCGACAGCGGTGAAATCGCAATGATCAACGCCAACGGGATCAGTTCCTTGAGGCCGGAGCCCATGTTGCTCACCGGGGGAACCTACGCGAATTACTGTCGATGGCGCAGAATCTAGCCCCGCACCGCCCGGTGCAGTGTCCAGGCAGGCACCCAATGCGTCACCGGCCTCCGATGTGTGCCGTAGCTGATGTCGTAGGTGACCAGGCCCCACCACTCGCCTTGTTCGCACAGCCCCCAGCAGGTCAGGGAGCCCGGTACGACTTTGTCCATCTGCAGGCCGTGCGGATGGTAGCGGCCGGAGCGGTGCGGGCGCCGTGGGAACAGGATGCTCAGATCAACCAGCACCGCCAGTGCGGGATGCACCGGCCGAAACGGCGGCCGCAGGGGTTGGCCGTTGTACCCGATGGCGGCGAGGTCACCCATGATTCGATCATATGTTCGATAACAACGGGGCGGTACGAGTCTCGTGAACAGATGTCGGAAGTCTCTACCGGTGTACGGCGTGAACTCACTAGACTTGAGTGGAACAGACTCAAGAATTCTGGTGTTGTATACCTCGACAAGCTTCTAACAGCAGAAATGGAGGACGTCGGAGTGGACTCGTTCAACCCGACCACCAAAACCCAGGCGGCGCTGACCGCCGCGTTGCAGGCCGCCAGTTCGGCCGGCAACCCGGAGATCCGGCCCGCCCACTTGCTCTCGGCGCTGCTCACCCAGACCGACGGCATCGCCGGCCCACTGCTTGAGGCGGTCGGGGTCAACCCGGCGACCATCCGGGCCGAGGCCCAGCGCCTCGTTGACCGGCTCCCTGCCAGCAGTGGCGCGACATCGCAGCCGCAGCTGTCCCGGGAATCTTTGGCCGCGATCAACGCCGCCCAGCAACTGGCCACCGAGATGGGCGACGAGTTCGTCTCCACCGAGCATCTGATGGTCGGCCTGGCCGGATACTCGGGTCGTTCCGCAGGCTCCACTGTCGCCGGCGACTCCGACGTCGCCAAACTGCTCACCGGCGCCGGCGCCTCTCCGCAGGCCCTGCGCGAGGCCTTCGTCAAGGTGCGCGGCAGCGCCCGGGTCACCAGTGCCGACCCCGAGGCGAAGTACCAGGCGTTGGAGAAGTACTCCACCGACCTGACCGCCCGCGCCCGTGAAGGCAAGCTCGACCCGGTTGTCGGGCGCGACAACGAGATTCGCCGCGTCATCCAGGTGCTGAGCCGTCGTACCAAGAACAACCCGGTGCTCATCGGTGAGCCCGGCGTCGGTAAGACCGCCATCGTCGAGGGTCTGGCCCAGCGCATCATCGACGGCGACATTCCCGAGAGCCTGCGCGACAAGACCGTCATCTCGCTGGACCTGGGGTCCATGGTTGCCGGCGCGAAGTACCGCGGCGAATTCGAGGAACGCCTCAAGGCAGTGCTCGACGAGATCAAGGACTCCGCCGGGCAGATCATCACGTTCATCGACGAGTTGCACACCATCGTCGGCGCCGGCGCGACCGGCGAAGGCGCGATGGACGCCGGCAACATGATCAAGCCCATGCTGGCTCGCGGCGAACTGCGACTGGTCGGCGCGACGACGCTCGATGAGTACCGCAAGTACATCGAGAAGGACGCCGCCCTGGAACGCCGGTTCCAGCAGGTGTTCGTCGGCGAGCCCTCGGTGGAGGACACCGTCGGCATCCTGCGCGGCCTCAAGGACCGCTACGAGGTGCACCACGGCGTGCGCATCACCGACTCCGCTCTGGTGGCCGCTGCAACGCTGTCCGACCGCTACATCACCAGCCGGTTCCTGCCGGACAAGGCCATCGACCTGGTCGATGAGGCTGCCTCCCGGCTGCGCATGGAGATCGACTCCCGGCCCGTCGAGGTAGACGAGGTCGAGCGCCTCGTGCGCCGCCTGGAGATCGAGGAGATGGCGCTGGAAAAGGAATCAGATGAGGCGTCCGCCGCCAGGCTGGAGAAGTTGCGCGCCGAACTGGCCGACCAAAAAGAGAAATTGGCAGAACTGACGACTAGATGGCAGAACGAGAAGACCGCCATCGACATCGTCCGCGAGATCAAAGAACAGCTCGAGGATCTGCGGGGTGAGGCCGATCGGGCCGAACGCGACGGTGATCTGGCCAAGGCGGCCGAACTGCGGTACGGCCGCATTCCCGAGCTGGAGAAAAAGCTCGACGCGGCACTCCCGCAGGCGCAGGCCCGCGAGGGCGTGATGCTCAAGGAAGAGGTCGGACCCGACGACATCGCCGACGTGGTGGCGGCGTGGACCGGCATCCCGGCCGGCCGACTGCTGGAGGGTGAGACCGCCAAGCTGCTGCGCATGGAGGACGAACTCGGGCACCGCGTCATCGGCCAGAAGAAAGCCGTCGCCGCAGTTTCTGATGCGGTGCGCCGCACCCGGGCCGGGGTCGCCGACCCCAACCGGCCCACCGGATCGTTCCTGTTTCTCGGCCCCACCGGCGTCGGTAAGACCGAACTGGCCAAGGCACTGGCCGAATTCCTCTTCGACGACGAGCGGGCGATGGTCCGCATCGACATGAGCGAGTACGGCGAAAAGCATTCGGTGGCAAGGCTGGTTGGCGCCCCTCCCGGCTACATCGGCTACGACCAGGGTGGTCAGCTCACCGAAGCGGTGCGCCGGCGCCCGTACACGGTGGTGCTGTTCGACGAGGTCGAGAAGGCCCACCCGGACGTGTTCGACGTGCTGCTGCAGGTGCTCGACGAAGGACGGCTGACCGATGGCCAGGGCCGAACGGTCGACTTCCGCAACACCATCCTCATCCTGACCTCGAACCTCGGGTCCGGCGGTGACGAGGAGCAGGTGATGGCGGCGGTTCGGGCGAAGTTCAAGCCGGAGTTCATCAACCGTCTCGACGACGTGCTGATCTTCGACGCGCTCGCCCCCGAGGAACTGGTCCAGATCGTTGACATCCAACTGGCTGCGCTGCAGAAGCGACTGGCTCAGCGTCGCCTGGAACTGCAGGTGTCCCTGCCGGCCAAGGAATGGCTGGGCGACCGCGGGTTCGATCCGGTCTACGGCGCCCGGCCGCTGCGGCGGCTGATCCAGCAGGCCATCGGTGACAAGTTGGCCAAGCTGCTGCTGGCCGGCGAGATCCACGACGGTGACGTGGTGCCGGTCAACCTGGCCCCGGACGGCGACTCGCTGATCCTGGGATAAGAGCACCCCCCCGAGCAGACGCAAACTCGCACGTTTTGGGCTGAATTCACGCGAGTTTGTGTCTGCTCAGCAGTGGAGCGGCCGCGCTGGAATGGTGATCGGGTTGTGACCGGCTCGGAATCTGTGGAAGGCGCAGTGAGCGGTTAGGCTACATCCGATGGTTCCGTTCTGGTTCACGCTGGCCGCACTCTGCTTCGTGGGTGCGGGAGTCCTGCTGTACGTGGAGGTGGGACGTCGTCGCGGTCTCGGCCGCCGACGTAAGTCCTGGGCACGCTCGCACGGGTTCGACTACGAAGAGGAATCGAGCGAGATCATCGACCGCTGGAAGCGCGGCGTGATGTCGACGGTCGGCGAGGTCAACGCCCGCAACGTGGTGCTCGGTCAGATTCGCGGCGAGGCGGTCTACGTTTTCGACGTCGAGGACGTCGCCACGGTGATCGCCCTGCACCGCAAGGTCGGCACCAACGTCGTCTTGGACCTGCGACTCAAGGGCGTCAAGGAACCCCGCGAAAGCGATGTCTGGCTGCTCGGTGCGATCGGTCCCCGAATGATGTACTCCAACAACCTCGACGCGGCACGTCGGGCCTGCGATCGCCGGATGGTCACCTTCGCCCACACCGCTCCGGACTGCGTGGAGATCATGTGGAACGAGCAGAACTGGACGCTGCTGGCGATGCCGATCTCCGCCACCCGGGCCGAGTGGGACGAGGGCCTGCGCGCTGTGCGGCAGTTCAACGATCTACTGCGGGTGCTGCCGCCCATCCCGGCCCAGGCTGCTGCGGCGCAGTCCTCCCGCCGAATCCCCGAACCGGGCCGCCCGCAACCGCAACTGCCCCCCGGTCGTAGCGAGTCCCCGCCACTGCTGCGCCCGCAGCAGCCTCGCACCGGCACCCAGGCGCCGAACTACCTGACCTGATCAGGCCGCTAGGGTGACGGGGTGTCCAGACCCGTCGCCCTGATCACCGGTCCCACCTCCGGCATCGGCGAAGGCTATGCCCGCCGCTTCGCGCGTGATGGCCATGACCTGGTGCTGGTGGCCCGCGATGTCGATCGTTTGGTGGCGTTGGCGGCGGAACTGCGCGCGGCCCACCGCATCGACGTCGAGGTTCTGCCGGCGGATCTGGCCCTGGCCGCCGACCGCGACCGGGTTGCCGAACGGGTCGCGGCAGGGGTTCGGGTGCTGGTCAACAACGCCGGCCTGGGTACCTCCGGGGAATTCTGGGCCACCGACATGGCGGTACTGCAGCACCAACTCGACGTCAATGTCACCGCGGTGATGCAACTGACCCGCGCCGCGCTGCCCCCGATGTTGGCCGCCCACACCGGAACGGTGATCAACATTGCCAGCGTCGCCGGACTGTTGCCCGGGCGGGGGTCGACGTACTCCGCGTCGAAGTCCTGGGTGGTGTTCTTCTCCGAGGGCTTGGCCAACGGACTGGCGGGCACCGGGGTGGGCATCCACGCGGTGTGCCCGGGTTATGTGCGTACCGAATTCCACCAGCGCGCCGGTATCGAGACGGGTTCGCGGTCCGGGGTGATGTGGCTCAGTGTCGACGATGTGGTCGAGGAGAGTCTCGCCGATATCGCCAAGGGCAAGGTCGTGAGCATCCCCGGTATGCAGTACAAGGCGCTAACCACCGCTGGTCGGCTGATTCCGCGCGGTGTGGTCCGCGCGGTGGTGAACAAGATAGGACGGGGCAGTGGCCGAACCTGAACTCATTGGATCTGATGGCGAGGCTCCTCGCCTCGACGTCGCCGCACGCACCGAACTCGCCGGCCTGGTCCGCGACCTGTCGGTGGTGTTCGGCCGCGTGACGCTGTCCTCCGGCAAGGAGGCCGACTACTACGTCGACCTGCGCCGGGCGACGCTGCACCATAGGGCCGCCCCCTTGATCGGTCGGTTGATGCGGGAACTGACCGCTGACTGGGACTACGTGGCCGTGGGTGGTCTTACCATGGGTGCCGACCCGGTGGCGTGCGCCGTCTTACACACCCCCGGCCGGCCCATCGACGCGTTCGTGGTGCGCAAAGCGGTGAAAAGCCATGGGATGCAACGTCTCGTCGAGGGCGCCGACATCGTCGGCCAGCGGGTCCTGGTGGTCGAGGACACCAGCACCACCGGCGGGTCGGCGCTGACCGCGGTCCGCGCGGTGCGCGATGCGGGCGCAACAGTGGTCGGAGTCGCCACCGTGGTGGACCGGGCCACCGGAGCGGCCGAGGCGATCAAGGCCGAGGGGGTGCCATACCGAAGCATCCTCGGCCTGGCCGACCTCGGCCTCGCCCATGAATGAGCGCCCCGATACCGACGTAGCCTGGGATGAGGTCGTCGACGTCATCTGCGTAGGTTCCAGTCCCGGTGTGCTGGCATACGCGATCTGTTGCGTGGCAGCTGATCTCGACGTCGTGCTGGTCGGCGCGGCGGGCGAACCCGACCCGCAGGCCGCCGCCTGGTACGCGGCCATGACCGAGGATCTTCCCGCACCGACCGAGGGCCTCCCCGTGCCGAGACTGAATCCTGGGCGCGAAATCACCGCCGAGGACCGCCATGCTTTCAGTCTCGCCCGACTGGTGCCGATTCCCGCGCCCACCGGTAAGCGGGTGACACTGGAACCCTTTGTCGGCGAACATCTTCGGCAATGGTCCGCCCACTGCGCCCAGTCCCCGTTCGGGGTGATGTTCACTCAGGTGCCGGACCTTCTCGTTCCGATGCGCACCCAAGACGGGGAATCCGTCACCGCGGTGTCGATCGGCGACTTCGGGTCTGCGAAGAGCCGAGCACGCGATGACGGTCTGGAAGGATGGCTGTTGCACGAGGCGGCGGAGATGGACCTGCTTGGACCCGAAAATATTTTGGCCGCAATGGTTCTCGAGGGTGGGAGAATCGCCGGAGTGCACCTCGACGATGGATCCTTGATTGCAGCCAGTGGGGGACTGGCATTGCCGGTCGGCGCCGCGACCCCACACAGTCCGCTCCCCGCCGACGCAGACGACCTCGTCGTGGCCATCCTGGGCCGTCCGGCGGGGCGGTTCGCCACGGTGGATCTGCTGCGCCGATGACTGAGCCTGGCCC
>Ga0164293_10000775_pt1 | contig 26409 bp, 17 predicted proteins | sample GEODES118metaG_FD_111487 | JGI IMG/M metagenome (GOLD analysis project Ga0164293, IMG submission 111487) | Eutrophic lake water microbial communities from Lake Mendota, Wisconsin, USA - GEODES118 metaG | ecosystem: Environmental > Aquatic > Freshwater > Lake | place: USA: Lake Mendota...
AGTCCAATATCGGCTATCGCCTCATTGTACTATTTGTTTGATACCATCGGCATTGACTCCCGAAAGCATTCGGGATAAGATTTATAAAATATTGGCATATTATATAAATCACATTGGTATTATCTGCCCTAAATGCTTTGAAGGTTAGCTATAAGCACTTTAATTTTTCACCCCAAGTTTTGCTAAAGCATCGCTGGCTTCCAGGTAAGATGGATCGTATAAGAGTGCCATTTGGTAGGCTTCTATGGCTTCCTGTTTGCGGTTGAGTTTTTCCAAACAGCGGCCCATGAAGTAATAGCCCTCATCGAAATTATTCTGTAAGGTAGTTGCACGTTGCAGGGTAGACAAAGCCGCTTCATAATTTCCCAAATCGTATTGGGCGATAGCTTTTTCACGGTAGGCATCCATGAAGGTAAAATTCAATTGAATACATTCATCAAAAAAACCGATTGACTTTTGCTTTTGATTGGTAAAGCTGAAATAGAGGCCTTTGATAAATAAGGCTTCTTTTACAGCATCCGCTTTTTTATCAGCCAGAAGCATGTCAGCAAAATCAATTGCTTTACTATTGCCTGTTTGGGCATACAAAGTTCCCAATGAAATCTGATCGGCATAATTGGGTGAAAGCATCAAGGCTTTTTCAAAAGCCCTGATAGCCGATAAGGTATCCGTATTTTCAAAATGGAGGATGGCCTTAATTTCCCAAAAGCGTAGTTTATTACTGTCTTGTTCCAGCACTTTGTTTACTGTGCTAAGTGCTCTGTCGTAACTGCCATTTTCGCGGTAATACTGAATAAGATTTTCAGCCAGAACTGTTGAATCGGGATGTTCGGCTAAGGCTGTTTTCAATTTTTCTTCCGCAGATGACTCGGGTAAAACTTTGGTTGGTTTTTTTGAGTCCCCTGTACATGAGCTCACTATCAATAGTCCGGATAAAAACAATAAACTCAGGGTGGATGGTTGCATAAGCTGGTGTTTGTAATTTACAAATTTCTGACAATTAACCATCTAAACAAAGTTAGCTTTGCAGCTTCCATAAAGTAGATGCGATGAATATTAGAAAGTTAAGTTTTACTTTTTTATTAAGCAGTTTTTTTCTTTGCGCAAATGCTCAGCCTCCTGCTAACGATACGGTTCATTTTGAGGGAGAAACTCATTTTAAGAATGTACGTCAATTGACATTTGGGGGCGATAATGCAGAAGCCTATTTCAGTTTTGATGGGCGATATCTGGTTTATCAGCGAACAGAAGTGAAAAAAGGTATTCCCTGCGATCAGATCTGGATGGGAAAGATTCCAACATCAGCCAACGATAAATTTGAGCCCAAGCTGATCAGTACCGGAACCGGCCGCACCACCTGTGCATTTTTCTATCCTGATAATAAACGTATCATTTACGCCTCAACCCATCTTGGCAGTGCAGAATGCCCTCCTGTACCCGACCGCAGCAAGCATGGCAATAAATATATCTGGCCTGTTTATACCGATTTCGATCTGTTCATTGCTGATACATCCGGTAAAATCATTGAAAGGTTATCGGATAATCCCGGCTACGATGCCGAAGCTACCTTATCACCCAAAGGAGACCGGATGGTATTTACGTCTATGCGTGATGGTGACCTTGAACTGTATACCATGAATCTGAAAGGGAAGCAGGTGAAACGCATTACAAATAGCCTGGGTTATGATGGTGGTGCATGGTTCAGTCCGGATGGGAAAAAAATTCTCTGGAGGGCTTCAAGGCCGCAAACAGCAGAGGAAATTACTGAATACAAATCGCTGTTGTCGCAAAATCTGGTTGCACCTACCCATATGGAAGTTTGGATAGCCAATGCAGATGGTACTGATGCCCGTCAGGTAACCAATCTTGCTCAGGCCAACTGGGCGCCTAATTTCACTCCGGATGGCAAGCATATAATTTTTTGCAGCAATCATGAATATAAGAGAGGGTTTCCTTTCAATATGTACCTGACTGCACCTGATGGAAGCAATCTTCGAAAAATATCGCGCGACAAAGGCTTTGATGCTTTTCCGATGTTCAGTCCGGATGGAAAGAAAATTGTTTTCTGCAGTAATCGTAACAATGGAGGTACCCGCGATACGAATATCTTCATTGCTGATTGGGTGGAATAAGATTTGGGTTTATAATTCAATCACTTCACAATCACGCATCGATTCGCCATCAATGCAGAATCGTAATAGCGTACGCACTTTATGCCAACCTTGCCGTCCAGCCGCACCGGGGTTCATATGCAGGCATTGGAGTTTCTCGTCGAACATCACTTTGAGAATATGTGAATGTCCGCTGATGAATAGTTTGCTTTTATGTAGTATGATTTTATCTTTCACTGTAGGAACATATTTTCCGGGGTAACCACCGATATGGCGTATGAAAACATTAACTCCTTCGCAGGTAAAAAAAAGGTCTTCCGGAAATTTGTTTCTTATCGTTGCATCATCAATATTGCCATAAACTCCCTTTAAAGGTTTGAAGGCAGCCAGCTTTTCTGCCAGTTCAATATTCCCAAAATCGCCCGCATGCCATATTTCATCGCATCGTTCAAAATGAGAGAATACCGCATCATCAAGGAAGCTATGAGTATCTGATATCAAACCGATCCTGGTCATTTTGGTCTTGAGCAATTTTCAGGTGAAAAAATACCTATTGTGCAAGTGATAATTAACAGTAAATTTGAGTAAAGATAAAACTCAAAATTCATCTTTAGCAAATGCCGTTTCATCGCAACTTTACTTATTTCATCGATAAAAGGAACTGGAAATATTATTTCCTGATGCTCGCTCTTTGTAAAGGCTATTGATCAATCCGTTCAAATTCATTTTTTTCATCTTTAAATAATAACATATGCCCCATTATCATAAAGCGGGACACATTCCGCATAAGCGGCACACCCAATTCCGCAAATCCGATGGCAGTTTGTATGCCGAACAGTTGTTTTCTACAGAAGGATTTTCTAATGATTATTCCTTACTATACCACACCTATGCCCCCACGCTGATCGTAAAGTGCGATCCGCCTATTGATGTTTCACCTCATATAGCCGAAGAGAAAATGTTGAAACACCGTAGTTTTGAAGGTTTTCACATCAAACCTGAAGCCGATTATCTAAAAAGCAGAAAAGCTGTTTTGGTGAATACAGATTGCCATATCGTACTGGCGTCTCCTCAACAAAGCATGAAAGATTATTTTTATAAAAATGCTGATGCCGATGAAATGATATTCGTTCATGAGGGCAGCGGTGTAGTAAAAACCTGTTATGGTGAACTGAAGTTCGGTTACGGCGATTATATCATGATTCCGAGGGGAACTATCTATCAGATCCATTTTAATGGTTCAGAAAACCGCCTGTTCATTGTGGAATCATTTCACCCGATGCGATATCCAAAAAGATACCTGAGTAAATATGGTCAGTTAATGGAACATTCACCCTATTGTGAGCGTGATATCAGGGTGCCAGAAAACCTGCAAACCCATGATGAGAAAGGTGATTTTGTAATCCACACCAAAAAGAAAGGCCAGTTGTATGGCATCCATTATGGAACACATCCTTTTGATGTGATTGGTTGGGACGGTTGTTGCTATCCTTATATTTTTTCTATCCATGATTTTGAACCGATTACCGGAAGGGTACATCAGCCGCCGCCGGTGCATCAGACTTTTGAAACCGAGGCTTTTGTGGTTTGTTCATTTGTGCCCAGATTATATGATTATCATCCGGAATCTATTCCTGCACCTTACAACCATAGCAATATAGATAGTGATGAACTGCTGTATTACGTAGATGGCGATTTTATGAGCCGTAAACATGTTACCAGGGGCATGATCACGTTGCATCCTGCAGGCATTCCGCATGGGCCACATCCGGGCGCAGTTGAAAAAAGCATCGGTGCCAAAGAAACGAAGGAACTTGCGGTGATGGTAGATACTTTCCGTCCGTTACAACTTACTGTAGCAGCACTTGAGATAGAAAATCAGGGTTATGTGATGAGTTGGGCAGAATAGTTCAATCGGGTTAAAGATTGCGTTTTAAAGTTCATTTTCATCAAAAGAACCATACGATGACGTTTATTGGTTTTTTGAAAAAAAGCGTTAAATTGGTTCAACAAAAAATCATTACCATGTTAAAATTCAATGAAATCAAAGTAGGCGACTTTCTGGTTGCCGACAACGACGGAGATCCAATGGCTGGTGAAGTAACCCAACTGAACGGGAATGAAAAGCAGGTTTGTGTTGATACCGGCGCACAGGAATTCTGGTACGAATTGAACCAACTTTCAGCTTTGTCCATAACAGATGACCAATTGATGGAGCTGAAATTTCACAAAGAGGTTACAGCAGATGGCAAAGTGAAATACTCAAAAGGTGCATTTCGCATGTTTACTCCCGGGGTTGATGATTTTTCAAAACTGGAAATCTGGTACCGCGATGAACACCGGCATATTTATGAACCGATAAAATTGCATCAGTTGCAAAATCATTTTTATGAAATGACAAAAGTGCATTTGAACCGCGACTCATTTGATGCATAATAATTCACATTAAATTATAAAGAAATCCCCCAAAAAAGGGGGATTTCTTATTACAGTTCATTATAAAAACAACTATTCACTTGCAGGCGATTCACTTTCACCTTCAGCAGGTTTAGCCGCTTCATCGTTATCGAGTTTAGCTTTCAAACCGGCAAGAACGCCAAGGTCTCCAAGAGTGGTTTTTTCCACTTTACTTTGGATAGCTTTAACAGCTTTTTTGGTTTGTTCCGCTTCAGCTATTTTTTCTTTTTTCAGGATTTGTTTTTCTTCTTCTTTTTCCTGTTCCCAAAGACGGGTATGGCTTAATACGATGCGTTTATCGTTGCGATCGAATTCGATCACCATGAACTGGGCTACTTCATCGGCAACGATCAGCTTTTCATCTTCCTTCATCAGGTGGCGCGCCGGAACATATCCTTCCAGTCCGTAAGGCAATTGTACTACAGCTCCTTTATCGTCTTTCTTGATTACTGTTCCTTCATGTACAGAACCTTCAGCAAAAACAGTTTCGAGTGAATTCCATGGATCTTCTTCGATTTGTTTGTGACCGAGTTGTAGTTTACGGCCATCCTTGTCGATGCTCAGGATCATCACTTCAATTTCATTGCCCACTTTCGTGTATTCGTTAGGGTTATTGAAGCGTTTCAACCAGCTCAGGTCGCTGATGTGGATCATGCCTCCTATGCCTGTTGATAGTTCAATAAACACGCCATAGGGGGTGATATTTTTTACGATACCTTTATGACGGGAATGTTCCGGGAACCTGGTTTCAATAGCACTCCATGGGTCTTCAGTCATCTGTTTGATGGAAAGGCTCATTTTGCGGGTTTCCTTATCAAGGGTCACTACTTTCGCCTCGTGCTCGTCGTTAAGTTTAAAGAATTCTTTTGCGTTGACAGGGGTATTGGCCCAGGTGATTTCACTTACATGAACCAGACCTTCAACACCCGGCATGATTTCGAGGAAGGCGCCATAGTCTTCGATGTTCACCACTTTACCGTTTACGATTTCACCTTCTTTGAGGTTTTCGGCCAGTGTATCCCAAGGATGAGGAGTAAGTTGTTTCAAGCCAAGGCTGATACGTTTTTTATCATCATCGAAATCGAGCACTACAACATTGAGTTTCTGATCCATCTTCAGAACTTCTGAAGGATGGTTGATCCTGCCCCATGAGATATCTGTAATGTAGAGTAAGCCATCTAGGCCACCAAGGTCGAGGAATGCACCGAAGTCGGTAATATTCTTTATTGTTCCTTCCAGCACCTGACCTTTTTCGAGTTTACCTATGATTTCTGCACGTTGTGCTTCGATATCGCTTTCAATAAGTGCTTTATGCGAAACCACTGCATTTTTGATGGCTTCATTGATTTTAACCACTTTAAATTCCATGGTTTTACCTACAAACTGATCGTAATCGGTAACAGGCTTCACATCAATCTGCGAACCTGGGAGGAAGGTTTCCATTCCAAATACGTCTACAATCAAACCACCTTTGGTTTTGCTGGTAACCAAACCGGTTACGATTTCTCCGGTTTTGTTCACTTCAACGATTCTTTCCCATGCGCGGGTGATACGGGCAGATTTGCGGCTCAGGTTAAGGTTACCTTCCCTGTCTTCTTTTTCTACAACCATCACTTCAATGATGTCACCAACTTTCACACCACCGGGTATGTCGCGGAATTCATTGAGTGAAATAAGGCCATCGCTTTTAAAGCCGATGTTTACTACAGCATCCGTTTTGGTTAGTGATTCTACTGTTGCCTGAATCATTTCACCGTCATTGATTTGTTTGAAAGTGTTGTCGTAAACTGCATCATACTTGATTTTTTCATCAGCAGTGTAGGCTACAACATTTCTTTTGTCGCGGCTCCAGTCAAAATCATCGTGAGCCGTTTCCAATACAGGCATTTCTTCCATTACAGCAGTTTCAGTAATGGTTTCAACAGGTTCGTTTGTTGTCGCAGTAGCTCCTTCCGGTATGCCGGCAGTGAGCTCCTGTTCGTCTGCGTTTAGTTGTTTGCTAATAGTAAATGACATATGATAATCCCCGTGGTTTTAAACGGGGGGGCAAAGGTATGTTTTTTTACCAAAACAGGCAAGCAAAAAGGCAGGTAATTGCCATGTATAAGTGGCTAGATCAAAGGTTTTCTACTAATTTGAAAATATGGCCCCACAATACAATATAAATGCGCTGGTACTCAAGCATATAATACCAATGTGATTTATATACTATGCCAATATTTTATAAATCTTACAGTGGTAAATGCCGATGGTATCAAACTAATAGTACAATGAGGCGATAGCCGATATTGGACTATATTGTTTGTCCAATCGGTATAAAATTGGTTCAAAGATGGCCGGGCATCAAAGCTGATTTACATTAGAAATTAGGTAAAAAAAAGCCCCGGAAAACCGGGGCTAAAAGAAAAATCATAAATGAATTCTAGAAAATAATCACACGTTCTGATTGAAGACGTTCTCCAGATGCTCCGTTCAATTCTATGAAGTAAACACCTTTAGAGAATCTTCTCATATCGATATCCATTTTTCCGTAAGGAGCAATAACAGTAAATGATTTACGGTAAACCCTTGCACCTTTCGCATCATAAATGGTTACAAAACGTGGGTTAGAAACACCATCATTCTTGTTGTTATACCTTACCTGGAATACACCGTTATTCGGGTTTGGATAAATGAATAAAGAAGTATTCAAAGAATCGGTGATAGTTACGCTATTGCTTGAAATCACCGAACAAGAATTAGGATCATTAACTGCAACTGTATATTCACCTAAACCGTCGATGTTGGCGATGTAAGTTGAGGCAGTTGCTCCCGGAATAGCTACACCATTAAGAGACCATTGATAAGTGGTTGAAGCTGATGAAGGAGTGACGTTCGCCTTAATAGCTGTTTCCAAACCTGGATACAATTGGGTAAACGGTGCAGCAGAAACCGTTACTACAGGCTTAGCATTAACGGTAAGTAAACCTGCATTAGAGGTTACACTGCTGTTGCATGAAGGAACAGATACCACTAAACGATAACGATGTCCATTTAATGAAGGCGTAATACCGGTAATGGTAAGTGTATTGGTGGTTGCACCTGAATAAACACCTCCATTAGCGATTGCGGTATATGATGTTCCTCCGTTTGTGCTTACTTCCCACTGGTATACTAAGGGATTGCCGGCATTTGCATCAGCATTGAATGTGATGGTTTGTCCTTCACAGGCAGTAGAATTGCTTACTGCAGAAACAGTACCTACTGGGTTTGCAACGGTTACCGGAATATTCAGGGGATTTGAAGTACAAAGGTTGGTTACAACAGTTAAAGCATAAGTGGTAGATGTTGTAGGAGCTGCATACACGGTATTAACAGCAGTACCTGTGTATGGAGAGGTTAATGCAGCATCATTAAATAGGCCTGTTGTTGGAGCCCATGTGCCAGAGGCAAGTACCGGACTTGAGTAAGTGATGGAAACACTCCAGGAGGTTAGTGTGCCAATATCTTGTGCTCCAACATCAGAAAGAGCCAGTTTCCAATCACCATTTAAAGTGGTAAGCAGTGCCGGCCAGTCTGTTGCTGTTTGAAGATTACCCGTTGGGCCAAAGCCTGCACGCTTTTCTGCTGCAAAAATTCCGGTGCGTGGAGCAGGGGAACCCGAAATAGCAGTAGTACTTGTTGAACTGATTACGGTATTCGTAAAATTAGCAGTTCCATTACCACCTGTGCCTCCATTAAGAGAACCAACTAAATTCAGGTTTTGGCCATTTGGTGCAATAAGGTTGATGTCTAAGTCACCAACCCACGTATGGTTGATATTAAATGTAACGCTGATATTTGAAACGACAGCACCAGCAGGTATGCCACTTAATGCAATCGGTGCAGTAACAATTCCTACGGGGTCATCATCAGGAATGATAGTAGTTAATGTACCGGAAGCTTGTGTAGCTGTAACACTTGCTGAAGTATTGTTAGTTATAGATAATGCCTGTGAACTACCATTGCAAATAGTTGCAGAGGTAGGATTAACCGTTGCAACAAGGTTAGTTACTGTAAGCGTAGCGATATTTGTAAAATCGGTAGCCGCACAAGATCCTTCAAATACCACACGGTATTGGTATCCGTTCATTGCGCTGGTTACTCCGGTAATGGCTAATGTGCCTGTTGTAGCTCCGGAGAACATGCCTCCATTGTTTACAAACGTCCATGGTGCAGTAGCAGAAGTTCTTTGTTCCCAACGATAAGTAGGGTTATCTCCATTCAACGATGTAGTGAATGAAGCAGAACCTCCGCATCCAACGGTTGCACTAACAGGTTGTGTTCCTACTGTAACCGCTACACAATTGCGGATATTTACCAGGTAATCTTCTGTTTCACCCCATTGATATGTTCCGCATGGTTGGATATTGTTGGGGTTTCCAGTTTCTACATTTACTACGCGCATTAAAGTATTGCCCAAAAGTGCCGTTGCAGGAATGAAAGCAATACCGGTTTCTGTATGTGGACCATTGGTTGCTGCTGCAGAAACATAAACTTTTTCCGCAGTTTCAAAGTTGCCGTTTTGATTATAATCAATCCAAACTGCACAACTGTTGGGGAAACTACCACCACAAGTTCCGATGGTTATAGAAATAGGGTTGGTTCCTCCCCTAACAATGATTCCGGGTGCAGGAGCACCAGCACCAGAACTATAGTTTGAATATTGATTTGGAATAGAGCCAAATCCCGGTGCTGTAGATGTACATGTTGATGCATTATTCAGTGTTCCTATTGTTACCCTGAAGATATCTTCATCATCATCACTGGTTGCATTCGAACTGCAATAACAACCCGAAGGAGGAGTAAGGGCAACCTGAACCGGGGTAGATGTGCCATTGTTTCCGCTGCAGGAAACAACACAGCGGTACCAGGTGGTTGCAGATATGCTTGTAGTATAGGTGTTGCTATTTGCACCTGCTATATTGGTGTAGGTTACATTATCCGGAGAAGATTGCCATTGATAAGTAATGCCAGAACCAGGAGTTTGATTTTGTAATGATAATGAGAAAGGAATACCAGGGCAAGAACTGGTTACAGATGCAATAGTATTACCCGGAGCCGGTGTACCTGTACAAGCAGAAGTGGCATAATCTATGATGAAATGCTGATCCATGGCATTGGTACCATCAAGTACTGAAGTCCAGGTATTTGGTGTAATATCGTGTTGTTTAGAATTGTAACCAGGTTGTGTAACAGCCCCAACAATGGTACTTGGAGGAGTGAAATTACTTGGTTGAGCAGTACCAACCTGCCATTCTACCCAGTAGGTTCCTGCAGTAAGCACAGTGGAAACATTAGCTTCTATTTTCCAAATTTGGCGGGTTGTGCCAGGCGTTGCGTTGAAAATACGGTAAAGGTTTGCAGATGAAGATGCAGCTAAACGATTGGTGGTAAGGTCACCAAACACAGGAGTAGGATTACCTACAGAAGGATCGGTATTGAAAATTCGTACCCTAACATCTGTGAAAGGAGAAGTACTTCCGGCGTAACCAGTTGAATAAGCAAAGAATGTTATCTTGGATAACGACCAGGTACCTGCAGGCACTGTGAAATCATCTGCAAGTGCGAAATTACCTGCGATACTGGCGCCAAAGCCGGCAGTGTTATTGCCTAATTGAACTTCACTCCAGTTGAATCCGGCAGGAGCTGCCTGACCATTACTGGATGTAGCCCCAGTACTGAGATTACCATTGATGTACTGTTGAGCAGTGAGCGAACTACTGATAAGGCAAAATAAGCCAAGAATCAGGAGCGATTGCCGTAGAACCCCACCAATTCTGTTTTGTGTAGTTTTAGATTGCATAGAAAAAATTTAGTGTTACAAATAATAAAATTACCCTTCGGCCAAACCCAAGGATTAAATCAACGATGTAAATTACATCAATCTCAATGTTTAACAAACTTTTATTTTATTTCGGAGCTTTTTTTTTCAATGTTTTCCCCACATCTTGTTAAGAACCCGCTTATTTTCTTTTTTTTGTGTTGATATCCGGGTTAGAGTAAATTGCAATAAACCTCTGCTTTTAAACCTTTGCATGGCAAATTTTTTATCCGATCTTAAGGAATCCCGGCTCGTAAAAGGTACTGTTTATGCGTTGGTGGGCTTATTTTCATACCCGGGTATTAATATAGTAAACCATCTGAAAATCAGTGGTATGGAAAATCTGGAAGGATTACCAAAGCGTAATGTGCTTTTTGTAAGCAATCACCAGACATATTTCGCTGATGTGATTACTTTTATTCATATTTTTTGTGCTTTCAGCTGGCGTAAGAAAAACAGGCTCGGACTTCCTTTTTACTTGCTATGGCCTTTTACAAGGGTAAAATATGTTGCAGCAGAAGAAACGATGAAAAACAACTGGCTCACCAAACTTTTTACCCTTGCAGGTGCAATCACTGTAAAACGTACCTGGAAATCGGAACAGGGTGAAATCAGAAGAGGCTTAGATCCTTCTGACACCAGAAAAATAACTTCAGCTCTGGATAAAAACTGGGTGATCACTTTTCCCCAGGGAACAACAAAACCATTTGCACCCGGAAGAAAAGGTACTGCATTCATCATTAAGAATTACCAACCTATTGTTGTGCCCGTTGTGATCACCGGCTTCTGGAGGGCATTTAATAAAAAAGGACTGCGTTTCAAGAAAAAAGGTTCCTTGCTTAGCGTGAGCATCAAGCCTCCTCTCGAAATAGATTATGCTGATAGTATCGAAAATATCCTTGAAAAAGTAATGGATGCCATCGAGCAAAGCAAATCTTTCATGATGAAAGGCAGGCACCATTTGCTTTCTGTTATTGATAAGTAATTTCATCTTTTGATGAATAGGCTATTTATCTGATCTGTACACATTTCAGTTGTCTCTTGCACTTTAGCTTATCTTTGCCGAAAAAAACATGGACAAAAAAGCTGCTGAATCAACGGTTATTATGACAGAACTGGTGTTGCCCAATGATACCAACACCTTTGGTAACCTGATGGGTGGCAGGTTGATGTACTGGATGGATATTGCTGCAGCTCTCGCCGCTTTAAAACATTGTGCCGCTCCTGTTGTAACAGCATCTGTAGATAATATTTCATTTGAAACGCCTATCAAACTGGGTAATGTGGTGCATATCGAAGCCAAGGTTACCCGTGCATTCAACAGCAGCATGGAAGTGCATATGAAAGTATGGGGCGAAGATGCCATCCAACAATATAAATACAAAAGCAATGAGGCTTATTACACATTCGTTTCTCTCGACCCTAACGGAAAACCAAGACCGGTGAATAAAATCATTCCTGAAACCGCAGATGAGCAGCGCCTCTTTGATGGCGCACTACGCCGCAGACAACTTCGCCTCATCCTTGGAGGTAAAATGAAACCCGAAGATGCGGAAGAGTTAAGGGCGCTTTTTGTAAAATAATATGGGGTAAGATTTCATTTACAAATTAATAACGGTTAGGAATAGCCGATATTATTCTAAACGGATCATCGCTGAAAATGCATCAAATCGATTCATCTCTTGCTAATCTTATTTCCCGTTATGGCTCGCTGCAAACTGCAATGGAAGCGGCCTGTAGTGAAATTCCGTAGATGGGCATGTTTGTTCTTGTTACCCTGCACCCGTTTGCGCCAGCGGTTGAAGCTGTTTCTTTTCAGTTCAACACGCATCAGCGAAATCACTTCAGCTTCTGTAATGCCAAACTGATGGAAGATGGCTTCAAAAGGGGTGCGGTCTTCCCAGGCCATTTCTATGATTCTATCTTTATTGATTTCACTGAATTGTTGCATCGGTTTGATTTTTTTTATTCATCCTGCACCGGTCGCTGCAATATTTTACTTCTTCCCAGCATTTCTCCCATTTCTTTCTCCACCGGAAACTTCTGTTACAGGTTTGGCAGATCTTTTCCGGCAGGTTTGTTTTTTTTATGGATTTCATCAGGCCCGGATGATTTTTTTTTGCCTTAGTATTTCCAAATTAAGCCCTTCTCCGTTGTTGCTGTTTTTTGCTGCTACCACATCACACAAAAAACAAATATGGTCGCCGCCGTCGAATGAATGGATCACTTTCATTTCCATCAGCGCCAGCGCATCTTTCAACACTTCAAATCCATTCCATTGGATCAAAGCTTTTGCACCGATTTTTTTTATTTTATCTATTTTCTTGCCAGATTGCTGTCCTAATAATTTCACCAATGGATACTGATGCGATGCCAGTAACTGTAATATGAAATGCTGCGTTGCGGTTACATTTTCCAGTGTTTTCGTACCCTTGTAGATGGCGCATAAGAATCTTTTAGGTTTCATGCTCACTGCTGTAGCATAGGTGATGATATTCATATTGGCGGCATCCAGATGCCTGCTGCTGACGCTATATACGGGCAAGTTCGGCCTGTTCCAGGGTTTTCTTCGGGTAAGTACTGCCGATAGTAAATTTATATCCGATGATGGTTCCTTGAGATTTTTCATGTGATTCAAACAATAAGAGTCCGGATTTGTTTAACTCAAAAAAACCATGGAAACCATCAAAGGAAAATATATACTCATCGCAGGTGCAACAGGAGGAATTGGTTCGGAGGCTGCCAGATTGCTTGCAGCCTCAGGTGCCCATCTTTTCTTAACCGGCCGAAACGCATCCAAACTCGCGGAAGTTGCAGTATCCTGTAAATTGGATGGCAATGCCTTTCATGCCTGCGACCTCAGCAAACCCGGTGAAATAGCAGGCTTAAAAGAGAAATATTTTGTTGCCTATCCTGCAATCGACACGCTTATCAACACCGCAGGTATCGGGGTGATCAAAACTACCGATCAGCTTTCGGAAGAAGAATTCCTCACAACATTGATGACCAACCTGTATGCCCCCTATGCCTTGTTACGTGCGTTTTTGCCTGCCATGAAAGAACAGAAAAAAGGGCTGGTGATACAGGTTCCGGGTGTATTAGGGAAAGTTCCTATGGCCGGAGCCGCCGCCTACAGTGCCAGTAAATATGGTTTGGTTGGGATGATGCAAAGCATCCGGGAAGAATTGAAACGTACCGAAATAAGGTTCACCAATCTTTTTTTGGGAGGGGTGGATTCCACATTTTGGGACCATATCGATTTGAGGGTGCAGCGCGATAAAATGATTACCGCAGCGGAAGCCGCTAAAACCATCTGGTACCTTTGTCAGCAGCCTCAATCGGGCGTAATCAGTGAACTGGTATTACAGCCTTTCAATCATCAGGCTATTTGATCGCAATCTTAAAGCATTTGGTTAAGCTTTTTTGATGCTGAGCCATTTCATTTTCACTGATATTATTTCGGTTTTACCCGGGAAACCTTCCAATCAGGTTATGTATATTGCAGGTTGTACACTTTGAGTGTTCCATTGCAAATAACCAATGCAATTATTAAATACTGCACTTCATCATATGACTAGAGAAACTACCGGTAACCTTTCTTTCGATAATACAGAATATGCTTTTGCTTATAAATCTAACCAGGAACTCAAACGGGCTCATTTTCTCTTTTCCAGCATGGGTAGCCCCTTTCTGGTAAACATGGGTTTAGCCCTCATGCCTGCAGCCATCAAACTGCATTTGCCCTTTACCCGACCATTGATCAGGAGTACCATTTTCAGGCAGTTTGTAGGCGGGGAAACGCTGGAAGAAACAACCCGTGTTGCCGATAAACTGGAAAAATACAAAGTGAATGTGATCCTCGATTACGGGGTAGAAGGGGGCGTAGGAGAAAATGCTTTTGATCATGCAACAGAAGAGTTTATTAAAGTGATTGAATATGCCGCAACCGAATCGAATACTCCTTTTATGAGCATTAAAGTAACCGGTATATCAAGGTTTGCACTTTTGGAAAAACTCGATAAGGCTATGCACGAAAAAAAGGGTACCCTCATGAAGCGCTATTACCAGGTTATTGAGGAGTTATCTACAACAGAAAAGGAAGAATGGCATCGTGCTGTAAACCGGCTGTTGAAAATATGTGATAAGGCCAACCTCAAAAAAATTGCCGTGCTGATTGATGCTGAAGAAACCTGGATCCAGGATCCTGTTGATGCGCTTACCATCCTGATGATGGATACTTACAATAGAGAAAAATCAGTGGTTTACAATACCATCCAGTTGTATCGTAGCGACCGGCTACAATTTCTTAAAGACTGCCACGAGGCCGCTAAAGAAAGAGATTTTATTTTAGGCGCAAAACTGGTGCGGGGGGCTTATATGGAAAAGGAACGGCAACGGGCAAGCGAAATGGGTTATCCATCGCCCATCCAGCCGGATAAAACTCAATGTGACAACGATTATAATCAGGCCGTTGAATTTTGTATCAATCACATTGATGAAATCGCTTTGATAGTGGCTTCCCATAACGAATACAGCAATCTGCTTGCTACACAACTCATGCAGGCTAAAGGTATTCCGGCACAACATCCTCATATTCATTTCTCACAATTATATGGCATGAGCGATAACATCACTTTCAACCTCGCCAAGCATGGTTTTTCGGTGAGCAAATATTTACCCTTCGGCCCGATAAAAGATGTAGTTCCCTACCTGATGCGCAGGGCCCGGGAAAACAGTTCGGTAGCCGGGCAAACCGGCAGGGAGCTTGGCCTCATCAAGAAGGAACTGGCACGCAGAAAAAGCAGGTAGCCATTAACGTTAGCTTACTGTCCTGCTTTCCGGCCCGCATACCTGAATCACTTCATTGTCGGTAATGGCCATCACTGCATCTCCTTTTGCCGGGGTAATCAACCGGATACCGGTAAATTTACCAAAAGCGGGTAAGCAGCATTGCTTTTTATTGAAATGAAAGCAGGGCAGCCGGAGCGATTGTTTCCCTTTGCCTCCAAGAAGAACACCGGGATGGATATGACCTGTAAATGCATATCGATTTTCTTCTTCAGGAAGATGAGCAGGATCATGAATGAAACAAAAATCTCCAATCCTCAACAAATTGCTTACAGAACTGATTCCTGCATCCAGATAATGTACATCAACCTGTGCATCGTGGTTTCCTCTCACCAGATGGAATGCAATCCGTGGATACTCGCTGCGCCATCTTAAAAATAAATCATGCTCCTTATTTGCGGCACTGTGAAAAAGGTCACCAACAAAAATAAACTGTTGCGGTTTAAAATAGGGAACGGAAGTGAATAGCCTGTGAAGGTCTTCCTGAAACATGTTCTGAGGGATGCCGATCCCGTTTTTCCTGAAATGCCCCGATTTTCCGATGTGCAGGTCAGATACAATGATGGTTTTCTCCTCTTCCCAAAAAATAAACCTTGATGATGAAACCAGAAAAGACTGATTGTTGATGGAATGCTGTATAAAGGACGGCATATAGTTACAAAGGTAATGGGAAGATTGTTAATGAATTAGGCCAAATCTTTTTTGGCTTTTTGAACAAAGGATTTATCTTGTACCCAAAATTTAACAATTATGAATGAATTTACAACCACAAAAGATGTTCTTGATTTTCCCGGAGGCACTCCTAAGCCATCCTCCGGATTGAATATTGTAACGATACTTACTATTGTTGGAAGTATCATTGGATTGATATCAGCGGTATGGTCTTTTATCAGTGCAAAAAAAACGTATGAAACCATGAAAACCTCTATGGAATCGGGTAAATCAGCTGATGCACCGGGATGGGCGAAAGACATGATGACCCCTGAAATGCTTGAAATGTCGCGCAAAGCAATGGAAAACCGGATGCCACTGCTCATCGTAGGCCTCCTTGGCAGCGCGCTATGTTTGTATGGGGCACTGGAAATGCGCAAACTGAAAAAACAAGGATACCTGTTGTGGCTGATTGGCGAAATTATTCCCCTGATTGGTACAATGCTGTTTTTGGGTGCGGCCAGTTTATCAGGCTTCGGACTGATTGGTATTGTGTTTCCGATCATTTTCATCATTCTCTACACCGTTTACAGGAAGGAACTGATCTATTGATTTGTTCTGTTGATTTTTTTATTAAGAAGGCTGTCTCTAAAAAAAAGACAGCCTTCTTTTATTACACTGGCCTTAACTTCCTGATCTGGTCTTCAAGGGTTTCAGAAGTGATTTTTTCGCGGATACTATCCACCTTAATCGGAAAGCAGAATGGGGTGAGTTCGGTTGGATGCGTGATGATGATTTTGCTTTTTTGTATTCTTTGCAGCATGTCTCTTAATCTGGGTTCGTCCATTTGCTGCTCCATCACTTCCTGATAGGCTTGCCTGAGCAGCAGGTTGTGGGGTTCATACTGGCTGAATACCCTGAAGAGCAGGGATGAACTTGATTGCAGGTGTTTTTGCTTTACTTTTTTGCCGGGCATACCCTGAAATAACAAGCCCCCGATAACGGCGATATCCCTGAATTTGCGGGATGCCATTTCAGATGCATTGATGCAGCTTTGGATGTCGTTGAAAAGCCCATCTTCCGAAAAAAGCGTATATACATTATCGTTATTTACTTCGATAGGCTGGTCGCTCAGCAATTCGAATCCATAATCATTCATGGCGAAGGAGAAGCTGATGCGTTTTTTTTTGCTCAGCCGGTAGGCAAGAATAGCTGCCATGGCTTCATGTACGAGCCGCCCTTCGAATGGGTAAACAAAGAGGTGGTATCCGTCTTTGGTGGAGATATGCTCAATCAGCAATTCGTCTGCAGCGGGTAGCATAGACGATTTCCGCTGTTGTTCCAGCAAAGGGATGAGGGCAAGCATTTCCGGCTCATCAGACAATGAAATTTTTCTTGAGGCATCATCCAGTTTTTTTCTCAGCATCTTTCCTAAACTCGAACTCATGGGCATTCGCCCACCCATCCAGCTTGGCACAATCGATTTCGTAGCATTACTTTTTCTAACCATCACGCTCATCTCCCTGATCTGAACAAATTCAAGGTTTCTTCCTGCCAACGTGAATACTTCACCCGGAAGCAATCTCGAAACAAACCATTCTTCAATCACTCCGATCTCTTTTCCTCCAACAAATTTTACCTTAAGCATGGCATCGCTAACAATGGTTCCGATATTCAGGCGGTGCCTCATGGCGATGCTTCGGCTAGTGATATGAAACCTGCCTTCTGTTACGAGCATCTTATGGTAATCGTCGTACTGCTGCAAGGCAACACCGCCCTTTGTAAGGAACTGCAACATTTTTTCCCATTCCTCATCGCTGATTTGCGCAAAGCAATGGGTATGGCGTATTTCATGGAGCAAGGCATCAGCATAAAAACCTTCTGAAATGGCCAGTGTACAACAGTATTGCATCAGCACATCGAAACAACGGATAGGAGCCAACCTGCTTTCCATGATATTTTTCGCAATTGATTCCCTTAATGCTGCGGCTTCAAGTATTTCGAGTGAGTGGGTTGGCAGGAAATAAATCATACTGGTAGCTCCCGGCTGATGTCCGCTTCTACCGGCACGTTGCATGAATCGGGCAACAGATTTTGGCGAACCTACCTGAACAGCCGCTTCTACCGGCAGGAAATCAACACCCAGATCAAGGCCTGAAGTACATACCACTGCTTTGAGAATACCCTGGTGCAAAGCTTCTTCTACCCATAACCGTAAGTGTTGTTCCATACTGCTGTGGTGAAGGGCCAATGTTCCCGATAATTCAGGTGCGATACTGAGTAAGGTTTGGTACCATCGTTCACTCATCCCTCTGGTATTGATGAAAAGTAAACTGCTCTGGTTTTTTTCAATTATAGGAAGTAGTTTATCAGCCAGTTTGAGCCCAAGATGACCGGCCCAGGGATAAGTTTCTATTTCTTCGGGAAAGATAGTTTTGAGGACAATCTTTTTTTTCAGCTTTGCTATGATCAAATCCGTTTTTATCACTTCGTTGTACATTCCAAGCGGTGCAAGTAAGATTGATTTGGCTTCCTCCAGGTTTCCTATGGTTGCTGAGATGCCCCAGATCTGTAAAGCCGGATGCTTTACTATACTACCTGAATCCAATTGTTTTGATACCGAAAGGCCAACCAGTCTGGAAAAGGCCAGTTCAACCTGAACGCCTCTTTTACTTCCCATGAGTTCATGCCATTCATCTGCAATGATCCACCGCAGCGATTTAAAAAGGTTTGGATATCCTTTTTGGGCTAAAAGCAAATGAAGACTTTCGGGGGTGGTGACTAAAATTTCGGGCATTTGTTTTTTTTGCCTCGCGCGTTCTGCATTTGAGGTATCGCCATTTCGGATGGCTACATTCCAGGGAATTTCCAAGGCCAGCAAAACTTCTTCAATAACACGGGCAATATCTTTACCTAAGGCACGAAGTGGCGAAAGCCAGATCATCTGCAAACCGTTATTTTTATTTTGTTTGTAATGTTTAGGGTTTTCATTGATGTATTGGATGATGGATCCTAAAAGCAGCGCATAAGTTTTACCAAAACCGGTAGGTGCATTAAGTAATCCCGAGGCACCTGCTGAAAGCGATTCCCAGGTTTCAAGCTGAAACTGGTGCGGCTTCCTGTTGCAAGTATTCAGCCACTTATCCACAATCTGAAAGCCAACACTTTGCTTTATACTCATCTGAAATCCCATTGAAATGGAAAGATACAACGAAGGATGCCAGGCCAACTATGTTGGAGCATTGATTTTCAATCTCTTTCAATGCTTGTTATCATTAGAATAATTAAACGTATTTCCTATCGTTTGTTCAACAAAATAGAGCAAAGTCTAACAAATATTCAATCATATTTTTGAGAGAAAAAAAGCTCCAAAAAAAAGTGTAAAAAGTACATATTAAATTTGTTCATTACCCATTAAATGCTCTATTTTTGAATGTTCCCTTTTGAAGCCAAAAGATTCCGCATCCTATCATCTGGTCATTATTTGCTATTGTAAACCTATGTATGCAGTTATGGTGGGATTACTTCGATGTTTCGAGATTATTTCGGTAATAAGGAGACTTATTACTGCACGCGCTTTTTTTATTTCCCTCATACTATTTCACTCTACAGGAACTTTAAATGCCCAGTTGATACTTACCAATGCGGTACCATCAGCTTCAGTAGACTTTTCGAATAACATGCAAACTACTGTTGGGAGCAATCCATCACAACCTTTTAGTGGGGCAGGGTTTTCGCCCAATCCGGTAATTGCAGGCCGGTTGAATTCAAATGCATGGTCCTTTACCGGATGGAGTGATGGCAATCTGAATTTTGGGGCTACCAATATTTCCGGTGATTACGCACGCGGAACCTCAACTACTGCACAAACAACCGGTGGCGTATATGCTTATACGGGAGTACCGGGTTCTGCAGCTAATCCTTCAATGATGTTTCAACCGGGTGGGAGTGATTTCGATCCGGGTACAGTTACCCTTAGGCTTCAGAATAATGGGACGACAATCATCTCTCAATTGGCTTTGTCCTACGATCTTTTTGTACGAAATGATCAGGCTCGTTCTAATTCTTTCAATTTTTCGTGGTCTACCGATAACAACACTTATACCGACGTAGTTGGGTTAGATTATGCATCCATAGCAGCTTCAGATGCGTTAGGATGGGTGCAGGTAGGTACCTCACCATCCAGATTAACGAACATAACGGGAATCACTTTCACACCGGGGTCTTCATTTTACTTGAGATGGACAAGCACTTCTACAGGAGCCGGAAGCAGGGATGAAGTGGGTATTGATAACATTGCAGTGGTGGCAACTTATGATGCACCCTGCAGCCAACCCGCAACGCAGGCAACTATCACGTCGTTTGCCAATACTACTCCTTACCAAACAGATCTTACTTTTACCAGGGGTAATGGTACCGGCGGTGTGCTTATTGTTGCCAGCACCAGCTCCTCTTTATCTGCTAATCCGGTAAGTGGCAATATTTACGGCACCAATACCAATTTTGGAAATGGAGATCCTGTTGGAGGAGGTTTTGTAGTGTTTAGAGGCGCTGCAAATGGTGCAGGAAATGCAGCTACTATAACGGTTACGGGCTTATCGCCTTCAACTAACTTTTACTTTTTTGCATTCGAATATAATATTACCGTGCCTTGTTTTAAAACTCCGGGTAACTTTGGGAGCGTATTAACAGCAGCAGGTTCTGCCACTTCTTCAACAGATTTTTTCAGGTCGCGTATTTCAGGAAACTGGAATAATAGTCTAACCTGGGAATCTTCACCTAATAATATCACCTGGAATACGGCAACAGCAAAACCTACCCAACTATCATCCGGAATAACTGTTCGTACAGGCCATACCGTTACTATCACTGCCGGGGAAACGGCCAGGTTATTTACGATTCAAAGCGGAGGCATACTTACTTACGCCAATCAGGCAGCCGGTGGGTATGATTTTGATATCGCATCAGACGGAACCGCAACAGACGATTTCATCATATTTGGTACTTATGAAATTTATGGCATTGCTCCCGGATTAGCTTCAGGTGCTACCTGTCGTGTTAAAACAAATGGATTAGTAAAAGCTAATGGAAATGCAGGAACGAATACTTCAGATGATTTTGCCCGTTCATTACAAATTTATCTCGAAACTAATGCTATTTATGAGTGGAACACAATCAATACATTTCCATCAACCGGTTTAACTTATTTTCCGAATGCCCTTGCCAGTGAATATGCCATTTTTCGCGTTTCGCAAACCACCGCTTTTCCTATTGGAGGGGGTTCTCCAACAACTTTTAACGGGAAATTTCAAGCCAATGCTTCCTTATCTTTTCAAAACGGCGGGGTAAAAATTTTCAGAAATGGTATTTTGGGTACAGGTAATATCAACCAGCTGGCAGGAGCGGGGCAGTTCCAAATCACAGGGATTGCGGAGTTAGGCGGGTCGGGCAGTATTACGCTTAATGGAGGCGGAATCCTTATCTCTTCTAGCTCTTCCACCACATTGGTTTCAAATAAAACAGTTGATCTTGGCACTTTAACTACAGATGGTATTTTGTTTACCGGAAGTACCACATCCTATACGATTAGCGGAACTGCCACATTTTCGTTATCCGCAGCAGCAAGCTTGCATATCGGAAGTGCATCAGGCATTACAACGGCACCTACGGCATCAGGAAATATTCAAACTAATGTCCGAACATTTAATACTGGTGCCAATTACTATTACTATGGTGCTGTAAGCCAGGTTACCGGAAATGCATTACCACTAACGTTAACGGCTATTCTCGAAATAAACAATAATGGTATAGTGGGAAATAATACCGTTACACTTACCAATAATAATACTACTGTATCAACTTTTAACCTGAGGCGTGGTTTGTTTGCAGCCGGTACAGCACAACAACTGAATATTGCAACCGGGGGAACGGTGAATAGCCTTGCACCTGGTGGCAGCCAGTCGCCGGCCTTAACAGCTGGTATCATCAGTTTCGTCACCACGGGAACGATTGTGCCGGGTACTGCTTTAGGTTTAACCAATGTAAATTTGAATGGGGGCGTAAATATGGGAGGAGGGAATACCACTATCAATGGTACGCTGAATATCCGCACTAATGGATTTGTGACTACAGGTACTGCGCCTACCTATTCTTCATCTCCGGCATCTACTTTATTGTACAGTTGCTTGTGTAATTACGGTGTCGGGGAAGAATGGTATCAGAATACTTTTGGCACTAGCGCGGGTGTGCCCAACAATGTTAGCTTAGGAGCAGGTACCTCGATTAATTTTGGCTCGTCTGGATTTACCAGAGAAATGCGGGGCGACCTAACGATTAGCAGTACCAGCACTTTTGCATTGTCTACCAATTTTGGTGGCGATTTGAACATCAAGGGAAACTGGATTCGGGCATCCGGGGGTACTTTTACTCCTAATGCCAGGTCAGTAAGATTTAATGGAACAAGTGGCAATCAAACCATAACCGTTACAAGCGGGGGTACAGAAACTTTTGCTTATTTATTGATTCAGAAAGCTGCAGGGCAGGCTGTGGTTCAGGCTGCAGCTCCAAATGCAACTACAGTTACCGTAAATGGATCGGGCGGTGGAAATACCTTACAATTGATCAGTGGCGATCTCGATCTGAACGGGCAAATTTTTAATTTCACCAGTTACTTCAATGGCAACCAGAATAATTTAGGTATCGATGGTACAGCAGGTAACCTTATCAGGAATATTATCAGCACATCAGGTACAGGTACATTTTCTGTATTTCATAACGACCCTAGTACAAGAACTATGACTATTGGCCGATTATCTGGGAATGCTTCACTGTTGGTTTTTGGAAATGGAGTAAGAGTTCTTAATGGTGCATCATCAGCAGGTGTTGGTATTGATTTTGGTAATACTTTAACAACCATCAATGGAACATTACAACTCAATAATTTTGGTTTTGTTACAGGCTTCGCTCCAACCTACGGTGCCAATTCATTCCTTATTTATAACTCCGGAGGATTGTTTGAACGCAATGTAGAGTGGGGAAGTACAAGCGGGCCGGGATATCCTTTTAATGTGACTGTGCAAAACAACAGTTTCCTGCGTTTAAATTTCCCTAATCCAAACGGCAACGCAAACCGCGCCATTGCAGGGAGTTTACTCATCAGTAGCGGCTCAACTATTTTATTGAGTACCACTAACAACAGCACCCTTTCGGTGGGCAGAGATATCACCATCAATGGCGTACTTAGCTTACCTACAATTATAGGCGGTGACCTATTTGTAGGGAGAAATTGGAATAGGGGTTTCTCAGGAATTTTCGATCACAACAACCGGGCTGTGTTCATGAATGGATCTGATAATGCAACAATTACAGCCAATAATAGCGGACAATATTTTCCTTATTTGTATCTCACTAAATCTGCGTTATCCAATACCGTTAGTCTGTTGGATGATATTAATATTGGCAAACAAATGGGTATTACGACCGGTACATTACAACTCTCCAATAAAGATGTCACCTTATTATCGAACGATACCACCCAGGCAAGTTTTGGTAAAGTAGGCGCTGCAGGTGATGTGGTTTACAATTCAACAGGGCGCTTTGTTGTGGAAAGATATATACCTACCGGCACTTTAGGTGGCCAACATACCAAGTCATGGCAATTGCTGGCTGTTCCAACTAATGGTACACAAACCATCAATGCTGCATGGCAGGAGGGTGCTACGTTTGCTAACCAGAACCTGGTACCCGGTTATGGCACTATGATCACCAGCAATATTACTCCATTGGCACCATTGTTTGATGCTCTTACTAACCCTGCATCAAGTGCTTCTATGAGAACCTACAATCCTGCAGGAGCAGGTACATGGACGAATATTCCCAATACTACATCAACGCTGCTTTATAACGCTAAAGGCTACATGATATTTGTAAGGGGCGACCGTTCTGTGACCAACTTCTCAGGACCCGGCAGTTCACCTACGCCAACAAACTTACGCAGCAGGGGCCGGTTATTTGTTCCGGGGTCTAATCCTCCAAATTCAACTACAGTTTTGGCAGGTAAATTCGAATCTATAGGCAACCCTTATGCATCGGCTATTGATTTCTTGAATATCACCAAACCTGCTGCACCCGCTGTAGATGATGTATTTTATGTTTGGGACCCATTATTGTATGGTGCATTCGGTTTCGGGGGTTATCAAACCATAAGTGCATCTAATGGCTATATTCCAAGCCCCGGCGGTACGGCCAATTATAGTAACGCTTCTGCATATACGAAGATACAGTCCGGACAAGCGTTCCTTGTACATTCCACGAGTGGTGGCGGAACAGTTTCTTTTACTGAAAATGCAAAAGTAGATGCCAGCGTGATGGTTTTTCGTCCACCTGCTGTGAGTATCAACCGTCAGTTTCTTCGTACAACTTTATATGCAGGTGCAAATCATCAATTAGCAGATGCTACCGTAATTGCATTCGACAATCAATTTTCAAAAGTCTACGAACATCATGATGCGGTTAAGATGATGAATACTGCCGAGAATATCGGTATTGATTTGGAAGGTAGGATTTTAGCAATTGATGCCAGAAAGCCTGTAATGCGAGGTGATACGGTTTATTTCAACATCACTAACTTACGTCAACAGCCATACCAACTTCGGTTTGGGCCGCAAAATTTACCGGCTACAGGATTAAGTATTACGCTGGTTGACTGTTTTCTTGGTATTCGATCACCAATCAGTTGCAGCGATAGTACCTATGTGAATTTTATTGCGGATGTAAATGAAGCATCCCGAAATCCTGCCAGGTTTTATTTGGTTTTCCAAAGAACAAGTCCATTGTTCTATCCCCTAACCGAAAATAAAATAGGAGTGCAGCATTTCTTAGGATCAGCCAATCAAGCGATTGATATTTTTCCAAACCCAATTGAAAATGGGAGGATCAGGGTGCATATGGGTACTAAGTTGGCTGGAGATTTTCATGCTATCTTATATGAAAGTAATGGAAGGGTTTTGAAGAATTATGTGTTTAAGGGGAGAACTGAAGTATTTGTTCAGGAATTGGGTGTAACAGGGGTTGTGTCGGGAAATTATTTGTTGAAAATCATCATGCCAAGTGGAATAAGCTGGAGTAAGAAATTATTCATTCCCTAAACTTATTTTGACAAAAAAAAGACATTTCAAATGAAAGATAAAGTGAGCTACATATCATATTGTATGATTTTTTAATTAATTTTCACCAGCAATATTTAACCATTAACTATAAACTTCAAGTATGAAAATGACATCAACTTCAACGAAAAAGATGCTCCTATTGAAATGGGTAGGGGTAATCTTGTTAAGCTGTATTACAATAGGGCAGGCTATTGCCCAAAATGTATTCAGCGGAGAGCCGGTTCAATGGGTGGGGCAACCCAATGGTTACAATACCAACCCCTATAACTCAGATTACCGGACTACAGTTTATCGGAAAATTTCAACCACAGTTTCTAATCCTGCCGATGGCCGTGGTCAGTGGGCTACCACTGTAAATGTGCAAAATACAGGCGGTGATGTTACACCTTTTAATATGCCTGGTGGTGGGGGGGCGGGATGGTTAATGATATCTGGTCCATCATCAGGAAGGTTCAATAACAAATGGAATTTTAATGGTATTGGACAAGCTGCCGTTAATTCTATCAATAACATCATTCGTCAGGGTGGTGGCAATGATATGGGTTTGAATATGAGCACCACCGGGCGTTACACTTTTGTGATGAGGGATGCAGGTTATGCCAATTCTGAAGTTTATATCGCATATACCAGTAATGCACCGGTGAGTGTTTCAAGAACCGGTCAATCTTTCAATCCGTCTGGTTTTACTTCTGATATAAGTATAAGTACCAGTGCTTCTCCTTCTTCCGGCGAAAATGTTTATGTGCGTTATAGGTCTGGAACAAATGATTTCACAACCGGAACATCAATTGTTCAGGCAACAGGATCAGGTACCAATTGGACTGCAGCCATACCTCAGCAAACCTGTGGGGCAACCGTTTACTATTATGTTTTCACATCTACCAGATCGTTAAGCCAATTGAATAGCAACAGTGAGCAAGAGAGGTCATTGTCTGCAATCCGTTATGATGATAACACTGGAAACAACTACAATTACACAGTAAGTCCTGTTCCAATAGCTGGTATCACGAACAATTCGGGGTCAACAGTTTTGACCTGTGCATTGTCTTCAATCAGTGTTACTGCAACCGGCGGTCAGGCTTATAGCTGGGATGGTGGATTGGGTAATTCAGCATCAGCATCTATAACAGCACCGGGAACATACACGGTTACAGTTACAGAATCGAATGGTTGTACGGCTACTTCAAGCATAACCGTTACACAAGATATCACTGCACCAACAGCAGGTATCACGAACAATTCGGGGTCAACAGTTTTGACCTGTGCATTGTCTTCAATCAGTGTTACTGCAACCGGCGGCCAGGCTTATAGCTGGGATGGTGGATTGGGTAAT
>Ga0164293_10000777_pt1 | contig 26388 bp, 29 predicted proteins | sample GEODES118metaG_FD_111487 | JGI IMG/M metagenome (GOLD analysis project Ga0164293, IMG submission 111487) | Eutrophic lake water microbial communities from Lake Mendota, Wisconsin, USA - GEODES118 metaG | ecosystem: Environmental > Aquatic > Freshwater > Lake | place: USA: Lake Mendota...
CATCAATGCCTAGCGCATTGGCGCTTGGACCCACAGATATATCGTTGCCATCTTCGCTTGTAATTAGCAGCTCACCTAAAGCCGAGACGGTTGCAGAAATACCAGGAATATTTTTAGCTTCAATAGCATGGGCAAGTGCTTTTGGCGAATCTATGTCGGGTGTGATATCAATCGAGATGCCATTTAAAGTTAAAGGCATTTTGAATTTAAGCTTTTCAGGGCTTAACAACAACTCATTGTGAGCAGTGGCCTTAAGGCCAACCAATCCCAGGGTTGCCGCTGAAGTGTTTAACCATGCCGCTACATCTTTAGCTTGATAGTTGGCGTTGCCTGGAAGTGCTGGCGCTTCAGGAAGATCCTTGCCATTCAGACTAAATTGGCCTGCGGCAATAGCACTCAAACTGCCCTGCATATGGCTACCTTCTAGCGAAGCAGGCAGGAAGGTGGAAGCAAGCCGCTTGTGCTCGGTCACATCTTTGCTGGTCAAGTCCCATTGCAAGACTTCTTGTTTCTCTGCTTTGGCACCGTAGAAAACTTCCAGTTTTTTGTAGCCAGTGTTGCCTGATTGATTGAGATATCGATCGCTGTAAGTTGCACCCTGAACAAAACCGTTCTCAGTTGTTAGCAGAGTACCTTTCAAGGCTTCAGAAAGGGCACCACCCACTAATTGCGTGCCATCACGGGTAAATACTTGAATGTCTTGCCCCTCAGATGGCTTGCTTAAGTAAATCTTAAGAGCGCTTAGGCCATTGGGTACCGTAGCCAAAGACATGAAAGGTCGATTGGCAGTCAAGGTCAGCACTTTTGAGCCAATTTCGCTTGCATTGTTGGGTAACACACTCGATAACGTGACGGGTCCTAAAGCAGGTTCTGCCAGGTAGCTAACGGAGGCATCAACACCGCCTGTGTTGTTCTGAGCTTCAATGACGCGAAATTGTGAAGCTGCTGAAATTTTCAAGGGATCAGTGAATGCGACTTTCATGCCACTTGAAGCATGTACAGTATTGCCATCGATCTTAAATAAAGCAGTGCCGGGATTGCCGTAAGCATCGATACCAGCAACTTGAACAGCATTGACCTCTGTTGTCAATTTGTTGGCCAGAGTGTCCAGAGCACTAAAGCTGCTTCCAAGTACCTGCTCTTTGAAGGCAAGCAGACCCGATAACTTGCCACTGTTCAGCCCAGTTAACGTAGAAACTTGACCAAACTTGTCTAAAAGCAAAGAGGCTTTGTCGGGGGTCTTTGGATCAACTTCTAAGGAAACTATTTTGGTAGTCACACCATCAACCAACAAGTCTCTGGAGAGAGAAGGTCCAAGACTGACAACAACTGCACCGCTTTCATTGAATTGCGTGGTGATGTGTGCATAGTTGGAAATATTGCGCAACAAATTGTCGCGCTGATCTAGCAGATCTGCAGGTTGCTCTGAAGCATACTTTTGCTTGACGAGTTGCGAGTTGACTTGAGCAAGTTGTTTGGCTAATGTATTGAGATCGGCTACGCTGCTCTGAAGAGATTGATTGGTTTCTTCTTGAACCAAATTCAATTGACTTGATAATTCGCCAAACCGTGCGGCCAAACTTTCGGAGTCCCTAAGAAAACTGCCCCTTAGTACGCTTGAGGCCGGATCTGCTGACAGAGATCGAGCAGAATTAAAAAATTGATCTATAGCTCCGCTCAGTCCCATTGAGGTGCCACCCATGATGTCGATCACGCGGTTGGTATAGCTGACCATGGGTTCTTGGGCAGCAAGATCGCTGTTGCTGTTGCGCAAATTGGTTTCAATAAAAGCATCGTAATTGCGCTTGATGCCTTCAACCATCACACCAGTTCCGAAAAATACTTTGCCAGATTGCGCTACAGGATTTGCTTGTAGCGTCACTTCTTGTCTCGAATAGCCAGCCGTTGACACGTTTGCAATGTTATTGCTCACGGTGCCCAATGCTTTTTGGTAAGCAATGATGGCGCTAGAGGAAACGCTGACAATGTCGGTCATTCAATTCCTCCGGATATACCTTTGGCTTTTGATTTAAGTGGTATTGGGCCTCCTGTTACAGGAAGTGAGAAACCCGATTTTTCGGATTTATCATTCAAAGGATAGCCGTTAGATTTGGGGTGCAGCGGTAAGCCACTGGCAGGGGGGAGATTTTTTGAATCTTGTCTTTGTTTTAGAATTTCTGCAGTTGTGGTGATGCTCGCTTGCTGTGCTTCAAGATTTCTCACCAACATGTCTGCCAAACCAAGGCTATTGCGCTTGGCCAATTGCACAGAGACCTCTTTGTCAAACATCGATTCGTACATTTCGATCGTTTTATCTTCACTCAGATCACTTTTGACAATAGACTCGCGCATTGTTTTCATCGTCATTTGCAAAAAAAGCGCTTCAAACTGTTGTGCAGTTTCACGCAATGCTGACTTGGCATCCTGACGCGCTTGTCCCTTGAGTTGGCCTAGGCCATCAAAGTCTAAGTAGGAGCGCGTGGTTGAGGACGTGGTCGGGTTCATGATTCATGCCTGCTGTCAAATAATGACCAACTCTGCTCGCAGACTGCCAGAACTCTTTAGAGCCTCTAAAATAGCAATCAAAGAAGAGGGAGTTGCACCAACTTGGTTGACTGCGTCGACGATTTGTCGAAGATCGATACCTGGTTGGAATAAAAACATGGGCTTATTTGGCTCACTCACTCTGATTTCAGCATTTTGAACAGCTGCTGTTTGGCCTTGGCTAAAAGCGCCAGGCTGCGAAATCTCATTTGTCGCTGAAATAGCAACCGTGATTGCGCCATGAGTAACAGCGGCAGCAGTAACTCGAACATTTCGGCTGATGACCACGGTGCCAGTTCTTGAATTGATAACAACACGGGCAGGGGGCTCGCCTGGTTGAACATCTAGGTTTTCCACCATGCTCATGAAGGCGACGCGCTGGCTTAAGTCTTGTGGTGCTTGTAAGGAGATTGCAACGCCATCCAAGGCTTTTGCCACACCCTCTCCAAATTTGCCATTGATCGCATTCACAATGGCTGTGGTTGTTGTGAAATCGGCTTCACGCACATTCAGAATGACTCGTTCTGCTTTGTCAAATGGATTGTCAACAATTCTTTCCACAATAGCGCCTGAAGGAATGCGCGCTGCTGTTGTGACGCCAGTAGATACTCTCGAGCCAGCTGCGCCTGCATCGACACTTGCGGCAGTCAGTGGCCCTTGAGCCAAAGCATATATTTCGCCATCGACACCGCGCAAACTACTCAAAAGCAATGTTCCGCCTCTAAGGCTAGTAGCCTTACCAATGGCAGAAACATTGATGTCAATTCGCTGCCCAGGCTTTGCGAACCCTGGGAGTTCAGCTGTCACCATGACTGCGGCCACATTTTTAATGTCCAGTTTCCCCACACTGGCAGTTGTTTCAAAGTCAGAAAGTGGACCTTCCATGGCAACACCTAACCGACTCAGTAAAGTTTTCATACTTTGAGCTGAAAATGAAACATCCGATCCATCACCGGTTCCTTGCAGGCCAACAACCAGACCATACCCAATCAATTGATTGCTTCTCATGGCAGCAACGGTTGTGAGATCTTTGACTCGATCGGCGTTGGCATTGCCACAAAGGAAAGTGAAGGCTAAAAAAAGGGCAAGCGCGTTTTTCATGATGAGCTCAGTGAATGAAAATTTAAAATGGCCAAAGTTTCATGAGTGCACTTGTACCCCAACCTGCACGAGTTGCATTGGCTAAGTCACCAGCTCCTCGATAGGCTATTTGGGCATTGGCCAGTCGGCGCGATTGAACGGTATTGTTTGGAGCGACATCCTCGGGGCGAATGATGCCTGCGACTTGGATGATTTCAGAGCCTTCCGTCAAGGCCAATTGTTTCTCGCCTCGAAGGACAAGATTGCCATTTGGCATAACCTCTACAACAGCAACAGCGACTGAGCCCGATAAGCTCGCCTGTTGATCAGCTGCGCCAGTACCCTTGTTGTTAATCTTTCCACCCAGCATATTTAAGCCGCCCATCAAGCCGCCTAAACCAGTACCATAATTTTGAAGTCCCCTCGGAGCAACGTCGTTACTAGATTCTCTGCTGACATTGGCATTTTGAGTTCTAGCGGCTTGGGTGGATTCATTCAATAAAACAGTGATTACATCGCCAACTTGGAAGTTTCTGCCTTTACCAAACCAACTGTCGCTTTGTCTTCCCACATAAATTGCACCAGTTGCTGGCTTTGAAGCTTCCGAGACTACTGGATAGACAGGTTCGAATTGAGGTGTATGTTTCATGGCTTGCGGCGGTAAAACCGAACAAGCCGTCAGAAATGAAATGATGCCAAAAGAAAAAATAATTTTTTGGATCTGATTGAATAGTTTTTTCATGATGATTACTTTTACAAGTTGTTGTTCATGAACTTCAGCATGCCGTCTACAGCAGAAATTGCTTTGGAATTGATTTCATAGGCTCTTTGAGTTTCGATCATGTTGACCATTTCTTCTACAACATTGACGTTAGAGGCCTCTAAGGTACCTTGAACCAGAAAACCAGCGCCCGTTGCGCCTGGTTGCAAGACTTGCGGAGCGCCAGATGCAGGTGTTTCTTTCATTAAGTTTTGACCACTTGACTGCAATCCACTCGGATTGACAAAACGCGCAAGTTGAATTTGCCCCAATACTTGGGATCCGCCTGCAGCCAATTCGATCGAAACTGTTCCATCACGCCCGAATGTGACGCTAGACGCAGTATTTGGAATGGTGATGGCGGGTTGTAGCAAAGCGCCACCAGAAGTGACGATCTGACCAGTAGCAGACAACTTGAAATTGCCATCACGTGTATAGGCAATGGTTCCATCAGCTTGCGCAATTTGGAAAAAACCTTCACCCGTGATTGCAATGTCAAGCGGATTTTGCGTATTCACCATATTACCTTGAGCGTGCAATTTTTCAGTAGCAACGACTCGAACGCCAGTGCCCAACATCAGGCCCGTTGGCGCTTGAGTTGTTGCACCAGTTTGCCCGCCTGCTTGCCGAATATTTTGATACAGCAAGTCTTCAAAGACGGCTCGATCACGTTTAAAGCCAGAAGTATTGACATTGGCCAAGTTGTTTGAAATGACATTCATGCGCATTTGCTGCGCATCTAGTCCCGTCTTAGCAACCCACATTGAAGCATCCATGATTGGCCCCTTTTCTATTAAATGACTGATTAAGATGCACGCATCATGCTTGCGCCTGATTCATCTGTATCTTTACTTTGTTTAATCACATTGACGTTTTGTTCAAAACTACGGCTTTGATCCATCAGCTTTACCATGACTTCAAGCGCATTCACATTACTGCCTTCTAATGTTCGAGGAGACAATGAAGTGAAATTACTTCCGCCTTGGATATCTGTACCCGCAGGTTGACCAGACACCTTGTATAAGCCGTCTTCGCGTCGCTCAAGAGGGGTATTGGATGCATCGCGCATCAGCAATCTGTCGATCAGTACAGGCTGAATAACGCCTGCTTGTGCAGGGTTGGCTGCAAATACACTGCCATCAGGGTTAATTGAGATTTTGAAACCAGGTGGAATCGTAATTGGGCCCCCATTTTGGCCGCGCACAATTTGACCAGTACCGATCTGCAAAACACCATTGGCAGTAAGACTTAAATCACCACGTCGCGTGAAAGCGAGCTGACCATCGGTTGAGGTTACGCCCAACACCGCTTTGTCATTCAATGCGATGTCGAGATCTCTGCCAGTGGACATCATGCTGCCAGGACGCATATTGATATTGTCAACATTCAAAGATTGTGGCTGCAGCCGAGACTCAAAACCAGGACCTTCCGCCTTGACGCTGACCATTGCAGCTTCAAAGCTTCGCTTAAAGCCAGGTGTTGAAACGTTTGACAGTTCATTGGTCATCATTTGTCGCGCTGTTCGCGCTTCATTGATGGCAATGGCTGCATTAAAAGCTAAGCGATCCATTTCTATTTCCTGTTATTTTCAGGTTAGTGAGTTAAGAACGCAGATTGATAATGGCAGAGGTCATCGTGCTACTTGTTTCAATGGCCTTCGCGTTGGCTTGGAAATTACGTTGAGCCGTAATCAGATCAACCAATTCTTGTGTTAAGTCAACATTGGCACGTTCAGTAGCACCTGCCCTAAGTGTGCCGAATCCAGCGCTTCCTGCAGTTCCCAATATCGGTTTGCCTGATGTCGCAGAGGTTAAAAAACTTGAATCACCAATTTGTCGAAGTCCAACAGGGCTTGAAAAGTTAGCCAGCAGAATTTTCGCCAGTGATTTTTGAGTTCCGTTAGAGAAACTAGCACTTACCAATCCATCATTGCCAATGGTCATGCCGACCAAGTCACCTTCAGGAGCGCCGTCTTGCGATTGAGACAAAACAGCAAAGGGTGCAGAGTACTGAGTGGAAGCTTGGTAATCGATGTTGATCGTTAGAGCGCCCTTACCACCTGGCAGATAAAAAGTTTCTAATTGAGTGCCTTTGGGGGAAACCAGTTTTCCGCTTGTCGCAAACGTCAACTCACCTTTGTCCAAGAAAACAGGCGACCACGACGGGAGATTTGTAAAACCGTCTCCATTGGTTGTTTCATTGCCTGTGCTGTCAATAAATTTTGGCTGCAACACACCGCCGACCATGTCTTTGTGCTGGGTAGGACTGATCCAAGATGATGTGGTTCCGCGACCTGCATCAACTGATTCGAGTCCCCAGTTTGCGCTACCTGAAATCTTGATGTAAGAATCAGCACCAGTTGTGCCGGTAGTGAAAACAAAATTCTTAGCGACTTTGTCATAACTCACAGTGACACCATTCACGGTGACAGGTGTACCATCAGGATTGTTGTTACCCAATGAATTAATGCCTTTTTGCAGGCGAGTCATGAAAGAGTCAAGTGTGTAGTCAGTTCCTTTTGGAAGAACCACTGTACCCATCAGGCCATTTACTGTGACAACAAATTTATTGTTGGAATCGTCTACAGCAAAGCTGTTTGAGACGTCAACCGAGGCCATGGTGCCTTTTGCAATAGCCGGAGTGGATGGGATACCGCGTTTAGCCAGCAGGGATGTATCAATGAAAGTATCCTTAGACGACAGTCCAAATAAAGCTTGTGCTGTTGTGTTGGTTGAGGTGATTGCAATGCTAGATTCATCGCCCGTAGTATTGGATTGCAAATTGAATGTTTTATTCACAGAATCAAAAGTCATGGACATGCCAAAACGCTGATCTTCTGCGGGACGAATGTACGAGCCATTTGGAATAACTTTGCTGTTGTAATAGCCCGCTTCACTTAATGTTGTCGGAATGGAGGTTAAGCCAAACGCATCATTGTTGCCGGTTGCCGATTTCAATACGATTCGACCTCCGTTACCGTCTACAAATTTCAAGCCTTGGGTGGCGTAGTCATAACTTACAGTGACTGTGGCAGTTCCATTTTTTAGTGAGGAGGCATCAATTCGTTTTTGAATTGCAGCAACCGTTTCTTCAATGGTGATGCTTGATAAGCTTTTGCTTCCTATAGCGTCAGCATCTGTCAAGGTGACGGTAATCTCTTTGGGTGTGGTAGCAGGTGCAGCGTTCAATACTTTCGAACTTGAAATCACAAATGATTTGTTGTTTTCAGCAGACAAATCAAAGTAAGATTCATCACCAAATTTCTTGTTCAAAAAATTAGTTACTTCACCAGCCAACATACTGCCAGTGACTTTGGTTTGATTTTTCAAACTACTCAAATCGACAACAACAGGCGCTCCAGATTTGTCAATATCCACAGAGAAAAGACTAGACAATGCTGTTTTTTGAGCAGCTGTGAGCGCCGTGAAATCCACACCCGATGTCCAGTCAAAAGTAGATCCGGCTAAAGATTCGCCAGTAATTTTGGCGGGAACTGAAATACGTTTATCTGTTAACTCATCCAACGAAAAAAGTTGTGTTTTTCCGGTTGTCAGCTCATCTTTGATTTCATCATAAGGTTTAATTTGACCATACTGGTTCACATACAGTTTTTGATCATTTGCGTTGGTGGCTGAAATCAATGCAGGCTCTACTTGGTCTTCCCCAATGAACACGTACGATTGCCATTTGTTGGCAGGAACGTCTTTGCTAGCGTTGGAGGTTTTTACGTAGTAGATGGTGGCGAGATACCCGTTACCACCATTGTCATAAACGGTAAATGCTGTACTTTTATTGTAAGTGGCTGGGTTAGCCCTGTTAAAGGGAGCAGTTATTACTTCTGCATCTGCTGGAAAATTTAAACCTAAAGAAACAAGAGAGGTTTCTTTGGCTTCCCCAGAAGTTTTTTGTGGAATACTCAAAATCACTCGCTCATTGACGTTCGCACTACCGGTTGAGTCAACTGTTGCCGCCATCAAACGCTGTCCTGCAGAGTTCACCACATTGAATTGTTCGTTCAACATGAATGATCCGTTTCGAGTAAACACTTCTTGCAAACCATCTGCTGAACGCATTGGGAAAAAGCCGTCCCCTGTAATGGCCAAGTCCAACGAGTTAGCTGAAAAAGAAATATTGCCCTGACTAAATTCTTGACTCACTTGTTTCAATGCAACACCCTGGCCGACTGTGGCAGATGCTTTTTGAAGTGGCGATGTTGCAAAAATATCCCCGAAGTCAGCGCGTGAACGCTTGAAACCAGTTGTACCAACGTTAGAGATGTTGTTGCTGGTCACGCCAAGCATTGCAGTGGCTGCGTTTAATCCGGTGAGGGAGGTATAAAAAGACATGGTATTTAACTCCTAGGAAACAAAAGTTTTTGGGTTTAAAAAGGGCTTATCCGCCAATGCGCTGAACATCAGTTAGCTTGACTGACTTGCCACCAGCTACTTCAAGCAGAATAGTTTTATCTTGAGTTTGATTAACACCTGTCACCTTAGACAGAATGCTGATCGATGGATTAGTAGTCTTTCCTTGACTTAAGACAGTTGCGTTGAAACTGTACATACCGTTGGGTAAAACGTTGCCAGAGTCATCAGTGCCGTTCCAGAGCAGCGGCATGTCACCAATTCCTTGTGGTCCTAAAATTTGAGTTGCAACCACTTGGCCTTTTTGGTTGGCAACCTGAATCTTCACACCGTCGGCACCGGTTGGTAAATTGATCAAGCCTTGAATTATTTGCCCATCCACCAAGATACCGGGTGCATCAGGTACGGCTACAGTTTTACCAATCATGCTGGTGCTGCTCATCATGCGTTCACCGTCCATGCTGTTGACATAATTTGTCAAAGTTTGAGCCATCGTCGTAGTTGCTTCAAGTTGTGAGAACTGCGCAAGCTGTGCAACGAAAGCTTCATTTTTCACGGGATCAAGCGGATCTTGGTTTTTCAATTGTGTTGTAAACAAAGTCAAAAAATCTTTCTGACCCATGTTGTTTCCAGTTTTAGCGTTCAATGCTTCATTGGCAGCTTCTGCAGTTGTTTTGACACCGGCGGGTGCTTTAATAGGCGAAGAATTTGCAGCGTTGACGGTTGCTGCCGCAGAATTCAAGCTGGTTTTGTTATACAAAGACATCATGATTTACTCATCCTTTTAAGACTTGATAATGTCAATGGTTTTCATCATCAATTGACGAGTGGTATTGACGACTTCAACGTTATTTTGATATGAGCGCGATGCAGCCATCATCTCCACCATTTCTGTCATTTCATTCACATTCGACAAGTACACATAACCCTCTTTATCTGCTAAGGGATTGCCTGGATCTGACATGCGCCGAATGGGTGATGGATCGTCTGTGAGTTGTTCAACTTTGACGCCACCTGCATAAGTGGTGTTAGAAGTTTTCAATTGATCTTCCATGATGGTTTTAAACATGGCACGTTTGCCACGAAAGGCTTCAGCATCTGATCCAGAGACGGTTCCTGCATTGGCCAAATTAGATGCAGTTGTATTCATTCGTGTGGTTTGCGCATTCAGCGCAGAACCTGCAATGTTGAAAATTCTTTCTAATGACATTTGGTTTAATCTCCACGCAATGCGCGGCGAATGCCCGACACGCGGTTTTCTAAAATATTCAAGGTGGTTTGGTATTCAGCTGCTGATTGACCAAACTTAGCTTGTTCTACGTTCATCTCGACCGTATTGCCGTCAAAAGCAACGTTGAAAGGAATTCGATACATCAAGCCATTGCTTGTCTCGGGAGAGAGCATGGGGATGTGCTTCTTGTTAGTCGTATTGACCATTTCGTCTTTCGCGCCCTGCAACACTTTCATGAAATCAATGTCTTGCGCCTTAAAATTAGGCGTGTCAGCGTTGGCAATGTTTTTCGAAAGAACTTCCATTCTTTGGCTGCGCAAACCAAGGGCTTGTGCATGCACGCCTAATGCGTTATCAATCATGTTCATTTTTTGCCTTTTAAAGGGTTGCAACTTTGCCGGTTTGCCGACACACAGCGGACTCAAGTTCGCTTTAAAACTTACGATTGCAAAAGCCGTGCCATGTTTTTTTGCCGCTTTTCAATCACTCATTCAAGCTAAAGACGCTTCTAGCCCAAGATGTGGCAAAGTGTTGCCACAAGCATTGCCGCTTATCGAACCCAAGTGCGTTTAGGATCTAATGCGTCGTAATTTGATGTGTTTTGAGCTTCAATTCGCGCTGGCTTCACGGGGCCGTTAAGTCGGTCAATGGCGTTTTGAATCAAGCCTTGAACAATGGAGACCCGCGTGATGGGTGCTTTGGGGTTTTGACCCTCGTATAAATGTCGTGCTTGTTTACCAGGTATACCCAAAGGAGCTTCAGGCCGAGCTTCAGACCTTGAAGCAGGGTGTAATACCGCTAAGTAGAGCTCATCCAGAGTCACAGGCCGATCTTTTTTTAGCCCTACTTTGTCAAAGTAGGTGTCTACTAAATGAAGCTGCTGATAAACGCTCAGCCTCAATATATTTTGGGGTGCCTGTGCCCAACCTACGCTGGCAGCGCCCCTGGAAGGTCCATCACAGAATTGAATGATTCCGTGGCAACGCTGGTTGGTGGCGGCAGGGTTCATGCCATCACTTTCCATAAGGGTAAGACGTGCAAAGTCATCTGGCGAAAAATGATGTTTTTCTGCAACCTGCAGGATTTTGTTGTAAACATCTTGCCGCTGCCCTGCTGGAATAAACCCCCTTGATACTGCACGGTCTAGGGTTTGATTCAAGACTGTATTGTTTGAGGAGGCGTTTTTGATGGGTATTACAGAATTCCCCATCGAAAGATTAGAGCTTCTTTGTGCCAGCGCCAAAGATGTTGGGATGGTCTCTGGCAAGCTTTGTTTTTGCGTGACCAAGGTCGATTCAGACAATTGAGCCCTAAGTTGACCCAATTGAATGTGTTGGCCAGGATAAATTTTGTTGGGGTTGGCAATTCCATTGTGGGTAGCCAGTGAGCGTGCCCATTGGTATTCTTGATGACTGTTGAGTGCCAGCCCTTGCGCTTGAGCTTGTTGTCTCACAATACCAATGAGCGTATCGCCAGATTTAACCAGTCGGTTTTCGTGGGTTTGCTCTAATACTTTGCCAAAGCCTGATCGTGTCAAAGCTTCTGATGAATTCGATGATTCTTTCGAAGCTATCGATTTTCGGTGATTGGTAGCTTGGGGCAAGCCAGATAGGTTCGCGCGCTGTGTGGGGTCTTCTATTCGCATGATATTGCTTTACGGTAAATAACCGTGGCATCTTTATTGCAAGAGCTCCTGTATGTTTAATCTGAATGTCAAAACTTCAACACCTTTCAACAGGCTTATGCAAGTGCTATGCCTATTGAGTCTCTGTTGCTCAAATTGCTTTGCGCAAAGTCTGCCCTCTCCAAGATCTGAGCCAGTGTCTGCAGTTTCGCAGGACGAAACACAGAAGAATATGTCTGCAATGATGATTGAAATAGAAAAATGGTTCTATAAAAATCAAAAAATAAATAAAAAAGATTTAACAATAAAACCTCTAGACCCTCGGATTGTGATTGGCTCCTGCTCAAAACCGCTCACAATTGACCTTCCATTTGCATCTCGAGAAACTGTCAGGGTTAGGTGTTTAGACCCGATCTGGCAGTTGTATGTTCAAGTCGCATTGAACAATCCGAATCCTGTGCCTGCGCCTAAATCAACTGGACCAGGACTTGCCGAAAGTCAGGCTCCTAGTGGCGTAACAGCGCAGAGTGGAAGAACAGTGGTGGTTTCGAAGGTATTTCTTAAGCGAGGCTCAGTTATACAGCCCGAGTGGTTGGAGACAGTTCAAGTTCCTGCGGGTCCTGTCGATACAAGTTGGCTGGGAACTGTAGTGGATGCGCAACAGTCTGAACTGGTCAGGGATGTGCCTGCTGGCCAACCGATCAAGAGCTCCGACATTAGAAAAGCAGTGTTGGTTAGGCAGGGTCAAACAGTCTTGTTGTCAGTGGGCGACAAGGTGGGCTTCCAGATTACGGTAAGGGCTGAGGCTCTTCAAGATGGACGTCTTGGAGAACAAGTTAAGCTAAAGAATGCTGAGTCTGGTCGCCAAATCTCTGGCGTTGTCACTGGCCCCAACACGGCCAAAGGTCTTTGATTGAAAAAATTTGCTCAAGTTTTAGAATGATGTGACGATACTGAGCATGATTAACCTTAAAAGTGGTTTTGACTACTTCAGAACCCAATGAGAAAGAGAGCTTGCCATGACTGATCCGATTTCAAACTATGGACGACGTGCCCAGTCGGATGCGTTGCAGCGTAGCTCATTGGATAAAAGCGACCGTAAATCTGCTTTTTCGACTGAAAGCCTTTCAGCTCCAATTGGCACTGGTGTTTCAAAATCCAGCTCTGCCGGACCAGATCAACTTCAAATGACCAACGTTGCACAAAAAGTGATGGCAGAGCCTGACTTTGACAAAGTGAAAGTCGATGCGATAAAACAAGCCATACAAGATGGGCAATATCCCTTAAACCCAAGGCGTATTGCTGAGAGTTTTTATGCCATTGAGCAGATGATTCGTGAGTGAGTCTGCACTTTCATTGGCTATCCAGCTAAACCAGATTCTGTCTCTGGAGTTTGATGCACTCAAGGGTCAAGACCTCGACAGATTTGAAGCGCTTCAAGACTCTAAAAACTCGCTGCTAGCAGGATTGACTTCGGTATGTCCCAATACAGAAGATCTGCAAAAATTACCAGAATGGGATCAATTGCGAGAAGAATTACTTGCTTGTCGAGACGCGCACAGGCGAAACGCAGTATTGATTGAAAGAAAATTAGATGCCATCAGAGGGACGCTGCACAGTTTAAGAGTGGGAGATTCTGGCAGTTCTGTCGAGGTTTATGACAGATTGGGGCAAGTCTCAAGGTACATCAAGGGCCGGGGTTATCAGGAGGTTTGACCATCGGCTCGTTCATCTCCAGGCTTCATCCCTTTGAGCCAGTAAACCCAAGACAGCACAACTGCTACGACCGTGTAAAGCTCTTGTGGTATTTCATCGTCTACGTTCAACCTGCTCAAAAGTGCAAGCAGCTGTGGATCCTCTGAAACAAAAACGCCATGCTTTTCAGCCTCCTCAATCATTCGTTGTGCCAAGTCGTCATCCCCCTTGGCAGTAATGATTGGCACTGGGTGCTTGCCATAAGCAAGTGCAATGGCTTGACGCGTGTATTTGGTCATGCGGCAATGTCCACGACCAAACCTCTTCCAGAGGGGGCCCATTCTGGGCCAGGATCAGGTCGAGGTCCATGAACCACTTTGAACGAGCGCATCTTTAGACCAGCAACCAGTAATTCTTGTCCTAATAAAGCTGATCGATATTTAGCCAGTTCCACCACATTGGCGTCAGTGGCCCACATGGTCAACTCAACTTCTTGTAATTTCATTAACTGTGTTTTGAGCCAAACAGGCCCTAAATCTGCAGTTTTTGAGTGCACGTTGACTGTGAGTACCGGCGGTTCGCCATCTTGACGGGGGCCTCTGCGAAAAGTTAATTCAACTGGGTTGGAATCGCTGAATGGCAAAACCATGCTAAAAAGGACTTCTCTTTGTGCTTGAGCCTGAACAGCTTGTACCTGATTGGCCTCGAGGTCATCGATTGCTCCCTTGAGTTTGGAGATGCTGGCGCCATCATCGGACTCGCTTAAGTCCAATAACTCCAAGGCATCAATTAGTTTTCTGATGAACTGTTTGGGATCATTCGTAGGTGGGGGCAGGCCCTTTGCCAACCAGACTTCTGCACCCATGGCGTTGGTCATTGCTTGTCGTACTATAGCTGGCGTTAATTGCGACATGCTCAATTGAAGATTGCGCCATTGGGTTTGTAAATCTGGCCTAGGCACACTTTGAAGCAGCGCATCCAAAGTGCCGGGCCTGAAAATTTCAGCCAATTCTGCAGTGCCTGTAGGCCTGTAAAGTAAGTTCGCGATTTTAGAAATCCAAGGAGCAAGACCAACAGGTAAACTTTGAGAACTGAGAGGCGTACTTGTGAGGCCAAGGCTGGGTTGAGGCGCAGAGGGAGCTGGAACAGGTATGAGTGACCAAGAACCTTGAGGCTTGCTTTCTACCTTAAACCATACCGACTCACCAAGACTTGCCAAGTTTGTAAATGGACCCTCGATCAGACGTCCCTTGAGAAAAAGCGCAGGTTGATCATCATGAAGCTTGACCAAGCCCTGAACCACTTGGCCATCTCTTAAATTTAATTCGGCAGCAGTAGGCGCTTCTAGAGGCAGCAGTTTTCCCTCCAAATAAATTGGATGGACTCGGCTTGGCGAAACAAGCGCCTCTGCACCATTGATCAAGGAAACCTGACCCAGTTTCTGCGAGTACTTGGATCTGCGCCGTAGGTTCGATTTTGTTTGTCAGCGACTTCTTGTTCGCTGATGTAGGGACTTAATGTTTTTAGAACCAGTTGCGTGTGGTCAGGAATAACTAGGGTTAAACCTGCTTTGATTTTTTGTGCAGGATTGCCACTTAAAACCAAAGGATTGGCATGCAAAAGTGCATTGCGCAAAATTGGATAACTTAAAGGACTATCTTTGTAGACCTCTTGTACTACTTTGTCCAAAGTTTGGGAGCTCTTCAAACTGAAACTTTTTTGGATGACGAGTTGTTCGGCTGGCGCTGCTGTAGCTACGGTTTGGGCCCGCAAATGTGTGCTCGAACCTACCCATAGTAAAAGGATTACCAATAAACTGCTAAAAACCCCAATGTATGGGTCAGGAGTTAAGGCCTGAGTGAAGTAGTTTCTTGAGTTCAAAATGCGTTGCATGGAAACCTCTGGTAAAAATTATCGCGGCAATACTGCTTTGTTTTGAACCGCTTGTGATGCTGGCTCAATGGAAGGGGTTTTGACTACCGTATCAGCAGGCCATGCCCGCCAGTTCACTTGTACTGCATTGGAAGGGCCTGCTGCCAAAATGAGTTTAGAGTCATAAGGAGATACTGCTTCTACGCGGGCTAACAAGGTTTGAGGGGCCCCTTCTTTGCCTAACAGTTGTGACGGAAAATTTCTTGAGTCAGCAATCAGCCATTCATCACCTTTTTTAACGCCCACAACGGCGCCTGCATTGATCGAAATGGTTTGCTGATTGACTGCAGTCACAGTGGGTTTGACATCTTCGCAAGATAACCATTGAACCAGTTTTTTCCCCCAATCGTCAACTTGCTGACGGATGGCTTGTTCACTGGCCAAGCTCAATCGGCTGGGCCGCCATGCTAGGCTGTCGACTTCAAATGCCACAGTCGTACTTTCTTGATACCTGAGTCCGGGCTCTTCCTTCGGGCTGACTTCTAATGTTAAGGTAGCTATCGGTCCAGCTCGCATGGTTTCTATAAGCCCCCCTCTTTCTGGGGAGGCCAGTAAAGTTGTGCGCACATAAAGCCTTGCAATCCATGGCGCGTTACCGCTTGGTGCAGATACCAAGGCAGCCTCATAAGCCGTCATTCGATCCGACATGGTCGGTTCTTGCTGACCTGGGATCATTTTCCAATTGGTTTTTGTGGCGCTAGTTGGAGAGAGCCAACTCCTTTGAACAATTGGCGAAAAAGCTTGAGCAAAAGCGGGGTGAACATCTCTGTCCATTTGCATCTCAAAATTGATCAGATGACGCAACTGACGGCTGTTGATCGCAGGATCACACCGCGTAACAGTGTCTGTAAGAGCGTCATCAGAAGATGCTGCGATAGTGGAATTGGTAGTCCAATTTTTTCTAAACTGTTCGGCTCCCAATGAGAATAGCGAGCTCAGTTTCTGCCAAGCCCCGCCTTGACTTTGACGGGATTGTTCTGATACAGACGAGGATGCGGGTGAAATTTGTAACTGTGCTTTAGCTTGTCCGGCCTCATCACGGTCGTATGCTAAAACTTTGACCCCTCTAACCTTCATACCATTTTTGAAACTGCTACTTTCTCGCAAACTGCCATTGGCATCGATCCATGTCGTGCTTTGAACTTTGGTCGGGGAGTCTAAAGCCGCTTCGACCAAGCTTTGACGAATCGCATCAAGCTTGTCTTGAGGGCTAAACAGCATTGGCTGTGCACTTGATTGCTGCCCAGCAGAGAGTTTTGGGGTGTCGCTGGTCTTGACTTGGGCGTAACTTAAACCACTGGACAAAGCCAAAGCAAATCCTACTAAGCCTGCACAACTGCGTGCAGAAGTCTGTTTCGAAGACTTAGCACTTATCATTTTCAACGACCTTTGCCAGAAATCTGACTCATGTAAAGGGTGCGCAGGTCTTGCACCACATCGCGATCAAGTGAAAGCGTCGTCTCGTAAGTGTCCTCTCCAACAGGCGTGATGCTGACCAGCTTCGCACCATAGATCACGCCTTCAACACGTGTTCTGAAAGTGTCATTGGTGAGCACCATATCGGCCACTGTTGCTGAGGCATCTAATTGCTGGCCATAAACTTGTTCTGTAAGGCTTCGATAAGCATCAAGTTTAGATGCACGAATGGCCATGAGTCTTTGCTGAGCTGGATTTCTGTGATTTTGAACGCTGACCACAGCGTAGCCAGTCGCAGTGATGGTTTCGCGCTTTTCAACTAAGGGAGCGACTAAATTGTTGTCGTTCAAAGATGTATTTGACAAATTGATGGTTTTACAAGCTGTTAGGCTGGACAAACCAAGCGCTAAAGTCAGAGATAAGCAGAAGGAATTGAGGCGTTTCATGAGCAGATCCTATAAATGAAAGGGACGTACAGTCCTACAAGCTCTGATTCGACTTGAAACTGGGAATCTTGAGTGTTTAGAGCAATTGAATAAAACAAACTTTAATGAAAAATTTGACGGTTTTCCGACATTTGAGCTTTAATGAGGGTAATTTTCAATACATGAGTGTCTTGTGCCTTTTGCTCCATGCTGCTTTAAACCCTGAATATGTCCTATAAGTCTTTGGTCCACTCTTTCATTGGCGCAAGTCCAGCTGCAGAGTCCATTCGCAATTTGATTGCCAGAGTGGCAAATTCGAACGCGACTGTGTTGATAACGGGTGAAAGTGGTACCGGCAAAGAGTTAGTGGCCCGTGCATTGCATGACCATTCGGAGCGCTGTGGAGGTAATTTTGTGCCTATCAATTGCGCGGCTATTCCTAAAGATTTGCTGGAAAGTGAATTGTTTGGTCATCGAAAAGGCGCATTTACAGGTGCGATGGCTGATCGAATTGGGCGCTTTGAATTGGCCCATGGCGGCACCATTTTCTTGGATGAAATTGGTGACCTTTCCCTGGACATGCAAGTGAAGTTGCTTAGAGTTCTCCAAGAGCGTTCGGTTGACCCCGTGGGAGGCGTGAAATCAGTTGCAATAGATGTCAGAGTCGTGGCTGCAACTCACAGAGACTTGGAAACAGAGATTCAATCTGGCCGCTTTCGGGAAGACTTGTACTATCGGTTGAATGTTTTACCGCTACATACGCCTGCATTGCGACAAAGGGCACAGGATGTTCCAGCTTTACTGGTTCATTTTGCCAAGTATTTTTCGACCAAGGGGCAAGTACCTATTAGCTTTTCACCTGACTTTATAGAGGCTCTTCAAGACTATCCTTGGCCAGGTAATGTGCGAGAGTTATCGAACTTGGTGGATCGATTTAATACCCTGTTCAGCGGCCAAAAACTCTTTTTGAACTCGGTTCCAGCCTCTCTTTTGCCAAAAGGGTTAAGGTCTATACAAGCTGAACGCGCAAGCGCAGTGCCCGAAATCATGCCCGATTTGAACGTGTTGCGTGAGCCTCAGAGACATGAAAGTCAAAGCGCTAACGCAGAGCAGATGAATCCGTTTGCAAATCCAGTGTCATCGACTACTTTTGATTTGCACAACGAGGTGGAAGACATCATTATGTTGGCTCAAGGCCTCCCCAGCTTGCCGCCAGAAGGTTTGTCTTTGAAGGATCGATTGGCAGATATTGAAAAAGATTTGATTGTTCAAGCACTTAACCGCACAGATGGAAACGTTTCTCAAACAGCGCGCTTATTGAACTTGCAAAGAACCACGTTGATTGAAAAACTCAATAAATATGATTTGCGACAGGGTACTTTGTCAGTCAGCCCCGCAATTCCAAATGAAACACAGGACAAAACTGACAAATCAACAATTTTGAAAATGAATGATTCGGACGATTAAGGCTTTGTGCTTAAAACGCCTGCGCTGCCACTTGGCGCCGAATCTTGTTGAGCTCTAGGATATTGAATCATTTTTTCACGTTGGCGGGCAGCGGCGGCTGCTGCGGACACAGCTTGATTGTTGGCTGTCGTTTCTGCTGACTGACGTTCGCGTTGTAATTTTGCAATTGCTTCCATCTCTCGCTTGAGGCCGCCAGTTTCTCCCACGGCACCTTGAAGGTTTTGAAGTTGGGTAGAAAGTGCTTTTAATGCATTGGCTTGCTGCTGGAGACGACCATCCATGCTTTGCACTTGTTTGGCAATGACCTGTCCTTTTGCATCTACTTGTTTGGCAGTTTGCTCAGGCACACTTTGAGAGTTTTTGATGGCCTCGTCTAACCTGACTTCCAGTTTTCCTTGCATGTTGGTCAGGCCTTCTTGTTTACTGACCATCTCTTGAAGTGCGCTATTCACAGATCCAACCAGCTCCATGGAGGCGTCAAGTTCAACGACACGCTTTCCAACTGTACCCAACATGGTATCTAGTTGGTTGATCCTTGATTTGAGACTGATGGTCATGGCTACAAACACAGCAGCGACCAATAACATGAGTCCGCCAGCGGCCGCGAACAAAATAGTAGTTTGTTTTTTTTGCGAAGCAAGCGTCGTCTCGAGGTGTTTGGTCGCGGTTTTAAGATCAGCACCTGCGTTGGTAGCCATATTGGCAGAACGAGTGGCAAGTTCTGCAGATTCCAAGACGACAATTTTCAATCCCTCTAATTCTTCTGGTGCTTGCGAAGTCGGGTGTACATCAGGCTTTTTCACTGATTCGGCGTGGCCTGTTGTGGGAGACGTGCTCATGGCATATTCCTTTGTTCGAGTAGATCCAGACGTTCATGAAGCTGGTCGTTTTCGATTTTTAAATTGATCACACGTGCAGGAAAATCCATCTCAACTTGGGCTGTTGAATTAGTAGAAACTTTCCGCATGTCTTCAGTATCGACACTTGTCTGATTTTTTGTAGGTATATCAACGGAATTAATTGGTTCTATTTCAGAAAATGGGGTTTCTTCTTCTCCAGCATCCTTGATGACTGGAATCGAAGTTGCTTCTCTAGTTAATGTAGCCTCTGCATTTTGGTTATCAATTCTGTTGGAATGGGTTTCAAACTCTGAATGCGCAGTCTGATTGGTTGGGTCAACAATCGATTCATCAGCCGTTCGAATCTGGGATCCGCCGCCTTCTTCTATGACCATGTGTGTTTCGATGAACTCTTCACCCTCTTGAAAAACTTTTCGAATGGAAGGCTCGGTTTTTTCTGCTGTTTTACTGACTGCGATTCTTGAGCCTTCAGGCATAGTTACTTCATGAGGGTGATCGCTTCGAATGATGTTGTTGTCGCTCATGGTGAACTTTCTAATTTTTGCGAACTGAAGGGTTCAGTTGATCTTGTAAATTTTGACTAGAACGAATCCAACTTGAGGATGGAATGTCTTTGCGTTTGAGAAATTCATTGGCCTCAGACAGGCTTGAGTGAGGTCCTGTGGCCAGAATAAAATAAGCCAGAGATTCTCCTGGTCTATACACCCCAATAATTTGTGAATTATTTAAGCCTGCATATAACTTTTGCATTTGCTCTGCTTTGTTAAAGGCATTGAAAGTACCATGCTGAATGAAAAAAGAATTTGGTTCCAATCGCTGCGCCCAAAGCTGCCCCTGAACAGCCGGCCCAGGTAGCTCAATTCCGTTGGGGGGCGGCATCAAGGCTGGGTATGACTTTGTTGAAGCATTTGGTTTGGGTGGTTCAGGAATAGTGTTAACTTGCACCAATTGATTGCCAGTATTTGGCTCTGAGTTCAGAAGCGGCGATGTGGCTTCAGCAGTAGCGACAGCATTGGTCTTGTTGCCAAAACCAAAAGCAGCAGGTTGAAGCCACGCCATTAGACCTGTTGAGATCAGTAGCAATGAAAAAAAGACGAAAGGCCATTTCCAAGTTTTCAAGGAAAACTTCTGTGCAGAGAAGTTAGGTTTAATTTTTACTTTAAATAATTTGGATAAATCTTTAAATTTAAAACTCTTGATAGCAGAGGATTGAGATTGGGCTTTTGCAATGACCTTTGTAGATAATGTAGCGTTGCCCGTGCGTTGTGCCATTGGCACATGACTCATGATTTTGAGTTGTTGAAACAAAGGGCGAAGCATTGCTTCATGACCTTGTGAATGAGCTTGCAACCAAAGTGCCTGAGCTTGTTCGGGGCTTGGTAGTGCAATATTCCACTGCATGATGCGTCGACCCATGGCTGATATTAAGTTTTCAGTTGGATCAGGGCCATTCAACATCAAGATTGTTCGGATGTTTGCGCCAGGAAATTGCTGGATCAATTGGCCTAAAAGATGTAACTCATTGGCAGGCAATGCTTGAGCATCGTATACAACCCAAATGCGTTCGACTTTGCCAATGTCTTCTGGCTTCATGGCTTGATTCAGTGATAAACCCGTAAGCACCTTGTTAAAGCTGTCAATGAGTGCTTGTGCATCGGTCGGGAAATAGGCCTCAAGTGTGCTTTGCGGCATGAGGGTTCTAATTCTTTCAATGAGGCTATCACTGTAATGTGAAAGCAATGCTGAATCTGGACAGTGCACAATGAGACTCATACCCTCACGGCTTAAGCCATTGACGCATGAATCCATGCGCAGTCTATCTAAGGGGTGAAAAAAATATTCAGTCATATGGATTGATGTTTCAGTTCACTTGTTTGCCGTCAACATCAAATTGCATCGAAGGTGGAACTTTAGGGGACGGCCTCATCATAGGTTGAACGCCAGGACGAATATCAGCCAAACTAAAGACGTAAGCGATAACTTGTGCAACGGCTAAATACAGTGCTTCGGGCACTGGATGATCAATTTTGGTTGAAAAGTAGAGCGCTCGAGCCAAGGGCGGTGCATTGAATATTTCGACACCATGCTTGGCCGCTTCTTCTCGTATCACTCTAGCGATGTGATCAGAGCCTTTGGCCAACAAAATAGGTGCACCATCACCTGTTGGATCGTAGGAAAGAGCCACTGCAAAGTGTTCTGGATTTGTAATGACGACATCAGCATCCTTCACTTTTTGCATCATTCGTGCTGTCGCCATTTCTCGTTGACGCTGACGAATTTGAGCTTTTACTTCTGGACGACCCTCCATGTCCTTCATTTCGTCTTTGATTTCTTGTTTCGTCATGCGCATTCGCTTCATGAATGCGTAACGCTGATAAGGAGCATCTAAAAGTGCAATGACCAGCAAACTGAGGGACAACCATAAAGCTGACTCGCCAATCATGATGCCGGCAGCTGTAAGGGCAGGCTCCAATCCCATCTGACCCATTTGCATCAACTGGTCAAGTTGGCGGCTAATGAGTAACCATAAAACTGTCGTTACCAGCGAGAACTTTAAAATGGACTTGCCCAACTCCATGAACGCACGGCTACCAAACATTCTTTTCATACCTTCAAGAGGGCTGAGTTTTCCAAAATTGGGGGCGGTACTTTTCATAGAAAATAAATAACCACCAGTACCACCGCTTGCTAAAACGGCAAGAATAGCAGTGACCAATAGCACTGGAACAATCAGCAAAAAGCCTTCGCCAGCTTGGTGGGCAAATGTTGTGGCCAATAGGTCCGGATTGTCTAAAGTTTTTTTGTCGAAAGTAAATCCCTTGGCAAAGAGATTGGAAATTTTTGCTATCCAAGAGCTACCGATCATGTAAAAGACCAAAATAGCGCCAATGGTCACAGCAGCAGCAGGTAGCTCGATCGATCTGGCGACTTGTCCTTCATCTCGCGCATTTTTTAATTTTCGCGACGTGGCTTCTTCGGTGGCTTCTGCGCTGCTTTTCTCAGACATGATTCGCTACCTATTTAAGTTAAACCGACCAATGTTCGGACTTGGAAAAATCCCTGCATCCAAAGCCACTGTATTCGAGCGCCAATGCTTGGCAATGCCAAAATCAAAATAGCAAAGCCAGCAAAAATCATCGCAGGAAAACCAACAGAAAAAATATTTAAACTTGGTGCTGCACGAGTTGCAACACCTAAGCCAATATTGATGAACAACAAAGCCACCATGACAGGCAGTGCAGTTAACAATGCCCCAAGAAAAAGCATTGAGCTCCAAGCCACCAATTGTTTCCAGGCCAATTCACCCATTAAGTTGCTACCGATAGGCAAGCTGCTAAAGCTTTCAATGACCAAATTGAGCAGTAATGCATGACCGCCTAAACCAACAAAAATTAAAGTGGACATGACAAGTAAAAACTGACTTAACACTGGCACATTTCCCATATTCGGGTCAATCATGGTGGCCATTGATAAACCAATGGCGTTGGCAATGGATTGCCCTGCTACAACAATGGCTGCAGTCACTACCTGTAACATTAAGCCCATTAGCAAACCGATCATGAGTTGGTTCACTATTTCCAATAAGCCATTTGGCGACAAGGGATCTATCTGAGGCCATTCGTGCATGGGGTAAACCAACCATGTGATTGATAAAGCCAGCACAATTCGAATTCGAAGATTCAGTGCTCTCAAGGAAAAGATTGGAGCAGCAATGAGCAATGCTGAAATGCGAAGCATAGGCCACAGCAGAGTGTAGAACCTGTCAAGCAGGTCAGAAGCTGCGATATCCATGGTGGTTGTCGTTCTAGCTTGTTGTATTGCTCAAGTAAATAGACCTGGAATTCTTTGAAAAATACTGCGCGTGTAGTCCACCAATGTGGTTAATTGCCACCCTCCTACAACGGCAAGCGTTATGGCTAAGGCCGCCAATTTGGGTATGAAACTCAATGTCATCTCATTGATTGAAGTTGCAGCCTGCAAAATACCAATGACCAAGCCTACAAGCAGAGCTATTCCCAACAAAGGGGCAGAAATGATGACCGTCATCCAAAGCGCTTGTCGGCCCAAGTCGACCACAGTTGATGTGTCCATTATGAATTCCTTTAGTTGGTTACAAAGCTCGCAGCTAGTGAGCCGAGAATCAAACTCCAACCATCCACCAATACAAAAAGCATTAATTTGAATGGCATTGAAATCATCATTGGTGAAAGCATCATCATTCCCATTGACATGAGAACGCTAGCCACAATCAAATCGATGACCACAAAAGGGATATAGATCAAAAAACCAATTGTGAAAGCACTCTTCAGTTCAGACGTAATAAACGCAGGAACCAGTGTAGAGAAGGGGACGGCTGCTGCATTGATGGGTTCAGCTTTTCGAGCCATTTGCATGAACATGCCAATATCTTCTTCACGCGTTTGCTTCAACATGAAACCCCTTAGAGGTTCCTCTGCTGCCGCCAAAGCCTTTTCAAAGGCCATGCCTTTTTGCATGTATGGCACCAAAGCATTGTTATAAATGTCACTAAGCACAGGCGACATGATGAACAAGGTCAGAAAAAGTGCAAGTCCAACCAATACAGTATTGGGAGGCGTTTGACCTGTACCCAAAGCTTGTCGCAAGATAGAAAGCACAATGATGATTCGAATAAATGCAGTCATCATCAGTAAGAATGACGGAAGCAAAGTAAGGGTCGTCATTAACCCTAACAATTGCAGAGTCAAGCTGTATTGCGTTCCTTTTGCGGTGCCATTGACATTGACCAAAGGAATACCTTGGGCTACAGAAAGCGATGGAAATGCCAAGATGACAACGGCCAAGACGATGCTGGCCATGAATATTGGTTTACGCCACATGAGGAGCCTCTCGGGTTTTTGATTCTGGCGTCGCCAGGCCAGGAGTTGAAAGGCTGGACTTTGAGACCATTTCGCCTGTGAGGGCGCAGATTTGAGTAGGACTGATACCTATTAAAACTTCTTTGTCACCTACACGTACCAGTGCAATTTTTTGACGAGTACCCACGCTGAGCATCTCAAGCACTTGAAGTTTTCTTCCGGAGTTTTGAACAGCCATCTTAGTTTGCAATCGTCGCAATGCCCAAAGTAGGCCAGCCATGAGTGCAATAACAATTAAAAAGCTGCCTACTAATCGAAAGATCTCAGCGCCGTTGAATCCTGAGTACATGATTTGTTATAGATTTTTCATACGCTCGGCTGCAGGAGCCACGCGTGTCAGTCGAACCCCATAGCGATCGTTGACCAACACAATCTCACCTTGGGCAACGACTGTATTGTTAATCAGTAAATCAAGCGGCTCTCCTGCAATTCTGTCAAGCTCTACCACACTGCCTTGAGTAAGGCGCATGAGGTCTCTGATTTTGATCAAGGCTCGTCCTACTTCAATCGACAAAGTAACGCTGATATTCTGTAAAACGTCAGGGTTTATTTGTCTATTTTCTGCCTGCGACTCAGTGGAAGAAGTGGTATCTGGAGTTATATCGGTCATGTCAGTTGTCCTGAAAAATTATTGCAATCCTAGAACGCATGCACGTTCAATTTGAACGGCTGTTTGTGCACCCATTGTTCCTACTTGAACATCAAATGCAGGAAGCCCATTAACCATCAGTCGAGCTAGCTCGGGTTTTTTAAAGAACAAAACGTCGCCTTCTTTAAAGTTTTGAATTTCTCGGATAGAGCTTTCAAACGATCCCAATAAAACTTGAACTTCTAAATTGGCAGAATCAACAGCTTCTTCCAACTCATCGTGCCATTGCTTGTCAGACTCTTCATTTCCGTCGCCGGACTGGACTCTACTTCGCAGTAATTCCCGAATGGGTTTTAAGGATGCATAGGGGTAGACTAAGTCAACAAAACCTTGAGCATCAATGTTGCCCTCCGCTTCAAATCTCGTGAGTACCACCAGGTCATTCTCGTCTGCAATTTGAGCAAATTGAGGGTTAATTTCTGAACTGACTATTTCAAACTCAACGGGCATCACAGGTGCCCAAGCGTCTTGGAGAGATCGAAAAAATACATCCAAAATCATATTGATGATTCTGGTTTCTGTGGGGGTGAACAATCGTCCTGGCGGAAGATCGCCCACACCCTTTCCGAAGCCACCAAAAAAGCTGTCTAACGAACTAAATACAACTGTTGGATCGATGACCACAATTGAATAGCCACGCAGAGGATTCATGCGAATTACGTTAACAGAAAGTGGCGCTTTCAAGCTTTTTAAATAATCACCAAATCGAACAATCTGAACTTGGGTTGGATTGACGCGAGGGCTGCTTCGTAACATCTCAAGCAGACCCAGTCGAAAAGTACGAATGAACTTCTCATTAATCATGTCGATCGCTGAGACGTTGACTCCCAAGCTGCTGTTTTCGCTGGCTAAGTCATGTTTTTTGACACGTGCAGCGGTATTGAAGCCTGTATCAACAGGGATCGAACCATCTTTGACACCCTCGGCCAATGCTGATAGTTCGTCTGAGGTTAACAAAGAAGTGGCCATGAAAAATTGGAGAAGAACAGTAAATTATTGAACGATAAAGTTCGTGAAGTGAACCTCTTCGATGCCACCGAAATCTTCGTATTTCTCAAGCAAAGTGTTCATTGAGTCTCTAATTTTCTGAGCCAATTCTTTTCTAAATTCAGGTTTCACAATGTCCGCCTCTTGAGTCTGACGCATAACATCCATGATGACTGAGCGCAAAGCAAAGTCATGCTTTTTGACATTTTCGAATACACGCTCGTCATAATGAGTCATGACTGCCAACTGAACTGACATCACTTTTTTCGAAGAACTCAGGTTAACAAGGAATTCTCGTTCAATTTGCATGTAACTGTATTCAAATCGGGTTAATTCAGGAGAACCTTTGGTTATTTTTCCTGGTTTATTGCCTTTACCCTTAGGATCACCAGATCCATCAGCTGCAGCTGCAGCTTGTTCGGGGTCAATCTCAGGCTTGGGATTGAAGTAGCCCGA
>Ga0164293_10000778_pt1 | contig 26387 bp, 20 predicted proteins | sample GEODES118metaG_FD_111487 | JGI IMG/M metagenome (GOLD analysis project Ga0164293, IMG submission 111487) | Eutrophic lake water microbial communities from Lake Mendota, Wisconsin, USA - GEODES118 metaG | ecosystem: Environmental > Aquatic > Freshwater > Lake | place: USA: Lake Mendota...
TAATAGTTCTATATAACATTATAAAAATAGTACATAATCAAAATAAAAATACAAAATCCAAAAACTTTTTGAAAATCTAAAAATAATTCAATTATGCGCTTACGCTGCTCTTTTTTAAGTCTATGATATACTTTCAATGGATACATCTATACATTCTCTTAGCATTTCATGATACCTCTATGTAGGTATTTTGAGACTGAAAAGTGTTTGTCTAAACAGACATTTTGTAGTCTTCTATGAACTCTTGGATAATTTTGTATTTCTTGTTAGCTATTTGTTTACCTAAATTGGTTTTTAAATGCTTTATAAGAACATTAGTCCGCGTTTCTAAAACGTCCAATATTTGTTTAATACAACTATTTTTTTTTCGAATGCCATATGAAAAGTATCTAGTAATTCCTATAGAGCCTAGTGAATCAATGCGGTCAGCATCTCTTACACAATTCAGTTTCTTACAATCTATGAAAATATTATCATGTTCTAATGATATTTCCTTGGAAAGACTGACATTACAAGCGATTTTTATGACTTCTTGCATGACAGATATACAAAGTTTATTACAAAAAAAATCTTGTAGAATAGTTTCTTGTGCGTCAAAATCACCAGTGTATTTATGATCGTGAATATCGTGCGTCAATGCACCTAATTGGACTTCAAAAATTTCGTCAGCAGTAAGATTTTCATTTTCTGCTATCATAGTAGCCAATTTTTTTACTCGAAATACATGTGCAAAATCATGTGAGTCGTCATAATCTTTCATAAACTCTTTTACAAAATCTTCTGTTAATTTAATAATGCCTGCTTGCGTTTCTGAAAACATAATTACATATAATATAATCTAATTTACTTATATAATTCAATTTTATTTAAGAATATGATTTGATGTATTTATATGAAAATTGGATTATTACCTTGTGCTGGCACAGCAACAAGGCTTTATAATATACCTAAATTTATGTTGCCTCTGAAAGATAAGCAAATATCTCTATTAACAAATTGGTGTCATATGTTATTTCATATAGGGTGTAATAAAATCATTATAGGAACATCAACTTTCAATAAACCTTTTATAGATCATTTGTTACTTACCCAAATGATTGATATTAATGATAAAATAATAATAAAAATTATTGAAAATTCCCAGACAATGAACTACACCATACTAGAAATGCTAAAAGATGAATTATATGATATTGCAATTATGGCAATGCCAGATACCCATGTAGATTACATTTCATCACATCTCATTGAAAGAATTTCCTCAACTGATAATAATTGTGTAGGTGCATTTTTATGGAATATAAGAAGTACACAAGCAGGAAAGATAGGTCAGTGTAAAATTAATGACAATTTCATTTGTGATATAGTTGATAAAAATAAAGATTGTGTTTATCAATATGGTTGGGGATGTATTGTCTTTAAGTCTGCTTTTGAAAAATATATAAATAAGGATGATTTGCATATAGGATATGCCATGACGTCTGCCATTAGTAGTGGTATACTATATGAAATTGTTAAAGGACAATATTGGGATTGTGGAACTATAGATGAATATAGAGACTATTTAAACTTTATGCATATATCTGCTGAACCCTTGCATATCAAAGGTTGTTTAATCATTTTGGCTGTATATATAGAAACAGAACCTCATAAATATGATTGTTTGGTAAATTGTTTAAGACAATTGAGAAACATTTATAAAAATGAAACTATTGTTGCTGTGGATAACAGATCATTGAATAATAGTTGGTATGATGTGGCTAAAGAACTTAATATTTATGTCATAAAAAATGAATCTGAACTGTATCGGTACGAAATAGGTGCATATAATCTTGCTTTAAAATATTTCAGAGCAGATACATATATATGTATACAAGGTACAATATTTTTTCATAGAAAAATACCAAATATATTATCTACAGATATAGAGGATGTATATTCGTTTGGTGTGTTGAGGAATAATTTATCTTGGGATGATAATGGTTTGTCTTTCATCAACAAATATTTGGCATTTGCTAACATGAAACCATGGAATAATGACCCGTTGGTTTTATGGAATTGTTTTTATTGTAATGATTTATTTATGCAGAAATTACTAAAGAGTGGTTTATTAGATATGTATTGTAATTCAAAAAATTGTTCTTTTGCATATGAAAGAATATTAGGATGTTATATAAATAATACAATGAATGAAGTTAAAGAGTTGGATAGATCTATATTTACAAAACATTTCTTAAATCAAATGTAAAAAATGACGCATATTTATATATGTGTAAATGGTAAGAATGTCGCAGAAAATCTACATTGGAGCTCATATCAGTCGCGAAAAGACATTGATAGATACTATGAATGTCATACAGGCAAATGGTGGCAATTGTCTGCAAATATTTGCATCCAATCCTAGAAGTGCTGCACTGGTAAATATAGATAATTATCTAAAAATAGCAGAAGATGTCAGAACATATTGCAAAGAAAAAGACTTCAAGTTGGTAATTCATTCCCCATATACTATCAATTTGGCTAAAGAATTGAAAAATGGTAAGAAGACAATAGCCTTGTCTGATTGTTATTGGGTACAACTTCTTCTGCATGAATTACACATATCAGATTTATTAGGATGCATTGGTGTTGTAGTACATGTAGGAAAACACACAACCCTTTCATATGAAGAAGGATTAAGGAATATGGCTGAAGTAATCCATTATGTTGCTAAAGAAATGCATAAAAATAAATTGAAAACAAAACTTTTGATTGAAACACCTGCAGGTCAAGGTACAGAACTTCTCAAGGATTTATTGAGCTTTGTAGATTTCTTCAATAGTTTCTCAAAAGAAGAAAGAGACTATTTGGGTATTTGCTTGGATACAGCTCACATATGGTCCGCTGGTTATGAACTTGATGAGGCCTTCAATATACTGTTCTCAAAACATGCAAAAGATGTTGCTGTTATTCACTATAATAATAGTAAGGATGTCAAAGGTGCCATGGTAGATAAGCATGCCACAATATTTGATGGCAAAATACCCAAAGCTGCCATGCAAGGTTTCTTGGAGTTATTGAAAACAATAAAACATAAGCCAGCAATTATTCTAGAGACACCGTCAAATGATATTAGGAAAGAAATCCATTGGATACGCATGAACTGTACTTAAGAACATAATATCAAACACAAATAAATGTCAAACATATTCTTCTTATTCTATTTACTACTATCCATGCAAAGCAAACAATTCATCCATGATACACTACCAAATATCAGGCTCAGAAAACCAGAGTTACATTGGAATATATCTACTATACAAGTACTTGAAGAACAATCTCTACACTCTCCTCTAAAACGCTCGTCTAACTGCATAGAGCCTAAATACAATGATGGTTGTTGGTTCTACATTCTCTAAACTCTGAGCCATACTTGATAAAAATCATGATAATGCGAGTAAGCTCGCTCATAATCTACAACGAACCCATTATTTTTCAATGTTTCATGAACGAACCCCTTGTGCTCTGGAACATCAATAAAATCATTTTCCATTAATATCTTATTAACATTATTCAAGATTTCAGGTGTATCATACAAAATATAGTAAAATGCACCTTCACAGTCTAAAACAAGAGTATCAAAAGTAATATTATATTTATTCTGTAATTCAGACCATGTTATAGTATTTATTTGTTTCCAACCATCTATATCAACATCAGAAGGCCTAGTTTGCCAACCACACTGAATAAGTCGTCTCTGAGATAATGCTGCATTTTCAATATGAAAATTGAAACCATTTAAGTCTCTATTATGTTTCAATTTCATAGCATCATCAGTATTTGATTCAAGACATACAAAATTATTATTATTATGCTTACTCAAAATATAAGCAATTATCATGCTATTCCTGCCAATATTGCCACCAATTTCCAAAACCTTTTCATGACCTTTGAGATATTTTACACTCATAACTTGTTCTTGAAATTCCTCAGTTAATAATCCATAATCTAATTTAAGGTTAGTATGAATACTCCTTGTAATTTCTTCGTAATCAGTCATTATGCTTCTAAATATATAAACATTTTATGTCTTATATATATATTTTCTTAAACATATAAGAATGAAATAAATTATAACTAATAAAGATGCTGTCATTTCTCAATATTATCATATATTCTGATAACAGAAATCCTGATGCATTGTATAATTCAATGTATGATATTCACAACAAACATTACAATAATTACCAAAATGTGGATACATTTTATATCAAACTATCTGAGGAAATAGATACTCCTTACAGATTAGAAGGTAATATTCTATATGTCAAAGGTAGAGAATGCTGGATCCCTGGCATCTTAGAAAAAACATTAAGAGCTTTTGAATACTTTAAGGAAGATATTTTAAGTGGTAAATATGATTATATTATTCGTGGTAATATTAATACATTAATTGATATTAAACGTCTAACAGAAGAGTTGATTGAAAATCCTATCAAGTTTTATGGCGGAGGACACAAGAGAACGTTGGGATGGTTAGGTGGTGGTATAACTGATGAAACTTGGTATGGTACAGACTATATTGAAGGAACATCAATCATTTTTAGCCCAGAAGCTATTATTTATATTTTGGATAACGAACATTTTATTAAAAAAGACATCATAGATGATGTAGCTTTTGGTATTTTTATGAGAGAACACGCTCCCGAAGCCAATTTCAGGGTAGAAGATATATCAATATTGAAATATTCAGATATGCCATGTTTTATTAATTTCAGTAATCAATCTTTTGACAGAGAAGGCCTCGTGCAGTTTGTTAAGCAAGGAAATTACATTTTTTACAGAAACAAATGCTATTTTAACAATAGATTTATTGATGTTATTCAAATGGAAGTTATTAAAGACATCCTGAAAGAATAAATTTTTATTCTTCTATAATAGAAAAATGCAAGAAACAAAAACAGCCAATCAACTCCTTTTTGAAATGCATGGTGGGAAAAAATCAAATACCATGACTGCGAACAGGAGGCCAACCAAGCCAGCCAAGCCAGCCAAGCCAGCCAAGCCAACCAAGCCAGCCAAGCCAGCCAAGCCAGCCAACAGAATGCCTAACAAGAAAGCAAAAAGTAAAACAAAGTCTTAGATACAATTGTAATAATCATTTTTGAATGCCGCAGTATATAAGAAATAGGGTCCATTATCACATTCTTCTTTTATTAGAACCTTGCTGTAATCACAAGTAATAGGTTCATCTGCACCCTTTGCCTTTGTTTGATTATCGAAGAGTTTATAACTTCCAAATTGTTGTGCGAATAAATCACTATATTGAAATTGTTTATCCCAATTTCCTTTATTGTATTCCGGGCGTTTGTAGATACATGATTTTTTATTAATAGAGTATCCTTTCCATAGTTCGCTTTCAAACTCCTTTGTCTTTTCTACATTCTCGTCCCATTTATTATGTTTTTCACAGTGCTCTATGTCAATAGCCTCTGAAAATAATTTATTTTGATTATATGTGTATTGCTTTGATAATGCACTCATATTTTGGCAAGAAACCATGGCACTTAATTTATTAGCGTCATAATCCTTATCATGTGATATTTCACTGTATTCATACATCTTCTACTTATAACACTATAATATTTTGCAAAAAAATAATATATGCATATATCAAGATAATAAATGCTTTATATTTTATCATCTGAAAATGCTTCACAGATAAACAAAATTTTAGCGAAAGAGCCGTGCGTAGTCTTTTATTATTGGAGTCTTTGCGGATATTGTCAAAAGATCATGCCAATGTGGAAGAGAATTTGTAAAAAATACATGCATAGCAAAATCAATATCATCAATGTTGAAGTAGACCAGATGCAATTTTTGAAGGCAAAATATAAAAAGAATATTTCAGGTGTTCCTAGTATAATCAAGTATGTAAGAGGTAAACGCGAAGAAGAGTTTCATGATGCCAGAACATTTCAAAAATTGGACGAGTTTGTAAAAAAATAATTTAAGGATATAACATTTTTATTATAGTAAAGTAAAAAATGTCAGATTTGATTGAAGATATTATTAATAATGATAGACCAGAGCCTAGTGAAGAGGAGTTGGAAAGTTTCAAAAATCTGGTGAACGACTGGTTCAAATATGACGATCAGATTCGCAAACTTATCATTGCTATCAAAGAGCGCAAAAACTATCAAAGAGTACTTAATAACAACATCCAAGATTTTATGTTTAAGTTCAAATATAATGACCTGAATACTCAGCATGGGCGTATCAAAACCAATGTCAAAGAAGTTAAGGCTCCTATTAAAATTAATGATATCAAGACGAAAATTATCCAATATAAAGACATCTCAGGTGAAGAACTTCTAAAGCGTATCTTTGAAGATGATAGAGAAACTATTGTAAAGAAGAATATTCGACGTGTAATCCCCAAGGTATCACTAACATTGTAATTTACTGTGTTATGCAAGACACAATATCATCATAATCATAATTTGTAGAATAAAATGCCTTTTTTATATTATGCTTCAATATAGCATTCTGACAATTGCAACAAGGCTTCGAATATTTTAATGGATTGTTGTATTTATCTGGACCAATACGCACTACATAGAGTTCACAATCTGACAAAATGTGTTTCTGTTTACCTCGTATACAGGATAGAGCAGCAACCTCTGCATGAATGCTAGAGTTTAGAAAGTAATAATTGTGTCCTGTACTGATGATTTTGCCCTTGTAAACAAGTATCGCCCCATGCTTGTGGCCCATTGGAGATTTTAAGGCAATTTTTGCAGCAACATCTAAGTAATATCTTTGCCTATCATTCGAATTTTTAACAGAGATAGCATCAAGACATTCATAGTATTCTGAAGTAAGGAAACCATTCATTTGCTTCCTATTCTTTGTTTCGTCACAAGTATGTTTCTTGGCACCACGCCTAGCATTTCTGGAATCTACCATGATGATTTCCTTGCAAAGATATTTGTATATATATTACCAATACTAAAAAATAAATATCATTTTTTTCACATAAATAGATACTACTTATGCAGACATCTCATGTTCGTAACATAGATTGTGTACTACTAGGCTATCACTTCTACCTACTCTTTGTGCTCTTCCAATTGCTTGCTGTTTATCAATATCCATTGAATGAAATATGACAACATCTGTAGCATAACTAATATCAATTCCAGAACCAGCATACTGTGTATTTAAAAGTATGACCTTAATATTGCCAACTCTGAAATCATTGAGAACATTCATCATATGATTTGTATTTCCCTTCAGTTCACCATATCTAATATTATTTACTAGAAGCTGTTCTGTAATCTTGGAAAATCCATTATCAAATCTACTAAATACGAGGAACTTTCCAGTCGGTTTTGATAAGATAATTTCAAGTAATGTATCTTCCTTATTTAGAATACCCTTACCAAGTTTCTCAAAATTTCTTCCTGATTCTATGTTTGCATCGACTTGAATATTTTTATCAGTTACAATTGCAGTCAAATGTTTTGTACTTTTGATATCAGCTCTACATTCAGGGCATCTTTTTTGCGTATTGTTATTATTTAACCATTCTATCAAACAACTTCCACAAAATACATGAGTACATTCAAGCATAACTGGTTGACAGATAATATCCAGACAAATAGAGCAGGTTTTGCTATTGATTTCATTGACTCTATCCATTAAGTTTTGCAACTTTTCTTGCAGAACATTTATCTCAGCTTCTATGTTCTTGATTTTCAGGGCTTTGGCATCTTCTGCCATCTCCAAACTGATAATATATTCTTTTTCTTTTAGTTTATTGGAAATATCCTTATTCATATCAGCGCAAATAAGCTTAACAATACCTTCCTCAGTTTCATTTTTGCCACCTAATAGGTTAACTGCACCGGAAATGTCATTTGCATTAATTTTTTCCAATACTGCCGGACTGATGAAATTCTTAATCATCTGAAGGTGCCTAGAAAGTTTGCATAGGTAATATTTTTCAACCAATGCAGGGATTTTGAAACTCTCTTTTACAAAATCTTTCGTGCATTTCACCAACATATAGTTGATATAATCTTCCCTCAAGATATCCTTTATGTTATAATAGATAGATGCAGATGAAGATGATTTCATACACAATGCTGGATAGGTTCCGCTGATAAGCCATAAAAACATGTATTGGAAAACTTCAATTCTATTCAATATGTCATGACTTTCATCCACCATAACGCGTTTCCAACGATTGATGAATGATGTAGACTTGTCAAAGTAGTAATTATAATGTGTAAATAGTGCTTCCAGTGTGGTATTTTTAATTAGGACTACATCGTATTGGTTAAAAAAGTCAATATTTTCGTTGACATTATTTGAGTTATATTCTGGTAAATGTTTTTTTATATAATTGAGGTTATCTATTGCCAAGTATTTTAGGGTAGTGTTATCTTTTAGTGTTTTTTCCCATTGAATGTATACTGGTCCCCGAGGAACAATAATTAGTGTTGAATGTATCATTTTATCCTGTTCTGGTATGTTTGTGTTGGCACTTTCTGATACAAAGTAGTTATATGCCCTATGACTGTGAAATGTATGTGTTTTCTTGGCATTTGTATGTATATTTTCCAGAGGATTTTGTGCTACAATACCTAGTGCAGTCAACGTCTTACCATAGCCTACTATATCACCAATAATACCAATATTTGTGGATATCTGAATGTCCCCTCTAAAATCATGATTTAAATTTCTATAATAGTTCATATCTTGATGGAGATTTCTATAGCTATTTTGTGTTATATGGTATTTAATGATACCTTCATTCTCCATCTTAATAGCTTTATGAATACATGCTAACTGGTGCGGTTTCAAAGCTTTTTTTATCTGTGTTGGTTGATTCGAGCGAGGTGCTGCCGAATTCAATTCTATGTCATATACAAAACTATTTGTAGTAGACATCATTACTCTTTATTATATCAAATCTTTTTTATATATATTTTCTATGAAAATGATATAAGAAATATTGAAGAATAATAACATATAACAATGTCTGCAGAGAATACTGCTCCTGTGCCTCCTGTTGCAGAGGTAAAGAGAAAGAAGATTGTATTTGCACTACCTGGTGATTCATTCAATTCAAAGTTTTTGATTTCTTGGACTGCAACTATTAGTAAATTATGGGACATGCGTAATTATGAGATTATGTTGTCTCCGGGAACTGGTTCATATGTTTCCTTTGTTCGTATGCAGACACTTGGATTAGATGTTATGAGAGGAGAAAATCAAAAACCGTTTGACGGACAAGACTTTGATGTATGGATTACAATTGATAGTGATATCATTTTTACACCAGAACAGGTAGTCCAGCTTATTGAATCTACAAACGAACATCCAGTTGTTGCAGGAATGTATAGGATGTCTGATCTCACACACTTTGCATTTGTGAAAGATTGGGATACCAATTACTTCAAGGAGAATGGAACATTTAAGTTTTCAACACCTGAAGAAATTGAAACTTGGAAAAAGGAGACTGAGTTGAAGTATTTTCCAGTCAACTATACTGGTATGGGATTTTTGGCTGTAAAGAAAGAGGTCTTTGATAAAATGAAGTATCCATATTTTGATGCAGAGGTCCAAGAAATTGTCAAGGCAGATGGTACAAAATTGAGAGATATTTGTAGCGAGGATGTAGCATTTTCAAAGAATATTCACAATGCAGGATATCAAATTGTTATTAATACTGATATTCGCGTGGGACATTGTAAACCCCTCATCATCTAAGTGAAAAAATATTTCAGTAGTATAGGGATTGTGATGTTGGCATCATTGATATCTGAATATATATTCTCATATTTTCATGATGTGTCTTATATTAATATGATGATATATCTCATATTTGCATATATATGCTACTATATTTTCTCCATATCATTTGTATCAATTGCATTGCTTATTATAGGAATGATATTAGGCATTTATTTATCATATAAATTCAAAACGGTTATTTAATTAGTTTTCTTTTTGTTTGTAAAACGCGCACGTTTTATGCTAGCAGATTTCCTTCTGAGTCCTCCCGTATATGACTCTTTCTTTGTCTCAGGCAATATATAGCTGTGTGTTTCAGTTTCATCTGGCTTAGAATTGGCATCATAATATTCTATGTTATTGTTTGAATTGCTATTACTTGTTTTGTATGTATCTAATGAAGGCAAATAATCATCGATGGAATCAAAATTTTTTAGACTAGTATCATTCTCAGATGATGAATATTTGTTGAGATCATTGTCAGAAGAAATATCAGAGATTAAAGGCTGTGAAGGCATATGAGAAGTCTCTGCTGGCTGCGGGGTCTGTGGGGTCTGAGGGGTCTGCATAACAGGGGGTACTGATGCAGAATCTTTAATTGGAACATTTGGCGAAGAACTAAACATAGTAGATACCCAATAAATTAAGCCTCCAATCAATAATAGTCCAAAAAATATACCAATCCCTACAAAAACCCATTTTAATGTATCCATAGTATCTACAACTGCAGTGTTAGCGGGTTTAGCCTGTGAAGTTTTTGCCTTTTTATCATCTTTCTTTTTATCATCCTCCGCTTTCTCATCCGCTTTTTCCTCTTCCTCCGCTTTCTCATCCGCTTTCTCCTCTTCCTCCGCTTTTTCCTCTTCCGTATTTTCAGATTGTTGAGTGAATGTTTCCATTACTTTTATCATTGCCAATATATTAGCTTGTTGTAACATAGAAATTGCATTATCATACATTTTCACAGAATGATATCTCTCTATAATAATGTAGAAATAAAAAATAACATTTTATTAGATGAAACAATTAAAAGTTGTAAAAGTATTCAGATGGATTTCAGATACATCATACAAGGTGTATGTATTTGATACGAACCCTAATACTACATATGACAAAAGTACTATTGTTATGAAGTATAATATTTATCAAGATGACAATATTGAATATGCTGCAACAAAAATAGCATATTACATATCCAAAACAGATGACACCATAAAGCTACCTTTTTATGTCTGGAAAAAACAAAAACCACTCTTATTTGAAATAGATAAACCTAAGTGGAAGGGATATCATGTAAATCCTTTCAAATCAAAGGATAGAAATGCTGAAGAGCTGAAAGAACCTATTGTATATAAATATACACGGGGTATTTTTGATTTAGAACATCTCAATATCGTATTTTTTAGTGATTTCAATGAGAAGAATAAATACTATTTCACAGACTACAAGACATCACTTCCAAATTTCATGAAAAGAGAGCAAGTTATGGCTGAACTATATAAAAAAGATGTAGTTCATACTAAATTGGCATCAGAAATATATCATAGAATAGATTTACATGAACGTATGAAGGAACCAATCATTCTATCTAATTTATTTCATAGCCTACATACAACAAAAGAAGTACAACTAATACAATTAATGAATGATAACTTCCGGTTTATGTATAAATTATATAAGAAGCATAAACTTCCTGAAAAATTCCTTGCAAATGTCTTCAATATTGATAAGACACAACATCAGAATTGTATAAACATCTTTTCTGTCATGACATCTGGAACATATGGTAAGATAACAATTGATAACAAAGGCTTCATAACATTATCTTATATTCTAGACTTACGAAGCTCTGTCAATTGGAATGATTTGGTGAATAATAAAAAAACCTTGTCTGTATATGTAAAAAATTTTGCAAAACAAAAAATACAATTCAAAGAAAATAACATTAAAGTGAATCTTTATTACAATATTGATAATAGCAGTTTTGCTGTACTGTCAAAGAAGATAGGAGAATATATTGATATATTTCATGTTCTTAGATTACAAAATGAAAAGAATAAGAACAAAATAGTGTGTGTTTACAAGCGCTCCAATAATTACAACAAAGACCCCATAAATCTCAATGAATATATCAAATCACGGTTAGATATGGGTATAAATGACAAAGAGCTAATACAAGAACTTATCAATTTAGGTATTTCAGATAATGATGCTGATAATCTAGTCAAGAATGAAATAGCAGCTCTAAATGCAATCAAGTATAATGATTTAGAACAAAAGCTTAAAATAGAAAATACAGGCACTATAGTTATGATAGAAAAATATAAAGAAGGGTATATTGTTGACATATCTAACTGTCCTTCGAAAACAGAGCTGAATAATCTTATATATTGGCTAACAAGAATTATTGAAACTACTAGAAAGATTGTAAAGAAGGAAGCAGCACAACCAATTATACTTCCAGTTATTTATGATAATAAAAATAGCTCCCATAGCTCCGCTAATTCACATAAATCACATAGCAGTAGGTCAGAAGATGATAATATCGGTAATGTCGATCTTGATTTAGGTTCTGATGATGACTTTTTCCAAGGAGGAGCATTAGGTAAAGAGAAGCATGGATATTTTATGAATATGCTTAAACAAGCTGATAAGGAATTATTTACAGAGAACTATGCAAGAAATAAATGCCAAGCAGCATTTCAACCCCTTGTATTAAGTAAAGAAGAAAAAGATAACTTGGAAAAGAAAGATTTATTAAAATACTTTGATAATATCATAGAATATGGCAGCAAACCTCATATCAAAAATTATTACACTTGCCCTCGCTTATGGTGTCCTGTAAGCAAGATACCATTAGATTACTCACAAGAGAACCCAACATGTCCTTTAGAAAATGAAGAACCTATGAAGCTTTTTTGGAACAAAGACAAGACAAAACCTAGATTTGTAAAATTGACAAAGGCAGATGAAAATGGTGCTTCTGTTCCATGTTGTTTTAAGAAGGAAGCCAAGGCCAAGGCTGTCAAGACCAAGGATAAGGCTGCTAATGTACCCATGAATCCAATTAATACCATCATCCAAAAGGAGCAAAATAAAGAAAAATCTAGTTCCAAGACTGTAAATGCAGATATAGACAAGGAAGAAAATTATATTATGAATAAAACAGCTCCTATACCTATTGGTAGATATGGTTTAGTTCCTGAAAGTCTTTTTAAGCTTCTTTTCCCAAATGTAAATTTTGCATTATGTTCCAAGACACTCAATAAAACTCAGAAATGTTTGGCCAGAAGAGGTATACAACATAAGACTGTTAAGAAAAGCAGCAATAAAGATAGTATCCTATATGCACTGGCATATTCATTGGGCTTTGAAGATAAACAGGCGCTCATAAAAGATATAAAGAAGAGGTTAGATATTGTCACATTTTTATCATTAGAAAACGGTCATGTATGTAAGGATTTTCTTGATACCCACCCTATTATTCCTGAGAAAAATAGAAAACTTTGTCAAAGATTAACTGATGCATTCAAAGCAAATAAACTATTTGATATGAAAGAAATAAGATGTAAAACACCATCACATAATTTATCCAGGATACTAAATGTTTTCAAAGCATATACCAAATTTTTGGATTACCTGTCATCCAATGATTATCCTTCTGAGAAAGGCGTATATTATCTCTTTTCTTTGACAAGTATTCTTTATGATGCATTACTCATAATTTGGGAGAAGACTGATAATGATATTAAAATTGTTTGTCCGCTTTACACATCATTTGCAGATATCTTGGCAGGTTTGCAAACAAATACGAAAACTGTTATGATATTGAAAGACAAGAGTTATTATGAACCACTTGAGCTAAAACTTCGCAATGAAGAAGGAGACAGACTATTGAATTTAAATGATTATCCAAATGTAAAACAAATAATATCAGAGTGCAATAAATTATCACAAACACAATCTGTAGCTAGAAATAAAATTATCCAAAATCTTAGCCTTCTGCAACAATATGCTGAAACACAAGTGTACAAGGCACGGGATGTATTTGACATTGAAAAGGTGGTAATCAATGATGATCTAACCATCAATAAATTCATCTTACATTCGAATATCATATTGAAAACCCCTGTTGTACCAATATCATTGTTGCCAACATTGATTGATACTATAGGTATCAAACAAATCGTCTTCTATGATGACATAGTAGGTAAGACTTATGATATCAATTTATTAAAGAGTGACTTGCTAATATTTTCTAACAAAATAAAACAATTGAAGTTTGATGCTGATTTAGGTTATGTAAATATTGATTTAGATACTGAGATTTATACCAAGCTCACTATCAAAGCAGATAATCCAAGCGCTGCATTTATTATACATGCAGATACAATGACACCATATTATAGATATATAGACGAAACTGAATACAACACTAAAAAATGGTTTCAACTGCAAACAATGGTAGCAAACAAATTGGTAAAAATCTATGATAACGGCAAATTAAAGGAGTTGTTAAAACAAAACAGGACAGATATTATTACAACTTTACTAAAACATTTCAAAGACATTCCCGAAAAGAAAAAGATACAAATTATTTTAGAAGAGATACCTTTGCATTCAATAGAAGGTATCAAGAAATGGGTAGACGACATCTTACTTTATGTCAAGTATCAATACTTTTCTAAGCATATCAAAGAGACTAGCAAAGAGTTTCTATTTTCGCAATATAACGTTGCAGAAAGTATACCAGAACGTCTTCTAGCATATCACAAATATTTACCAAACATTCTACCTAAAACCGAACAGACACATTTTCTAACTGTGAAAGATCAGGAAAAGCCTATTGATGATAAATTACCTATCTTGTTTGATGGCACGCCTGAAAGACTCAAATCGAAATGGCTCAAACATAAGAAGATGATTTGGTACCATATGGGACTTTTGAGAAGAAAATATACGAAAAATACTATACATGATTTGTTTGATTGGCTCTGTAAAATTTTGGATTTCAATCTGAATTTCGACGAAGTAAGGGTCATGACAGCTGCCAAATATTTAGATATGATTTCAGACCCTAATCCAGAGAATAGTATAAAAGAGAATATCTTTCATTTATTTCAGGATCCTTCATTCTATAGTGAATATTTGAAACATATGAATGCATTGCATAAGACAAACAGAAAATTCAAAACATTGCAAATATTTATGAATACTTATTATTTACCTAGTTCAGTGAATGAAAGACAAAAAATTATCAATGCTCTTATAGAAGATGACAATGTATATCCAAATGATATGCACCTTATAACAATTTCTCAATTATTGAATGTATCCTTCCTCATATTACATCGAGCAAAATATGGGACGTTTAATGAAACTGCAGATGATGTCAAGAGAGGAGACATACAAGACTTGAAGCTTTCTTCATCGTTTTTCCCAGCAAAAACAAATATACATAATCGACCACTGCTGATTTTGAGTAAAGAAATTGATAAGTCATGCTTCAGTTATTATGCTGTCGTAGAAAAAAATAAGAATATATATATGAAACTAAAAGAAGCACCTGGTGATATCAGACTTCTTGTCGAGGATTTATCGAAGAATAGTTAAACTTACACAATTTTCAATTTTTGTTCTGGTATATTGAAACATTTGCTAGGTTCTTGGTTGAGCTTGAAATTAAATGCCAAGTCATCTTCTAAACAAGTCTCATTATCTTCTTCATCTTCTTCAATTGTATGAAGATCATTTGTATTGGCATCTTCCTTCATAGTCATATCTTTCATCAATTCCAACATATGCTCCTCATCTAATAATATCCTGCTATCTCCTGTTCCACATGGAGGCTGTTGGCCCAACATAACATTGGCAGATACACCATTCACCTTGTCATACTCTGCAAAGATACTGGCATTGATAAGCATATCAGTTGTCTCTTCAAAGGAAGATTTCGCCAATGGACCAATATCCCCGCGATTAATACCATGTCTGTCAATCGACATCAACTGGCCCTTGTATGTCATAGTATCAATCAATAGTGACATATGACGATAATTCATAGAACCTTCACTTGTAACATTTACCAATTCTCTGTAAAGCGAATTGCGAGCTGCCTCAATACCCAGTGTTTCATAAATCTCCCGGATGTCATTTGAAATAGTTCGTGTTGCATCAATATTAGGATTGGCTAGAATATCCACTAGATTTGTACCATCTGTATCAAGAACCCATTCAATGACATTATCAAACTTATTTGTATCATAATTATATTTGCTGTATTTCTTTTTATTGAGTGATACCTTCTTGATACCCTTGTATCCTTTCAACAACACTTGATACACAATATTGTGTTCCATAGCCTTAATAGCTGCAATCTCATCTTTGCTATCAATATCTTTTAGTGATCCATCTTTCAACTTGATACGGAAGATACATTCTTCTGCATTGTCATCACTATACACACAATCAATGTAATTGTCATATGCATTATTCAATTTAGTATATATATCTATCATCTTGAGACCAAAGAGGTTCATCTTTTCTTTGTTGAATTTTAGACGAAGTACCCATGGAGAATTGCTCCTAGTTTTACAACCACCTTTCTCCAATTCTTCAAACTCCTTGTATATTTGCAAGATACCCTTGTCACTCTCCACATGGGTATCATATTTATCACCACTATCCCAGTAGATTTCACTGTAGTCTAGAATATCAGCCAACTTCGTAATTTCAATAGAATTCTTGATATTCATTGCATGACTCTTTGTCATATCAAGTCGAGGATCTGTAACTTCACCATCTGTATCTGTTGTAGGATTTACAATACTTGCTACATCAGCTTTCATGTATATCATGAGAGTAGGTGTCTTTGTCTTCTTGGTAGCAGATAAGATTTCTTTCAACCTGGGAACTCCAGAAGTAGCCTTCACAGCAGCTGCAGTGCCTGATACGTGGAATGAATCAAGTGTCATCTGTGTTCCCATCTCACCAATGGTCTGTGCTGCAACTATACCTACCATTTCACCAGGCTGTGCTATGGCCTGGTTGAAATATTCATAGATCTCTTCCACAATCCAGTCAAATATTTCTTTGGTGAAATGATGTTGTATAATAAGCTTCTTGGGGCAAAGGTGTAATCTCAGGAGTATATGGAAGAACCTCATGCCCTGTTCTGTATCCTTGATATACAAATCTTTCATGATTTTATCCATCTTATCAAAGATATAATTAGGAGTTAAATCAGTTTTGATAGCCTTCACACCAATGCTCTCTATTCTTTTCACTGCAGTATTGATGATTCTGTCAAAAGGAATGGGATAGCTAATGATCTTGTTCTTCTCACCATTGAATACATTCTTTATTAAGAAATACTTGTCATCTAGAATACTATCAAATAACTCTGTAGACTTTTTGTATGTAGCAGCATCAATGGACTTAGCAGCATCTTCTGTCATATGCAGTTGGATGTTATCTGAAGGTTTCAGATGGTACTCATGATCTATCTCTAATACTTCCTTATCAATCGTAGGTATCATCTGAGTTTCTATCTTACAACCATCCATACCGTCTTCGCCATAAATGAACTGGATAATAGAGCCCACAGCAGTTCTTACAGTGTTGTCATAATATATCTTAGCATCTTCCATGGCCTTTACGAGCCTTCTTTGTATATATCCGGTCTCGCTAGTATTGTGATATACACACCCATTTGCTGTGCCAAAGTGGCCTGTCTCTGGCACTGAAACATCATACACCTTCTTGTATTTCTTTTCAAAGTCTTCTTTTGGAATTACTCTGATTTCTGTTATAGGATCTAGAACAACATCTTCTTGTGTATCAAACTTAAACTGGGATTTTAATTCATTTTTGAATGATTTAAGTCTAGCATTTTTGTTTTTTTCTATCAATGTTATTTTCTCAGCAAATATTTTAGCCCACCTTACTCTGATAGTTATTGTATTTACTTCAGCAGGAGTACAATCCTTAATATTAGTGGTTTTGGGCTTACATTTGGTGATTCTTCCAAATATTCCTAATCTAGAACATAAGTGAGAAATACCTTCAATAAGTTTGTATGATGCAGATGAAGCCTGTATGATTCCCCTCTGTGAATCTACAGTGCCATCTCCAGAGAAATAACCTATTATTATACCTTCTACAAATTCATCTGGTGCAGTGTATGCAATATTTGGAACATATTTATTATAACAATTAGTCCCTACAAACTGATCCAAGAATCTTGCAAATAATGATGAATTACCTACTAAAGTAGTTGTTTTACCTGCAATAATTCCTTTATCATTAGGTTCAACAATTTTTACAACATCTCTATGTGTTATTCCAAATTTATCAAACCAATTTCTTGCAAAATTTCTAACATCTTCATCCTCTTTTGTTATTGCCACACTCCCTGAAACATCACGTGCATTTCCATCAGCCAAGAATAATCCTATAAAGATACCATTCTCTTTGTTAAGCTCAAATTTGTCGGGAAGATGAGAATGGCATCTTGTAGCACCATAAGGATATATATATCCCTCTCTAATATTTTCTGTATTAGATCTACCACTGATTGCTCTTTGTAATTTCGCCTTTTCAGGATATGGTGTAATAAATGTAATACCATTATTCTTTTCCCACCATCCTCTTGGAATATGAAACTTATCACCTTGAGCTTCTTTCATTAATCTGGTTGCCAAATGAAACTCTGTTCCGTGGATATATTCATTCTTAGGGAAATATTTTGACATATCAACATAACTATGTATTACAGGAGGTTTTGGCATATTCATTGTTACAGGTAAACAGTCTCCTATTTGTGCGAGTGGAGTAAATGTCTTTTGAAATTTGCCATTTTTCCAAAGAATGAGAGACTTTGAAGCAGTTACAATGGTGCTTCTACCACCTTGTGTCTTCACTTCAAATAATGTCTCCCCAGGGTCATGTCGCGAGACATTCGTAAGTTTACCCCACATGACATTACCAACATCATCACAAGTTGGAATGTAAATGCCATCAGGTACTCCCAACATTTCCATATTAGCATCCTCTGGTCCAAACTGTTCTACCATATGCTTATTAGCAGGATCATCAATCTTGGCATCAATCCAGTCTCCAATGTTGACAGTCTTGGCTTCGCCATCTTCAATGACAATGATAGGTGTATCACCAGTGACTGATTTGACTGCAGTATCAATGAGACCTTCGCGACCACCCATAGCATGAAAGAATACTTCTTGGGGTGATAGACCACTAATGAAGCTGTTCTCTACAAATCCCCTAGCCTCTGGACCATCGTCATACTTCGTGAAATGCGGCAAGGTTCTATCTGTAAAGCCATAAGTAATGCGTTTACCATCCACATTCTGTTGTCCCACACAAGCAATCATCTGAGCTACATTTGTCTCCTTACCCTTGGAACCAGACTTCACCATATTAATCATACGGTTCGTCTTCTCATCAATCTGAGACAAGCCAATCTTACCAACCTCACTGGTAGTTTCATTCAAGATACCAATAATTTCTCTCTCAATGTATTCCTCATTGTTAAAGATACTATTGTTATCTATCATTCCACGACGGATTTCATCAAGCTTGTTATAAGCCTTGAGCTTCATCTCCTTAATCTTGTTCTTCAGCTGATCGTCAGTGTTGCTATCAGTCACCAAATCACTGATACCTACACTGAAGCCAGAAGTTAAGAGCCATCTGCAAATTAACCTCTGTGTATTATCCAAGAACTTTCTGACCTCGAAAGGACCATAATCATGATAAACTACAGGTAGTATACCTGTTGTTATACCATGAAAGACAGTCTTATCAAGAGTTCCAGATACCAGCTGGCTATTATCCACAATGAACTTTTCATCCTTCTTGTTCTTCCTGTTGATAAAGAGACCAGGTGGCAAGATTTGCGAATATGCTTCCTTACCAGTATACATATAATGTTTATTAGGTTCCGGGAGAGTTCCAGAGAAATAGCTGTTTACCATCTGCAAGTTTGCCATAGTCTTGTCTTGGATACGTGTTGCATCTTTGGTAAGTCTGAAAGCACCTAGCAGTGTGTCCTGCACTACCTCAATAATAGGCTTGCCATCACGGGGAGCTAAAATCATATACGGAACAGCTGCAATATCCATCAACTCATTCATAGTCTGAATATTCTGCGGACAGTGCAAGTTCATCTCATCTCCGTCAAAATCAGCATTATATGGTGGTGTATCCAGTACATTCAGCCTAAATGTCTGATAAGGCATAATGACTACCTTGTGGCACATCATAGACATTTTGTGAAGCGAAGGCTGTCTGTTAAATAGCACAAAGTCACCATTGCTAAGATGCCTATGCACTATATCCCCATATTTCAGCTCATTGGCAACCTTATCCAGGTCAGCATACTTCAGATTAATAGTTATGGTCTCCTTCAGCTTCTTAACATACTTTGCTCCAGGCCAAGTCTCTGAACCATTCTTAATAAGGGTCCTCATATTCTCAAGATTATATTGATTAACTACTTCAGGGAATGTTATGTTAATAGCCACTTTGATAGGTACACCCAATTCATCAATACTAATATAAGGGTCTGGTGTAATGACAGAGCGAGCTGACTGGTCTACACGCTTACCATTGAGATTACCTCTAATGCGCCCTTCCTTCTTCTTCATGCGATCTGATACAGATTTGAGCTTACGTCCATTTCTCTGCTGTGAAGGAGCCAACCCTGGTATCTGATTATCAATGAAAGTGAAGATATGATATTGTAAGAGCATTGTTATATACTTGATGGTTTCCTCAGAGGCCCCTTTATTCATCTTGTCAAGAATGCTGTTATTTGTCTTGATGATATCACTAAGTTTATGCGTCAAATCATCCTCGCGTCGTTGGCCGTTTTCCTCTATGATACTTGGTCTCACAGCAGGTGGTGGAACAGGCAATACAGTGCAAATCATCCATTCTGGACGGTTCCACTGCGGATTAAAGCCCATAATCTCCATCTCCTTCTCAGAAATACGCTTGAAAATCTTGAGAATATCATCTGCTGTAAATTCTTGTGTAATCTTGTTGTTGGCATCAGAATTAGCAGGATTAGCAGTTTTCTTGTCCTTCCATTCAGCAATGATTTTCATAGCATTTTCTTTATTGTACTTGGTAGGTTGTACTGCTCCACAGCCACACGTTCCATCATCGCCACAGCTTCTGATCTTGGTGGTTGTATTACATAATTTGAAATATGCCTCCCAGCGTTTTTGATTATTTTTAAGCATCATAATCTTCTGCATGTCATTCTTGAGGTCCTTTTGAGTTGTCTCTGGACTGATAAGTATTTTGGAACACTTGTAGCATATGCAGTTCAAAATCTTTTTGACAATATCAAAGAACATGGCATGAAATACTGGTTTAGCTAGTACTATATGTCCGAAATGTCCGGGACAGAATATGTTCTTCTGTTCGCATGTACTACATATCCTATTATGTTCTAGAACGCCCATACGAGAATCAAAGAGCCCGCCAATGATTGGTTCACTACCAGCATAAGTGTCTGTTTTGTTAACCTCCACAACAGATCTCTTGATGATTTCATCCGGTCCTAAGACACTAAATTGAATGCCTTTGACTTCTTGAATGTCAATCTTTTGTTCGTTGTACGACAGCTCTGGATAAATGGACATATCTCTTAATATAATAGTAGTTAAAATTACTTGTCCTTTGTTTAAGCACTTTTCAATGAAATCAATCATTTTTTTGCACTCATTGGGGGCAAAAATATTTTGTAAAATATTCCGAAAAAATAATTTTTCGCTACTAGCAGGACTTGAACCTACGACCTGACGGTTAACAGCCGTCCGCTCTAACCAACTGAGCTATAGCAGCCATGCAAAAAAGCCTAAATGTAGCCTTTTCACATACTCTAATAAATCATCTATTTCTTATATACTTTTTCAACTAAGTTAGCCTTTCTTGTAAGTTTTTTACCAAGGCTTCTGATAATTCTTCTATGAATGCCTCTATTGTTTCTTTTTCTGGAATGAAAAGACTGATAAATATTTGTATATTCACATCTGTTGTGTTTTTATTGACAGTTTGCAAATCAACAACTAGTTTAATTTTGATAAGATGCAGCCCTGTTATAATCGCCTTGATAATAGGGTTGATATTCATTATGCTTACCCTTGTCTTGATTTTCTTTGTATGCAATAAATCTTTTCTTACCTTATTCTTTATTTTTAGTGCAAGTTGCTTAGTTTTATCTGTTGTGAATTCGTTTAGTTTATCAGGTAAAGAATCCAGATAAATTGTCATATTTTCTGTCCTTTGTTTGATGTTTCGTTTTGTTACCCAATCATATTTCTCCCAAAAATTGACTGCGAATACCTTTGAAAATATGTTTTCATCATTATTATATATGATATCAAATACATCTTGGATATGTTTATTTGCAATAAAATGATTTTGAATATATTTCATATATGCATATGCATTATAGTCAAAATAAATGCTTATATGTTATGTAATATTTGTTGTATATTCTTGTAATATATATCTTTAAGAGACATGTAATTGGTGCCTGAAATCAAGTTCTCATTTTTGAGCCATTTTTTAGATAGAACATTATACTTGCTATTTTCATTAAAAAGTACAAATACGAATAGATAAAAAACTATGACAATCACACAAGTCAAGAATACATTTTTAGTAGCCATCAATATAATTGCAAATAATATAATAGCCTGTACCAGAGGATCGTTAATAATCCGCTGCTGTGCCTTTGTTAATTCTATTTTCAGATACCTGCCACCAATTTGAACTAAGATCAAAAATAATATTGATATTGGTTCTATTGTAGGTATGGTGGGTGTTATGTTTCCAATGCTTGGTATTAATGTTTCCATTTATTCTAATTTTATCAGAAGATTTTTATACAAATGGTTGTGGTAATCCTGGTAAACTGGTTAAAGCATCTGGTTGCTGTTGTTTAAGTTGTTTCATATCATCTAGTTTCTTTAAAATCATATCATTGATGTCTTTATAATTAGGTTTGATTTGTTCTTTTTCTTTAACAAATTGAATTTGATTCATTTCTTCAAAGCTATGGATGTTATTACTAAATACCTCTATATTGTCATTAAAAAAACCTCCTTCCGTGAAGAGTATGATATCAAATAACAAGGCTATAAGTGTCAAAAACATCAAAATGCCAATGGTATCATCCCAGAGGAACACATAATAATTTAGAACAAAGAGAACTAAGAATACCCAAGGATTATCCATGATATCAAGGATGTTATCCGGGTACATAACAGCTGGTCTGAGACCAAGAATAATAAGATAAGCTATGAAAAATCCAGACACTATTCCTCTGAATATATGGTCCACAAATTCTAGAAATTGCATCTTCTTCTTTTAACCTATTATTATATAATTATTATATAATTTGTATAATAGAGATACTACAGGACCATTGTTATGACAAGTTATTCCACACTACAGGAGGCATACAATATTGACAGCTTTAATACAGTACGGAAAAAACCAAAGAAGTCTGCCATATATGCAGAATCAGAACAAACCGCTGCTACTCGTGAACCTTTTATGAATGACTATTCACCTCAAGATGACTGTTATTATAAGAAGGAATATGGAGTTGATACAAAGGTGTGTAGGAACCAATATTCGGGCGTCCGTGGTAGTGGCGGGCCTGGCGGGCCTAGTGATAGTAGTATATCTAGATTTACTAATCCAAGTCCTCAAGGGGCGCAGCAACATATTGTACGTAAATCTGAAGCAAACCCGTCTTATGTAGAAACTAGCAAGTTAAGTATGAATAGTACAGAAGTGCATGGATACAAAAGCCATCAAATGAATACACAAGGGAATAGTTGCTCTCCTTTACAACCCACAAATTATGATTATCCGCTATCTGGCGAATGCAAGAAAGAATTTGACAAAGCCATGAAAACATATACAAGCGATGCAACAGTGAATAATGTGTCATATCAAGGTAGTGAGACAAAGAGTATCCAGCCATATTATGATGAAGACCTAGAACAATATTTTGATATCAATAATATGACCGATGCTATTCATTACAAATCCTCAAATACTTCTTTTATGCCAAATGCAAATGCTTCAGGTTATGCGAATGATAATACAGGAGAATACAGAAATATGCAGACAAAATCTTCTAAAGTGAGTGATGATCTCCTACGTACTGAAGAATATAATTTATCAGAAGATGATAAAAAACAGGCACTGCAAGCTCTTAGTGTTTTGCAATCCATTGAAGCAAAAATAAATCAACAGAAAGCCCAGAAGCCTATTGATACAGATGCAAAACCACAGGAAGAAAAGAAGCCTGAAGAAAAGAAGCCGGAAGAAAAGAAGCCGGAAGAAAAGAAGCCTAACACATTTTATAACAATTTGATTAATATTGGACTATTTATATTTATTGGGGTTGTATTTATTTTGTTATGCGACCAGATTACTGAACTAGCTATCCAGATTGGTATGAAAAGAGCTATCAATATTTTAGAACCTTACTTACAGAAACCAGGTAGTGTAGGAGGTATCGGAGAAGTCAGTAGCATCAGTCCTGGCTTAAGCAGCATAAGTAATACAGTAGGCGACACATCCTTAACTAGCTCATCAAGCATATAAGATTTAATCAATATTTATTTTTATAATAATGACAATTAATTTATCAAAATTACCATTAACCAGCTCTACAATTATTGTGGGTGAGGAAACATTGAAAGAAAGCAAGGTCAGTGGCATTCATGCAAAGATAAATGCTTTGTCATTGAATAACAGCTGGTGGAAACCATCTCCTAATGGGAATAAAAGAATTATGCTTTGTGGAACATATCCTATTGGTACAAGCAATGGTTATTCTAAAGTGGTCTACTATATTTCAAAGTATTTGGGTCAATATGAAGACATTGAACTGACTATCTATGGATTTCAGAACTTTGCCAACACAAGTGGTGCAAGTATCCGGAACGATATTCCTTCGCGGGTGAAAATTCATGATGCAATGGCTCACGAAAATCCTCGCAGAAATGGTTTTGGCGAACTAGAGATTGGTGAGTTTATCAAGAAGAACCCTCAGGATGTTATCATTATCTTCAATGATAATATTATCACCTCTGCATTGACACAGACTATTATCAATGAGTGTGGTTCTGAAAGAAGGAACTTCAGGCTAGTTTCATATATGGATCAGGTTTATCCTTATCAGAAGAAAAATTATATTGAGCTACTTAACCAATATTTTGATGCTATTATTGCTTTCACGCCCTACTGGCAGGATATTGCAAGGAAGCTTGGTATCAGAGAGAGCATGCCAATGTATAGCTTCCCGCATGGATTTGATTGCAGGCTTTATTATCCTATTCCTACAAATATTGCCAGAATGTACTTTGGGTATGATGAAAATGCTTTTATGGTTCTGAATTTGAATAGAAATCAGCCAAGGAAATGCTGGGATCATACTATGATGGCTTGGGTAGAGTTTGTTGAAAGACATTATCAGGTCAATGTGAAAAATCAAAAAGGTGATTTTAAGACTAATAAGCACACAAAGAGACCTGTCAAGCTGATTGTAGGAACACAAATGAATGGTTTCTGGGACTTGATGGATGTTGTTGAAAATGAGGTTAAGTTCAGAGATGTTCCCTTAGAGTATGTAAAAGAAACTATAGTGCCTGTAAACATGCCACAGCAACTTTCTGACAGAGACATTAACATTTTATACAACAGCAGTGACGTGGGAGTTAATAACTGTAACGGTGAAGGACATGGTCTCTGCCAATCAGACCAGTTAGGTGTGGGAAAACCTCAAGTATGTCCTAATATTGGTGGGCTAAAAGAATTTTTGAATGAATATAATTCGACTTTAATAAGTCCTGTTTCTTCAATGTATCTTGATAACAAATCTGCTGGGATTGGTGGAAAAGCAGAAATTACAAATCCCCACGATTTTGCTGAAGCTTTCTGGAAATATTTCAGTAATCCAGAATTGGCAGAAAAACATGGTAAAAGAGGCAGAGAACAAATGTTGTCTCACTATAAATGGGAAACCTTAGTAGAGTATTTTTATAAGAGAATTATTCCTCATTTATAATATAATGCCTTATATTATCATCAACATGGTCTTTATACATTCCTGTCTTATCAATAAATACAATCACAGGATTATCATATTTCTTGATGTACTTATGTAGTTCATTTTTCCAATCTATTCTATTATAGAATAGGTCCTCCTGAAATAATCTGATAACAGAGAAACCATTTGCAATAGCACAAGTCATTTTGTAAATATCTATTTGTCTTCTTTTTTCTGGATCACCCCAATTACTTACTTTCCTGAAATGTTGTATACCATCTAGCTCTATGATAATATTTCGACTAGGAATGCAAATATCGAATGGTAAATGATTTTTATTTTTACACCATTCTACTCTATATTGATACACAATATCAGGATATAATGTCAATAAATATTCATGTAATATTTTTTCTGACTTGTTAGTGCAAAACGGACACCATCTTGGATTATTTTTACTTGTTACATGATATACAGCACTTTCAAATTTTGATAAACA
>Ga0164293_10000779_pt1 | contig 26384 bp, 25 predicted proteins | sample GEODES118metaG_FD_111487 | JGI IMG/M metagenome (GOLD analysis project Ga0164293, IMG submission 111487) | Eutrophic lake water microbial communities from Lake Mendota, Wisconsin, USA - GEODES118 metaG | ecosystem: Environmental > Aquatic > Freshwater > Lake | place: USA: Lake Mendota...
TGATAATGTAATGCCCAACGGCCGGCTGTTGAACCGGGATGGCTTAGACAAGGCCTTTCCTGATAACCCCGTTAGAGTTGACCATGTATCTATGCATGGAGCAGTACTGAATACGCTTGCCCGCTCTCCGAAGTCGCCCTAAGGAACAATAAAATAGAAACCCAGACGTTAACAACGTTGTGAACTTTGACAATGTTTGTTATAAAATTGTAGTATTTTTGGGAATAGAAAGGGAAATAAACCAAATTAAGATTGGTGAATGTTTAAACGGGTATACGTTAGTTAGGGGCAACCGTACCGCAGACTGTGCAAATAAAAACATATACAGAAAAAAGTATTATTTAAAAATCGCTAATTTTGAATTCGACAATAAAAAGTGAAATACATAAGAATCTTGTTTATGAAAAACTGACTTTGATTGTAATTTTAAATCACAAAGACAAATATAGTTAGTTATGAATATTTCTATTTTTAAACCTAAACACGCTTTACTAAAAAAACATATTAGTAGCTATTTTTTTCTTCAGCAATCTGAAACAGAAATATCTGATTTTCTGATCTTTCCTAGTCTTTCGCCCAATTTTTCTTTTTCGATTAATACTAGCACAGAAGTGATAAATAATAATAGAGTAATTACAAAACAAAACAAACCAAATTCAGTTGAATCTTTCCTTATTATATCGCAGCAGTCCACAAGTTAATCTTCTTTCATAAAAAATGAACGAGCGTAATTTTTACCTTTATTTGTAAAACAAGAGTAATTTTTTATTATTTTTGCCCTTGTATTAATAACAAGAGTAAAATAGACCTTTGAACATAATGACAAAATTTGACAGAAATACACCCTATAACAACTTGCCTTTGTTACCGCCAAAGGTAGATATAGAAACAAAGAAGATACTTCGAAAAACAATTTCAGCTGGACGAGTATTGGCACAACTGAATGGAACTTTGCTCAACTTACCCAACCCTACTCTGTTTTTAGACACTATTTATTTACAAGAAGCAAAGGCAAGCTCAGAAGTTGAAAACATTATAACAACAAATGATGAACTTTATAAATCTTTCGTTGCGGATAGAAAAATTGAAAACTTAGCTACAAAAGAAGTATTAAGCTACAAGGAAGCTCTTTGGTTAGGTTTAGAGGAATTAAAAACAAAACCATTTATAACAACTAATCTTTGCATCAAAATTGTTCAGTGTATAAAACAAAACAAAGCATCGATAAGAAATACACCTGGAACTACATTGAGCAACACCCAAGGTGAAGTTATATACACTCCACCAAGTGGAGAAAATATAATACGTGAGAAACTAGCTAACCTAGAAAAATTTATAAACAAAGATGAGACCATAGACCCATTAATCAAAATGGCAATATTGCACTATCAATTTGAAGCGATACACCCTTTTTCGGATGGAAATGGCAGAACAGGAAGAATTTTGTTACTTTTATATCTAAAAATTTCAGGGTTATTGAACACACCCGCAATCTACTTAAGTGAATATATCATAAAAAACAAAAGTGAATATTATAGATGTTTACGTGATATAACCGAAAAAAACGAATGGGACGATTACATCTTGTATATGTTGGATATGATTGAAGAAACTGCCAATAAAGGATTAAAGAGGCTTTCTAAAATCACGGTGGCTATGGAAGAAACGGCAAACGAAATCAAAAAGAAGTTGCCGAAAATTTATTCCAAAGACCTGATAGAAATTTTATATCGTTTACCGTACATAAAACGTCAAAACTTAATTGACGAAAATATTGGAAACTTAAAGACAGTGGGAAGCTATTTAATAACCTTAGAAGAAAACGGTTTTTTGAAATCAGAAAAAGTAGGTAAAGAGAAACTATACTTAAACCAAAAACTTTTAAAAATATTGGATGATAAAGAATAAAAGCACACAATAGCTAGAGTTTCGTTGGGCTTGCAAAGCCAACACCCGAGCCAACGGCGAACGGACGAAGTAATGAAACTCCTGTTGAACCCTTCGATAAACTCAGGACAGGCTCACCGATTACATGTGCGTCCACTATGGGTTTTTCGATGTGTTTTTATAAAGATTTAGAAGAGGATTAGTAGTCCTCTTTTTTTGTGGAGTGTATTGCTTGGTTTTTTATCGTGTTTTCCTTCACTAAGGGGAATAAGTTCCCTTACCCATACAATTAGTTTTTATAGAAACTTGAATTTTGGCTATCGCCAAGATACCACCCAGGCGGTCCTCGTTTGTCAAAAATTAGAATAGTATGCAAGTTGCCCGTTTTGCAACATTGGCATTTTCTGATTTTAGTGGCTCGAACTGTTTTGACAGTAGGTTGTATTTGGAGTTTTGATTGCAATACACCTAGCTTTTGCCGTTTCCAAGTGCTGCTTACCACCCCCTCCCGCAAAATCCCTTCGTGTGGTACTAGCAATCAAAGAATGTTTTTACTATTTTTGAGTCAAAGAAACAGCCTGAGTAGGAACTATAAATCTTATAATCATGAAGGGTTTTATTCATTGGTAAAAGACGTTTTAAAGCTTTTTACGACCTTTTTCTTTTTCAAAATAATCAGTTGCCTTTTTATAAAAAAGGTTTTTATTGTCCCGTAAAACTAATATATTTACTTCATAATTAATTAAAATCAGTTCGAATGGAGGTTTTTAGACGAACTGACGTTGTAGATAATTTAAAAATTTGAGTATTGAAAACAACTAATCGTATTAAATTTAAAAATATGCGAAAATACTTGTTCGAATTTCTTTCGATTTTCCTTGCTGTTTCTCTAGCCTTTATATTGGATAGATGGAATGACAATAGAAAAGACCGTATTGCTGAAAACAAAATAATAGAAGAAATCTATAATGGATTAGAACGTGATAGTATAGATATTGCCAACGATGAACAATATTATAAAATTACATTTAGAAGTCTCAAATATTTTAATGAGATTTTAGACGGAAAGTCTGTTGAAAATGATAGCTTAGTTGCATTTTATTTTCTACTCTCTCGAGATATTATAGTTGTTCAAAACAAATCAGGATATGAATCTTTAAAATCAAGAGGTTTAGAAACTATTAAAAATGATACTTTGAGGACTAAGATCATTAATTTATATGAAGTTGATTATGAATTAGAAAGAAAATTTAGCGAAGAATACAGCGAAAATAAATTTATGCAAAATTATTTTCATAAAATAAATGATGCTATTGCGCCATATTTTGAGTATGATAGCACAAACAATATAAAAGGTGTTAGACTTCCTATAGAATTAAACCAAAAAGAAAGGAGCTTGCTGAAAAGTTACCTTTGGAAAATAGCTGTAGGAAAACAAGATAGACACAAAGGCTCTCAATATAATAAAGAAAAAATTGGAAAATTAAGAGCTGATATCAAAGATTATCTTAAAGACAGGTCGTAGTAAAACTATGCACAATCGAGTAGACTGCCCTGTCAGAAACTGACAGGGAGAGCCTCTCACACCACCTCATACTTCGGCAAGCTCAGTATAAACCAAGCGGGTCTCGTATACGGCGGTTCGCAAAGAGATGGGTTGAGTTGAATGTAGATTTCCGTTAAGGATTCGTATCCCTTTTGTTTTATTTGGCTTTTTTATTGTTTTTTAAAGGACAAAATAGAATGCCCGGAAAATCCAGATTAAATTCATTTTTTATGGTCGGCATTTCAAGCGTTTTAAGGTAATAGTTGTTCCTAAAAAAGTAATAAATAGGTTTTTATTGTCCCGTAAAACTAATATATTTACTTCCATAAATAATAAAAATCAGTTCGGGTGGAGGGTTTTTAGACGAGCTGACGTTAGCGGTAACTAAACACAACAATAACCATAAAAATGAAAAAAAAATGAAAAAAACAATCTTACTTATTTTATTACTCTTACCAATGACAATTATCGCTCAATCGAAATTTAATGCGGAAGCGTATGGAACATCTCTGATAATTAAAAGCGACGCAGGATTAGCATATGGAGCTGGTATAGGTTACCAAGCATCAAGCCGAATTAATTTAATTTTAGGTTTTATGAATGGAACAATCGATAGCGATTTGATAAACGATGATTACAATGTTAGTAAATACTATTTTAATGTTGATTATAGATTTAATTCAGAAGATTCAAAGTTTGGAATAGCCTCGATTATGGGTTTTTCTTATATGGATTTCGATGATAAATTAAATTTAGATGATGGTAATGGATTTGGTATGGATTTAGGTGTAAGAGCATTTATTTCTCAAAACGATAATTATGAATATGGTTTTAGACTAATATCGACTTATAATAGTGAATCACCTGGAGCAATATTAGAAACTGGATTATATTTTAAATATAAATTTTAAGCTGAAAAAATAACTCAGCTAGCCCTAGCATCTTGCTCGTGCCCACAAATAAATTCTGAATAATAAGAACTTTATAATTTCCGAAGCCGTCCTGCGGAGCAATAAAATTAAAAAAAGATGTTGTCAACCTTTTGAACTTTGACAACGTTTATTTCAAAATAGTAGTATTTTTTTTGAAAGTAAAAATGAATAAATGAAGGATTTGTTTGAATACCTGAAAGATCCTGAAGAATTAACTTTGATTTAAAGTTATGTTTTTCATTATGAAATGGAATTTTTTCATCCTTTTTTAGATGGCAATGGCAGAATGGGAAGATTGTGGCAAACTTTGATATTATTGAATGAATATCCCATTTTTGAGTTTTTACCATTTAAAACATTAATCAATAAAACCCAAGATGATTACTAAAGGTCATTAGTATTAAGTGATAAATCAGGAAAGTAAACCGCATTTATTGAGTACATGCTTGGTGTTATTGAAAAGTCATTAGAAAGTTTACTTAGTTATAACAATCGTATTTTAAAAGATATAGATAGATTGGAATACTTCCTAAAACTTGGAACAAAAGAATTTACCAGAAAAGATTATATGAATGTATTTAAAGATTTGTCATCCGCAACTGCCAGTAGAGATTTGAAAAAAGGAATGGAATTACATCTATTTGAGCGGATTGGAGTTCTTAATAAAACAAAATATATCATACAATAATTACATTTTCAATAACAGTTTCTTTACAAAGTGCTTTTATTTTTTGTTTAGTTGCAAGTAAATACTATAGCATAAAAAAGGTAGCCTAAAATAGACTACCTTTTATTATTTCTACAAAACTTTAAAGTTAAGCTAAATCAAATCGGTCAAGGTTCATGACTTTATTCCATAGGGTCACGAAATCTTTTACAAATTTTTCTTTGTTGTCGTCTTGTGCATAAAATTCTGCATATCCACGCAAAATGGAGTTGGAACCAAACACTAAATCTACTCTGGTGGCTGTCCATTTTGTTGCTCCGGTTTTTCTGTCTACAATATTGTACAGATTAGAAGCAACCGGTTTCCAAGCATTGTTCATGTCAGTCAAATTCACAAAGAAATCATTCGATAAAACACCTACTCTATCGGTAAAAACGCCATGCTTAGTCCCTCCAAAGTTGGTTCCTAAAACTCGCATCCCTCCTATTAACACGGTCATTTCCGGTGCTGTTAGTCCTAAAAGTTGCGTTTTGTCTAATAACATTTCTTCAGGGTTAACAACATAATCCTTTTTCTGCCAGTTTCTAAAACCATCGTGTAGAGGTTCTAAAACTTCGAACGATTCTACATCAGTCATTTCTTGTGTAGCATCACCACGACCTGGACTGAAAGGTACTGTTATGTTCACACCGGATAGTTTTGCTGCTTTTTCAACAGCGGCTGTTCCACCTAAAACAATTAAATCAGCCATGCTTACTTTTTTAGCTAATCCGCTTTGGATTTCAGCAAGCTTAGTCAATACTTTATTTAAAAGTTGAGGTTCGTTAGCTTCCCAGTCTTTTTGAGGAGCTAATCGAATGCGAGCCCCGTTTGCACCACCTCTAAAATCAGAACCTCTAAAAGTTCGGGCACTGTCCCAAGCGGTATTGATTAATTCTGCTTGCGTTAAACCACTGTTTAGTAATTTCTCTTTTAATTCTTGAATTTCATTTTCAGATAAGTTGTAATCAACCGTTGGAATTGGGTCTTGCCAAATCAAATCTTCTGTTGGAGCATCGGTACCAAGGTATCTATTTTTCGGACCTAAATCGCGGTGGGTTAATTTGAACCAAGCTCTGGCAAAAACGTCATTGAAATAAGCAGGATCATTTCTGAATCGTTCAGAAATTTTTCTGTATTCCGGGTCCACTTTTAAAGCCATGTCAGCATCGGTCATAATTGGGTTTTGACGAGCGTAAGGGTTATGAGCATCAATCGGTCTGTCTTCTTCTCTGATATTGATTGGTTCCCATTGCCAAGCACCTGCAGGGCTTTTTCTTAATTCCCATTCATGGTTAAAAAGCATTTCAAAATAACCATTATCCCATGTAGTTGGATTGGTTGTCCAAGCACCCTCTAGACCACTGGTTATGGTATCACCTGCGTTTCCATTTCCTTTTGGATTCATCCAACCAAAACCTTGGTCTTTGATGTCACCGCCTTCAGGGCTTTCACCTAAAATGGAAGCATCTCCATTACCATGTGCTTTTCCAACGGTGTGACCACCTGCAGTTAACGCAACGGTTTCTTCATCATTCATGGCCATTCGTTTGAATGTAATACGCATGTCATGAGCAGTTTTTAACGGATCCGGATTTCCGTCTACTCCTTCAGGGTTTACGTAGATTAATCCCATCATTACCGCTGCTAATGGATTTTCAAGGTCACGTTCACCACTATAACGAGTTCCTTCTACTCCTGTTTTAGCCAACCATTCTTTTTCTGCACCCCAATACACATCTTTTTCCGGATGCCAAATATCTTCCCGGCCACCGGCAAAACCAAAGGTTTTGAATCCCATCGATTCATAGGCCATGTTTCCGGCTAAAATGAATAAATCAGCCCATGAAATTTTGTTTCCGTATTTTTTCTTAATAGGCCATAATAGTCTTCTGGCTTTATCAAGATTTCCGTTATCAGGCCAACTGTTCAGCGGGGCGAAACGTTGATTTCCTGTGTTGCTTCCCCCTCTACCGTCAGCCACCCGATAAGTTCCGGCAGCATGCCAAGCTAACCGAATCATTAATCCGCCATAATGTCCCCAATCAGCCGGCCACCAATCTTGACTGTTGGTCAACAATGCTTTCAAATCATTTTTTAAAGCTTCTAAATCCAATTTTTTGAAGACTTCTGCGTAGTTGAAGTTTTCACCATTCGGATTGGTTTTTGTGTCATGTTGATGAAGAATGTCCAAATTAAGCGATTTAGGCCACCACTCCATTACTGAATTGCTGGTTTCAGTATTGGCTCCGTGACCAAACGGACATTTTCCCGGTTGTGAATTGTTCATATTTATTATTTTAAGTTTAAATTAATTTGTTTTAAAAATTAAATATCAAAACACAACTACCTTTTAATTCCTTAAAAAGTAGTTTCAATCTAATGATTTAACAATCTCAAATTTAACAAAATAAACTCGTATAATTATTAGTTTTCAATAGATAAAAACTATTGTTTTATATATATCTTATAATAATTATGCCACACTATTTTTTATAAATGGCAGAAATGCTGATTCTATGCTTAAATTCATTATCTTGTAGAAATACTAAATTTAAAAAAAATGAATTCATCAAAAATTATAGGAGCGGTTTTTAAAAATTATCAGTTTGGGAATTGGTTACATCGGTGCAACAAAGATTACTTACAGTTCCAAATCAGTCAATTTATTGGGTTTAAAAATTGATGCTTCTAACGAATCAGGCAAACAGGAAGGCTATTTATATTTAGGACTTGCTGTTGTACTTTTTGCAGGTGGAATCTATACCCTTACTAAATTGAAAAAATAATTTTGAAAACCATTGGTAACTTACTACTTTTACCAATCAAATAGTCAATTTATGTCAAACACCATCGCATCGTTAAAAAACGTCAATATTTCGCAAGAAAACAACATGATTTTGAAAAACATCAACTTAGATGTGAAACGCGGTGATTTTATTTATGTGATTGGAAAAACAGGTTCCGGGAAAAGTAGTTTTATGAAAACACTTTATGCCGATTTACCACTAACCAACGGCGAAGGTTTTATAGTTGACTTTGATTTGGCTAAACTTAAAGAAAATGACATTCCGTATTTGAGAAGAAAAATAGGTATCGTTTTTCAGGATTTCAAATTACTGCCGGACCGAAGTGTTTTTGATAACCTAGAATTTGTTTTGAAAGCAACCGGTTGGAAAGAAACAACTGAAATGAAGCAAAAAATTGATGAAGTGATGGAAAAAGTTGGCATGAAATCAATGCTACACAAAATGCCTCATCAACTATCGGGTGGAGAACAACAACGGGTTGCTATTGCCAGAGCCTTATTAAACGATCCAGAAATAATTCTAGCAGATGAACCGACCGGAAACCTTGACCCGCAAACCAGTGTGGAAGTGATGGAAGTATTGCGAAAAATTAATCAAAACGGAAAAACGATTATCATGGCAACACATGATTATGCGTTGATTATGAAATTTCCATCCAAAACGTTGAAATGCGAAGACAGCACTATTTTTGAAGTGGTGCAAAGAACGGTTTAGTACTCAAGTATTTTGCGAACAGCAATAAGGTAAACGGATAAGTTATCAGGTGGAATCGATCGCCCTGATTACTTGATATACCTGATATTCCAATGATATAAAGTATTAAAAGCCCGGCGAAAAGCAAAAAGGTATCTTTTCTGTAATACTGCCAAACCGACAACAAAGTCAGCACGATTCCTAAACCCGTTATTAATCGATTTTGGTATTTAGAAATCCAAGATAAAATAGTTTGGTTGGTTTCAAAATTTGGATTTCCCTTTACGTTTGAATACCCATTGATGCAAATGGAACCGGTGACAGAATTCCACATAAAATTGTGACTGTACGCTTTTATCAAATTCCATTTGTTGTTCAACAATTGTTCTTTGATATCCGCATTGGCAATTTGTTTTTGCTCATGGGCTTTGTGAGTGAATAAATATTCCGCTCTGGGATTCTTAATTTGATTGTATTCTACTCCTTTTCTATAACAATCTGCTTTTGAAAACAAGTAATTATAAAACGTCACACTATCAATATAACTAATGGTAAAATCGCCAAACTGGTGTTTTAAACCAGCCGCTTGAACAAAACATAAAACCAAAGAAGCGTACAAAAAAACCATTACTTTTTGTTTATACTGCGAAAAAAGTATTTTGGCAAAGTAGAGTAGCATAAGTATTGCAAAAAACTTACTGGCAGGTTTGATTAACTTACTTAAAACGATGATGGAAAGAGCAAATACGAGCCATTTAAAAACCTTCGTTTGAGTATACTTTTGAATAAAATAAAACCCTGAAATCAGGAAAAAAAGAAAAGGGGTTTCTGCTAATAAATGAAAATTAAACAATGCATTGCTAACAAAAAAAACAAAACAAAGTGATATCAAAAATGCGATTTTCTCACTTACATAAGTTTGAAGTAATTCAAATAAAATTAAAATAGTAGCTAACCATAAAAAAATATTGATATATATCGCAATGCCATACAAATCAAAGGCAGAAGCTCCAAACAACAATGGAAAACCATATATAGCCGCCATCAGCATTGGTCGATAACAATGGCCACGAAAATATAAATACAAATTAGTGGCAGACAAGTTATAATCACCGGCGTCAGGATATATCAAGGTTTGAGCAGAAATATCCAACATTGCTGATAAAAATAACAACCAAAGCAATCCAACGGTCACGAGTATGAAATGATAATAATACTTTTGAAAAAAAAGTGTCATATATTTGAATAAAATAAGTTCACTATTGGTTGAAAAAAGCTAAATTGCTGCTTTAAAAATAATAGTCAAAAATAGGTTATTATTTTCAATTGTATGGAAAACCAAAGCAATCCCAAAAAATTATCGATTATTATTCCTGCCTACAATGAAGGAAGGACAATTCATTTGATTTTAAACAAAATTAAGGACGTTGTATTACCTGAGGCTGTTTTGAAAGAAATCATTGTAGTGAATGACTGTTCAACCGATGAAACCGAAGCAACCTTATTATCCTATCAATTTAATAATCCGGAATTTGTCATTCATTATTACAAGCATGACGTAAACAAAGGCAAAGGTGCCGCAATTCACAACGGAATTTCAAAAGCTACCGGTGATTTCATCCTCATTCAGGATGCTGATTTGGAATATGACCCGGAGGAATATACTGTTTTATTAAAACCAATGCTAGCCGGTCATGCTGACGTGGTTTATGGTTCGCGGTTTATGGGCGGAAAACCCCATCGAATTTTATTTTTCTGGCATACCATTGGCAATCGGTTTTTGACTTTCCTATCAAATATGTTCAGCAATTTAAACTTGACTGACATGGAAACGTGTTACAAATTATTTAATGCTACCCTTCTAAAATCACTTTCTTTGCATGAAAATCGTTTTGGGTTTGAACCGGAAGTCACTCAAAAAATAGCTCGCATTCCCAAAATTCGAATTTATGAAGTAGGCATTTCCTATTACGGAAGAACGTATGAAGAAGGAAAAAAAATCAATTGGAAAGATGGTTTTTGGGCAATTTGGTGTATTTTTAAATATGGATTATTAAGACTTTAATATGCTATCCATTTTAATTCCGACTTATAATTATGCTATTCTTGCACTTGTTAAAAATGTGCATCAACAATGCTTAAAAGCACAAATTCCTTTTGAAATCATTTGTTTGGATGACCAATCTGATAATGATTATCAAATTGAAAATCAAGTTATTTCAACTTTACCCAGCTCTATTTATAACGTTAACCAAACCAATGTCGGACGGACGCGAACTCGGCAACGATTGGCAGAACAAGCAAAATACGACTGGTTATTATTTTTAGATGCAGATGTGATTCCCGTTACTTCCGCTTTTATCAAACATTATATAGATGCTATACAACCGAACACAGTTATTTTTGGCGGCTATCAATATGAAAAGGAATCAACTGATGCTACAAAAATTTTAAGGTATAGGTATGGAAAAGAGCGAGAAGAAAAATATGCTTCTGAACGAAATAAAAATCCCTATACCTACGTGTTCTCAGGAAATATGCTAGTTCCAAAATCAATTTTTTTAAACTTTAATTACCAAGCCAACGAGAAAAATTATGGCATGGATATTTATTTTGGATATCAACTTTATCAACATCATATTTCTGTGCTTCATCTTGATAACCCAATCCTTCATTTAGGATTAGAAACAAACGAAGTTTATTTTCAAAAAGCGTTGCAAGGAGTTGTATCCCGAAAAAAATACCTTCTTCATGAAAAAGGTGTGGACCAAATGAATCCGTTAGTGCAAGCTTATTTCAAACTGAAAAAAATGGGATTAATAAAATTGGTAGCAGTTGGTTTTAAAATTGTAGCTCCCTTTTTAAAGAAAAATATATTGAGTACAAATCCAAAATTAGTTTTTTTTGATATCTATCGCTTAGGTTATCTTTGCTCATTAGAATAATGCAATAGTCATGAAACCCATATTTTCCATAATTATTCCGCTTTTCAATAAGGAAAAAGAAATTCAACAAACGCTTGAGAGTGTGTTGAGTCAATCTTTTGTTAATTTTGAAGTGATTATCATTAATGACGGGTCAACGGATAAAAGTGAGCAAATTGTAAAATCGTTTTCCGATGAACGAATTTTGCTGATTTCAACTGATAACAAAGGTGTTTCACAAGCGAGAAACTTCGGAATTAATTATGCTAACGGGGAAATTATTGCCTTTTTAGATGCTGATGATTATTGGTTTCCAAACCATTTAGAAAAGTTATTTGGATTGTATCAAAAATTTCCGGAGGCCGGATTACTGGCCACTAATTATGAATTTTATTATTCCGAGCACAATATCATTCGGCCTATTTTTGACAATATTCCGGAAGAAAATTGGAGCGGAATAGTAAAAGACTTTTTTAAATCAAGTATGACCTATCGATTGGCATGGACGAGTGCTGTTGCCGTTCCGAAAGCTATTTTAGATAAAATTGGTTGCTTTGATGAAACAATAACCCTAGGTGCAGGAGAAGATACCGATTTATGGATTCGAATTGCGGTTGATTATCCGGTAGCTTTTTCTACTGAAATTTCTGCCCGATATAATATGACGGCTCAAAACAAAATAAGTTTCAGTGATACTACAAAACGAAACTTTGCCCGATTAGATAAGTTTTATCAACAAGAAAAAGTAAATCCTTCCCTTAAGAAATTTTTAGATTTGTACCGGGTTGTTTATGCTCTTAAACATAAATTAGCCGGTGATGAAAAGAACTTTGCTTATTATTATTCCGCCATTGCGATGGAAAATTGCCCTTTGAAAAGTAGAATATTGTTGAAGTTACCTACCTTTATTTTGAAAAAGCTATTTGTGTTTGGACAGTTGTTGCACTCAAACAAAATGTATTTCAATTTTTACACCCGCTTATTTAAGTCTTGATTTTTGATAGACTCCAAAAATACTATCGGCATCACCTACACTTTCCACAAACTCTTCCTCCTTTTTAATCAAATAAGCAAGTAATTGATTTGTTTCATCGTCATTTTTTAAGAAATTATGAGCAATTCCTTTCAAGAGAATATGCAGAATATTCCATCCTAATTTTTTTTCTTCCAACAGAGTGAAATTGGCCTGCAAAGCATTTTTTAAATTAGCAGAATCAGGAGCTTCGGAAGGATCAACCAACATCATCCTTATTAGTCCCGGTCGATAAACTTTTCGCTTAACAGATTTGCCATCGATGAGTGTTTTATATTTTTTGGGAAGTTCTTTTAGTAAATCATTTGCAAAATCAAGTTGCTCTTTTTTCCATTGCAAACGATTGGGACCACAAAATTCATTTGCCACTAAAATTCCATCAGTTTTTAATAATGGTGAAATTTCGTTTTTTAAAAACCCATTGATGTCATTGAAATGATGCAAACTAGAATCGAATAAAACTACATCAACTGATTCATTTTCAAAATTCATTCGATGAAAATCATCAGCTAAATAGTCAATTTTTAAGTTGTTTTCTAAAGCCAATTGTTTGGCTCGTTCAATTCTGTCTTTAGAAATATCTACACCGATTACTTTTGAAAATAGTCCGGAAACGGCAAATTTACGTTCGTGTCTTCCTTCGCCGCAACCAATGGATAATAAGGATAAATTAGTTTTGTTGTGTAAGTATTTTTGAACAACATACGACTCATAACTCACTTCCGGATTGCCTGAAATTAAGTTATTCCAATATTGTTGTAAAGAAGGAATAATCCAAAAATCAGAGCAAGATTGATATTGGTCCCATTTTGCTGAAACCCGTTTGTTTTTCGTTAAATTAAAAAGGGATGTCAATTGCAGAAATCCTTTTTGTTTCACTTTATAGTAAACGTCAAGGAAGTCACCCACAGAAACGAATGAGGTTTCTTTCGTCATTTCCGTTATTTAGAATTACAAAAATCGATGAAATCCCGGATGTAATCTTCCTCTTCAAACACGTCTGAAGCCACCACTAAACAAACAGAACCCGAAGAAAAGTTTTTCAGTTCTCGCCATATTCCTTCGTTAATCAATAAGCCTACAAAAGGTTTGTTCAAAGTAATTGTCTTTTCTGTTTTTCCATCGTTTAGAATGACATCAAAACTTCCGCTAAGAGCCACCAAAAACTCTTTTTGTTGAACATGCGAATGTCCGCCACGCTCAGCACCACTTGGCACATCATATAAATAGTAAACACGTTTCATTTCAAAAGGCAAAACGTTTTTTTCTATGACAGATAAATTGCCACGCGGATCTTCAATTTTTGGTATAGCTATAAGTTGAAAAGACAAAATAGTTTATTTTTAATTTTGATTTACAAATCTAAGGGATTAAGTAATTAGAGTGCCTTATTTTTTAAAAATTGTTTCCTTCCATTGTGAAATGACTTGTTCAAATCGATGTTTTTCTAAAGAATGCAACGTGTTTACTTTACAAAATTTCAATAATTCCGGTTCCAAAACAAATCGATTCATGGCAATCGTTAATTTTTCAACGTTTTGATTTTCGACTAATAAGCCGTTTTGTTCCTGCTGAATGATTTCGTTTGGCCCTGATTCACAATCAAACGAAATTACCGGCGTTCCACAAGCTAAAGCTTCAATTAACACATTGGGATAACCTTCATTTCTGCTGGAAAGCACTAAAAATTGAGCTTGCTTCATGAAGGCATACGGATTTTTTTGAAACCCTTTGAAATGAACAAACGAGGCAAGGTTAGCTTTTGCTACAATCGATTCTAATTTAGATTTAAACATGCCGTCACCCAGAAAAACTAGGTGAATGTTTTGTGCCGGTAATTGAGAATCAGCATAACTTTCCAGTAATTTATCAAACTGCTTGATGTTGTCTACCTCCATTCTGCCCACTGCTAAAATGAACTTTTCAGCCATTAAAATAGGTTGTTCACTTTTTGCTTCTATTTCATCAAAATCTAACGGATTGGATATCGTAACGACGTTTTTGAGCGAATACTTTTGTTCAATTTTATGTTGAATAGCTTTAGAAACCGTGACAATTTTATAGGCTTTTCGATAAATCAGTTTCGCCAAAAAATCATTTTTAGGAAAGTAAAAATCTAACTCAAAACTATGCACCGTTGGAATATAGCGGCAATTGAAAACAAATTGATTGAGTAACAATTCCATCAGCGGTTTATTGCGAACCCGAAAATCTATTAAATAATCTAATTGATTCTTTTGAATGTATTTTTTTAAAATCAAGAATCGATTCAATCGGTTGAAGAAACCCTTTTTGTGCTTGCTTAAGTCTACTAAATTTCCTTTGTATTCAAAATCAATAGTTGAATTGACCAGGATAGTATGCACTTCAAACCCTGCCTTTTCGAAGCCAATGGAATACAAAGCAAGGATTTTTCCTGCTCCGCCATGGGCTAAGCTGGTTCCTAACAATCCAATTTTTATTTTCTTATCTTGCAAGCGATTTCATTTAAATTCATACAAATATAATCGATTCATGCGAATCTTATTGATAGGCGAATACAGCCGTTTGCATAATTCTTTAAAAGAGGGACTTTTGACACTTGGTCATGAAGTTACGCTAGTGAGTGATGGTGATGATTTTAAAAATTATCCCAACGATTATTCGTATGATGCGAAATGGAGTAAATCGAAACTTTTGTTCTATCCGCGAAGAGCTTTGCACAAATTTTTTAAGATTGATATTGCTTCTATTGAACGTGGTCTTCGGTTTTATTTTTTACTTCCTAAACTGAAAAAGTTTGAGGTGATTCAGTTCATTAACGAAGCATCTATTAATACCATTGCATCCTTTGAGATTTATTTGATTCAAAAACTGCTTTTGCATAATAACAAATTGTTCTTACTCTCCTCAGGTGCCGATGCCGTGAATGTGCAATATATGCTAGACAAAAAGTTTAAGTACTCTATACTTACTCCCTATCTGGAAGAACAAAAAGCAAGTAATGAATATCCTTATATGCTGCGGTATGTTTCCAAAAGTCATTTGAAGTTACATCATTTTTTATATCAAAACAGTAACGGGGTCATTGCCACTGATTTCGATTATGCGATTCCGTTAGAGGGAAAATCAAAGTATCTCGGATTGATTCCGAATCCAATCAACTGTGCTAAAATTGATTTTATTCCTATGGAAATAAAAGATAAAGTTGTTTTGTTTTTAGGCATCAACAGGCACAATTATGTCAAAAAAGGCATTCACTTTTTTGAAGAAGCGTTAAAGATTATTGATGAAAAATATGCTGCTAAAGTAGAAATTATCATCACGGAAAACATTCCTTATGAGAAATATATTCAGTTATATAACAAAGCTCATATTCTTTTGGACCAAGTGTATGCTTATGATCAAGGATACAATGCATTAGAAGCGATGGCGAAAGGAAAAGTAGTTTTCACCGGTGCTGAACAAGAGTATATTGATTATTATCAGTTAACAGATCGAGTTGCCATCAATGCTTTACCGGATGTGCATGAATTGGTAAAAGAGTTATCGTTATTAATTGAAAATCCGCAGGAAATTATCAGGATTGGGAAAGAGGCAAGAGCTTTTGTTGAAAAGGAACATAATTATGTGAAGATTGCCGAGAAGTATTTGAAGGTTTGGGATAAATAAAGAGGGCTTTTTCAGCCCTCTTTAAAAATTTAAATTATTTCTTAATGAATTTTATTGATTCATTCATTTCAGATGAACTTATTTTTACAAAATAAACTCCACTATTCAAATTATTCAATTTAAAATCTATTTGAGATTCTTTTGAACTCATACTGTACACTAACTTACCAAATACATCAAAAATATTGACTTCAATTTCTTCTAATATTTTATCATTAAAAACTAATCTAAAATCTCCTTCATTAGGATTAGGAAAAAGTTGAACTTTTTTATCTAAATTTCTTTGTATTAAGTCATAATTATTTTCTTCCTTTTTAGATTTACTTTTGGAAACTCTTTGAGAAGAAGAACATATATCCATACTGGTATCTATATTAATATCTATAAATCCTGTGGTTGGTTTAAAATCAGAATTTTCTATGATATCAATACTGTTTTTAGCTTTAAAAGTAGAGGTATTTGATTCTCTCAAAATTAAATTAGATAATGTCAAATTATTACTTATTCTACTTAAGTCAAAGTTAAATCTCAAAAAATCTTGGTTATCAATAACTGCATTTCCATTTGGAATCATCGATTCATATGTAAATTCGACAGCATCACCAACCTCCAACTTACCAGATCCTGAATAACCTATAAAATTTTGGTTGCCATTAATAGACTCTAAGTTTTTGGAAGTTAATTGAATAATATCTTCAACTTCATCAACTAATAAACAATCATTCAATGAATACATCAAACCAACTGTCCCTGTAACATGAGGAGCTGCCCCAGAAGTTCCGCTACCATAATATAAAGGTTGTCCGTTTTGAGTATTTCCTAATAAATACCATGGATAAATTACACTATTATAACCCGGAGCACAAATATCAACACTTTCATTTACTGTATGCCAAGAATTAAATGCATATGGCCCATTACCATTATAATTTGTTACTACAGATGGAGAAATCATATCCTTAACAAATAATGAAATTTCACCATAATTAGGATCATTGACTACTTCCTGACTCCATTCATTTTTATGATTTACAGATAATACTGAAATAACATGATTATATGAAGCAGGATATCCATATAATAAACCTGGAGAGCTATTGTTATTACCTGCACTCGCAATACAAACTACATTCTCATCATAAATTTCATCAAAAATCCATTGATAAATTGAATATGTGTTAGGAGGTGAAGTACTAAAAGTGGTCCAACTCATATTAATAACTTTAGCTCCATTATAGGCAAGTTGTAATAATCTATTTAAATTTGGAGTTGGGTTTGTGTAAGTTCCCGGAGTACCGTATAAATACCAAGTTGCCAAAATACTACAGTCAGAACAAACTCCCACCAAGCCATATGAATTATTTCCTTGTGCGGCGGCTATGGATGCAACTGATGTTCCATGCCAAGTTTCAATATTATTAAGTGAATAGGGAGGAGAATAATTTTGAGAATCAAAATATCCTGGCAATAAAGTAGTTTTACTTGAAAAATCAGCATCTCTCACATCAATAATCGCATCAGAAATACCCACTTTAATTGAGCTATCACCATAAGTATAATCCCATGCTTTAGGAACATTTACATAATCAAAATTACTTAAACTTAATGGAAAACCTAGATTAGTTTGAGGACTTGAAATTCCATAATCATTTGGATAACTACTACTTAATTCAACTTTAAAATCGGTAACATCTTCAAACTTTATAAATTTATCTGAAAATGTTGTCACCAAATTTTCACCAAAAAATTTTTCTTTCGTTACGAACATAAACACATTTAATGTTTTTTCTCTTTTAGAATCTGGAAAAGCCTGAAAAAAATCGAGAATATTATAATTTTTAAAAAAATTAAATTCTCTTTCGTCTTTTCCATCGTAAACAATAAAATTATTTTCTTTTTTAAATTTTGGAGCAAATTCCTTATTTGACATTTCTACTAAAAAGAAATTGAGGTCTTGACCAAAACTTATTAAAGAAAATAGACTCATAAAAATGAGTAAACTAACTTTCTTTTTCATAGAATACTACTTTTTAATTTGTTCTTTAAGTTGTTCAACCTCTTTATTTAATGTAATAATATAAAGTGTCAATTCCTCAATTTTCTGAAGCAATAATTTATTCATTTCGCCTAGTTCTATACCATTTTCTTCAACTTCAGAAGCAGATGGTATATCAATTAGATGCCCTTTATCATTTATGTGTTTTTCAACTTCTTCAAGAGTTGGCAATTTATAATCTTTTTCAAAAACATAATCAGCCCAGTCTGTATAAACTCTTACTCGATTTGCTCTTACCGCACCATTAACAGATAATCTGTAACTATCTGTACCATCTGTAAAATTGCTTGTTCCAATACCAATGTTTGAATCTGTTAAAATATTTCCTTCTATCATTGAACTACCTCTTACAACCAATTTATGTTGTGGTAAATAGTCACCCCAACCAGCTATCACAACCCTTGAGTTCGATTTGGGCATATCCAAAAAAACATCATTATCATTTCCAGAATCAAAAATTCTAAAAACCACATCCGAATTTTTACCATTTATTCTAAACCCAGTTTCATCACCTTGTTCTGCATGAAATCTCAATCTTGTTTTAGCAGCCCTGTCTGATACATTTAAAAACACAGTTGGATTCGGTGTATTAGCATCACTTGGATTATCTGGAAAGTCATATATACTAAAAACACCATAAGGAACTCCTTGGTCAAATAATTTAGTTCCTGCGGTTAAGGCAATTGAGGCTCTAAATCTACCTGCCCAAGTAGCATAATTTGTTCCATTAGGAGCAGAATTAAAAAACAAAGCTTGTTTTGCTGTAATATTACCATTAATGTCAACTTTTTCACTCGGAGTAGTAGTACCAATACCTAAATTTCCGGAAAAATAAGAATTACCATTTACCAAAAACTTGTTTGTTCCAAAACTTGGTGTTGTGGTGTAACCAACACCAACTGAACCAGATCTAAAAATGTTTGATGTTAAAGAAGTCCCTGTTGGACTCCATTGAGCTGAAACTACTGTCGTAATCATAACAGCAAATAAAAACGAAATTTTTTTCATAATAATAAAAGATTAATAAGTTAATTCTTTAAAATTACAAAAAAAAAAAAAACATAAAACAGTTAATTATTTGTTAAATTTTTAACCATTTATCTAACAGTTCTTTTTCAATTTCCCAATCTCTTGAAATATTTTCCTTTATTAATTTTGCAGGGATTCCACCAATTAAAATATTTTCACCAAGATTTAAATAATTTTTAGAACATAAAGTATTGGAAGCAATTGTACAATAATTTGGCGTTATTGTTTTGGAAAGAATAGTAACTCTGTTACTTACAAAATTAAAATCCCCCAAATAAATTTGTGATTTCATAGGATAAGTTTCACCATTAAAAGTATTAATCATTTGATGAAAATTGGTATCTATAACCTGTGACTCTGAACCAATTCTTGTATAATTTCCAAATCTAATTAATTCTGCACATATTATTTTACCTCTTGAACCTATAGAAGACATATTTCCCATTTCTAGCATTGATCCTTTTGAAATATGAACGAAATAATCTTTCCCGAATTGAACAAAACCTTTAAAAACTATATTTCCCTCTAAAAATAATTCTGCTATACCAATATGCTTTGTATTCATTTCATATGGTTGTCCAAAACCTATCATACCTCTTCTTATTGGTGCGTCAATCTGTATATTTCCTTTTAAACTTTGAAATTTCACTTTACCGTAAAAGAAAACAGGTAGCTTAATAGCTGTTTCATAAGGAAATATTTTGAAATTAAAATAAATTGTTTTAATCCAATTTACTTTAATAAATAGATTTTTAATGTATTTAACCCTATGGTAAATTCGTCTTATATGGATCATTTTTTCTTTCTATTAAAGTAACTTATTAAAGATTCTTTTAAATCTGAATTTTTCATTAATTCTTTGTAAGCAAAAAGAACTGAAAAAATAAATGTAATTAAAAATAAAATATATTTCATCCAAGAATTACTAATGTGAAATAAAACTATAGAGATAATACATAATACTAAACAAATAACAAAAACTATATAAAGTTTGTTTGTTAATATCAACCCATATCTCCATTTAACAACAAAAAAAACTGAAATTAAGTGAATAATAAAATATAAAAGGAATCCAATACCTAAACCTTCTAAGCCATAAAAATGATAACCATAAAGGCAAATCAATAAATATAGAAAGTTAAAAATAATTGAAGTTTTTGTAAAAACCTTAGAGTCAGCTTTAGCAATAATCATTAGTCCCATAGACCAAGAAAATGATTTAAAAAACATAGCCAAAATAGCCCAAGAAACAAAAGGCATTACCTCCAAAAAGTTTGCTGTAAATAAAATTTTAATAATTATGGGCATTAACCCAAAAAAAAGGATAATAATTGGAACTATAATCAACATAGAAAAGATTGCTTGTTGATTTACAGAATTATTTACATTTTTATTTAAACTAATTTCTGAAACTAACCTCGGATAATACTCTGTGCTCATCGCATTAAATAGTATACCTACATAAGAATTAATAATAATTAATCCTACGCTAAAAAGTCCTACCAATTCAATCCCTCCGTTTTTACTTATGAAAATTTGTATTAAATAATTACTTAGAACAGGCAAAAAACTACTAATAGACAGTAAACCTCCAAAATACAAAACATCTTTACCTTCAATTAAAATTTCATTAAACTTTATTGAGGATTTTTCGATATTTAATTTTTTGAAATAATAAACTGATACTATAAAGCTTATGAATGATGTAACAATTATTGCCGGAACTATAGCATCTATTTTAAATATATAAAATAAAGGAAGTGTCATTATTAAACCAAAAATATTTCCGTATAAATTAGATTTTGCTAAAAAATTTAGTTTAGCCATCCCTTGAAATATTGCGTTTTTTGAACTTGTGAGTTGCTTAAATAAAATTGAAACAGATATTAAAATTACAGCAATTGTTTTATCTGAATTTCCAAAACTAAATCTACTCAGGTAATTGGAAAAAATCATTGCTGTTAAAGTTCCTAAAATTCCGGTTAACAATCCTAATTTCAATATGACATATACATTTTTAGAAATTAAACGATTATCATTTATTGAATTTACTTCGGATATTTTTTTAACTCCACTTGTCTCTAAGCCGAAACTTGTCAACGCTCTTACTAATTCAATTGTAGAGTTTAAAAGACTGAAAATACCATATCCAGCCAAACCAATAAAAATGGCTAAAAATTTTGACCTTATAATTGACACGATAATTGAGGAAACTTGTACACCTCCAAATATCGTAGTAGCTTTAAGAATATTTCGATATGTATTTTTTTTTTCAATCACTCATTAATATTGATTTAAAACTTGAATGATTCTACTCACTTCCTCTTCTGTGAGCACCGGACTCATCGGTAAACTCAAGACTTCACTGTGAATTTTTTCTGTGATTGGGAAAGATAACGAATTAAATTCTTTCAATGCTTTTTGTTGATGTGGCGGAATCGGATAATGAATCATGGTTTCGATACCGTTTTCTTTTAAATAGTGTTGTAGTTCGGTTCTCTTTTCTGTGCGGATGACAAACAAATGAAACACATGATTGGTTGAACCATCATAAAAAGGTAAAACAATTTTATCGTTTTTAATTTCAGCTAAATAACGATTGGCGATTTGTCTTCGCTTTTGATTATCATTCGCTAAGTTGGGTAGTTTTACAGTTAAAAAAGCGGCTTGAATTTCATCTAAGCGGGAATTTATTCCAATATAATCATTGACATATTTTTTTTCAGAACCGTAATTCCGTAACGCACGAATGATTTTGTTTAATTCATCATCATTAGTTACCACTGCTCCGCCATCGCCTAAACAACCTAAATTTTTAGAAGGGTAAAAGCTGTAGGCAGAAGGGTAATTAAAAACGGGTGATGAGTCATTGCTTTTGGGTGATGAGAGATGGGCTCCATGAGCTTGAGCTGCATCTTGGATGATTAACAAGTTGTGTTGCTTTGCAATCGAATCAATTTTTTCCATATCCGCTAATTGTCCGTATAAATGAACCACTAAAATGGCTTTGGTTTTGGAAGTAATTTTAGCGGCTATTAAATCCGGATTCAAATTGAAGGTATCTAACTTGGGTTCTACTAACACCGGGACTAAATCCGTTTGTAAAATGGATAAGATACTTGCAATATAGGTGTTTGCCGGAACGATTACTTCATCGCCCTTTTGTAATTTTCCAAGTTCGAGGTAAGCTTTGAAAATCAAGACTAAAGCCTCTAAACCATTCCCCACTCCAATGCAATGTTTGGTTCCGCAATGAGCGGCAAATTGGTTTTCAAAAGATTGTACTTCGTCTCCCAGAATATACCAACCGCTTTGCATGAACTGCTCTAACTTTTCATGGAAAGCTTTTTCGTACTGCTTGTTGACTTTATGTAAATCGAAAAATTTTATCATACGATTACTTGCTCCAATTTGAAATAATTTTCTGTTTGAACTTGATAAAAATCCTGCGTTACAATTTTAGCTCCGAAACTTTCTTTCCAAAAGGAAAGACCGCTGTTTAATTTTCGTCCTTGTTCTTCATTGGAAATACCAAAATCAAAAAACGCTTTATCTTTAAATACTTCTGTCATTAAATAATGATGCAGAAAATCTAACGTTCCGTATTCATTCTTAGAGGATGTGACTGAAATATATTGTGAATGAGCTACTTTTTTACTTTCAAAAATGGTGGTGCCGCCCACTATTTCATTTTCTTTGTACACGTTGAACTGTCGGATGTTTAAAGGGAATTTCTGTTTCAGATTAGAAATTTCTTCTAAAGTATGAACCGGGTTTGCTTGGTGCTTATTTATTAAATTCGGAATTAACACCAAGTTCCAAAAAGAAGTAAAATCATTTTCTTCTTTAATGATTAATTGATTTTTAATTCCTCTTCTTATTCCTTGCTTTCTGTCTTTTGACAGTTTTATTTCTTTTGATAAATCAATTACGGCTAAGGTATCGCGGCGAGACAATTTAGCTTCAGCGAGAAACAAAGCATACTTTAGTTCATCTGAGAAATAATCACAATAGATAAAAGGCAATTCTTTTATATGTAGTGTTTTGATTTCGCTTACATAAAGTTGTTGTAAAATTGATTTGAAAATCAGCAGTACCTTTTCTAGTTTTAAATCACCTTTAAAAACCAATCCGCCATAGGTTAACCCTTGGTGTGAAAAGACTTCCTTTCCTACTCGATTAGCCGGCAAAACGGCCAACCATCCTTTGTCATCTTCTACGATGAGTGAATAGTCTTCGAAGCGATCATAATGGTATTCCATAAAGTCGCGGTGAAATAAAAAAGTAGCGTTTTTGGCTTGATTTATAAAATCATTCCAAGTTGAATAATCGGCTGAAGCGTATGTTCTTGTTTGGTATTGATGCACCTTAACTACTGACTCGAATGCCTCGAGACTTTTTTTATATTCAATAAAATAGTATCTTTAAATCCAAAATTGAGGATTTATACTTTATGAAACGAAAATACAACTATTTTCTGTTATGGCTACTACATTTTTTTGCATTCTCTGTTTGGGGGCAAGAGGTTAGTTTGTATCAACAGTTTAATGGTAGGTATGATTTTACGTTCGTTGGCAATACCTTAAACCCTGCTGAAAACAGTTTTCAAACTTCTCAGGAAATATTGGCTTCGTCTGCGGCTGAATTAAGTTTGAATTCCGATGACACTTTGTTGAAAGCCTATTTATACTGGGCCGGTTCAGGCGATGGCGATTTTGAGGTTGAGTTAAACGGTGAAAGCTTTACGGCAGCACGAACTTTTAGTTTAATTCGCAATTTTAATGGGGTTGATTTTACTTTTTTCAGTGCTTTTGCAGATATAACTGATTTTATTGCTACTACAGGAAATGGCGTTTATACTTTTTCAGGGTTAGACAATCTCTCCTTTTTGCCTTTACATTTTCAACGGCGAACCAACTTTGCGGGATGGGCGATTATTTTGGTTTATTATAATGCCTCTTTACCTCTGAATCAAATTAACCTTTATGATGGTTTAGAGAGTGTTCCCGAAGAGTTGAATATTAGTTTAAACAGTTTAAACGTGATTGATAATCAAGGAGCTAAAATTGGTTTTTTGGCCTGGGAAGGCGATGTGGGAATTTTGGTTAATGAAACGCTTCGTATTAATGGAACTATTTTGAGCAATCCGCCTTTGAATCCGGAGAATAATGCCTTTAACGGCACGAATAGCATCACGGGAAGTTCGGCCTTGTTTAATATGGATTTAGATATTTATGATATTCAAAATAACATTCAGCCGGGTGATCAATCGGCGGAAATAGCGTTGACCTCGGGTCAGGATTTTGTGATGATTAATGCCGTGGTGACGAAATTAAACAGTCAGGTTCCGGATGCGACCATTGTGATTGACAACGTTTTTCTTAGTTGTAATTCCAATGAAGTTACGGTTGACTATACCGTTTATAATTTGAATGCTACCAATCCGTTGCCGGCCAACACCCCTATTGCGGTTTATGTTAACGGTGTTGTCATTGCTTCTGCTGCCACTATGAATGTGATTGCCATTGACGGCAGTGAATCAAACAGCATAACGCTATTGCTTCCGGAAGGGATAACGAGTTCATTTGAACTAGTTTTTGCGGTGGACGACATTGGTAACGGCACCGGAATTGTAATTGAAATTAGCGATGCGAACAACACGGCAATGCAAGAAGTAACGTTGTTAGTTTCGCCTATTATTCCTGCTTTAAAAGCGTTGCTGGTTTGTAACGAAGGCTTTAGCCGGGGAACTTTTGATTTAAATCCGGTGTTGAATGAATTAAGCGGAACGGAGATGCTTGCTGTGACAGCCCATGAAACACTGGAAGAGGCAGAATTGGGCACAAATGCCATTCTTTCTACGGGTAATTATTCCGCTGAAACGCCCAAGACCCTTTATCTTCGGATTGAAAATGAACCGTGTCCGAGTGTGGCTCCGCTTCCACTGGCGGTTGAAAATTGTCCGCCTACGGTTTATAATTTCATTTCTGCCAATGAAGACGGTTGGAATGATTACTTCTTTATTGATGGTTTGCGGGACATTTTTTTGAATTTTGAACTAGCGGTTTATAACCGTTGGGGGTATCTTATTTGGAAGGGCAACCAAAACACAGCCGACTGGCGGGGCGAAGTAACGGAAGAAATCAAATGGAACGGAAATATTGCACCGGATGGCACTTATTTTTATGTGCTTCATTTGAATGACCCCAATTATAGTCAACCTTATCAAGGGTTTTTGTATATCACGCGTTGAAAATGTCTGCTGAACGATTTGATAACTTGATTTTGTAGCGGCCACTTTCCTCTTTTTTTTTGACGTTTTATTTATATGGTGAAACACTTAGTTTGTTTAAGTGTTCGATGCTGTTTTTTTTGTGTTCCTTCAAACTGACGACCAGCAGCGATTATCTACAGTGTTTATAATTCTACGAATAAAGAATTCGTTTTCAATTTGCGAATTACAAATAAAATTATAGCTGTTCAAAGTTAAAAATAGTGCAATATTTATCGCACATATAGGCATTGCGAAGATTGCGGTCTTGAATTGAAAATTATCCTATAAATTCTGATTTTTTTTATTTTATATATAATAGGCACGAATTCATAAAAATTTGTTAAGTTTATGCACGCATAACAATAACCATTTACAATTGGTCTTAAATTATGTTAAAATATATCTTACTACACTAATTCTGATAATACAAAATATCCAACAGAATTTTTTCAATTTTATATTTTAGTTACAAAAAGATTATAATAACAATGCTCTGCTTGTTATAAAAGCTATTATGCATGTCGCAAAACTGAAAGGGGTAACTCAAAACAAAAAAACATTTTAAAAATTTTAAATCAAACACTTTGAAAAAACTACTAACGACTTGCTTATTAATAGCAACTGTATTTACAATTTATGCACAAAATGATAAATCCCAATTAGTCGAAACCTCAAAAAGAAAGTCGTACTTTTTATACGAAGAAGCTACATCGCCATTAAATAGTAATTGTAAAATTTTATTGGTTAGTAGCTACATTTACAGAATCAAATATGAAGGCAACTATAATGATGTGTCAAGTAAATTATATAATGCGGCAAATCTTTATGCTGAAAATGCTCTAA
>Ga0164293_10000780_pt1 | contig 26380 bp, 22 predicted proteins | sample GEODES118metaG_FD_111487 | JGI IMG/M metagenome (GOLD analysis project Ga0164293, IMG submission 111487) | Eutrophic lake water microbial communities from Lake Mendota, Wisconsin, USA - GEODES118 metaG | ecosystem: Environmental > Aquatic > Freshwater > Lake | place: USA: Lake Mendota...
AATCCTGTTTCCGGCATTGTAAATTTCCAGGTAATCAAAGCCATCTGCGATGGGCTCAAAAAGTATTTCGTTGATATATATATCCCTGATATCTTTTGATGTGTCGGGCCTGCCTACCTGCACGGTCTCTGAAGGAAAAACAATACCACCGCAGCTTTTCAGATTTTTAACATCAATTGTTTCAATTGTATTGGGAATAAAATTATGCAGCCATTTTAATGAGATTACTTTATTATCCTGACTTATTCCCGCGATACGGAATGGATTTTCTCCGCTGGAAATCAGGGAATAGTTGGAAAGCGTAAAGGCAGATACACTGTCCAACGGAGCACTGAAATGCAGTTCGGTCACATCTGTCTCCGGCATGTAGGCATGACTTAGGAATGTTTCAGGTTCTGTGAGGGTGCCTATTACAGAGTTTGGCTGTCCGGGTGTACCACCTGTGCTCTGGTTGCTTTTCCAGTTATTGTCATCAATACAATAATATGCATTGTCAATTCTTTCAAGACTCCATCCCCCTTTGGCTTTTAAGGCATCAGCGTGCCAGCCCGAGAAATATTCAATGGCACAAATCTTTTCACCCCTATGGTTAAACAGTGTGAAGTAATCACCATCGTTGTTGAGAGACGGAAGTGTACCAACCCCAACCCAGGCGCCCAGGGTATCCAGTTTCAGTGCGGTATTTTTGGATATTGTAAAATAGGTTTGTGGTGGAATCACGGAATCTGGCAGGGTAACGGAGCTACTTCTGTCACTGAGTTTGTAGTTTTTAAGTGAAATCCATTTGCCTGACCGGTTGTACAGTTCCAGGTATTCTTCTTCCGGAAGAGATCCCGCTGATGGAGCGGGAACCGCCATGAGTTCTGTGAAAATCAAATCATTGATAGTGGCTGTATCGGCAAATACAGAAATAAAATTGACAGTATGTATGCCGGAAGGATTGTCAGAAATATCACGGGTTCCTTGATTGGATAGGGTGCAATTTACGTTGGTAGTTAAATTTTGGGTGAATTGCAGTATACATTTTTCAGGTGAAATAAAATCAGGGACGATAACGGATGGATTACCCTGAGAAATACCGTTTACAGAGAGTGAAAATTGCTGTGGCTGAATATCTTTGACAGGTTCACTGAATGTAACGGAAATCTTATTTGGGAATATGAAAGTGCCCTTTATCAGTCGGGGAGCCAGGGTATCTTTAATTTTTTCTCCGATATAGATATTGTCAAATAAATGTTTTCCTATGGCAGTGGTTCCATTCTGAATGATATGGACGCCTACATATTTTCCACCCTTTAAACCCGGCTCATAAATAGTCCCTTCTTTGAGCGTGGTGTTATTGATCAGATCTTTTCTATAAAGCGAAACGGAATCCTTGGTCTTTTCAAGCCACACCCTGTAATGGCTGCTGGTTTTATTCAATTCCCCATCCGTACCTGATAATATTTCAGTGGCGGTTCCGTTCACCATTCTGTATAAACTGATTTCATCTTTGGTATTGCCCGCTCTGATGAAATATCCGTTTTTGGCTTTTTCAACCACAGTGTCCGCGTTTACCCAAAACTCTGCGTAATTGGCGCTACTTGGATTGATGCCATATTGAAATTCCCATACATAAATCTCGGCAGAATCGTAATTGGCTAATGATGAAATACCATATTTTACCGCACCGCCATTGGCATTAAGGGTTTTCAACTTGCCTAATAACACCTCAAAATCGCCGGTATTGTAGATCCATTTTGGATTGTTATCCAATTCGCCGTCGCTAAAACTATCGGTGAATTGTGCCTGAAGGGGGAGGGTTAAAATACCCAATATACCCAATAGCAAATTCCGCATGTGTGCGAAATTAATCATTTGCGCAGCATGTTGCGTTAAATTAATGTTTTCGGCCTTTCCAGTAATAGTGCCCTGCGACGCTGCGAACACCGGCATAAATAATCATCAATACCTGACAAATAGAATATGCTGCTAGTTGCAACACATTAGCACGGTAGTGGAACTGGGGTAAAATTCTGCTCATTAAAACCATATCTGCCAACCATTTACCGATAACCATAATGCCGGCCACATGCCAGCCAATTAGGGGCATAAGTGCCATAGATAATAGGTAGTATAGGGCAAAAATCACGGAAAATAATTGCCATATTTTACCGGATATATTTTTTTGAAATCTTACTTTCGACGCCCAGCGGGTGCGCTGATTAAGTAGCGCTGACCAGTTTTTTTCAGCAAGCGTTTCAATCGTATTTTTATCAGTTCCTAAAAAAACACAGGCCTCCGGATTTTTTTGTATGGCATATTCAAGTAAAAAAATATCGTCACCGCCGGGTATATGCCAATCAACTCTTGTTTCCTGCGCTTCCAAAAACAATGTTTTATTTACACACAGGTTTGCTCCATTGGCCATAAGCGATTTTTTGCTTTTGAATGACCGGGCGGTAAGTGCCATCAATACAGCACTTTCCATACATTGATACCGATGTAGAAAAGAATAATTGGCTTTATACTTTATGGGTCCTGCAATTAATAAATCATTAGAATATGCTAAATGATTGTCTAGTGTTTTAAGCAGATCCGGAGGGAGATTGCAATCGGCATCGGTAAAAAAAATCGTTTCAAACGCAGCATGATTTACGGCAGTGTTAAGTGCAGCTTTTTTACCTGTTTCGGTAGAGTTCTCACAATACACTATGCTAAACGGAGCTGTTTTTTGGATGGTTAAAATCCAATTTTTACTATCATCATCACTGTGGTCATTGCATACCACCCATTCAAACAGGTTTTGGGGATAATTTAAATCGCACAGAGACTGGTATAAATCAGGTAAGTTTAATTGTTCATTTCTACATGCTGTGACAATGGAAAATTCCTTTCTGGGTAGTTTTTCTTCGCTTTTAGTATGGTTAATTTTAAAGGAATATATGGGAATGGCAAGGCTTAAAAACCCCAACAATATCATTATTGCAGCACAAATTTCCGGTATGCTTAGCGTTTCCATTTATGCAGAATAAAAACAACGAGCCCGATGAAAGCCGGCAGTAATACGTTGTAAAAATAATTGATAATGGCAATGCCCATGAGCAGGGGTTTTTGTTCATCCGGGAGGGGGAAAACCATCAGGGGCAGGCTGAGTCTTACTGCAGCATCTGTGTATATCATGCCCGGCGTAAATGTCTGGATAAAGAAAATACAGGCCACCCCGGTCACTGCTGTGCTGAATTCTGCCAACTGAAATTGGACTATGAAAAATGTATAAAATCCGCCAAATACCCCGTAGCGAAGCAGGGATAGCGCGAATGCGCCCGTAATTTGTTTTGCTGAGAAATTTCTGAAACCCATCAGCCATTTTTCAATCCATGCAGGCTTTCCTGTGCGAGTTTTTAGCATAAACCAGGCGATTCCCAGTAGGAGAAACAGGGTTAATACATACACTATGCTATTTTGTCCGTATCGCTCAGCTTTTGAGCCCAGCAGGGTGTAAGCAGCCGGAATACCGACAATCAGGGTAACAAGGGTTTGACAGGCGGCACCAAAATAGTTATTTAATAAGGCAGCAGGGCGATTTTCTTCTTTCAGGTACATCACCCTGCCCAGAAATTCTCCTACCCGAAACGGTAAAACATTGTTTGCGGCAGCACCGGCAAGCAACCCTTTTATGGCATTGGCAAAACGTAATTTTTCAATGTTGGAAACAAGCAATTGCCATTTAAGGGTTTCAATCCACCAGTTGATGCTGGCTGATAACACTGCAGCCAAGTGCCAGTACCAAGGGATTTTGCACAATGCGTTCCAAACCTTTTCTGGCTGTGGAAGGCCTCCTTGCAACAGATTTAGCACCCAAAGCAGGCATGCCACGATAAGGAACCCTTTCAACACCGACCACCAGCGTCGGTTTTTCATACACTGCGATTGGCTTCCAGAATTTTCTTTTCGATGCTGCTTGTGCTGTAACCTGGCAGAAAATCGAGGGTTTTAACTTCGCCACCCCAGGATAGCACTTCCGCGGCACCTACAATGTCTTCTATCTTGTAGTCTGCACCTTTCACCAGCACGTCGGGTTTTACTGCCTGAATGAGCTGAAGCGGGGTATCCTCATCAAAAACAACAACAGCACCCACACATCCCAGTGCTGCCATTACCGCAGTGCGTGAAAATTCATTTTGCAATGGTCTGGCAGGACTTTTTTCCAGGCGTTTTATGCTGTCGTCACTATTGATGCCAACCACCAGGAAATCACCTAAAGCCGCAGCTTCCTGCAGATAGGTCACATGGCCTGCATGCAGAATATCAAAACAACCATTGGTGAATACGATACGCTGGCCCTCTTCCTTTATTTTGGAGGAAAGAAGCATGGCCTCCCCGCGTTTCCATATTTTTTCAGTTGTATTCATGCAGTTTTCAATTTTCTCATTTCTATCATCATCAGCAAATAACAGATACCACCCACCAAAATGCTAAACAGGTTCTGGTAGGCCAGGTTGAAGATACCAAATGTTTCAGCATCTTTTGCATTCAATGCATATACGGCCTGCAGCCCGAAAGAAATGGCACCCCATACCCCCGCACCGGCCGGGAGTGGAATGGCAATACCTACTGCACTGAAAATGAGTAGACTTATGGCACTTCCAAATTCCATGTGGGAAGTTACCGGTAAGCTCTGAAGTAAAAAATAACCGCTGACCATATAGCATGCCCAGATGCCTGCTGAATACAAAAAAAACAGACCGGGATGCTGCAAGGTAAAAATGGTTTTTAAACCCTTCGAAAAACCTGAAAGCAGGGTGGCAATTTTTCCGGGGGATTTCTCCGAAGCGGATTTTTTCCTAAATCTTAAAAACAGTATTAAGGTTATCGCTAAAGTCAATAAAATCAGGGTGTTTTGGAGTGTTACAAATGAACTTACCGGTTTTAATATGTAGCTATCAAAAAATCCATAAATATGCTCGAATTCCACCAGCAATCCGGTTATACAAACCAGCAAAAGCATTAACATATCTACAAGACGCTCTGTAACTACTGTTCCAATGAGCAGGTCTACAGGAGCTTTTTCTGTCTTGGCGGTCATGGCACAGCGAACCACTTCTCCACCCCGGCTGGTAGCCACGTTGATGAGGTAACCACTCATGACAGCATAAAAAGATCGTTTTGCATTCAGGGGAAAACCCGCAGGCGCGGTAAGCATATTCCAACGGTATCCCCGGAGCCAGTGACCGAAAATCATAACCACCACGGAGGCCGCCACCCATTGTAAATCGGCAGACAGAACAGCCCTCCACGTGGCAGTCCAATCGGTTTTCAGCCCAATCCAAAGAAAGATGAGGGCGGTGAGTACAATCAGCAGTGCATTCGTTATGGTTTTCCTGTTAAGCGTCAAACCAGTTGATTGTTTCTGTCAGGGAAAATATTTTTTGGCTGATGTATCAGGGCTTCTTCCCGGGTCATTAGGGCAAAAGTCATGATGATCAGTTCATCACCCACCTGCCCTTTGCGGGCGGCAGCCCCGTTGAGTCCAATGATACCGCTGCCTCTTTCGCCGGCAATTATGTATGTCTCAAAACGCTCGCCATTGTTGTTGTTCACAATCAGTACCTTTTGGTTGGGAATAAGCCCTGCCGCATCCACCAGGTTCATATCGATTGTTATGCTACCGGTGTAGTTAAGTTCGGTTTGTGTTATTCGAACATTGTGAATCTTGGCTTGTAAAACCTCAATCTGCATAAATTTTCAGCGAAATTAGTACAATAAAACCAAAGCCGGATTTCTTGTGTATTTAATATGTGGAAAATACTTTTGATACGGACTCGCGTGGGGCATAACGGGTTCAAATCCTTAACTTCGCGGTGTGCAGTTTACATCAGGTATTGTAGAACAGGCGGTTGAGGCGCTTTCGGGTTTTCCGGGAATCGGCAAGAGGTCTGCCTTGCGCATGGTTATGTATCTGCTAAATCGCCCGGAACATGAGGTTGTAAACCTGGCCGACAGCATTCTGAAAATTAAAACAGAGCTCAAGTTGTGCCGTGAATGTGGCAATGTCAGCGACCATGAATTATGCAACGTGTGCTCCAATCCTTCACGCAATGCCAAAATTATTTGTGTTGTAGAGGACTTTAGTGATCAAATGAGCATAGAATCAACGGCACAGTTCCATGGGTTGTACCATGTTTTGGGCGGGTTGATATCTCCCATGGATGGCATTGGCCCCGATCAGCTTTACATACAGGCATTGCTGGATCGGATTGCAAAAAACGCGCCCGAAGAAATCATCATGGCCTTTAGTGCCACAGTGGAAGGGGATACTACCATGTTCTATCTCGCCAAAAAACTCAGGGAGTTGCCTGTTAGAATCAGCTGTATCTCGCGGGGAATTGCCATCGGCGGAGAAATTGGCTATGCAGACGAAATTACCCTGGGCAGAAGTATCGCTAACCGCACCGAATATAAAGTATAGAAATTTTGCATCAGCTTTCGGTCATTATCGTCAATTACAATGTGCGCTACTTTTTGGAGCAGGCATTGCATAGCGTAATGAGGGCCACCCGCAATATTGATGCAGAGGTATGGGTGGTGGATAATAACAGTGTGGATGGCAGCATGGAAATGGTAAAATCCCTTTTCCCATCCGTTAAATGCCTGGAAAACAAAGAGAATCTGGGGTTTAGCAAAGCCAATAATCAGGCCATTAGAATGAGCCAGTCGCGATATGTGTTATTGCTGAATCCGGATACCGTTTTGCAGGATGATACGCTGGAAAAGTGTGTTGCGTTCATGGATGAACATTCGGATGCAGGCGGACTTGGCGTTCGAATGATAGACGGCAAGGGGCAGTTTTTACCGGAAAGTAAGCGCGGTTTGCCTTCACCTGCAGTGGCATTTTATAAAATGACCGGATTATCTGCACTTTTTCCCAGGTCAAAAACTTTTGGCAGGTATCATTTAAAATTTCTGGATGAGAACAGCATTCACAGGGTAGATGTGCTGAGTGGTGCTTTTATGCTGCTGAGAAGCGAAGTCTTGGGAAAGATTGGCCTATTGGATGAAGATTTCTTCATGTACGGCGAGGATATTGATTTAAGTTACAGAATTACGCAGGCGGGTTATCACAATTACTACTTTCCGCAAACCACCATTATCCATTATAAGGGCGAGAGTACCAAAAAGCGCAGTGCCAATTATGTGAAGGTGTTTTATAATGCGATGGTTCTTTTCGCCCGTAAACATTACAGCAAGAGCATTGCAGGACGTTTGAATGTTTTTATTCAACTGGCAATTTACCTGCGGGCTACCATTGCTTTGGCTTACAGGGCGCTGAGTTTGGCATGGTTGCCGATATTGGATTTTTTACTGATTTATGCCGGATATTTCGGTATTACCCGGTATTGGGAAGAATATAACAAATATGTAAAGGGCTTTTATCCTGATACCTATTTTTCGCTTCACATACCTGTTTATATTCTGACTGTATTGTTTTGTGTTTATCTGAGCGGTGGATATGATAGGCCCCTTTCCGTGCGCCGCATAGTCAGAGGGGCTGCTTTTGGCGCACTGATTGCGTTTTCCGGCTATGCATTTCTGCCCAAATCACTGCAGTTCAGCAGGGCCATCCTGTTGCTGGGTTGCGCATGGAGTATAGCCGCACCGTTACTGTTGCGGTTGCTCATGCATTTTCTTAAAACAGGCAAAACACAGCTCGCAGATACCCGGGCATACCGAATAGCTATTGTTGCCGGTATGGCAGAGTCTCAGCGCATTGAAGGGCTGTTAACCCGCAGCATGGTCAAAATGGACGCCATCACCCGTGTTTCTCCGGATAATTCCCGCCCGGAAGGTTTTGCCGGCAACTTGGGGCAGGTGGCCGAAGTGGTGGATATTTTCAACGTGAATCTGGTCATTTTTAGCGCTGCTGATGTGGTTTCATCTCATATCATGGAGGTAATGAGTCACCTTTCAGGTAGATCGGTGCAATTTAAAATTGTTCCCGAAGGAAGTCATTTTGTTATTGGCAGTAACAGTAAGGATGAGCGCGGAGAGCTGTTTACACTGGATTTGAGTTTTACGATAGAAAATTTGGAAATACGGCGAAAAAAGCGTATATTAGATTTAGGTTTGGTGGCTGTTTTTTTCCTTCTTTCGCCATTGTTATTGATGTTAAAGAAAGGTAGATTTCTACTGGCACACTGGTTTAAGGTGCTATGGGGAAAAGAAACATGGGTGAGTTATGCTAATCGACCCAATACTGATTATCTACCCAGATTGAAACCGGGTTGTCTGTATCCCGGAATGTTATATGCCAATGCAGAACTTGAATCTGCAGTCAATTTGAATTATGCCCGTGATTATCACGTGTATCAGGATTTACACACCATTTGGATTTATCTCACACGGTCAATAGCGTCCGGTAATCCCCCAACAGCGTAATTGTGAATAGCTACGAAGTCAAAAAATACGTCAAAATAATTTTGTTATTGCTGGCCATTTTTATTGGAGGCCTGACTTTGTTTTTTAGTCAGCAGCTGGCCCAGAAGGTAGCTAAGGAAGAGAAAAAAAAGGTTAGCACCTGGGCTAAAGCAGTTAAAAATAGCGGTGATCCAGAGGTGGATGAGGCCAATCTTACTTTTTATCTCGAATTGATTCAGGATAATACAACCATCCCTGCCATTGTAGTGGATGAAAACGGCAAAATCACCCAGATTAATGTAAACCTGGATAAGAAGATGCTTGCCAAACCGGGATATTTGGAAGAGAAGCGGCAGGAGTTTGAAGAGGAAAATGAACCTATACCCATTCCCATTGCCGATGGTGTGGTCCACAAGGTTTACTATGGCGAAAGCAGTGTGCTCAAACAGCTGCGCTATTATCCCTATGTGGTTTTGGGTGTGGTGGCATTGTTTATTCTGGTATCCTATTTTGCTTTTTCGGTAAGCCGCAGGGCAGAGGAGAACCAAGTTTGGGTGGGTTTGGCCAAAGAAACCGCACATCAACTGGGCACACCCATTTCATCGCTTATGGGTTGGGTAGATGTTATTGAAATGGGAGAAATGCCTGAAAATACAGGCGATGAGATGCGAAAAGATATTAGGCGTCTGCAAATCATAACAGAACGATTTAGTAAAATCGGCTCTGAACCTATCCTCAAGAAAATTGACCTGAATGATGCCCTTGAACAGGCAGTCAATTATATGAAAACACGCTCCGGAAAAGGCGTAATATTTGATGTTCAATTATCCGATTCACCGGTGTTTGTTATGCTGAACCAGAACCTCTTTGACTGGGTAATTGAAAACCTTACCAAAAATAGCATAGATGCCATGGAAGGGGCCGGCAAGCTTACCTATACCATCAGCAAAAAGGCAGGAAAAATTTCGCTTGATGTCTCAGATACCGGAAAAGGCATTCCGCGAAATCGTCACAAATCCGTTTTTAAACCCGGATATACCACCAAAAGAAGGGGGTGGGGGCTGGGTTTATCCCTGGCAAAGCGAATAATCAACGACTATCACTTGGGACAGATTCTTGTAAAAGAAAGCGTGCCGGGTACAAATACAACCCTGCGTATCGTCTTTAACGAATCAGTGTAATGGTCCCTTTTTCCGTGATGCGTTCATCGTATGCATTGATAATGCTGATTTCTACGATATAAGTGCCCTGCGGAGCATTGTCTCCCGACCAGCCGGCATTGGGATCCTCAGATTTGAATACCATTTGTCCCCATCGGTTGAAAATCCTCAGTCTGTATGATTTGATTCCGCGTAAACTGGGTTTCCATACCTCATTAAGGCCGTTATTGTCCGGAGTGAATGCATTGGGTATGTGCAGGTAATATCCGATTCCCACCCGTATTACCTGATTCAAGGTATCAAAGCAGTTAAAGTTGTTACCCACGATTTGCTGTGCCATCCATGTGCCTGTATCGTTGGAAACCCATGTGCCGGGTTGCTGGGTATTGAAAAACCCATGAGGCAGATTCCACTGCCAGCTTGTTGCGCCGCTGCTTTGGTCTGTAAATGAAACGGGTTGCAACTCCCTTGGAGCAGAAGGGGTGAAACTGAATCCTGCTTTGGGCCTGGGATTGACAATTAGCACATAGGAAACTGTATCTATACAGCCCAGACTATTGAATGCCGTTAGCTTGACTGTATAATTTCCGGTCGAAAATCTTAAAGCGGTGTCTGCACCACTGTAGCGTCTGTTGTTCAGCAGATAGCGTGCAGCAGCAGAACTTGTATTTTTCACACTAAAAACCCCGGGATTACAGGCCACATTATTGGGGATAAATAGACTACCAAGGGGCTGGGCCACAACCTGAACCTGAATGTTGCGCTGTGGCTGGGCTATAGTGCATCCATCCGTTACAGCAATTCTGTAGCTGCGGGTATTCGCCGGAGAAACCGTAAGACCACTGCTGCTTCCTGCACTGCTGTTATCCGACAGATCTGTCCAGGTGTACTGATAATTACCGTTGCCACCCGATGCTTTCACGCGCAATGATGCAATTTCGCCGCCACAAATGGCCGTGTCGGGAGATGTAGTAATGCTGAGGTTGGTCAAAACACTGATTTTCAGCTGTGCAGTATCGCTTTTTATGGTGCATCCATCGGTAAGGATTACACGAATGGTGACGGTGCTTGTGGGATTGAGGTTTAGCGTTGCACTGCTACTAAGCGAGGTCGCAGGATTGGCCACATCCTCCCAGCGGTACTGATACAATCCGTTTCCTCCGGTGGCCACTGTATTGAGAGATATTGGGTTCCCAAAACAAAGTGTGGTATCTGCATTGGTGGCAATATTCAGTGCCTGGCGCACAGTGACAGTCACTGTCTGCGTGTCTGATTTTTTGGTGCAACCGTCACTTAAAATTGCGCTGTAAATGGTTGTGTTGACAGGTGAAACAAGGTGGTTGTAAACACTGCTTAATCCCTGATTCCACTGAATGCTATAGCCCGTATTGAGGCCTCCTGCCGGAGTGGCTGTTAATGTTACATTGCGGCCACGGCAAAGGGTGGTATCTCTTTTTAAGTCTAATGATAGAGGAGCCCTCACATCAACAGTTACAAAAGCGGTATCGTTCTTCACAGAGCATCCGTCACTGACAATGGCCCTGTAGGTGGTTTTAGTTCCGGGTGTCACCAATTTACTTAATCCTGTTCCCAGTCCCTGATTCCAGCTTACGATTCTGCTTGGGGTTAATCCACCGGAAACTATCGCATTGAGGTTTACAGAATTGCCATTGCAAATCAGTGTGTCGTTATTGAGTTTGATGTCCAGCGCAGGCCGGGTTGTGACCTTGAATGTGGCATATAGCGTGTCTGGGGTGCAGCCGTCGAGTGCGCGGATGGTGTAGTCGGTGGTAGTGGATGGATTAACCAGGTAATTCGCTGTAGTAATGTTACCGGGTGTCCACAGGTATTTGTAACCGGTTGGTAGCCCACCACTCAGTGCAGCGGTCAGATTGACACTGCGGCCCAAGCATAGGGTAGTGTCCTTGCCGGCTTTCAGTGTAAGTGTTGCTCTTACGTCCACAATCACGGAGTCTTTGGCGTCATAAACCGTGCATTGATCATCTAGTGTTATGCGGTATGTGGTTTTGGTAGTCGGGCTTGCGGTTATCCCCTTGCCTGAAGCAAAACCCTGCCACTGGAAGGTATAACGGGTGCTATCGCCTCCGGTGCCTGTGGCATTAAAAGCGACGGAATTACCCAAACAGATGGTAGTATCGTTAGGCAGCTTAAGTCTTAGCGGGGCTTTTACGGTTAGTATTCCCACATTGGAAGGTTTCCGGGTGTTGCAATAATTACTGGCCAGTACCCTAAATCGTTCTCTGTTATTGGCGAAGGTGAGGTTTCTGCGTTTTAATGTGTTCAGGGTATCGCCCGGTAAATCACTCCAGGTTACACCATTGTCTGTACTTCGCTGCCATTGCAGCATGGGCTTCATGCCTGAGTTTACATTGATAGTCCATGCTACAGAATCTCCTTCACATTTCCATTGGTCTGTGGGGTGAGAAGTGAAAGTGGCTTGGGTATCCACTCCTATCGCGGCCGCTTGCGTGTAAACCAGGTTCAGACAGGCGTTTAAATACCGGTTTCTGTAGTATGTTCCACGCTGATTCCAGCTAAAATTCGGAATGCTAAGGGTGTCTTTGTTTTTTCCGGTTATGTTTTGCCATGTCTTTCCGCTGTCGGTGCTAATCTGCCATTGTTTAGACATGCTTGCGGTGCCGGTAGCACTGCTAATCAACGTCAGGGTATTGCCTGCGCATACAATCTGAGATATGGGTTGGGTATTAATGGCCGGTGCTATCGGGGTTGCCGTAGGGGTAAATGATTTTCCGTTGCAGCGGGGGCCGGTTTCACCATTGGGCCCTATGGCCTCCAGCGAAAACCAGTAGGTCCTTCCGTTGATTAATCCGGTCACGGTAAAGAAAGTATCTTTGGTTGTGCCGATGGGCTCCATGTATGAATTGATGCTTTGCAATACCCTGTAGGTGGCAGCACCCGTGGTTTTGGGCCAGTATAAGTGCACCTGGCTGCTACAGGTCATTCCATTGGGCTGGCTGGCACGGTAGAATATGTGAAAGGTGGTATCGCTCACATCCGTAAGACTTCCGTTTTTGATGCGGACAAGGGCCTTACGGGTATTGAGATTTGCAGGTGCGTTATTCCAGGTGAAATAGCGGTTGGATGCTGCCAGACCTGTGGTGATATTATTCCAGGTAACACCGCTGTCTGAACTGTATTCTAGGGTGTAGGTTCCGGTAGCGCCAAAGGCATCCCAAGCGATGGTTTGTGGGGCGGTTCCGGTGGGCGGAATCATGGTTTCATGCCCGTTGGGGTAACTTACCCGCACATAGTTACCAATCTGGCTATGGGTGATGGTATAAACCTCTTTGGTGGTGCTAATGGCTTTTCCTTTCACCCGTATTACCCATTTCCCGGATTTGGGGTTGTCAAAATAAAATTGCTCAGCGTTGTTAAGACTGTCCCTTTTGCGGATAGGCAGGCAGGTGTGGCAGGCGGGATTTAGCGTCCAGGGAAGATATACAGTTCCTGCGCTGTCCTGCACTTCCAGGTCCAGGTCATTGATCAGTGAAGGAGAGGCCCCTGCGGCAGCGTACATGTCATCCCAAACCAGCATTACCTGAAAACGGGCTGTTCCGGGTTTTACATAGACCGTATCGGTGCGGCTGTTGCTAAGGGTAACACTGTCAACCTTGTAGGTTTTATCTTCCAGCACCTTCATGGCGCTGACTGCATTGATGCGTCCAAAGCCGAAAGCATAATCCGGACCAACATTCCCAATATCATCGGCAGTATTGCAAACAATGGCTTTCAGGGTGTGGTTCAGCGGTTTCAGGTTGCTGTTGAGTTGTTTAAACCGCTCATACAGCAGGGCTATGGTTCCCGTAGCTCCCGGGCAGCTCATGGATGTGCCGTTCCATCCGCCCTGATAGGTGTTTGAAGGAAGTGTTGAATATACACTTACTCCCATCGCACAAATGTCAGGTTTCATTCTACCGTCGCGCATGGGACCATAGCTGTGGAAGGAACTGTTTCCGTCATTAAATTGCAAAGCACCCACCGTGATGATATTCTTAGCCGCCTGAAAACCACTGTTTATGGTGCGATACCCGCCTGTGGCACAGTTGGAACTGCGCGAATTCCCGGAACTGAACTGGTGGCTGAGGTATGGGTACATGTTTACCAGAATATCCAGATTGCGGCTTACTCCGTCGTATGTGCCACGGGTGCCGCAAGGATCTGATCCATAGCCATAAGAGTTGTTGGTCATTACGATGCTGTCTCTGAAACAGGCAGTATCCATTTCAGCAGCTACGTTGCCAAAGAAATCCCAACCAAACACGTTGGCCTTTGGTGCCATTCCCTGACCATAAGGATCAATGATGCCGCCACCTGTGATGGTTCCACAAACGTGGGTAGCATGGTTACCGTTGCTGCCGGCCACGAAATTGTTTTTATTAATAATACGGTCGTTGTAATCCACATGGCTGCCAATGCCTGCACCGTCCCATTCGCCTATGGTAATGCCTTTACCCCAGAGATTGCGGCCACCGGGCCTACCCAGATTGAGGGTCAAAGCACGGTGATTGACGCGACCGGGGAAATTATGGGCCTCTGCAGCTGGCGGTATGGGTTCCATCCAGTAAAACCCGTCAATGGAAAGAAGGTTTTGGATTTTTTCCAGCGGAAATCTAACCTGAAAGGTTTTGAATTTGGGTAAATAATCACGACAAATAAATCCCTGTGCCTCAAAGGCATTTTTTACCTCCAAATACCGATGGTTGCCATTCAAAAATACCGTTGCCTCAACCCAGCCCGGAAATCCAGTCGACCGTGCCCATTCAGTTCCTCCATGCTGCCATAAATCAAGCTCGGTTTTCCATGAATTTTTAAGCGGTTGAATGGAAAAAACTCCGAATGCAGAAAGGTCTTTGCCTGAAAGCCGAGAAGGAATTTCTGCATACCATGTAAAATCGGGCACATACTCCAAAAGTGCAATGCCGGTTTTAGTGATTGCCTCTTTCTGCAAAGCATCCGGCATGGCAGAAAATGTAACAAAAGCTGTATAAAACTCGGACTGTTTTTCAATGGCAGGAATCACCGCCTGACCGGTGGTGGGAATATTGCCGGTTTTCATGCGAATTATCGGCGAATGCTGCGCATGAGCCATGGCACAAAAACAGAAAAGCGTCAGTGATAACAAGGGTTTCAATGCGTGAACTTTCATTATACGATTGTTTGCAAAAGCAAATTCAAAAATACTGAATTTACCCGATACGAAATCTTGCAACAGGGTGTCTTTTTTCATCATTTGTTTGATTGTGTGTCGTGACTGACTTTTAAGACGCTAACAATTTACATTTTGTTGCCTGTTTATGCTTAAGATTATGTGCTAAAAAACTGCACACAGAATTATATTCGCAACATGATACAACGCATTCAATCCCTGTATTTGTTGCTGGTATTTCTGATTGCTGCACTAATGCTGTTGCTGAATCCCGGTTTTGCGGGTTTCCGATACCTCAAATCAGAGAAAATCAGTGCTGAACTGCATTTTGTGACCAAAAATTATTTCACTGAGTCAGATGCGGGCACCATGACGTATGATAAACTGAATGTTCTGGTCATCATATCGATTGGATTAGGGGCCCTTTATGCTGTATTTCTCTACAAAAAGACCGAACTTCAGAAAAAAATCAGTTTGTATGTTTCCCTGTTATCGATGGTCCTTCTGGCGTCCCTGATTTTTGATTACATAAAGATGGCCCAGGATGCTCCTCAGGTAATATCCTACCCAAGTATTCAAGGGATATGGCCAATATCCTGTGCCGTCCTGTCTGCCCTGGCATGGGCTGCCATCCGCAGAGATGAAAAATTACTCAGAAGCATGGATCGTATACGCTGATATGAATCGCATATTCCTTGGGTTTCTTTTGTTGACCTGTCTTTGTGGTGATCTCACCGGTCAAAAATCTGCGCCACGGGTGGTAAGAAATGAGTTTCTAACCCCTTATGAAATGTCAGGTAAAAGGCGCACCGCCACCTACAACCAATGTCTGGAGTGGTACCGAAGCATGCAAAAAACATTTCCCACCCTTTGCAGTGTGGATTCTATAGGTCTTTCAGACGGAGGCAGTCCGATTTTTGTTTTCCGAATCAGCAACAACAGCCATTCTCAAAAGGTAAAGGTTCTCATCAATAACAACATTCACCCCGGCGAGCCGGAGGGTACGGATGCCAGCATGTTGCTTGCCCGTGAATTATTGATTGAAAAGGAAGGGGAGGCCATACGGGATAAAATTGACCTTCACATCATTTGCCAGTATAACGTAGATGGCTCTCAAACGCAGTCTTGTTGTACCAGGGCCAACCAGAATGGTCCTGAAAATCAGGGTTTCAGGGGCAATGCCCGAAATCTTGACCTAAATCGGGATTTTATCAAAAGCGATAGCCGAAATGCACGTGCATTTGCTCAGTATTTTACCGGTAAAAAGTTTGATTTTTTCATTGATAACCACACCAGCAATGGCGCTGATTATCAGTATACTCTTACGTATTTCCATACCCGTCCTGAAAAGTTACTGCCTGTTTTACAACCCTTGTTGCACAGTGTGGAATCCTACCTGAAGCCGGAGCTTGAAAAGGCCGGATGGCCCACCGCTCCCTACGTGGAAACCATGAAAACAGTTCCGGATAGCGGCATACATGCTTTTTGGGAAACCGGCCGTTATGCCACCGGATATGCGGCTCTGCACCAATGCATCGGCTACACTGTAGAGACCCACATGCTGAAACCCTTTCCCCGACGGGTGGAAGCAACCCCGGCATTTATGAGGGTTTTCCTGAATGGGGTGGTGAAAGAACATGGCACAGCCCTAATGGTTCGCGATTATTTGAAACGCGCCCAAACCCGAAAATTGCAGGGCCGGCAGGTAGAATATCTGGATTACGAACTGGATGTTAGCCGATGGGATTCAATAAGGTTTAAGGGTTATGGGTTTGGTTACCGTGGCAGTGCGGTAACCGGGCAACAGCGCCTGTTTTATGATACAACAAAACCTTGGTCAAAGCATATTCGTTATTATCGGTATTTCAAGCCCAAAGACAGCATCATCATGCCAAGGTTCTACGTTCTGCCCTGGGCCTGGGGCGAAGTATATGAGCGTTTGAAGTTAAACCGCATAGAATTGAAGCAGGTAGGGCAGGATACCACAATGGCGATGAGGGTAAGTTTTATTACCGGTTATGAAACTGCAAAAGCTCCATACGAAGGTCACTATTTACATCATCATGTGAAAACCAGGGATACCATACTCCCGGTTAAAATCAGAAAAGGAGATTGGTTTATACCCGTAACCCAGGCGAATTATCAGTTTTTGGCAGCTACGCTTGAGCCACGGGCACCTGACAGCTATTTTGCCTGGAATTTCTTTGATGCTGTTTTGCAACAAAAAGAGGGGTATAGCGACTATGTATGGGATGACAAGGCCCTGGAAATACTAGAATCCAATCCGGAATTAAAAAAGACGTTTCTGTCTAAAAAAGCGACCGATAAAAACTTTGCAGCCGATGCATGGGCACAATGGACTTTCATATACCGAAATTCGGCCTATTACGAGCCCACACACAATCGTTATCCGGTGTATCGGATAGACTGACCTATTCGCCGTAATACTCCACAAAATTATTCTGGGTTTCCCACAGGGTAATCTTACTTAAGACTGCACCCTGAGGCAGCGCGGCAGAAAGGCGTTTCCAAATTTCAACGGCCATGTTTTCAATGCTGGGAATACAGTGTGACAGCCAGGGTACATCGAGGTTTAGGTTTTTGTGATCCAGCTCGTCTGTAATTTCCTTGCGAATAATGTCTTTTAGCTCCTTTAGGTTGATGATACAACCTGTATCAGCAGAGGGAGAGCCCTTTACAGTCACGTACAGATCGAAATTATGCCCATGAAAATGCGGATTGGCACAGATACCAAATTCTTCGTAGTTTTTTTCATCACTCCATGTTGGATTCCACAGACGGTGTGCTGCGTTGAAATGTTCTTTGCGTGTGAGGTGTAAAACGGGCATTTCGGTACAAAATTACAAAAATCCTTGCCTTAGTGCGTAATCCGTTTCATCGTTACGGTATCAAAAGCTTTATAACCGACTGCGGCTTCTGAAAATCCGTCTATCAGCCAGTTCACGGGCAAAATAAAGTTGAGGGCGGCTATTTCATTGAACTTGCGTTTTAGCGGCAGTGTGTGGTTTTCAAACCCAATTTTCTTTAACACAATGGGAGGTTGTTCTGTATAGCTTCTTTTTATTCTCACTATGCAAGGCGTTTTATCCAATAATGTGTTTTGGTACCAAACCTCTGCACCCGGCTGGGTGGTGACGATTCGCATGCGCTGTTTGGTACCGGTGAGCACAAACGCACATTGGCTAAATAACAGGGCAGATATCAGAATTAATAGGAGGTTATATCTCATCAGGCCTGCACGGTTGCCGGATACCAGGATTTGAGCTTTTCTACCGTTGTGCGGATTTCCTCAACCGTATTGAATTTGCCAAAACTGAAACGCACGGTGGTTCGGTCGGTTCCGGGGTTTATGGCACTGATAACATGGCTGCCCGCATTGCTACCGCTGCTGCAGGCGCTTCCGCCGGACGCTGAAATTCCTGCAATGTCCAGGTTGAAGAGCAGCATATTACCAGCTTCACTGGGAGGAAATGATACGCTAAGAACGGTGTAGAGGCAATTGCCCTTGCAATCGCCATTGAAAGCAACCCCTGGAATTTCATTTTCAAGCAATTCCACCATATTTTTTTTCAATTGCTCAATGTGAGATCGCTTCTTTTCCATATCGCGGTAGCAAATTTCCAGCGCCTTTGCCATTCCGATGATGCCATACACATTCTCGGTTCCGCCGCGCACTTCACGCTCCTGTGCACCGCCGGTAATCTGGGGTGGAAGGCGGTGTGCCTTGTTCATATAAATGAAACCCACGCCTTTGGGACCGTTGAATTTGTGGGCAGCTGCTGCCAGATAATCAATATGGCCCCGGCTTAAATCAAATGGGTAGTGCCCCATGGTTTGTACGGTATCGCAATGAAACAGCGCCCCTGCGCTATGTGCCATATTGCCTGCAGTTTCAATGTCGAGCAGGTTACCAATTTCGTTGTTGGCATGCATTAAACTCACCAGACTATTGGGCAGTGCTTTCAGCAGGGTTTGCAGATGGTCTAAATCTACATGGCCATTTTCTGTCAATCGCAACAGGTGCATTTCGGCCATGCCTGTTTTGTGAAGTTCTTCGGCGGTATGGAGTACAGCGTGGTGCTCAATGGGTGAGGTAATAATGTTTTTAATGCCCTTGTACATTACTGCGCTGCGCAGTGCCAGGTTATCGGCTTCGGTGCCACCGCTGGTAAAGAAAATTTCTGCGGGCTGGCAATTCAGCAGTCTGGCAATACTGCCACGGGCCTCTTCCATCAGGGCTCTCACCTTGCGGCCGTGACCGTGGGTGCTGCTGGGGTTTCCATACAGATCACGCATCACCGGTATCATGGCATCCAGTACTTCGGGATCGAGTGGTGAGGTGGCTGCGTTGTCCAGGTAGATTCTGTTTTGCATGATTAAATGCGGTTGTGTAGGTTCAAATATCCGATAATTTTATAACAGAGTTTGGCCATGCTGAATTCGGTGATGATATCGGTTTCGCGGGGTGCAATTTCTACAATGTCAAACCCCACTACCTTTTTGCGTTCTGCCAGCCGGCGAAACAGCTTGCAACCCTGCATCCAGCTTAGTCCACCGGGCTCTGCGGTACCTACAGCCGGACATACTGATGGGTCAAAGCCGTCAGCATCAATGGTCAGGTATACCGTATCGCTAAGTTTGTCAATACAGGCATCAATCCAGGCATCGTCGTTCCAAAGCTGGTGTGCATACCAGGTATGAATGTTAGAGGCAGATTTTCTCAATTCGGCCTCTTCTTTGCATTGTGCCCGAATTCCCACCTGTACCAGCGGCACTCCCAGATCATGCACCCTAGCCATCACGCTGGCATGGGAGTATGGATTGCCATTGTATTGATCACGAAGATCACTGTGTGCATCAATTTGCAGTACGCTAAGGTCCGGATATTTTTCCAGGTGTGCCTGCACAAACCCCAGGGAAACGGTATGTTCAGCGCCCAGCGAGACCACGAATTTGCCCTCATTCAGCAATAGAGCGGTTTGATTGCGGATTTTCTCCACTGCGGCAGCGTCTGTAGTGTCAGTAAAATCTGTGGGGGCCAGCGTAGCAATACCTACATACCGGTATGTTTCCCGGTCGAGTTCTTCATCATAGAATTCAAGGAAGTGGCTGGCACTTACAATGGCCTCCGGACCTTTGTCACTACCGGCAATGTAAGAGCTTGTGTGTTCATAGGGAATCTGCTGAATTACCACGCGCGCATTTTCAAATGCAGCCAGGTTAGCTTCGGGCAGGGCTAGAAAGCCATCTTCAGCTGGAAGAACGGAAACAGGAAGTTGGCCCAAGATTACCCTTTTACGCGTTCTACATATTCACCCGTGCGGGTGTCAATTTTAATTTTCTCACCGGTTTCTACAAACAGGGGAACCATAACGGTTGCGCCTGTTTCCACAGTAGCAGGTTTCAGGGTGTTGGTGGCGGTATCACCGCGAACACCGGGTTCGCTGTAGGTAATTTCAAGCACCACATGGGAAGGCGCGGTAGCGCCAATCGGCAATTCCCCCTCAAAAGAAACCAGCACTTCATCTCCCTCTTTCATGAATTTTGCACCGTCTCCAAACATGAATTTAGGAATGGGTACCTGGTCAAAGGTTTCATTGTTCATGCAGATAAAGCTGTCGCCTTCTTCATACAAGAACTGAAGTTCATGAGTTTCAACACGCACAATGATAACTTCTTCGCCACTGCGGAAGCGGTTTTCAGCCAGTTTTCCGTCTTTCACCCGACGCATGCGGGCCTGATAAAATGCGCGGAGGTTGCCGGGAGTGCGGTGTTGCCATTCGATAATCTGACAGAGTTCGCCATTGTAGCGAATGAACATGCCATTGGAAATATCCTGGGTAGTTGCCATAATGTAAGTGATGCAAATTTAACACAAAACGGCCACAGTGTTTACTTCAGATACTCTAATGTAATTCCATAGCGGGTCATGGCATAGTAAATCAGTTGAGATCTGCGCAAAGTAAATTGGCTGTTTAGTCCGCAGGTTACGGGACAAGGCAGCAGACCTGCGATTCTGGCGGCTTCCACTTTTTTGAGTTGGGCAGCCGGTTTTCCGTAATAGGTTTGGGCCGCGGCTTCTACACCAAAGAGGCCGTCACCGGTTTCAATCACATTCAGGTACACTTCCATGATACGCTCTTTGCCCCACAGCAGCTCAATCAGTGCGGTAAACCACACTTCCAGACCTTTGCGGATCCAGCTTCTGCCTTCCCATAAAAATACATTTTTGGCGGTTTGTTGACTGATGGTGCTGGCACCGCGTTTTTTTCCCCCTTTCAGGTTGTTTTCTGCTGCGGCCTTAATCGCTTTTATGTCAAATCCCCAGTGTTTACAATAGTTTTGGTCCTCCCCGCAAATTACCGCCAGTTGCATGTTTTGAGAAATATTCTCCAGCGAAACCCATTCTTTTTTGATAGGATTTTCTGAAGCCCGCGACTTCATGAGTAGGGTGGTACCCGGATTGATCCATTTAAGGGCAAGCACCCAAAGAAAGCTAAGCACAACAAACCAAAAAAGGATTCGCAAAACCCATTTTCGTATCAAGCTAAAAACACCCATTTCGGGTTCGAAGATACTTATTTTTTTAGACCGGCTGCTTCAATAAACTGCTCATAGCTCATATTTCTGAGGTCAGTTTCAGTATATTTTGCCAGTAAATTGGACGTGCCCTCAGCGGGTTTTTTCCCAACAGAACCCGGGTTGTGTTTAGGTACAAAGAAGTACCGAAATTCGTGTCCGGCTGCATTGCCATAGGGGTCATATTCATTGTCCGGATTGGTGAGCAGAATGAGCATTTTACCGGGTACCGGCATACCGCTCCATACATCAGTGCGGGGGTTGTTTCCACGGATGTAGGAAACCAGTAGGCGCATGAGTTCTATTTTGCCCGGCTGTCGGATCTGTGCCGGATAACCACCCAGATTGCCATATACCAGCACTATTGAGGATTGAATAAGTTCAGGCGTGATGGTGGGGTCGTGGATTTCAAGTACCTGCGCCGGTCCTATTCCGTCGATATTTTTATTTTGCCATTGCGGAACATTTTTTCCGGGGATAAGCCATTCGCTGCATTGCAATGGCTGACCACTTTCGGTGGACAGCTCTTTTTTACAACCGCCCAATAAAACGGCTGAGAAAAGAATTATTGCGGAGAAAAAACCATTGATTTTCATGGGTTTTAACTTTTATACAAAACGAATATACTAAATAAATTCGACAAAAACAAATGTGTAAGGAAAATGATGACAGAAAAACGACCATATGATGACAATGGTGTTTACCTGTCTCTGTCCGCGTGTTTAATCCTCGGCTAGGAGTGGAGGTGTTTTTTGGTGTGTAAATCCAATACCACAATCACGGCGGTAAACATCCATAGTGGCACTGCGATTTTATCGTATTGGCTATAATTATTCAAGAATCCATGAACATGATACGTGACCAGTCCCAGCAGAGCCATCAGCGTTGTGATTTTAATTTTTCGGTCATCTGTTCGGTAAATGGCCCCAAAAGCCGTTGCCATGGTCAGCAGGGTAATCCCAATCCACAGTGCCATACCCAGGAAGCCCGTTTCACTCATGGCACTGAAATATTCACTGTGTGCATCTCCCAAATCTCCGGTATTGGTGCTGATAATGGTCATTTCGCTGCTTTGCTGAAACGGACCGTATTGAAATACAAACGTGCCGGGACCAAAGCCGAATAATGGTCTTTCAGCGACCATGCGTCCGGCACATTTCCATCGGTTAATGCGTTCCAGGTTACTGGGGTCGGTGGTAATGTTGCTCACCGATTTTACGTGGCCCTCCAGTTCATCGCTACTGCCTTGTTTGTTGGCTTCCAGGTTATATAACAGTGTATCCTGATTGATAATACCATAGGTGCCCAAAGCCGTTATAGCGAGCATGACCCAATAGAATTTGATGCGGAATTTAATGAGCAGGTATACACCCAGTGCGGCGATCAGACTTAGCCAGGTAGCGCGGGTGTAGCTTACCACAATGCCCAGCAGCAATACCACCAGAAAGAAACCCAATACGGGTGCCCATCCGGGTTTGATGCCAAAAACCGCTCCATTGAATGTGTAGAATACGAGTATACTCACACAGAAAGCGATGGCGGCAGCATACATTCCGTGATCGGGGAAAAAGGGCCAGCTGATGCCATAGGAGGCGCTGCGTATAAATCCGTAGGCCGCATGCTGGGTTAGGGTATATATTACCAGTATAATCGTGCAAACTACCAGAGCCGAAAAGAAAAAGTGAATGTTTTTCATGTGTCGCAGCAGGTAGATTCCCCCGATGAAAAACACCACGATATACCAGGTGCGGGCTAGACTGAATTTGACACTTACCAGCGGCAGGCTGCTATATACTGAGCAGAGCCACAGCCATGCCACATAGCCAATAACCAGCAGCACAATTGGGTGTTTGAGAGGGGCGGTGGACACTTTGCCCTGCAGGAAGAACCGAAAGCAAAGCAGGCAAAAAATCCAAATGATGAGGGGTTCTGTGGGTAATGCGAGTCCCAGTCCGCCACCAATGTCATTCACGTTGATGGAAAGCGGCGCAAGGGCACCTGTCAGCAGGATAAATTTCTCAGTTTTGTAAATGGAGAACAGCAGCACGGTGACAGCCACCGGGATAAGAAAAACATAGTATTGTCCATACATAGCGGCCCACGTTCCCGCCACGCCGGTTATCAGCGCCAGCAGGTAGACTAGGTAGGGTTTGTGCGATGTAGCGGGTGGGTTATGCAAGGTTCTTTTTTCGGTTCAGGTATAAAACCTCGTAAAGAAGCAGCAGTGCAGAAATGGCAGCGAAAGTGGTAAGTATCGTCATCATCAAAACCAGGGTGCGTTTCGGCCATGCCTTTATTTCAGGTTTGGAGGCGGCACTTACGGTGAATTTGTGCGATAAGTTTTCTTTCACATCGACCAGTCTCTTTTCGTACTGGGCAATCAGGTCACTTTCTTTTACTGCCTCCTGCTGGATAAGTTCGTTCAGGGCAATAAAGTCTCCGCCATGGCTGATGAGGGTTTTTTGCTGTTCCATAAGGTCCTTTACCCTTCCGAGCTGACCTGTGGCCTGTGCTTTGTAAATTTCCTCTGCCAGCGCACGGCTTTGTTCTTCATAGTTGGTGACGCCTTTTTCACCCAGTCCTCTTAGCTGGTCTTTAAGACCCTGAAGTTTGTTTTGTTTTTCTTTCAGGGCTCTTTCCACAATGGCCAAGGCAGGATCGGCAACCTGTTTCTGAATTTCAGTTTTCACTGTATCGTACAGGGCTGCGATGCCATTGGCAATATTAGCAGCCATTTGAGGGTCCTCGTCCAGCACCTCAATTTTGATACTCAGGTATCGTGTGCGGCTAAACTGTATGTTCTCCTCAATTTTATATTCCAGTGCGGTCTGCGGATGGCTTTCCGTGTTGGGGTCTATGCCATAGTGTTTCATCAGGTTGAAATTCCGAACAAGGCGACTCAGTAATTCGCCGCTTTGCAATACCTGCAGGGCTTTTTCGGCTTCTTCTTCTTCACCAAATTCCAAGGGGTCTTTTTGCCTTTGATTAAGTTCGGTAAGCAGGGCATTGGATATGGAGTTGTTGGTGGTAGGGTAAAACACGTGGGTTGCCTTGTATTTTGGTTTGGTAATCAGCGGGCTGGTTATCAAAACAGACAGCAGTCCTGAAATCAGGCAAACCAAGAAAATGACTATTCGCCAGCGCCAGAAAAAATTGACTACATCGGCAAAGTGGATGGGCTTTTGAACGTCTTCGGCCTGAATGAGGTTTTCGGTAGAACCGGGATTGAATTTCATATTATGAACTCGCAAAGTTACAAAACGGAGGCCTTACCTGAATATTGTGGGGCCGGCGTCTTTGTTTTCCACAGGTTTTTCCCCTGTTAAATGTCAAAAAACCGAAGTACACTCTCGTATTCGCTGTTATCCTGTCTGTTAAAATCTTCAGACATGTACACATCTTCGGTTTTAAAGCCGAATCTCGACAGGGATGCTACGATGCCTTTTACAAGGGTGGTATTCAGTTTCAGGCTCACCAATAGGTTGCCGGCTTCGGTCTGATTGACCATCATACCCAATACTTTGGCTCCGTTTTCTTCCACCAGCCGCATTATATGTGACGGCGCAAAGTCGCGGGGTTCTGCCAAAACCACCAACACAGCTCCCATGCCTTTGTAGGTGAGGGACTGCGATATGTTTTCATGAATTTTTCGCTGATCAATGATGCCAATAATCTGCGCCTGTTCATTGGCCACGGCCATCACTTCAAGGTCAGCCGCCACCATCAGGGGAATAACTTCATATATATGCTGCTGTGTAAGGGCAAATGGCGCATGCGGATTGAACGGCAATATTTCGGTTAGCCGGGTATCGGGTTTTTCCTGAAGCAGGTTGATGGCCCTCGCATAATTGTGGAGGCGGTTATTATCCACTACCGGCAATTCTGAAACCCGCATGGCATGCATGTATTCCAGTGCAGCACTTACCGTATCGGTGAGCCGCAGCGGCGACAATGAATCATGAATGAGGGATGCAGCAATCATCAGATACAAATTTAACGAAATGCCTGTGGGTTTTGTTACCTCACTCAGCGAATTTGAACGAAATATTACACAAACTTTACCAGGTGTGAGTATCGTTATTGTGCCAGGTGTTTTGAAGTTTCATGGCTGTTTCCAGCAAAAGCCGGGCACAACCCTGTCCACCGGACACTGTAAGAACCAGCTCACAAATTTCTTGTATATCTGTAGCCGCATCTGCCGGGCAAACGGGAAGTCCGGCCATTTTAAGGATGGGGTAATCCGGCATGTCATCACCCACATAGGCCACTTCATCGTGGCCAACGCCAAAATCGGAGCATACTTTTTCAAATGCGGCCATCTTATTTTTCTGACCCAGGTATATCTCTTTAATCCCCAGCCCCTGAAAGCGATGCAGCATTCCCTGGCTGTTTCCGCCGCTGATAATGGCAATGTTATAGCCCTGTTTGACCGCATGCTGAAGGGCAAAACCATCCTTGATGTTTACACTGCGCAGCATGTGACCTTCCTCTGTAACCAGCACATTGCCCGTGGTAAGCACCCCGTCAATATCGAAAATGAATGTTTTGAGGGATTTGAGTTTTTGGAGCGCGGCTTCGTTCATGTGTGCAAAGTTCCGAGAAATTCAAGGTTCACTCAAATTTCTTTTTGAGGGATGAAAAGTGCTAGCGCTGTATAAGCAACCGTGTGGATCTGAAAACGCCGCCTGTATTGATACTGACTATATAAACCCCATTTCTGAGGTGCTGGGGAAGGTCAATCTGTGTAGTGCCCTGAACATGGCGTTTCATCACCGGGCGACCCTGTATATCCCACATACTCATTTCAGCGGTCGCCGATGCTGAGATGTTCAGTTGTATGTGGTTTGAAGCAGGATTGGGAAACAGCCAAATACCCTCTGTGGCCAGAGCTTCAGCACCCAGGTTCAGGCCGTATACATCCTTGCAGTCTCCGTTTACTTTCATGGGGGTAATGCCACAACCGCGGAAAGCAAAGTTTTGGCTAAGGGAAATGTAGTGTTTGATGGCATTTTGCTCTGCAGCGGTGATGCTGTCG
>Ga0164293_10000782_pt1 | contig 26326 bp, 36 predicted proteins | sample GEODES118metaG_FD_111487 | JGI IMG/M metagenome (GOLD analysis project Ga0164293, IMG submission 111487) | Eutrophic lake water microbial communities from Lake Mendota, Wisconsin, USA - GEODES118 metaG | ecosystem: Environmental > Aquatic > Freshwater > Lake | place: USA: Lake Mendota...
CAAAGATAATGAGATTTATTAACTCTTCAAATAAATACTTGAATATTTATCTTTAAAATGGTTTTATGTTAGATATTAAGAACATACTTAGAGAATACGTTGAGGAGCTGCAAGAGCCCACCCTTATGTTAAAGGGGGGAACTGTCGTTTCAGAGCACCTTAAGTACCACATCGAAAATAATCTTTCATTAACTAATAACGTTTTTAGAGTTTATTCCGAGAGTTATTTTGACCTTGTGAATGAAGTCAGAAACCTTTGGGTGAAAGAGTTAATCTCTCTTAATGAAGAAGATACCCTAATGATTAAATCAGACCTCGGTAAAACTGCAATCTTCGAAGGAGAAACTGTTTACTTGGACGCTCCAGTATTTGAAGAAGATGAAATCAATGAAGCTGAGTATCGTGGAAGAAATGTTGACTTGAATAAACCATTTAGAACCCCAGGTGGTTCAAAGAAATTTGCCGTATACGTTAAATCCCCAAAAGGAAACGTTAAAAAGGTTACCTTTGGTGACCCAGGTCTAAGAGTTAGAAACAATAACAAAAAAGCCTCTAAATCCTTCAGAGCTCGCCACAAGTGCGACCAGAAAAAAGATAGAACAACTCCCGGTTACTGGAGTTGTAATGTTGGAAGATATGCAAAACAACTCGGACTCTCATCCTCAAACTCCTGGTGATTTTCCCTTTCAACAAGAAATAGTTGAGGGTAAAATAGAGAGGTTTTTCCCAACTGATGTTGATGACGAAGAACTCAAATGGCATTATGACGAAAAAGACCGATTGGTGACCGTAATCGAAAGTGGTGGGTGGCAATTTCAAATGGATAATAATTTGCCAAACAAAATTGAAGATGGTCAAAAAATTTTTATCCCGAAATTTGTTTGGCATAAAGTTGTCAAGGGTTACAAAGGTTTAAAAGTTTCCATACAAGAATTTGATTGAGCGGAATTTCTTTATTATTGTTTCACAACTCGTGCTATGATAAACAAAGAACAACTATTCTCAGCAGCCAAAACCATTTTGGCAGACATCGAAACTATTATTCACTACAACTCCCCTGGTGAGTTTTATTTGCCTGAAGATTCTGGTGGAGAGCTTACTTACAATTTATTCGGGCAGGATTTAATTGTTGAGTTCGACTGGGAAGAACTAGACTACGATGGGCAAAATATTGTTCTTGGGGATTACTACAATAATGAAAACACAATTAAACTTGTATTGCGAAATGCAAATCCAGTAGATTTTAATACCCTATCAAACGTGGGAGAAGTCATCGCTCATGAGTTGACACACTGGCTGCAGGAAATGAATGGATTTAGTTTTCCTAACTTGATTAAAATAGATGATGACAAGTATTATCTACAGCCACATGAGGTCGAAGCTCAATTTTATGGATTTGAGTTTCAAAGTGCCTATTTGAACAAATCTTTAGAGCAAGTCCTGGAATTATGGTTGGAAAAGTATGAACAATATCACAACTTCAAGAACACAAAAAAATTTAAACAAAAACTCTTAAGCTCTTTCGAGAAGTTTGCTCAAGAAGAATTTCATTTTTGAGGTACTAGTCAACAACACTCCGGTGTTAACAAGTTCTCTAGCCAACGATTCAACATTTTCAGCGGTGACTTTGGATTTCAAGTCATCTAAAATTGGGAGAACAAAGGCAAAACTTAGGGAATCAACAAAGTCTTCACCATAGTAATCCATACTATCCAATAACTCATTCAACGATTCGTTAAGTTTTTTTGCCACACGTATTGAAAGTTTTAGTTCTTCCAACAAACCCTCTCTTTTAGCCTTTTTAACAATATTGTTGATAAAGTACTCGTTGTCGTAATATAAGTCGATGATTGAACCCATCAGAACTAAAATTACTTGTTCGTAAGTCAATTCGGGATATTTTGTTTCAATCCATTTTTTCATCGGCAACATAATACCACCAAGAGCAGCTCCCCAAGTGGTAAGTAATTTCAAATTTAAATCCCATATTTTATCAAAATCGTTGAGTATTTTTTTGGACTCACCATACATTGAGTTAAGTTCTTGGCTTAAATTACCAGAAACCGATTCTTTTAGTAACGTTTTGTTTCTATTTTGAGTTCTATGGCTCATAACTTATAAATACCTGTAAGCTATTTATAATTATATGAAACAAGAAGTTAAACCTGGAGACCGAATTATTCTCCTTCATATGGAAGGGGAAACTATGTTAGTTGGTGAAAAAGGTATAATACAAAGTATAAGTAGAGACCCATTTGAGTCAGACAATGAAATTATTGCTGTAAAATGGGAAGACGGAAGCACATTAAATATTCTTTCCAAATACGACTTCTTTAAAGTTTTAAAGGATAAAAATATTAACGAATCAGAACAGGAAAGTCAAAGTAAACCAGACTTCAACAAAGACAACAGAAGTTTTTTCAAAAACTTCGATATCAAAAGTATTGAAGAATTTTTAGCCGACTTAAAAAAAAGTGGGATTACAAAAATGCTCGGAGCTAGCCCGTATCTTTATCTTGGTGATAAAGCCATATTAGCAAAACATGGTACACCAGGTAAAAATAGGAAAATGACTCCCGAGCAAAAGGAGTCTTACAAAAAAGTCCTTGCAAATGCAAACACTATCAAAAATAAAATTATGAGTGGTGTTTATAAAAATATGCAAGAAATGAATGGTGACTTTGATATTTCTGACTTAGATAGAGAAATCAAAAAGCAATCAGTTCGGTTGTTAAACAACTATGCTCTTTTTTCCTGAGAGTAAATCTTCCCACAAAAACCCATTTGCATCCTTTTCTGAAATAACCGGTGAGTCTGTATATTGATTAACCAACTTTTTTATTTTAAGATGACTATCCCATCTCAATGATTGGTCATTTTCTTTTGAAAAGGAATTGTCTACAAAATATTGAATGATGGTATTCGGCTCCAATGTCAAAACACCATTCGCAAACCCTCTAGGAACTAGAACAGCGTGATTTACATCAATTAAGAAAGAATATACTTTACCAAAGTCAGGTCTTTTTTCATCTACACAAATAACAAAATTGAAAATTGAACCCCAAATAGGTTTCATATATTTCGTTTGCTGAAAGGGATAAGTTTGAAAGTGAAGTCCTCTTAGAGTGAAAGGTTCGACGCTGATACTTGTGTTCACCTGAACCCAGTTTTTATCCAAACTCTTGTCACTCATCATTTGAATTGGTGAGGCACAAAAATTACCGCGATGGTCCCCAAAGGTGGGGTGTTCTACTAATTTTGGAAAATCCATAATTAATTTGATAAAGGTGCTTTAATTGCTGGGTGTGATTGATAATTCAATAATTCGAAATTATGAATACTATAATAATCCAAATCTAACTTATTTGGGTTAGGTTTTCCAAATTCAAATAAGGTACGACTTATTTTTAATTTAGGTAAACTATAGGGTTCTCTTTTAACTTGCTCTTTTGCTTGAGTTATGTGATTCAGATAAAGATGAGTGTCTCCTAAATTGCCAATCAATTCATCAGGAACCATATTAACTTCTTTTGCTATTATTTCTAATAACAATCCATATGAAGCTATGTTAAACGGAATTCCAAGAAAAAAATCACAACTGCGCTGATTCCACATTAAAGAGATTGCTCTTGTAGGAATGTTAGCAGCATCTAAATCTTTTTTCATATAACCCTCCCAACTTTGAATCGGTTGAGTCTTTGAAAGAATTTTCATTCGTTCTTCCCTACTCAACCACCTTGTATAAACTTGAAATCCATAATGACAAGGTGGTAAAGTCATTTTATCCAAATCACCTACATTCCAAGCCGAAACCATTAATCGTCTTGAGTCTGGGTTTGTTTTAAGGTCGTTGATTAGGTTCCAGATTTGGTCTTTACCAACTAAATAATCTTTATGTTGTTCAACTCCATTTACCACTTTCAAAATATCGTGCTGTCCTTCGTGGAAACCCATCCAGTTTCTCCATTGTTTACCATAAATTGGACCTAACTCACCCCACTTCTTAGCAAACTCATCATCTGTTTTGATTCGTTCAGTGAACTCATCTATTGATAAGTTTGACAACATATGAAGTTCATCGATATAAGTTTTATTACCACTTTCTCTACTTTCTATCTCATACACTTCCATGTATCTCTTGTGAGCGTCTCCTGTCCAAATGTTACAACCATTATCAACCAAATACTTGATGTTGGTATCACCTCTTAGAAACCATAGCAGCTCAGTTACCATAGTTTTAAATGCCATTTTCTTTGTAGTAAGCAAAGGATAGCCTTCAGACATTTGGTGTCTAATCTGACGACCAAAAACTGAAAGTGTGCCCGTTCCTGTACGGTCTTCTTTTATTATTCCGTTATCAAGGATGTCCTGAAGGAGTGCTTGATATGCTTTATCTAGGTTATTCATTTGTTAATTCAAAAATATCATCAATGGATGCGCCAGTTTTATTTTCTGGGAAAAACCAAAGTGCAGAATGCTCTTCATTTTTTTCCTCATCAGGTCTGTCTTCAGTAAAATAATACAGAGCTAAAGAATACCTTGCTTGGTCTTCAGGACAATTCAATGGTTCAGGGTGCCCATGATAAGCATCATCCGTAATATTGAAAATTACTGCACGATTAAACAATGGTGCGATATTGTGAGTACGATAAGTCAAAGTTTTATCCCACAGTTCCAAATGTCCCCCCCATTCTTCTTGCCATCCCGGATTAAGGTAAACCAATAGATTAATTCTTCTATGAAGTTTGGTTTCTGGGTGAAGATTATAATCGGCATGAATTGCTAACTTACCACCCTTTTTAATTTTATGATATCCACCACCGATGTATTTGGGGTCGGCAATCAAATTTTTAACACCAGTAAGTTTTTCTAGAAAACGAATAGTGATATCAGAGTTTAAAAAATGAAGAATCTGATAGGTCATCACAGTTTCTTTTTTCATTTTTTCAAGGTCTTCATCAATACCTGGACAAAAAAATTTATTTTGTTGAACCCCACTAGAGTAGTCTGTTGGGTCATAGTCCCACCCTTCAAAGTTCTTTAGTTCTTCCGCAGCTATGTTTGCAAACTTGTTTTCCAAAAAATTATCTATAACTATGTGTGGAAAGGGTTGGGAGCTTTGATAATCAAAACTCAATTGGTCGGCAAGTTTAAGATTAATCATATCTTATTTGTTGATAAACATAATTGTGTTTGCGATAGGTAATCTACATACTGGAATTTGCGATTCAGTAACCGTTCCTTGTCTTTGCATAATCTCGTAAAATCCTTCGCGTACTTTTACCGTTGGCACATCTTGGTATTCAGTTAAAAATCCTTCTCGAGTGATTGTAACTGTTTTAGCTGTTGAGTTAAATGTAAGTGTAATCATAATTGTTTTTTAATTTAAAGTTTGATAGAGCATCACCGGATTTTGTTCTCCAGCAAACATCCCTAGAATGTTATAGTCATAGAATTCAAGAGCTTCTTCTTCGGTCATGCCATCTCTTTCTTGCATAACTTGAAGGATTTTATCTCTTGAGTAAAGAATACGTGGTCCATTGCCAAATTCTTCTACCAGACCAATTATAGCGTCGTTGAATCCATCAAGGATAATTGCGCCTTCTGCTTGTTCGAAAAGTTCTTCTAAATCCATGGAGAAAGTATAGTAAAAGTTAAAACCAAAAAAAAGGGGGTAGAAGAACTATTTATAATAAAACATTTTCATTATGTCATATATGTCAATATGGTCGCCAAGTGATGCCGAAAAGGAAAACATCCTCAGTAAACACAATACCCCTTACGATGGGTATGCAGCTTTAAAACAGAATCCAAGTAATCAAATTGCTTTAACGGTTCAGGATTTTGCTAAAGATAAGTTAGGGATGACCGTTGGTAACAATGGTAGAGTTCAAGGGTTTACCAATGTTGGTATCAACGAGCAAATGTATGGACAACGCTTAGATGTAGAACAAGATTTGGACCCCAAAGCAGGATTTGATTACATCCAAGGTTCGTCAAACGACAAGGATACTTTCGAGGGTATGCACAAAAACCTTTATAAGAAAAAGAAAGTTAAAGAACAATACGACGAGGTAGACCCAGCATATGAATTCGATACTGATGGTCCCGAAGAATTTAATGCTAAAACCGATTTTGATACAATTAATCAACAAATCCAAACTCAACAAGACGAATTGGATTACGAATCACAACACGATACTGAGCCTGAGGCGAGGGACATGATTGCAAGAATGGTTAAAATGATGAATCGTGAATACGATGGGCAAGAAAAAATGGGTGGTGAGTCCGATGCTTATAATTTTATGTCCGGAGGTCCTGATGCTGGGGAGTCTTATGCTGACACTGCTGATGGTGAGTTTGAGGAAGAAGAAATGCTTGATGAAAGCACTTCTAAAGAAAAAACTCAAATTTTAGAAATGTTTAAAAGAATTTCTAAGTTTTAAAAAAGTTCAGAAGGAATTTTCTTAATAAAATCTTGGTAGGTTAATTTAACTTCACCAAGATTTTCTTTTTTGTGGCATATTATAATGTCGTGAGGTAAAGAATTAAAATATGATAAAACTTTTAACGTTTGGTTTTTAGCGTAAGCTAATGAAACATTTTGATTCTCGTAATATTCGGTAGATGGTGTGGTAAATTCAAACTCATGTCCGTTGTTGGAGGTAATTTTATTTTTTTCAATTAAAAGAGTAAGACCATTTGATTTTTGAAAAAAACTTAAGTCGGAAGTTAGTATAATTGTTTTGCTTTCTCGTATTTTTTCTTTTTTTTGATACTTTGAAAATTGGGGCGGAAGTTCTTCCTCTATCTCAATCAATAAGTTATTGTCAAAGTCCAATAATCCAGAATGTAATTCTTTCAGCTTATCCTCCGTAATTTCCTGGTCATTCCAAAATTCAAAAGCTTTTTTTAGTTCAGCCTTACTTTGAAACCCATTCAATTGCCAACCACAATCCATCGTTGATTGATTTACTGGGATAGGTGTTTTTAAATTTTGAAAATTTTCATGAAGTTTTTTATTCAACAAGTAATGAGAATAGGTGAATGCAAAAGCCCCAAAATGTAATTTAGGGGAAATCATATTTGTTTGCCAAAAAACTTTTTTTTGTTGGAAATGTATTGGTTTAATATAAAACAAATCCGAATTGTTTAATAAACTAACCATATTCGGAATCTCGTTTGCTCTAGAAAACATCAAAACATCTTCGACATACAACTTTTTTGAATCAATTATTTTTATTACTTCATAAACCAAGTCGAAATTGCTTGAGAGAAAATCTTTGCATGCTTTGAAATGTATAACATTAGTTGAGGAATAATTTTTACACCCAGTTCCAAAATCTATAATTACAAATTTTTCCACATACGGTTGAAGTAATTGCATTCTTTCCTCAAGGAGGTTGTATTCATTGAATACAAGTATGACATCAAAAAATTTTCTATTGTTCATCTCAGATATTGAATAATACAAATGAATTGATTATAATTAAAGAAAAACTTATAAAATGTCAGCATCTTATCCTTTTATTGCACATCACAGAACTAATCTGGACCATTATAATTACTACTATTTCACTAACGCCTTTACGAATGAAGAAATTAAAGCTCTTCACAAAGTAGCGGATTTGTTTCCCAAACAACCTGGTTTAACTGGAGCTACTCCCGAGAGTGGTGAAACTGAATACAGAGTAAGTGAAATATCTTGGTTACATGAAACAAATGACACCATGTGGATTTATAACAAAATAAGCGAGCTTGCTATGACGGCAAACCAACAAATGTGGAATTATGACATTTGGGGTTACCACGACTCTCTTCAATACACAACTTACTTTGATAAAGGTGGCCATTACGATTGGCATGGTGATTTGGGCCCTGGAATGTCAAATAGAAAACTTTCTTGTGTTCTTCAACTAAGTGACCCAAGTGAGTATGATGGCGGTGATTTGCAATTCAATAATGGTTCCCAGATTGTGACCGTACCTAAAGAAAAAGGCACAATTACTTTCTTTTCTTCTTTCACACTTCATCGAGTAACACCTGTTACTCGTGGTAAACGTCAAACACTAGTGACATGGTTGTCGGGCCCAAATCTGAGATAGTAACCGTTAAAGATTATCATAGACTATGCCGGGAGAATGAATATTTCTTCTGGCATTTTGTTAGTAAAAAACATGATAAGACTCTATCCATAAAACCCGTTACAAACATACTAGGGGAAACTTTCAATTCCCCTTTAAACGAAATACAAAAAGTCCTCAACATAACAATTTACGAATCGCTTGTTGAGGACTCAGTTGATTTTCTTTTAAATCTAGGATATAAATCAAATGTAATATATCAACCGAAATGTGGTTGTTTTGCCCCAAAATTTATTGGCTTCCATCATGGTTTAAAGGTTGCTGGAATCAACGCTGAGGTTGTGTGTTATTGTACAGAAGGGATTACTGAAGTAATTTACCTCACTAATCCCTCTCTGTTCGAATAACTTATTTCTCGGTATTGAAAAAGAAAACCTGAAACAATCTTCCGTTTTCTTTATTGTTACCAAAATAGTCAAGGGACATATGGTAGTTATCGGCTCGGTACACAATCAAACGATTAAATAAATTACCGAATCGGTCTACCATATCCCATTTTGTCATATCCTGGAAATCATCTCCCGGAGGTCCAGATTTTTTGTATTCTGGGTCATTGTTACGATAATCCCAATTCATAAGACCAGTTCCTTTGTGTTTGAAGATACCTGTGCCAGCAGACAAAGGAGCGTCAGGGGTTAAATAACAAAGGGCGGCCCAATCAGTGGTTGAATCAGAATGAATCCATGAACGGTCAGCAGCTACCGTGTATTGAAATGAACCTGTATATTCGCCACCCCAATCTGTAATGTTTCCTGCATAGGGGTATAGAATTTCTTGTAGTCTTTTTTTCATAGGGTCATTTAAAAAAGACACGGTTCTTTGTCCAGGATAGTTTCCACGAACTTTAAACTCTTGATTCAAAGCAAAATTTCTAACTTTGTGTGGGTCAGCATAAAAATCATCAATGACTAAAGCATTTACTCTCATATAATATTTTTTTTATAAAAATAACAACTAAAACACAATAAGAAAAGAACTTTCCCTGGATTTTGGATATTTGTTTAATAAAGTTTTAACATGGAAATTTTAGAAATAATAAATTACAATGTTGATTTCAAAAGCAACATTTTGGATGTTTCGTTTAGGCTTATTGATGATGCTGACGACACACAAAGAACAGATAGAATTGATTATTCCACTGTTGAGGAATATGGGTACGATTTAGTTTCAGAAGATTTTGACATTTTTGATGATATTGATGATGATGAAGACGACTATCAAGAGGATTATTTAGATGATGATGTTGAACTAGATGAAGAAGAATTAATTTCTTTTTTAAATGAATATTATCTTGTAAATCCGTTAAGTTTACCCAGAGCAACCTTTTTCTGATTTATAACGCAGAAAAAGATATTTATGAATATGACCCATGATGTTGGAAAAATATTGAGAACAATTTCTACTTTGACTTCATTTACTAAAGAAATGAAAGAACAAGAGGATGCTGCTGGAGCCACTTCTTCAGCAGATTCGGGTCAAGCAAAATCAACTGGTGCAAAACAATGGGAATCTGGAAGGAAAATGGGCAAAACTTATAGTGGTCCCAAATATGTCTGGAACAGTGATAGGGTTATGGGTAAAACATATTCTGGTAATCCAAAATCGAAATGGGAATCTGGAGCTTCTAGAGGTAAAGCAAATCCTTTGACATGAATAACAAACAGCTAGAATTACTTAATGAAATTAAGGTCAAGATGTTCTATGACCCAAGAAAGACTTTATCTGAACAAACAATTCCTGGCGCAGGTCCAGTAGATGCGCAATCTTTTTTTAAAAACGAACCAATTTCAAAAGTAAATCAGGATTTTGAACAATTTAAAGTATATCCGATTGAAGGGTATAAAGCTTATTTAACTCCAGCTTTCAACGACCCACAAGGAGGAGTTGATTACATTTATTTACCCTCTGATGTAGAAAATACGATTGAAAAGTACTCACCAAATATAACTTGGAATGCATTTAAAGACGGAGTGAAAATATCACAAAATTATGGTTTGGATGACAAAAATCTACAAAAAATTTTAACACCAGGTACTGTAAGAAAATTTAAAATAAATGGTGAGCCTTATGCTGGCGTGCTTAATTATGATGATTCCAAAGGATTAACATTCAAAGGATATAGAAACAAAGCTGGTCAATACTATAAGACACCAAACCCGGAAGATTTTAAAAGTGAATTCGAAAAATTTATGGACAAGTGGGGTGTAACTTTTCAAATTGTTGGTTCAATTGTGGTTTCAGCTTTAATTGAAAAATTTACTTTAGGTTTGGGGACACCTCTTGCTTTAAGAATTTTAGCTCAAATTGGGACAGAACTTGCTTTCAATATTCCATTTGCGGTATATGAAATTCAGAAAGGAGATGATATGGAAACAGCCTTAGGATTAGCTGTTGTGTTTTCATTGTTGCCACTAGTTGAATTTGCACCTCTAATTAAAGGAATAAAAGGGGCTTCTAAAGAAGTTTTGGAATCGATTGCTAAAAAAGCCGCCGATAGTGGAAATGATGTGAAAAAATTTGGGGACAGTTTAAGTGAAACTGAAAAATATGTTTTCTCACAAGTAATGAAACAAGACCCAGCTAAATTTAAAGAAGCATTTGAAGCTGGTTTGAAAGATTTGTTTACAAAGGCAATTCAGGACAAATCAATTCTTGAGAAAATTGCACTTATAGACCAAAAATGGTGGAAAAGTGCTGGTCTCCAACTAAGTGGCGCAATTTTGATACTTTTAGGGGTTTCAATCTATGGGCCAGAATCTTTCAGTGATGCTGAAAAAACAAGAATGATGAATTTTATGAAAGACGTTGAAGCTCAACTAACTCCTGAACAAACTCAAAAATTGGCATTGGAACTTATAATTAATCCAGAACTATCAGAGCCATTAATTGAAGTTGCCAAAACCGATAGTTTGCAAGTTATCGAAGCAAACCAAAAAAAAATATACGAAACACTTAAAGGTAATATTGAATTTGGTGAGGCTGTGAAGTCAAAAGTTCGAAATAGGGTAAATGAGTTAAAACAAAAAAAATCAGGTAAAACACCCGAATAAAAGTATTTATTAATAATATTTGTTAAGATGAGCTCACCAGAAAAAAAGAATTTAATTAAAGAACTTGCAAAAATCAAACTTTATAATGAATGGTTAAATAACCCTTCCTCTGAGAATAGATTTATAATAAGTGAAGCACCGATTTCTATAAACTATGTAGACGATATTGGTAAAAAACTTAAAAATATTGTAAAAGGGTTACAAGCAGATAACCTTCAAAAGGTTATTGATGATTTGGGTTATTATCAAAGTAGAATTACAGACCCATCAGCTCTTAGAAGAAGTTTCACCTCTTTGCCTGAAGCTCAATTAATAACTGCCGTAAAATCTCTTATTAATCAAAATATTCCTGAAGTAAATCAATTTGTAACTGAAGTTATTTCACAAAAATTAGGCATTTCACTTGATGATTTGAAATTATTTTTTGATGAAGATTTTTTACAAGCAAACCCAACAGAAACACTTCAAAAAAATATTGAAGATTTTTTAACTTATACTGAAATAGACAAATTGGACGCTGAGTTTCAAGATGCGGTAAGAAGTTATTTTACAAAAATATACAGTCCAGCAAGGAAAAACATTTTAACACAAAACCAAATCAAGAGTTTAAGTAAAGCTGTCAATAAAAAGGGGGGTGTATCTTTTGTTTCAGATGTTCTGAAAGCAATTTTCAAAAGTTCGGAAACTTTAATAAGTGATATAAAAAATTTGATAGAAGAATTTGGTGATAAAGTTGTTTTAGCTGAAGGAGATGAACAGAGAAAACAATTGCAAGAAGCATATGCTTTACAAATTTCACGTAAATTGAATCAAATTTACATGAAGGGTAATGAAGTTGCAAAGCAAGAATTCAGAAAATTAGATTTACCCCAAGATATTAAAGTCTTGATTGACAAGGGTGACCAAGACATTTTCAAAATTTTTAGACAACTTAGAGCTGAAGACCCATCTATAAGTAGTGCCTTTAAGAGTATGCCAGAAGATTTTCAATTATTGGATACAAGTGGGGAACCCTCAAAATGGTTAGGTAAATTTTTACCAGAAAAAATTGCAAATATTTCAAAAATAAGATTAGGGGAAAATTTAAAAGCTTTTTTACTATCAGGTCAATGGTCCACAAAAGCCGATGTTTATCGTAAAGCAATTCAAATGCAAGGGATTAAGGACCCTAAAAGAGCTGCACAATATCTTTTTGTATTATTAATCAAAAGTGGAATGGGTGCTATCATAGCTAATAGCATTTTATCTTTTGCCTCAGCACTTTCTTATACTTCTGGGTTGAAAGATGTTATAAATGACCTTTTTGCTGAATTAGGAAAACAACCTCCATTTGATACAAAAAAATATACTGAAGAAAGAAAAAAAGACCCATTTGGAGGTATACAAATACTTGATGCTTTTATTGTTGATTTTTTTGGCAATACACAGGGATTAAGTTTTGCTGTACCATATTGGAACACAATGGCAAAAGCCCCGATTAACGTAATGTTAGGTACTCTTTTGACACAAAAACCAAGTTTATGGGGTGGCCCAGATAAATGGGCTGAAATTTTGTGGAAAAGTGCTGCGAAAGCGGCTAGTATACCCGAAGAGGATATTGAAAAAATCGAAAAAGATACTAAGAAAATAGAAAAAGACCAATTTGTTATTCCTGAGGATTTAAAATTAACTTTGTCTGGTGATTTACAGTTTTTACAGGACCGCGTTTATAGGCAAAACAATGATACTCTTGCAATAGCGTTCGAAAAAGGAAGAGAATCTAATAAGGATGTACAATTAGTTAACCCAGATGGTAATTGGAAAGTTGTGCATTTTACTGACTCAAGTCAAACAAACCAAACGAGTAGTCCATTAAGTGACACAGACGTTCGTAAATATCTCAAGACATATTTTGGTGCACCTGTTAATGAGTCTTATAGAAAAAATAAAATATCTGAACAACTAATTATTCCCCCCAAAAAAGAAGAAAAAAGCGCTGGAGAAAATTTAGACCAAAAAGTTGAGGAGCTTGAAAAGGATATAGAGTCAATCAAAGACAGTAAAACAGCACAAAGAGCCAAAGAAAAGTGGAATAAACTTTTGAATGACGCAAAAAATGCTGGTGCAGCAGCTGCAACTGAATTGGAAATTTTAAGATTAAGACAGAAAATTGATGCTGCAGAAAAAAAAGCAACAGCTGGAAGTTCTACGGAAAATTTTATAGATTGCACTGGATGGAATAAAGTGGGATGTAAATCTGAATCTATCAGAAAAGTTCAAACATGTTTCAATTTAGGTGTATCCGGAAACTTTGACAAAAATTTATCAAATGAATTAGCAAAATATGCTACAACTTTTGCATACAAAGATGGATTCAATGACTCCGATGTTGATAAGATTTGTAGGTTTAAAAATGAAGAGGATAAGAAAGTTATGTTGCAACAACAAAAACAGGCTGAATTAGATAGATTCAGAAGACAATATCCTCAACAAACAACTAAGGCTACAACAATAGACGAATTCTGATAATCATATATTATCAACTATTTATAAAAAAAGAATTTTAGATGGGTAAGTTAAAATTAAGTTCTGAAGAAAGAGAACAAATCCTAGAAAGTCACAACAAATACAGAGATATTCTGATGGGTCACTTATTTGACACAACGTTAGTTTCAGAGCAAGCAACTCCAAATATGCCAGCTAAACAACTATTTGCTTTGGCTAAACAAAATTGTGCAAAAGATGGTCCTATTGCCTCTGCACAACCTGGAACTCATTTAGGTAAAGATGTTTTAGTATACAAACCAACTGCAGCTAAAGAGGGTGTGTGGGACCAAGGTGATGATGTTTATTTCTATGCCGATGGTACATACATTGTTGTTGGAAGAGAAAACCGAGTAAAAGGTACTAGACTATGGAATTGTCCAAATCTTCAATTTGAAAGAGACAGAGCTGATAATTTAATCAATACGTTAACCAAAGATTATAAATATTTCTTATACGATACACTTCCAAAAGGATATCAGGTGCCTGCTCAAGAAAAAGACCAAACAGTTTTAGACATCATTCAAGTAGGGAATACTTTATTGTATAGGCCTAAAGCAGCTACGATGCAACCTGGGGCAACCACAGACAAAGAAAGCGAAATCATAGACACTTATTTGACATCTTTCGGAATCGAAAAGACTGAAACAGGTCGTGGTCCTTGGAAATATGAAAATGAAATGACCGAACAAGAAAGACAAACTTGGTGGAGCGGTAGAATCATGATTCCAAAAAGTGCTGGTCTTTCTAAAAATATTGTAATATATCTTGACCCAAGTAGGATTGATAGAAAACAATTACTTAAAATTACTCGAGGTCAGCAAAAAGAAGTTGAACAAAGATATAATGAAAAGTATTGTGGTAGAGTTATTATGGCTTACTATGATGCTTGGAGAAAGGGAGTTGAATATGACTTTGGTACCTTGGAAGGCATGAAAAAAGAAGTTAATGCTTGTTTAAGACAAAACCATAATTACGGTACTCTCGGAATAGGTGGAAAAAATATTGACAAGGCAATTTTAGCTCTTCGTGAAAAATACACTGGAGATTCTAATTTCCCAACTTTACCTAAATCAGGTCGCGATGTTAATAGACCGGTTGTTAGACAACTAACAACCCCGACAGGTGAAGTTGAATACCAATTCGATTTTAGAATAAATCGGTAAAGTATCTTCCGGGGAAACTCGTGTTGATATAAACACGTTAAAAGAAAGGGGTGTGTTTATCTAGGAAAGGGGGTCATTGACCCCCTTTTTTCATTACGACTTCATCGATAATTCCGTATTCAAGGGCTTCTTGAGCATCAAGCCACAAATCACGTTGTGCGTCTTGTTTAACTTGTTCTGCGTCTTTACCACAATATTCGCCTAATAAATGGAAAAGTGTGTCGTTGATTTTCTTCCATTCTTTGAAGGTAATCTCAGCATCTTGAATGTTTCCTCCTGCACCGCCGGACGATTGGTGTAACATAGTACGAGAAAACCGAAGAGAGCTGCGTTTTCCTTTGGTTCCTGCGCCCAAAAGCACCGAACCCATAGATGCTGCCAAACCTGTATTTACGGTTCTTATATCGCAAGAAATGTAATCCATAACATCAACGATAGATAATCCAGACTTTACGCTTCCACCAGGAGAATCTATGTGCATTGTAATGTCTGTTTGTTCAACAGAATCCAAGAACATAAGTTGTGCTTGTACAATAGTTGACATTCGGTCGTTAACGCCACCAGCAACCCATAGCAACCTATCACGCATCAAACGTGAGAAGATATCAATCTGGGTAGCTCTAAGTTCTCGTTCTTCGAGAATATAAGGGGTTAAAGAGTTTTCGAGATGCTTCTCGAAATTATACATTGAGAGTGAAGACACGTTGTAGTCACTCATTGCGTACTTTTTGAATTCTTGTGATAAATCCATGTTTAAGATATTTTGTTTGATGCAAATATACTACAAACCTAGGATATCATCAACAACCTCCTGAGAATTTAAATTTTTCCAGTTTCTTGGATGTTCGTATGACCAGAATATTTTCCAGAAACCAAACCATAGGAACCCTTTTTTCCTTGGGTCTTGAGTTTTAAAATCTTTACTAGCTTTGGGAAATCTACCTATTTTGTAGGTTCGATAATATTCAATTCCATCTGTCAGGAAAAAATTTTTGTCTCTGTGATTAATATCTGTAAAGTCAGTTTTAATAATTGGAATGCATTTGTGAATTTCACAATACTTGTTAATTCTGTCCACCCACAATTCTGTTTCAGACTTATTTTTATTTATCACCTCAAACTTAATGCGTTTTCCCATGTCATTATACCTGTGAGTATAAATCAGTTGAATCCCCTCGTTGCTATCTACACGGTACACTTTTATTTCAAAATCCATGTAAAATCTACCATCAAATTTAAAATGCTTCCAAAAAGGAGCGGCATCAGTGGGAACAGAATGAACCTGATGACCTTCCAAATATTTGGCAATAGTCGAATTTTTTTCATATTCACAGACTTCAACGTAATAAAACAAATCTGGTCCTTGGACTTTGACGACAATTCCATCATTGAAGTCCATTTTAATGGCTACATCATGAATTCTGGTAAACATAATTTCCAATAACTAATTTATCGATGACTTTATTTTGGAGATGTGTAAAAGCATGCACAGGGTTTTCAATAATTGGTTCATTGTGAATGTTGAATGACGTATTCAATATTACTGGAATACCTGAAATTGCTTTATAATTGTTCATCAAGTCCCAAATTCTCCTGTTGTTATTTTGATTAATAATTTGAGGTCTGGCTGTTTTGTCTGTTTTTTGAATTACAGCAGGGATTTTATCAATCCATTCTTCTTTGGTGGTATAGCAAATCGTCATAAATTCCGCAGCATACTTTGATTTTGAGCATGTAAAAATTTCATCAAAGTTTTCAGAAAGAACCATCGGAGCAAACGGCATAACATCGTTTCTGAATAGTCGTTCGTTCAATTTTGCGTGTGTTTCTGGGTCAGTGGCTTTTGTTAATATACTCCTAGCCCCGAGTGCTCTTGGACCATATTCCATTTTACCTTGAAACCATCCTATGATTTTTCCTAGATTGATGTCTTCAGCGATTTCCTGAGAGTTATAGGGTTTTCTTATAAAGTCAAAATCTTGTGAAATTTTAAAAATTTCTGTATCAGTGTATTCAAACCCCAGATAAACATTTTGAAATTTGAAAGGTTTTGTAATTTCACCTAAATCCACAGCTTTTTTTAAAGCAACCCCCAGAGAAAGTCCCTCATCACCCATTGGAGGTGCAATGTAAATTTCTTTAACCCAAGGAAGTTCGTTGATTTTTTGATTGAGCTTAACATTTGCAAAAATACCGCCGGACAAACATATTTTTGAGTAATCTGGAAATACCCCATGTAAATCATCTATAAATTGTAGTACAACTTCTTCAGTGTACATCTGCAGATTAAATGCAAAATCTTGTATGTTTTCAAAACTATCAAATTCACCTCGGGCAAAAAGACTATCCATAACGAATCTTGTTCGAAAACCAGTGTTCGGAAAACTGAAAACAAAATCTTTGTATGAAATTATACTACGAAGAATTTTTTGATATCGTTCGTTATATTTTCCATTTGGTGCCATCCCCATAAGCTTACCCTCATCTTTTAGCATTTTCCAAATTGGTTTTCCATCTGGGTCATAACCTCTTATGGTGTTTGTTATAAATGCCCATAAAAGACCTAAAGAACCTTGAGAACTTATTGGTGTGTTTTTTGCCTCGAACATTTTACCATCTTCACATAAAAAAACTTTACTTGTGTGATTTTCACCTCCACCATCTAAAGAAATTGCCAGAACTTTACCTTCCATTCCACTTGTAAAATAAGCAGAATAGTTATGGGCTGTGTGGTGAGAACAGGTCTCAAAATTATTTCCCGCAAGATGTTCAGCAAAATCCGGATGTAAGGGTAAAGCAAACATTTTATGGTCAGCATCTTTGACCTTTATCCCAGTTGCCTCCTCAATTTTTTTGGAGGACAACTGTGGATAAGATTCGTATTGGTCGGCAGCCTTAATTCTAGTGAAACGTTCCTCTTCGACACAATAAATGATTTTACCATCAACAATAAGTGATGAAGAGGCATTATGACTTAAACAATAAAAACCATAAATTGAACTCATGTTATCTCCAGGGTTGACTGATGATATAATTTCCTACTACTAGATAATCTAAATTTTGTGATTCAAAGGTTTTAATCGCATCCAACGGTGTTTCCACAATTGGTTCATGTGGTCCATTAAAACTTGTATTCAATAGAACGGGTATTCCACTTTTTTCGTAGAACTTATTTATAATTTGATAAAATCTAGGGTTGGAAACTGGAGTTACGGATTGATATCTTGCAGAGTTATCAATGTGTGTTACTGCTGGAATTTTAGTTCTCCACTCCTCATTAACTAAAGCGGTCACAAGCATAAACGGAGAAAAGTAATCATTATCAAAGATTTCTTTTTGATTGTCAAAGATTACTGCAGGAGCGAATGGACGATACCATTCACGTTTTTTAATATCGTGATTAATGTGGTCTTTCATCCATGACATTTTAGGTGACGCAATAATCGAACGATTACCCAAAGCTCTAGGTCCAATTTCGGAGCCGCCTTGAAACCAACCAACCACACGATTTTCAACTAACCGTTCAGAAATAGTTTCAACCAATTCATCAAAATTTTCAAAATGTTCTACTTTAAGATATTCAAACTCTTTAGTAGCTTCAATGATTTCTTCATCGGAATATGTTTTACCAAAGTAAGGGTTGATAGGTGCTAATTGACCAATATCTGAAACTTGTTGATAAGCGTACCAAGCACAACCCAAAGGAATTCCACTATCATCAGCTGGTGGAACAAAAAAACAATTTTCGTAGAGTTCAGATTTCAAAATTAATTCGTTGGAGTTACAGTTCAAAAATGAACCACCAGCAACACAAATATTTTTTGACTTAGTTAAATTTTTTGCTAAGTCAGCTAACATTACAGATACTCTTTCTTGTTCTCTTTGATAAATTCCAGCAACACAAGCTTTAGAGTAAAAATCTGACATCCAAGTCACTCTTGGATATATTGGATTGTTGGGGATGAAAATGTCATCATTTTCATATTTGATAAATTTATCAGCACCATTAACAATATTTTCGTCAGCATATGAAGCAAGTCCCATTAATTTACCTGCAGGCCAAGAATTTGTATCTGGAGAATAAATTAAACGATGACAACCTTCAGAATACATTGTGCCGACGGAAACATCTTCATTTGTGCCAATTGGTACCGGATATTTTATCCATTTTTTATAAACCTCTTTAGAATCATTTTTATTAAAATGATATATTGATATCCCTTCAGCCCAATCTTCTTCTGGATTCAGACCTTCTCTAGGTTTATCAGGATACCATTCTCCTAGTCTTGTCTTATTATTAAGAATACTACCAGATGCGTCAGCAACCACAACTGCGGCTTCTTCATACCCCGAAGAGAAAAATGTTGAGTAAGCGTGTGCCAAATGATGTGGTATAAATTCTAACTTTTTCTTTGGTACTCTAAAAATCTTATTAAACAATTCATAAGTATTGTCAATAAGTTCTGTTGTGCTGTAGACAATTAAATCCAAATCATCAATTGTTAGGTCTAACTCAGACAAACAATACATAATTGATTCAACAGGAATCCCACCATCGGTGAAAGCGCCATCGTGCTTCATACGACTTAGTCTTTCTTGGGAAATTCCAATTGCAACTCTGCCATCTTTTATAATTACAGCCCCTTTATCGTGGCCAACTGAAAATCCTAATACTATCATTTTAATTATTTTGTTCTTCTTCTTCTTTATTGCTCAATGACACAATAGTTCCTTCTTGAATATCCATTTCAAGTTTTTGAATGTGGATTCTATTGTCCAATTTATAGATTACTACTTTACTAGCATCATCATTCAATTTGATGTCGTCACTTTTAATGTCAACGACAATACCTTGTTTGTCGTCAAGAACTAAAGCTAGTGCTTGAGAAAAAAGTAATGAAGCATTAAGATAATCTTGATTGTTCAAATTTTGAGAATTGTCCATAATATTGTTTTTTTGAAAGGTATCAAAAAACTTTAATAAAAAAAGGTTTGTTTGAAATTATCCCAAGCTTCATTCAATGTTGTTGCATCATCAACGAAGTTTGGTTCTTGAGGTTTTTTCCTCAAAGGCATACGAGCCTCTTCAGGTGTTTTGTCCCCTTTTTTGAGGTTACATTTAGAGCAGCAAGTAACCAAATTGTCCCAAGTGTTTTTCCCACCCCTTGAACGGGGTATAACATGGTCGATGGTTAAGTCTTTTTTTGAACTGCAATATCCACATTCATTATTATCACGCTTGAATACTCTATGACGATTTACTCTAATACCCTTACTTCTGTAATTGATGTATTTGAGTAGTCTAATAATAAGGGGTCTTACATATGTTTTTGTAAAAGTACTGATAGGATTATCCGCAGATTTGATAATTTCAGCTTTACCATTTATTACCAATGTAAAACCTCTCCGAAGTGATGTTACATTCAGTGGTGAATAATCAAAGTTTAAAACAAGCACTTTTTGCATATGACAAATATATTAAAAAACAAATAAATAAAAAAGGGGCCCGAGGACCCCATTTAAAATTTAACGACATACCAGGTCCCGGAGCATGCGTCGTTTGAACTTGTTCTTAAATTGAAAGAGTTCTCTAAATAAATCGACCGAATATATGCTCCAGCAGCTAAACATCATTTAATAAATATTGATTCAAAGTCAAAATAATTTGATTTTATTTATATTTAATAATCAAACGGGTAAAGTAAAATGACTGCTGAAGAAATTTATGAATCTTATGGTTTCAAAGCTCACGCTAATGGATTTTTTCAACAATGGAGAATGGAAACATCTTCAGTTGTTACTGATGACCCCAGTATGGATAGAGCTGATGCTGCCCGTAAGACGTACGAGAGACTTCATAGACAAAAGGTTGCTGAAAGAAAAGTACAGGAAAAGTTGTCAAAGTAGAATTTTTCACTATATTTGTAAAATATTAGGGATGCATCCCTACTAATTTTTAAAAAAAGTATATTATGCCTTTTGTAATTTTGAAAGATACTATTATTATGAATCAAAAGTTTACTGTGTTGGTAAATGATAGTGAAGGTATTGCGATGGAATTTGAAACTTTTGAGAGTGCTGAAAACATTGCAAAGTTGTTTGAATCCAATTCTATCAGTGGAAACAAGTATTCTGTAAAACAAATGTCGTAATGGCACACCCTTTTGAACACGCCAAGTCTTCAGTGAAGAAGTTCGGTGGAAAGCCAGAAGATTATATGCATCTTCACCAGTGGTTGGATGATACAAAAGGTTGGATTGGCGATTCTCTTCACAGGATGTTCAGGCATCACAGTGAAGGGATATTTGAAATGGAAAAAATATTTGGGGTCCATTTCGAAAACTCTGATGGTAGAAGAGTATACACAAGATATGTTGGAGAACAACATGTTAGGGAAGATTGTAACAATTATCTTCCTTCGGCGAAAGAATGGATTGTTGGAATTCAACAAGAGAAAAAACCAGTTTGGATGGTTCGTACATTGAAAATTGAATCTGCCGACTGATATTTATAGATTATGTTAACTCCAGAAGAAAAAAAACTTTTTACTTTTTTATACCGACTTGCAAAGTCCGTTGGGATAGATTATATGGGCTTCACAATTGAGTTTGATGACTACCTACCAGATGAACCTGAACTTGTAAAGGGTATGTTCAACTATCCGGACCATAATGATTTGGAAGTACCGGAAAAGGCGGCAAACCTTTTGGAAAAATTTTATACTGAAAAAATTTATCCCTTGTTGAGTTCTGCAGTAAATAAATTGTACCAGGAAAATCCAGACGCTGGAGAATTCACTCAAATGACTTTGGACATTGAGATAAATAAAAGTAATCTTAGGGTAGTATTTAGAGCAAACTATTATGGTTCTGAGGAGGTCAATGAAGATTTTGAGTTGCCTGAAGAAATTAAAAAGGAAACTGAAGAATTGCTTCCAGGAGAAAAAATTTCCAAAATATCTGTTGAGTATAATGGTGGCGGAGATAGTGGATATTGGGAAGACGACATGGGAGTTGAAACCGAGTCTGGAACAAATAAGATAATTACGATTACTGAAAAAATTGCTGATTGGGTTAGTGGAAATCTACCAGGGGGTTGGGAAATAGATGAAGGTTCAAGTGGCACTGTTATTTTTAACTTTGAAACTAATGAGATTAACTTGTTTCACCAATGGAACACTTACGAAAGTGTTGATACAAAAGTTTTAGATTTGGATTTTTAAAAATCTATTACTATATTTGTTGTGTGATTATCTCGGTGGCGAAACAGGTAGACGCAAGGGACTTAAAATCCCTCGGACAGTAATGTCTGTGCGGGTTCGATTCCCGCCCGAGGTACAAATTTTGTGTGGTAGCTCAGAGGTAAGAGCAGAATGCTTATACCATTCAGGTCGTGGGTTCAAATCCCACTCACACAACTAAAATTAATTTTATGGAGCTTCTTAATACTCACCCAATCAAAAAATCAGATTTGGGTTTTCATGGTAATCTCTTTGGGGGAAAATTACTCGCCTGGATTGATGCTGCTGCTGCCGGTTTTGCCATGCAACTCTGTGACACGCCACGAATGGTAACAATTTCAATAGACAAATGTTTTTTTGAGAAACCAGCCAAAGAAGGTCAACTTCTAAAAATATACGGTGCACCACAAAAGGTTGGTACAACATCTGTTTCAATTTACATGGAAGCCAGAGGTCATAATGTTTATACTGGCGACCAAAAAGTCATACTTAAAACAAATATAAAATTTGTTAGAATTGATGAAGAGGGTAATCCAATTCCAATCAGCGATAGAGCAAAACAACGTATTCAACGAATGATTGATGGTGTTCATGATTCGAGTGATAAAATAATATGAATGAAGTTTTCGAATTAGCCCTTCGCAAATTGTTGCCTGAAGCAAAATATGCCGGTTATCGCAAGTGTGATTTTTTTGATTACAACGAAGAAATCAATGAGTTTATAACCAACGATGGATTTATTATTAAAATTGAAAACGACCAGGATTTCACAAAAGAACAAAAAGAAAACTTAACAGAACAGTTAAGTTTATTTATGGGGTCAAGAATTTTTCTTGAATCTGAAAGTACAGCACCTATATTTTAAACATATTTTTATTAAATGATTACTCCAAAGAAAATTATATTTGATGTTGGTGCAAATGACTGTCAAACTTTTTTGCAAGAAATAAAAGATAATGCACATACTCATGTACATGCTTTCGAACCAACACCCAAATTTTCAAATTATGCAAGAATAAACTATTGTCACCTGAAAAATTTTCATTACGTACCTTTTGGCGTAAGTGATACCGAAGAATTTTTGAAATTAAAAATTGCTGGTCAAGCTGACTGGGGTTGTACTTCTTTCTTAGATTTTTCCGAAAATTCTAAGAATTTGTGGGATGGAAGAGATGATTTTCAAGTAACTGAAACAGTTGAAGTTTTAGCAATTCCTCTTAGCAAGTACATTGAAGAAAATAATATTCCAAAAATAGATTTTCTTCATGTTGACACTCAAGGATATGATTTAAAAGTTTTGAAAGGGCTTGGTAAATATATTTCAATTGTGAAGGAAGGTATGGTTGAGGCAGCGGCAAAACCTGATATCCTTTATTACGGACAAAATACTTTGGATGAAACTCAACAATTTCTTGAAGACAATGGATTTAAAATAATTTCTGTTACAAAAAATGACCATTTGGGTAATGAGGTCAACTTACATTTTATAAGAGAAAACAAAATCAAAATATTTGTTGTTACTTATAACAACCCAAAACTTTTAAACCAATGTATTCAATCAATTTTTTTCAATACAAGCTTAAAAGAACAAAGTAATCTTCAAGTTTTTGTTATCAACAATCATTCTAATTTCGAGTTAGATGAAGAATTCGAGAATAAAGTAATTGTTTTACACAATGTTTTAAGACCTGATTTTTCCACAGGGCATTTATCAAGAAATTGGAATCAAGCAATTATAAATGGATTTGTCGACCTTAACAATCCACATTGTGATATTCTAATAACTTGCCAAGATGATACATTATTTTCCAACCATTTTATGGAAAAAGTAGTAAAATTTCATAAAAAATATGATTTAGTGACATGTGGTCCTGGCGATAATTATGTTAGTTATACACCAAATGCCGTAAAACGTATAGGTCTCTGGGACGAACGGTTTTGTGGTATTGGATTTCAAGAAAAAGATTACTTTATAAGAGCTTACAAATATCATAGTGAAAAATCATCAATCAATGATTATTATCATAATATGGTTTATAATCCTATTGAATATTTTGAACTTCCTATAACATTTACCCCAACAGGATTTGAGCGAATGGATGAAAACCATTTGGCTGCTGGGGAATATCATGTAGTTAGTGCCCAGGTATACGTTGAAAAGTGGAATTGTAGTAAAGAAAACATTTTACAACAAATCGATAACACGGAACCTAAAATACCATCATTTGTTTTGTACCCTTACTTTGAAAAGGATGTTGAAACACTTCGTGAACAAAAATTCATTTTCAAGTTTTCGGAAGATTATTTAAATGTGAGTTAATTTCCATTTAAAAAATCAGACAATAAGAAAAACTTTTATATCTTTGCGGTATAATTATTAAAACATGAAAACTCTATTTCATAACCTCGCAGTCAATATGTTTGATATCATTTGCCAAAAATGGTGCCAGCGTAGCTATGCGGGTTTGGGAGTTTGAATGTAGTACTAGTAAGAAGCTATACAAAGGCCCGGACCCAAAAAAGGTTCGGGCTTTTTGTTTTCTTACTAAGTTCTTTGACATATTAATAGCCTAAGGAGAGGTAGCGCAGATGGTCAGCTCGCGCTGGACTGAAAATCCAGAGATATGGGTTTGAGTCTTTCCTTTCCAACTATTGTCGGGTCGTCTAGAGGCAGGACTTCTCCCTTTGAAGGAGACTACGGTGGTTCAAATCCATCCCCGACAACAATGGTTCTTTGGTGTAACGGATAGCATTTCTCACTACGGATGAAACGGTGAGGGTTCAAATCCTTCAGGAACCACAAATTGCGTCCATAGTGTAATGGTAACATCACGGTCTCCAAAACCGTTGTTCTAGGTTCGAGTCCTAGTGGGCGTGCAAGGATTTTTTTATTTGAATTTTTTGTTTTATCTTTGTAGTGAATTAAAAATTTTTGTTATGAAGCAAAAAACATTTTTTCAAGTTATGGCTTATCTCTTTGTATTCTGGTTGGGAGCAAAGATGGTTATCCTAACTGATAAAGCTGAGCTGTCAACTTACGACTGGTTGTCGCTAGCAATAAACATGTTCTTTACATTTTACTTTGTATGGAATTCTCACTCTAAATCTAACAACAAACAAATTCTCTAATTATGGCTTTTACAAAAGAAGAAATTGAAGACTTGCTCTTTGACGCTGAGCAGCTTCACAACTCATTTAAAACACGACTAAAAAAAGATAAAGACATGGACGATGGTTCTTTGATTTTGTATGCTTTGAAAGCTAGTAAAATCTCTCAAACTTTACTCTCAGAAGTGAACTCTCGTGGAATGCATGGAAATAACGTAGGTTGGAAATTTGACTTACTGAAAAAGTTTCAACAAGCATATCCTGATTTTGAAAAAAAATAATTATGACACAGTATAAATTAATTCTCGGGGGGTACGGTTTTGATGGTAGTGCCCATGTATTAACAGATGCTGAAGTTCAAAAACTTCGTGATTCTGTTCAGGAGAATGGGTATGAATCACTAATTGACTTGTACTCTGAGCTTCCGGAGTTATTAGATAATTACGATTATGTTGCAACCAACTATTGGGCAGCTTTGACAGCATTAGCTAGTGATAATTTGGTTTTTTATCTTTATGACCAGGACGAAAATCTTATTTGGGAGGCAAAGTTTGAGGAACTAACCCCCACTTTTGACGAGGACTGTGGTTTTGATTTTCCGGAAGACGCTGACGACAACTCAAAGGAGATTGATGCTTATCCACATGAGGGTAAGGAAAACCTTCTTTTGGTTTATGAGATTGTCAAAGGCACTCTAATTGGTTTTCCTATCGATAGTGAAGAACAACCCAAACCATCGGACTTTTCTTGTACGGTACAAAGTTTGGAATTCCCTGGTGATGAGTATGAACTCGTTGATAAGATGTTCTTTAAGGGAACTCAACTCGAGAGCAATGGTGAAGATGAGAATTATTGGAGCAAGGGTCTTAATGTTGAGATTTACACAATGGATGACTTGGACTCCGATGATGACGAAGAAGAGTGATTTTGTTGTAACTTTGTAAAAATTAAAAAAATGGGAACGAATTTCTACAGGGTCCCCAAAGGACATGAGATGATTAAGCGTGAGCAGAAAATGCGTATGCGTTTGGACGCTATGGATGTCATGAATCCAGGTGATATAAGTCGGGGTTTTCGGACTATTTCAGTGGGGGA
>Ga0164293_10000785_pt1 | contig 26263 bp, 18 predicted proteins | sample GEODES118metaG_FD_111487 | JGI IMG/M metagenome (GOLD analysis project Ga0164293, IMG submission 111487) | Eutrophic lake water microbial communities from Lake Mendota, Wisconsin, USA - GEODES118 metaG | ecosystem: Environmental > Aquatic > Freshwater > Lake | place: USA: Lake Mendota...
AGGCAGCAAACAATGTAAATACTATGAAGAGCTATACAATAGAACAAGCAACACAACATTAACCGTGAACACAACTCCAACAAAAATTCTTTCCAATTCCTTAAAGAGTGACAGACTAAAGCCTGTATCATTGCCGGCTTTTTTATTTTATTTTTCTCAATTCGTTCATGGATAAATCCGTTCAATGGCTCCCTTGAATTTTTCCATGATCACTTTGCGCTTCATGCTTAGCTTTGGGGTAAGTTCCCCGGTATCTACTCCCCATTCATCCGGAATCAATTCAAATTTCTTGATCTGTTCTACATGATTAAAAAAAGTATTGAACGACTCTATAAGTTCCTTATATAGATGAAGTACCTGAGGATTATTAATCGCATCTTGATTCGTAGTAAATGGGATGCCTTTGTGCTTCATCCATTCCCGAAGATTGGGAATAGAAGGCACAATCAAGGCGCCAACAAATTTCTGATCAGCACCTACCACCATGATCTGTTCAATGAAGGGAGATTCTTTAAGCTTGTTTTCTATAGCCTGAGGGGCTACATATTTTCCACCACTGGTTTTGAAAAGTTCTTTTTTACGGTCGGTAATCTTAAGGTATTTTCCTTCTTCAAAAATGCCGATGTCGCCGGTATGCAGCCAACCATCAATGATGGTTTCATCCGTGAGGTCGGGCCGTTTGTAATATCCCATCATCACACTCGGGCCTTTTACACATATTTCCCCATCCGGTAAGAGTTTCACTTCCTGGCCATCGATCACCAAACCTACTGTTCCAAATTTTGTGCCTCCCGGTTTTTGGCAGTTTACACTGATTACCGGACTATTTTCCGTTGGGCCGTAACCTTCATAAATAGGAACACGTGCCCCATTGAAAATACGCAACAGTTTCAACTGGCAGGCAGCACCACCTGTTATGATACATTGTACATTATTACCCAGGGCTTCCCGCCATTTGGTAAAAATAATCTTGTTGGCCAAACCCAATTGTAATTGATAAAGAAAACTCTTCTTTTCAATATTGTCATACTGTTCCGCTAGTGCCACTGCCCAGTAAAACAGTTTCTTTTTTATACCTGTCAATTCAGCCCCTTTACTCATGATCCGCTCGTATACTTTTTCAAGCAGGCGAGGTACGGTAGTGAATAGTTGAGGTTTTACTTCTTTAAGGTTGTCGCCAATCGTTTCCAGCGATTCTGCGTAATAGATAGATATGCCTGTGGAAATATAGATATAGGAAACCATTCTTTCAAAAATATGGTTCAATGGAAGAAAACTCAAAGCACGGGCAGCGGGTTTATCTTCAAACGGGAAACTGGTTTTGGAATTCACCACATTCATCACCAGGTTTCGATGGCTCAGCATTACTCCTTTTGGCACTCCAGTAGTGCCTGATGTATAAATTATGGTGGCACAATCGGTGGCTTTGATAGATGCCATCACATCTGCTACTTTGGATACAGCAGTTTCATCAACAGAATCCATGAGTTTATTCAGGTGATCGGTATCCGGTAATGGATCAAAAGAAAAAACATTCAGCAGGGAAGGAATCTTATTTCGGATGCTGGTTACCTTATCTGCAATATCCTGATCGCTTACAAAAACATATCGGATAGCCGCATCATTAAAAATGAATTCGATCTCGTTTACATTGGTGGTAGGGTAAATCGGGCATAATATGATGCCTATTTGCTGACAAGCCAGATCGAGCATTAGCCATTCAGGCCGGTTTCGGGATATCACGGCCACTTTATGTTGTTTTTCAACCGTCATATCCCCGCCACTCAAACCCAATTGTAGCAATGCCGCACTAAGCCTGTTTACACTATCTACAACAGATGCCGTGCTGTACTTCACCCATAATCCATTGATCTTTCCTGCAAACATATCGGCTTTAGGAAAACGGTTGAGCTGTTCGTACAAAAAATCGAAAATCCTGGATTGGTCATTTATCATGATGCGCATTAAAAATTTTATCAATTCATTATGCCGTAATTGAAAGCCTACATAATAACCACAGTAACTTTCAGTAACCCGGGTAATGCTGTTTTACCTGCTTTTATTTTTAAGTTTATCGTATTCTTTTTCTGCAAGGTCGTATTTGTTTCCACCATAGGCATTCAAATACTGAAAGAATAAACCGATGCCCCAGCCAAGCATAGACCATACCGGCCACGGGAATTGTGATTTGTTTTCGTAATTACCGCGGGTAAAAAACCAAATCGCCCAAAGCAATGCATTAACGATAAAGTAAGAAACCAGGCTGCGTTGAAAACCAGCACGTTTTTTGGCTATCCGCCAAATTTTTTCATCTTTAGCCTCTTGCATGATGGAATGTTTTAAGCAAACTAAGTTAAATAAAAAAAGCCATCCTAATCAGCAGGTTGATTTTTTTCAATGATAATACTCCCCTGCAGGCATTTTGAAAAGTAAGTTTTTTTGAAACTGGGTGAACAGCTGATAAGCTTCCTGGTTGGTTTTGGTCCATTGCTCAAAATCAGTAAGGTTGGTTGATGGCCCGAATAGCCATTGTTGGTAGGCTTCAAAAAGACCTTCACGAAGCAATTGGGTATGGTATTCAAACAGCTTAAAAGGCATCGGGTTTTCATTCATCCGGTTCCATTCCAGTATAAAACGGGTTCTGATCATACTGAGCGAGACGAGGTCTATTCCTTGTGAAACCAGGCTTGTTTGTGGTTTGATAGCCTGGTAATAACGTATTACGAAAAGATTTTTTTCCTTAGCATCTGGTTCAAGCGGGATTGCTGTAAATAGCTTTTTGTAACTTTTAAGAAGGACATCTTTCATTTCAAGTGTCAAGGCACTGGTGGGTTCAGTATTTACAAATATCTCCGCGTAAATTATACACCATATATTATTGGCAGTGGTAAAATAATATTTGGCAGCATGGTAATAATTTTTAGAGTAGGCAGGATCAAGCCTTATACCTTTCTCCCAGTAAGTAATTGCTTCCTCAATTTTACTTCCCCATAAAAAAGCACCCATCTCTGCATAAAGCGGCCCACTCTCCGGAAACTTCGTCAGGCCATTAAGGTAAAGTTTTTCAATTTCTTTGGGCTGGTCAAGTGCCTTGTAAACCTGTCCGGCTATCTGATAACACTGATCATCTGTATTAGGATTATCCAATAAGGGCTTGATGGTTTCCAGCGACCTGTTGTAGTCTCCTTGAAATATATAACAAAGGGCAAGGTCTTTACTGATTGAAGGTTGATTGGGATTTTCCTGCAAGGCCCGGGTAAGCACCAGCGTGGCATTGCTGTAATCACCTGAACGCATGAACGCTTTTGCGGTTTCCTGTGCTGTTGATTCCAACTGTGCCCACGAATTCAAATGGATGAAGAAGAAAGCCATCAAAGTGATAATTGATTTCATCCTGATTATAAGTTTGATCCGGTACTTAATAAATCAAATGGGTAAGAAGCCCATCTCTCAACTTTGGTTCGAACCAGGTGCTTTTGGGCGGCATCACGTTTCCACTGTCTGCGATATTGAACAATTGTTCGATACTAACAGGGTAGAGGCTTATCGCCAAAGCCATTTCTCCGCTATCCACTCTTTTTTCCAATTCCCCAAGTCCACGAATACCCCCAACAAAATCAATCCTGCTATCGGTTCGCTGGTCGTGTATGCCCAGTAATGGCGTGAGCACTCTTTCCTGCAGGATGGTAATATCTAAAACTCCAATGGGATCTTCAGCATACGACCCTGGTTTTGTTGTAAGCTTGTACCATTTTTTATTGAGGTAGATGCCAAACTGATGTAAAGCTTCCGGACGATAGCTGGTATCTTTTTGATCTATCAAAAATGAATCTTCCAGTGCTTTTAGAAATTCATCTTCGCTCATCCCATTCAGGTCTTTGATCACCCGGTTATAATCCATGATCACCAGCTGGCTGGAAGGGAATAGGGTGGTAAGAAAATAATCGGCATCCTTAGTAGCTTTTTTTCCCAGTGCCGATCTCACTTTAGCCGCTGAAGCAGCCCGGTGATGACCATCGGCAATATAAGTACAAGGTACATGGGCATTAAACAAATCAGTAATCTGTTGTATGGCTTTATCGTCGTTTACAATCCAGATGCTATGCTGAACATTGTCGTCTGCAATAAAATCGTATTGCGGATTTTTATCGGTTGTCCATTTTGAAATCAAAGCATCGATTGCTTCTACATTTCGGTAAGCCAAAAATACATTTCCTGTTTGCGCTCCGGTGGTTTTGATATGATTGATCCTGTCGAGCTCTTTTTCTGGGCGGGTGAATTCATGTTTTTTGACGATTCCGTTTTCATAATCATCAACCGAACTTCCACAAACCAAACCCGTTTGGCTTCTGCCATCCATCTTCAGCCGGTAGAAATAATAACAGGGTTTGCTTTCATGAAACAAAACATTCCGGCTGATAAAGGCTTGCAGGTTTTCTTTGGCTTTATCATAAGTAGCCTGTGCATGTGTATCACTAGTTTCGGGGAGATCGATCTCGCTTTTAGTAATATGCAGAAAGGAAAAGTGATTTCCCTGGGCTTCAATTTTTGCTTCTTTACTGTTCAGCACATCATAGGGACGAGAAGCCACTTGCTTCGCATATTGTGGTTCGGGTCTCAGTGCTTTAAAAGGATGAATGGTTACCATACTATTGTTTTTCGGAAATAGAGGGCAAAAATAAACTTTAAGGCCTCAGCATCCTTTTTTATTACTCAACTAAATTGCTTATGCCGGAACCGCTTCAAATGTTTTGATAGCAGCAACCAGCACTTCTACACTGCTCAAAGGCAGTGCATTATATAAGGAAGCCCTGAAACCTCCGGATAAACGATGCCCTTTGATGCCAACGATACCTTTTGAGGAGGCAAAATCTAAAAATTGTTTTTCCAGACTTTCATCATTGATCCGGAAGCAAACATTCATCAGACTCCGGTCTTTTTTCTCCACGTTACCGGTAAAAAGGGTTGATTCATCTATCGCCTGATATAACAGGGCTGCTTTTTCAATATTCCGTTGTTCAATGGCAGCAATGCCTCCCATTTTTTTGAGCCATCGCAGGGTGAGCAAGCAAACATAAACGGCAAAAACAGGAGGTGTATTAAGCATACTGCCTTCTGCAAGGTGGTTGCGGTAATCCATCATCGTAGGTATCGGCCTTTTCAACTTGCCAAGTAAAGCCGGGTTCAATACAACCAGATTTACGCCAGCCGGACCCATATTTTTTTGTGCTCCGGCATAAATCAATCCAAACGAATTGAAATCAAGCACCCTGCTGAAAATATCGCTGCTCATATCGGCAATCAAAGGATTTCCCGTTTTTGGTATTTGTTTCCATTGTGTACCATAAATGGTATTGTTGGTAGTGAAATGGAAATACTTCGCATCATTGGGTACCGCAAAATCAGTTGGAATAAAACCATAGCTGCCATCTTTCGAACTGCAAACCACATCTACTTTTCCAAACAGTTTCGCTTCTTTGATGGCTTTGCTGCTCCATACCCCGGTATCGGCATATGCAGCAGAGTCTTTACTGTCGAGCAGGTTCATCGGCACCTGCATGAACTGGGTAGATGCGCCACCATGCAGGAACAACACTTCATGCTGCTGATCCAACTGCATCAATTCTTTTACCAATGATCGGGCTTCTTCCATGATAGCAATAAATTCCGGAGTGCGATGACCTAATTCAAGTATTGATAAACCCATATCCTGATAATTCAATACTGATGTTGATGCTTCTTCAAAAACCTCCTTTGGTAAAATGGATGGCCCTGCATTGAAATTATGTACCTTTTTTTCCTCCTTATTGTTTAAAACAGTTGCACCGCTCATCTGAAGAAATTAAGCCGCAAATGTACTAAATTTAAAAGCAGTAGGGTATTAAACTACCATTAGAAATATGTTTATTCTTCCCTTCCTATGATGGGCTCACCGCTGCGCCATTTGGTACTCATTTCCTCTAAACGTTGAAGAGTTTGTTCATCAAGCTGCTGTTTGGACAGTTCATGTAAATCCGGCTGCCCGGCATTAATCCAAGCTGTGTACCAAAAAGATGCGATAGAAAAAATGGCCATCCGCATCCGCCGCTCTACCATCCCATTTAACCTTTTATGATAGGCAATAGTGAAAGCAGAAGAATATTGTCGTGCCAAAACACCGTTACGTTCTTCAAAGGCATATTTCTGATCGGAAGGAAATATTGCGGTCAGTTCTTTTTCTATCCGCAATACGCTATCCGACGCACGGGCACTTTCCAACACCCTTTCCCATATATAGTCGGATGGGTTGCGTATATAAATGGCCCGTCCAATAAAAAAATCGTATTCCTTTTCGGCCAGCAATTCCGGAATACGGCTTTCCCAAAAACCATGGATGCCTTTTTGATTGGTGAATTGTCCGTTGTGATTGCTGCTGGTGTGCAACGGAACATGGGCATCGGCGATATAGTGGCCCAGTTCTGCACTGTTTTTTAAAATGCCCGCAAGGTCTTTTTTTCGGAAGGCACCGGTAAGCCTGTTCAGCATCACGGGTACATGCCAGGGTACGATGCCGTGGGCCCTTAACGAATCTTCCGAGAATTTTTGAACAGCCTGCTCCCATTTCCGTGGAAGTAACGGATAAGGATATACGCCATAGTGGTCCATATCGATATAATGTCGTGGGCCTTCTTCTGCAACCGCATACCTCCGCTTATCCGGATCTATGGCATGTTCAGCTAAAAATGGAAGCTGTTTCTTATAAAGCAATAACATGGGTGGCGGAAGTAGGTATACGGCAATGCTGTTGATTTGGCGATGTCCGTAAAATCCCCAACAGTAGGCTGGTGAAGGAATAACTGCTATCAAAAACAAAAATAGGGTCAGCCTGATTTTCATCTTTATCATTTCAAGTAAAGATAAAAAGCATTCAGCACGCAGTTGGGCTCATGGCTCTTAATAATATTGGGCTAAACCAAAGTTTGTTTTACAAACCGGAGAATTATAGTTTGGATAAAAACCTGCTGAGGAAAATGATTAGTCTTTCAACTATAATTTTTCTTTGTCTTCTTCATCAATCTGGGTAACCCCTCCACTCACCGCAAATTTCATGGTTTGAGCGCTGTTGATATTGGTGATTTCCTTTACGCGCGACCTTGGGATGATATAAACATTTCCCGCAACAGAATAGGCCATCGGTATGTAAACGGCAACATAATCCTTCATTCCGAATTCCACCATATCATCCCGGGTGATGAAGCCAACCCTCCAAACATCATTATCATCTACATTGGCCAGCACATTATGGGTGAATTTTTTCTTATCTCCGGTAAAAGCCTCAAAAAAATCGCGTGTAGTGGAATATACATGTTTGATGCCCGGCATTTTTTGCATCACTTTATCCAGAAAGCTCACAATCCTGCTGGTGATAAAAAAGGAACTGAAATAACCCAGCATCACCAGAAACAGGATGATGATGATGAAGCCCAAACCATAATTCCGTACATGCACCAGGCCCTGGTCGTCTTTAAAGGTGAAGATGGGGATGAGGCCATCAATACTGCTCACTATTAAAAAAAGTGCGTAAAAAGTAATCACAATCGGAGCAATGATCAATAATCCCTGAAAGAAATACTGCAGTAGTTTTTTATATCTGAAACCAGATTCCATAGCTGAAAAATTAACGTAAAGGTAGTTGTTTGAATATTCTTTATTGTGCAGTTTTGTAGAGTTACCTCCCTACATTTCATTTATTCATTTTTTAATGATATTTTCGCAAAAAAAGGTAATCATGGTCAAACTGATTTCTGGTTTATTGGTACTTGCCCTTCTTTTTTCTGCTTGTCAGAAAGAAGTGAGCGACGAAAGCTTTACCGGAAACAATGGTAACGGGGGAAATCCGGTTACCGGCGATTTTCGTGCCAAAATAAATGGCAATCAATGGGTTGCTAATGCAGCTGCAGGGGCAGTGCGTAATAACGGATTGATCAACATTAGTGGCCTGAATGTAGATGGGCTGCTATTGACCATCACCCTTACCGATTCAGGCGTGCATACCTATACTTTGGATGACCAGAGTTTCAATGCGGCTGCTCATGTAGACAGTACCCTGGCCAGCACCATTTCATTTACCAGCAATGCCAGCGATGATAGCACTTTAGCCGGAGGTACGGTAACCATTACCTCTATTGACACCAGCACCAAAAGAATGAGTGGAACATTCCGCTTTAAGGTTTTTCGCCCGATCGATAGTTTGGTGCGCAACTTTACCGAAGGATCTTTCACCAACATTACTTACCGAACGGATGCCGGAATCAATCCGGGCAACCCTACCGATTCGTTCAGGGTGAAATTAGATGGGGCAGACTGGGTGAATTACAGTGTTATCGGATTACCTGTTTCGCTGCCACCATTTATAAACAATATTACGATCACTTCCAATTTTGATGCCAATGGTTCGAAGAATATTGGATTAAGTTTTAACCGTAGCATCACCCCGGGTTCTTATGTATTTGATCTAATCAATATCACCGGAGTGTATAATCCTACCAATTCCATTACAAATCCTACACCATTAAGTGCCGACGGAGGTAATCTTACCATATTGGAACACAATACAACAACCCGCCGGATCAGGGGCACATTCAATTTTGTGGCTTCTCCATTAACTGGTCCGCCCCCTGCACCCATCAATTTTACCGAAGGGTATTTCTCTGTAGTATACTAACATATAGAGTTTCAACATATACTTAAGAGGCAATAGAAATTGCCTCTTTTTTAATGCTACAGATGAACATATTGTTATGAATGGTAAAAATAATGGATGGAAACTTTTGTTACGTTAAAAGTTTCCATAGTTTTGCATCCGATTATGACAGAATTAACAGATACAGGAATTAGGATCAGAGATAAAGCTGCCGTTCTCTTCTTCCAGTATGGCTTGAAAAGTGTAAGTATGGATGATATTGCCAACCAATTGGGGATGAGTAAAAAAACCATCTATCAATATTATGAGGATAAAGACCGGTTGGTTGAAGCGGTGGTTGCCCACATCATCGGACATAATCAAGAGGTTTGTAATGTAAGCCGGTGCACAGCCAAAAACGCCATTGATGAAATTTTCATTGAAATGGAGCAGGTATTGGAAATGTTTCGCTCGATGAACCCATCTCTTTTGTTCGACATGCAAAAGTATTATCCTCAGGCTTACCAGCTTTTTTTAGCCCATAAAAACAATTACCTCTTTGGAGTAATCAAAGAAAATCTGGAAAAAGGTATTCGGGAAGGCCTGTACCGCAAGGAAATGAATGTGGAGGTACTCACCCGCTTCAGGTTAGATTCGATGCTGCTTCCTTTTCATCCCGATTTTCAGAGTAAGATAAATGTTGGGCTTGCGGAACTGGAAGAAATCATCACTTATCATTTTTTATTCGGACTGGTTTCTGAGAAAGGATATCAACTCACCTTAAAATATTTAAAAGAAAGAAAAAAAAAACAGCAGATGACTAAAAAATACGCTTTGCTTTTCCTGATATTCTTAAGTGGCATATCCGCTTCATATGCACAGGAATTGCATCAATTATCCTCCAAACAAGCAGTGGATTATGCCATGACCAATTCAGTGGCTGTAAAAAATGCGCTACTGGATGTGAAGATCCAAAAAGAAACCAATCGCGAGTTCACTGCCAATGCGCTTCCTCAGATCAGTGGCAGCGCATCATTAAACTACTTCCCCAATATAGCCGTACAATCTTTTCCCAATTTTATTGCAGCCAGTACTTACGGCGTGCTGGTGAGCGAAGGGGTAAAAGATGGCAATGGAAATACTATCGTTGCACCAAGTGATTTCGGAGTAGTGCAGGCACAGTTTGGTACAAAATTCACTTCGAATGCCGGACTCGATTTTTCTCAATTGCTTTTCGACGGACAAGTATTTGTTGGATTACAAGCCAGGAGTGCAGCACTCGATTTTGCCAATAAACAAAAAGAAGTTACTGCCGAACAGATCAAAGTGAATGTGCTGAAGATTTATTATTTATTGGTAGTAGGGCATAAACAAATTGGTACTATTGATGCCAATATCGAACGTTTCGATAAACTGCTTACTGAAACTTCAGAGATCTATAAAAACGGTTTCGCAGAAAAACTGGATGTAGATAAAGTGAGTGTTCAACTCAATAACCTGCGTACCGAAAAAATCAAAGCCGAAAACCAATTGAAATCCGGTTATGCCGGTTTGAAATTCCTCATCAATATGCCACAGAAAGATTCGTTGGTACTCACCGATTCTCTTGACGAAAACCAGTTGAAGGCGGATGTGCTCAATAAAGAAACCAATTATAAAGACCACAAGCGGTATCAGTTACTCGAAGTAGGTAAGCAACTCAGTGAATATAATGTAAGAAGGTATAAACTTAGTTTTCTTCCTTCTCTTGCTTTGTATGGTAATTTGTATACCACTGCGCAACGTTCCGAATTTAACTTCTTCAATAAGGGCCCATGGTTTGTAAGTTCACTGGTGGGTGTAAAATTATCTGTTCCCATTTTTGATGGGTTTGCCAAATCTGCCAGGGTTTCAAGAGCAAAACTCGAATTGCAGCAAACCAATAATAACCTTGAACAACTGAAAGCATCCATTGATAACGATGTAGAACAGGCGAACCTTAACCTCACCTCTTCGCTACTCACTATCGATAACCAGAAGAAGAATATGGTGCTTGCCGAAAACGTGTTCAACACTACTAAGTTGAAATACGAACAAGGCCTGGGCAGCAACCAGGAAATTTACAATGCACAAACCGAACTCAAAGTGGCACAAACCAATTATTACAGCGCGCTGTATGATGCCATCATCGCAAAAATCGATTTCTTACAGGCAACCGGAAAATTATAATCTTAAAGCATATTTAACTCATGAACAAAAATAAACTTTCGCTTCTTGCAATCGCCGGCTCAATCATCATCCTGGCATCATGCGGTTCTAAAGAAGACAACGGGAACAAAACCATTGCACAAAAAAAGGCCAAATTAGAAAAATTGAATATTGAAGTTGCTCAGTTGAAAGAAGAATTGGCCAAAATCGATACCGGCAATGCCAATGATGCACGCATCAAGTTGGTGGCTACATCACCTGTTGCCATAAGCGATTTTAAACATTATATCGACTTACGGGGTAGGGTAGATGCTGAGAATATTTCTTACATCACTCCCCGTGGCATGGGCGGACAAGTTAAAGCCATTTATGTACAGGAAGGCCAGCGTGTAAGCAAAGGCCAACTCCTGCTTAAATTAGATGATGCTATCCAACGCCAGTCGGTTGTAGCAGCACGCCAGCAACTCGATGGTATCAAAACACAATTGAATTATGCCAAGAATATTTATGACCGGCAGAAAAATCTTTGGGATAAAGGCATCGGCACTGAAGTGCAACTCATCAGTGCACGTACCAATGTACAAAGCCTCGAAGATCAGTTGAAGTCTTCTCAGGAACAAGTTCAGGTTGCCGTTGAGCAATTGAATACTTCCAATGTTTACAGCGATGTTAGTGGAATCGCCGATGTGGTAAATGTGAGAGTAGGCGAACTGTTTTCCGGCATGGGCCAGATCAAAATTGTAAACAACAGCAATTTGAAAGCCGTTTCGAATGTGCCGGAGAATTATATCAGCCGCTTGCAAAAAGGCACACCGGTAGTAGTGGAAGTATTGGATGCAGGAAAGAAAATCAATACCACTGTGTCTCTCATCAGTCAATCTATTGACCCAACTCAACGAGGTTTCATGGCGGAAGCAAAGCTTCCTTCAGATCCGATGTTCAAACCCAATCAGTCGGTAGTGATGCGCTTCCTCGATTATACTGCCAATCAGGCCGTAGTGATTCCGGTAAATGCCATACAAAGTGATGAGAAGAACAAGTATGTATATGTGATGGAAAAATCTGCCGACGGAAAATCGGTTGCCAGGAAAAAAATCATCATCATAGGTGAAGTTTATGGTAATGAGGTAGAAGTAAAAGAAGGATTGAAAGCAGGCGAACAGCTGATTACAGAAGGTTATCAAAACCTTTATGAAGGCCAGTTGATTTCCAATTCCATTTAAGATAAACGGCCCACATTCAACAGAAAAAATAAGCGTATGAATTTTTTTGAAGGCATAAAAACGAAATTTAAAGAGTTCAAGCCTACCAGTTGGGCCGTTGATAACCGTACTGCAGTTTATATCATCTCCATACTTATCACTTTGTTTGGATTGTATAAATTCAATACCCTTCCGAAGGAGCAGTTCCCTGATATTGTGGTGCCTACCATCAGTATCACTACCGTATACATCGGCAACTCACCAAAGGATATAGAAAACCTCGTAACACGGCCCATTGAGAAACAACTCAAAGGCATCAGTGGGGCTAAGGTTAAAAAAATCAGCAGTGTTTCTCAAACGGATTATAGTTTGATCATTGTTGAATTTGATACAGACGTAAAAACTGAAGTTGCAAAACTCAAAGTGAAAGATGCCATTGATAAGGCACAAACAGATTTGCCTAACGACCTCACCTCACAACCCAATGCGCAGGAATTTGCATTCAGCGAAATGCCCATCATGTTTGTGAATGTGAGTGGCGATTATGATGGCATCAAACTCAAGGAGTATGCCGATAAACTACAGGACAGGTTTGAAGAGCTTCCTGAAATCACCCGTGCAGAAATCGTGGGAGCACCTGAAAGAGAGATCCAGGTGAATGTAGACCCATTCAAAATGCAGGCGGCTAAAGTGAGTTTCATGGATATTGAAAATGCCATCTCAAGAGAAAATAACGATATCACCGGCGGTTTGATTCGCATAGGCGATATGAAGCGCACCCTGAAAGTGAAAGGACAGTTTACTTCTGCTAAAGATTTGAACAATATTGTGGTACGCAGTAGTGCGCAAGGTGCAACCGTTTATCTAAGAGATATTGCCCAGTTGAAAGATACGATTAAAGACAAGGAAAGCTATGCTCGTTTAGATGGTAAGAATGTAGTTACGCTTAACATCGTAAAACGTGCCGGCGAAAACCTCATCAGCGCAGCAGGTAAAATAAAAGATATTGTAGCGAAGATGCAGCAGAATCAGGAGCTTCCGAAAGATTTGAAGTTGGTAATCACCGGCGATCAAAGTAAAGCTACTGCAACATCATTTAATGATCTCGTAAATACCATCATCATCGGCTTTGTTTTGGTATTGCTGGTACTGATGTTTTTCATGGGAGTTACCAATGCGTTCTTTGTGGCATTAAGTGTGCCTTTGAGCGTGTTTGTGGCGTTCCTGTTTTTGCCTATTGCCGATTCAATTGTGGGTACTCCGGTTACACTCAATTTTATTGTGCTGTTCGCCCTGCTGTTTGGATTGGGCATCATTGTAGATGATGCGATTGTGGTGATAGAAAATACGCACCGGATTTATAGCAATGGCAAAGTACCGATCGTGCGAAGTGCCAAAGAAGCAGCGGGTGAAGTATTTATTCCGGTATTGGCAGGTACGGCAACCACACTGGCACCATTCTTCCCCTTACTTTTCTGGAAAGGCATCATAGGTAAGTTCATGATTTACTTACCTACAATGTTGATTCTGACTTTGGCCGCATCGCTGATTGTTGCTTTCATCTTCAATCCGGTTTTTGCCGTGAGTTTCATGAAGCCCGAAGGAAGAGAATATGAAGAGAAGAAAAGCACCATCTTCAGGAAATGGTGGTTCTGGACGGGTATCATCGCCGGTGTGATCTTACACCTGTTAGGTTCTCATGGCTTTGCTAATTTCCTATTGTTCATGATGATACTGGCGGTATTGAACCGTTATGTGTTCAACGATATCATACATGTATTCCAGGAGCGCATATTGCCGGGTTTGATGAACAGGTATGAAAAAATGCTGCGTTGGATATTAAAAGGCTACAGGCCTGTATGGTCGCTGGTGATTTTATTTCTGTTGTTCCCAATCTCTGTAATGTTATTGATGGCAAGAGGAAACAAAGCCGTTTTCTTCCCCAGTGGCGACCCTAATTTTATTTATGTGTATTTGAAAATGCCACCCGGTACAGATATCACCAAAACCGATAGTGTAACAAGAGTTTTGGAACAGCGTGTATATAAAGTGCTTGAAAAAGAAAAGCCCGGCACCGAAGGAAGCATCGTGGAAAGTATCATTGCCAATGTGGCGAATAGTGCTAATAATCCTCGTGATAACAACAGAAGTGTGCAGCCCAATTTAGGCCGTATACAAGTATCCTTTGTTGAGTTTGAAAAACGTCACGGCAAAGCTACCCGTCCTTATCTGGATGAAATCCGAACAAAGATGGGAGGTATCCCGGGAGCGAGTGTAGAAGTGGCTCAGGAAGATGGAGGACCTCCAACAGATCCTCCGGTGAATATCGAAATCGTGGGCGATAAGTTTGAAGAAATCGCTGCCGTAGCCACTAATCTTTCTAATTATTTAGATACCAATCAGGTTTATGGCATTGAAAACCTTAAGATGGATGTTGATCTGAACAGTCCGGAAATCACCATCAACATTGATAGAGAAAAAGCCATGTTTGAAGGACTTAGCACCGGCCAGATCGGTATGGAAGTACGTACCGCTTTATTCGGTAAAGAAGTGAGCAAGCTGAAAGATGGTGAAGATGAATACAAGATCCAGTTGCGGTACAATGAAAGCCAGCGAAAAAATGTGGCCGACCTGATCAATATGCGCATCACTTTCATGGATATGAATACGATGCAGATCAAATCGATCCCATTGAGTGCCGTGGCGAGTATCGATTATACCAACACGTCGGGAGCCATTGCCCGTAAAAATGTGAAACGTACCATCCAATTGCAATCGAATGTATTGGATCCTTCCATGACAGCGCAAGTGAACAAAGATTTGAAATCAAGAATTGCCGATTTCATGAGCAAGACGAGAATCCCCGGAGATGTGGTGATCCGTCAAACCGGGCAAGGTGAACAGGAAGCGGAAACCAACAGCTTTTTAGGAATGGCGCTGGCGATAGCACTGGGATTGATTTTCCTGATACTGGTACTACAGTTCAATTCGATGAGCAAACCGTTCATCGTACTTACAGAAATATTCTTCTCTGTTATCGGAGTGCTGATGGGTTATGCGATTACGGGTATGACAATCGCCTCCATCATGTTGGGTGTGGGTGTAATCGGTTTGGCGGGGATTGTAATCAAGAACGGAATTTTGTTGATTGAGTTTACTGATGAATTGCGTGGAAGGGGTATGCGTACCCGTGAGGCTGCTATTCAGGCAGGAAGGATCAGGATCATTCCGGTAATGCTCACAGCGATTGCTACCATGTTGGGATTGCTGCCATTGGCGGTTGGGTTCAATATCGATTTCGTTTCCTTATTTCAACATTTGAATCCGCATATATTTTTTGGTGGAGATAGTGTGGTGTTCTGGGGACCGTTAAGCTGGACGATCATTTTCGGTTTGATCTTCGCATTCTTCCTTACACTGGTTATGGTGCCGAGCATGTACCTCATCGCTGAACGTTTACGCAGACCGATGGAACGCTTTTATGGAACACGTTATGTGGCTTTATTCGGATTTACAGGCCCCTTATTTTTCATCTTCGTGGGCATCATGTACCTGATAAAAGCTATACAGGGAAAGAAAGTGTGGAATGGGAAAATGAAGGATAGTAAATAAATAGTAAGAAACTACATCTTTACTGCCCGTGTGATAAAACATACGGGCAGTTTTATGAACTTTAGTTGCTTAAAAATCGGTAACTTTCAACAATTAAAATTATGGATATGGATACGGCTAATTTAAAAATTGATTTAATCAATAAGATAACTCAGTTGAAAGAATTACATGTTATTGAAGAGATGAACCGAATGCTGGATTTTGAATTAGATAAGGGAATTTTTATTTTACCGGCAAAGCAAAAGGCTAGTATTCTGGAAGGTAAAGAGCAATACAAGTCTGGAAAAGTATTATCTGAGAAAGCGGCAAACAAACAAATTCAAGAATGGCTTACCAAATAATTTGGACGGAAAGGCACAGGCTGAAAGGATGCAAATATTAGAGTAAACTCAGCATTAAGTTTCATGCACAATGCTGTAAAAGCCCTCTAAATATTTGAAACCCATTTTGTTATCAGGCAATCAATTAAATTTTCGTTTCTTTGATTAAGAATTAATCATTATGATGTTATGGCTACTATACTTTTAAATACGGGTACTGCTTCTTATAACGAATTAATATCAAACGGAAGAACTTTTCAAGTTCCAGCCTATCAAAGAGATTATTCTTGGGAAAAAGAGTATTGGGAAGATCTTTGGATGGACATTTTGGAATTACCGCAAGAGAAATATCATTATATGGGATATTTGGTATTTCAAGAAGACAATTCTAAAACGAAAACGTCTTACATTATCGATGGTCAGCAGCGCTTTACAACTCTTAGTATTTTATGCCTTTCTGCAATACGTTTGTTACAAGAATGGGCAAACAATTCAATTGATAAAGAAAATAATGAAACTAGGATCACTAAATTGACTGAAAAATTTTTAGGAAACTTTTCAACTTCAAGGCTCACAATTACACCAAAGCTTATATTAAATAAAAATAATGATGACTTCTATAAAAGCTATTTATTAAACCATCGTAGACCGCCAGCACTAACTAAACTACGGCCATCTCAAAAAAGATTATGGCAAGCTTATGAGTATTTTTATCAGCAACTTAAGGAAAAAATAAAAACTCAATCCGGAGAAGATTTAGCAAGCTTTATAGATGAAGAAATTTCAAATGCTTTAATTTTTACTACCATAAATGTAAGTGATGACTTAAACGCTTATAAAGTTTTTGAAACATTAAATGCTAGAGGTGTAAAACTATCCCCAGCAGATTTGCTAAAGAATTATTTATTTTCAAAAGCATTTGAATCTAGTAGTTCTGAACTTGAAGAAACAGAGAGAAGGTGGCAAAGCATTAACGACTTTCTTGGTAAATCTGATTTACCAACTTTTTTAAGACACTTTTGGAATTCACGTAATGAATTAGTTAGAATCGCTAACCTTTTTCGAACTATTAAAACATCAATTCAAAGTCCAAAAGACGTTTTTAATTTATTAAATAAACTAGAACAATTAGCTCCCGTGTATTCTGCATTTGAAAATCCCGCAGATCCAATCTGGACAAAAGACCAAAGATCAATAATTCGTACACTAAATCTTTTTGGCGTTACAACTTGGTATTCATTAATGATTGTAGCTTATCAAAAATTCTCTTCTGAAGAATTTTCAAAACTTTTAAAAGAATTAAATGTAATTACTTTTAGATATAATGTAATTTCTGGCTTACATACTAATGAAATTGAATTTGTATTTAATAGGTTAGCTGTCAAAATATTTAGCGGTGAAGTCATCTCTACATCACAAGCTTTTGAATACCTCAAAACTATTTATGTATCAGACGAGAATTTTGCTCAATCTTTTTCTACAAAATATTTAAGCACAAAAAGAAATAAAAATCTTGTGAAATATATATTAGTAGAGCTTGAAAACGCCATATCTGGAACTTCACATCAATTTGAGGATGCAACTTCAACGATTGAACATATATTACCAGAAAATCCTTCTTCAGTTTGGGAACCTGCATTCCCTGCAGATGAACAAGATGATTATATCTACTTAATTGGGAATTATACATTGCTCGAGGAGTCACTAAATAAAAAAGCTGACGGAAAATCGTTCGCTGAGAAGCTTCCTTTTTACAAAGCTTCAAATTATAGATTAAGTAAGGAAGAATTAAATTATACTGAGTGGAATCCTATTATTCTTAGGAAACATCAGGATAAAATGGCTCGATGGGCCTGTACAGCATGGAAGAGTAATTTTATTCAGAATAAATAGGGTTTAACGTTTACTTTTAATAAGTAGCTCATGCAATACTAACAACAACGCATTTGCAAAAACTGGCCGGACAATTGTAACATCTGATCTATTTAATTTTCCTTCTTCAGTTTTCGACTTGACCGATTTTTTAACCGGAAAAACCATTTTGCCACGCTCATAGGGTTAATGTATATATTGTTGCTCTTCAAATAAAAGTTTATCTTCAGTCAGCAGCAGTGCCAGGCCTAACATATGCTCTACGCTATTACCAACAGCTTTTGCAAGTAATCATAACAAAATGAAAAAAACATCCTCCAACTTAATATGCATTGCTTTTGTAATAGTAACCCTGCTTGCTTTTATTTCGAATGACTGGATACTCATCAAGAAAGACAATTACCATATTTTGTTTCCCGGTAACCCCACAAAGGATTCCGTAAATTCGGAAACTAAAATTGGTAAAGTAACTGTTTTCAGTTTTATTTATGAGTCACCGGAAAACACTACGGATAGCAATTTACTTTATGGACTTACGGCTATGGATTATCCACCGATGTTTATCAAAATTGACAATCCCGAATTCTTAAGAGGATTCTTTGATGGACTCGTTAACGGCGGGGTGAAAGAAGTTAATGGAACTTTTATCGAGGGGAAGGATATTTCTTATAAGAACAATCCGGGCAGAGAAATTAAAGTTGATCACGACAAAGGAACCGCTATTGTAACAATGCGATTCTATATAGTAAAAGATAAGGTATTTTCTCTCCAAACCATAGCATTCCCGGGCATGGATCGTAATGCCAATTCCAGAAAGTTTTTTGATTCCTTTGAAGTTGAATAAATTTATTAAACTACAACCATGCTTACAAATATTCACCCCAAATTGCCCATGCGTAATAAAGGTTTAACAAGAGCCTATTACATCAACCAATTGGGATTTCATGAATTGGGTGATGCCGACTATGAGGGATATCTGATGCTGGAAAAAGATCAAATTCAAATTCACTTTTTTGAATTCGAATCTTTGAATCCGCTCGAAAATTACGGACAGGTTTACATTAGAACAAATGATATCGAAACCTATTATCAGTGGTTACTCGTTAATAATACAACCATTCATCCCGCTGGTCATTTGCAAAATAAGCCCTGGGGACAAAAAGAATTTTCCTTACTCGACCCTGATCATAATCTGCTTACTTTCGGACAGGCTTTATAGTTGATTTGAATAAGCCTTATTTTTCAGCGACGTCTCCGGGACGGCACGTTGCGCATCAATCAATTGCTACAAACGAATACGCATCATTTTGTTCTATTTTTCAGCAATGTCTCCGGGACCGGACGTTGCATATCAAATCATTACTTCTCAGCAATGTCTCCGGGACGGGACTTTTGCGTATAAAATCATGTACTTCTCAGCAATGTCTCCGGGACGGAACGTTGCGTATCAAATCATATACTTTTCAGCAACGTTTCCGGGACGGGAAAACATTGAAGATGATAAAATGGTAATTGGGTTTTTCACAGCAGGCCAGGATACCATGCAGCATCGGAAAACAGTGAAAAAAAACCCTTATTTTTCGCAGTTTTTTTACTCACTCACCTGTTTTCGAGCCGCTGGCGAAAACAACACAGGGCGGCTTTAAAACAACGGAGACTTTGAAGAAAGACCTACGGAGGCGAAGTAAGCAGCTATCCGTTACAGTTGGTCGCTTCAGTTGAGGAGACTTTAGCTTTTGCAATACGAGTAGCCGTTTCGACACTTCATCAGCGGTTCAATGATGTTCAGCTTCTTTACACGCACCTGATATTGTTTATACAATATCTTTACCTGAATGTTAAGCACCATGCCTTTTGAACAAAGCACCTTCAGGTGGTTTGCAAACACTGTCTGCACAGCGTATGCGGTAGGCCTACTACCATCTTTTGTATAGCATTGATAAGAACTATCCATTCTAATCATTCGTGACACACCCCACAGTGGCGCAAAGTTAACTACCAACAACAAGGAAGAAATGAAATCATTAAATCCATTCCTCTCCTATCAAAATATCATGCCCATATTTTTTTAGAATTGTGGCATTATTTTTTAAAGATGTCAAATATTGTTCATCGTTGGGCTGTATATCTTCCAATTTGAATTCTGAATCCTTAAATTTTGCTAAATCATAAAATGTCAAAGAATTTTCAGAGTCTTCATCTTTATAATGCTTATTTTTTCCATTAATTATAGAAAAGTAAAAAAAGTTATCCATATAGTCATAGTTTAATATAACTTTTATGTCGCCTCGTTCAAACACAAATAAATAGCTAAATTCACGTTCTTTTTTTTCTATAATATCAAATCCGTATTCATTTATTAGAAATTTAAAATTGATTTCAACATTGCTTGGATAATTTTCAAGACTATAATTTCTCATTAGTTTTTGTCATTAAAGATTTCTTTTGTTTCCATTTGATAAAATTCTCCTTTACTTTGATCATTTCTACCCGTGATGTGAGGATTTGAATATTTTGGATCCAGACCAACATCGTAAACAGTATAGCCTTCATCTTTTAATTTTTGCACCCATGCTTTATTTTCTTTCATCAGTAAAGAACCGTCACCTTTCTTGAACATATCCAATGCTTCCTGTGTCGGAGAAAAAGTTTCAGCCTTTATTCCTGCTGCAAATTTCTTTACTCTATCATCCATATTTCTTCCTATAAATGCCACTTTACCACCCCATCCTACCATCATGCGTTTCGCTACGATTCCATCAACAGCTTTCAATGTATTCCTTAATCCTCCACCCATTGCTTTCGCAACATAAGGATAATCTAATCCCGTTTTCAACAAGCCTTTCCCAACACTTTTAGCACCATACTTAGAAATTAAATCCCCTAATCCTCCTCCAGCTAAATCCCCTATAAATCCAACAGCAAAAAAAACACCAGGCGGCGGATTTAAAATGACAGTGAGTTTGAAGGAAGACCAACGGAGGCGAAAAAGCCACCTATTTGCTATCGTAGATGCTTATTTACGTGATTGTAAAACAAGGCAGGCTTACGCATAAAAAACCGCTGATTACTCAACGGCTTTTTTATCTTTTATTTTATTCTTACTCCTCCAAACACTTAGTAGGTACATACTGAATACAAGAATTATGTATTTTTCTATGCTCCTCATTAACTAAGTTATATTTTGAAGTTTCATTTACAATTAAATCAATACAAACTACATCACTTATCTTATTAATGTACATTTTATATTGATACTTTTCTACTAAACTAATTTTACTGAATATATTTAATGCATACTGAATATACGAATGTTCCCCCCACCAAGCAGAAGCATTGTAAACATAAAAAGCATCTTTCTTGTTAGCATTAGTAACTATGTATAAAAATTTCTTCTCTAATATAAAAAGTATCCCCTTCCTAAAATTAGTATCAGCCATTATTTCATTGGGGTTTAGCCCTGAAAAAAAATTGTTTATACTATCTCCAATTAGGTATGATTGTTCTAATTTATAGTATTCATATTCCTTTGCTGGGTCATACTTTTCAATTAAACTGTATAACTTAGAAATATCATTTTTGCTTTCTATTTTACTGTTACAAGAAAATATAAATGATAATATTATGCAGTATAACATAACTCTAAGGTGTTTTAGTGTCTTGGTCATTATGATTTTTTATAACTTCTGCAGGATTTATTTTCTTTCCTAAATCTGTTGTCTTTGTCCCTGTTAGTGTTGTTTTGTCTTCATATCGTGTAGTTGTTTTGGTTTTAGAAAATATCCACCAACCCGTAGTCTTTGTTTCCGTTATTACTTTTCTTTCAATTTGATAAGTATTCTCTGTTTTTATAAATGTGCCATCAGTTGTTACTGTTCCATCAGTATGCAAATTTGATAAATCTGTTGCTCCAATTGTAGTTATTTTATATGTACCTGTAAAAGCCCCATTTGGTAGAATGTAATTTTTATTTACATAATTTCCAATAGATGCCGCAAATGAAGCTGAACTATATGCTCCCTTACCTGCTCCGTGCCCCCCTGCTCCATCGCCTGCAGTACCACAACTTGCAAAAATAAATAAAGAATGTTTAGAGAAAGATATTTGCCCTTTTGAAGATTGAGATAATAAATCATTGAAATTTGCTGTACCTGCACCACCTGCAGCCAAACCGCCTTTATAAAATCCATTGTCATTAGTTAGATACAATCCACTATTCCAACTATGTCCAAAATTAGCCCAAGCAGAAATATTTTGACTGCTGCCACTTGAAGCAGTCCTTAAAACAGTTAAAAGATTTTTTCCTGTACTTATCCCTTCAGGTTTTACTCCTAATGCTCTTGCACAAGCAGTACCACAAGTTTTTACAAAATTGTCATCTGCCTTCATTTTTACTCCGTAGGTTACAACTTTTGCTTCCCCACCATCTAAATCTATTGCACTAATTGGTGTGTTACTTGCAAATTGATAAGGTGTTAACTCTGGGTATTCTGGAGTCAATGGGTCAACAGAAATAAAACGCCCTAAACGAACATTATACATTCTTAATCCATAATCTTGAAAATTTGCTTCGCCCATTACTTCCTTATCATTCTCCTTCCCGTTAAACCCATAACGATATGTTGAAGATGAAGAACTATACTTTCTCCCCGGCATGGTCATTCCGAAGGGATAGTAATCATTTGCCGTAGCAACATCCGCTTCAAAGTACTCTACAGTACCAGTTGTACCCAATTCAATGCCTACTTTTTTATCAGTAATGGTAGCCAATACATTACCCAAATGGTTACTGAGTTCATACTGGCTTCGGCCATATTCAAACATACCTTCCATCGTTGCCCCGGCTGCTGGTAACGGTGCACCTGCAGGTACCGGCATACCGAAACGGCGAACTCCTAAACGGGAGCTGCCGTAGAGGTGCTGCTCACCCCATTCTACCACTCCGGCATCCGTACGAATGTATAACGCCATGCTGTTGCCCTGGGCGTCTTTAATATAATAGGTATATTTTTCCTGACCGGCACTGGTCACTTTCTTATAAATACGGTTGCCGGTGGCATCATACTCGTATTCAATGACCGTATTGTTAGCATCGCTCTTCATGATCCGGCTTATTTTGCCATAAACATTCCATTTTATGCTGGATATGTTTTCAGCCGCATCACTGATCAGGTTGCCGATGTTATCGTACTTGTAGTTATTCGCGTTTATTTGTTGATCGATATCTTCTCCATAATTGCCTGACGGTACCGGATCATGCACCCTGCGCAACTTATTGGTATTGGCATAATACTCATACCGCATGTCATCCATTTCTAATGGGTTGCTATTGGCCGTTGTTCCATTACGCAGGTAATCCATGATATTACCATTGGCATCATAACGGATATTTTCTTTGTACTCGCTTGTAGGGTTGGCAATGGCCAATGCGGCGGCAGTGCTACCCGCTGGAGCGGTATATGCCGTTTGGTGCTGGCGCATTTTTACCAGGCGGTTCAACTGATCGTAAGAATAACTGTAGGTTACAGGATCACCCAGATGTTTGATCTGCAGCGTGGTTGCCCGGATATTTCCATTGAAGAGGTTCTTGCCGGTGCCCATGCCATTTGGTACAATTTCAGCTAAATTAATCGGGCTATTTTGACCAATAGCTTTGAAATCATTTTCATAATAGCTTATACCATACCCATACGCATCCCGGCTCACCCTGCTGAATATGTTATTCGGTATTTGCGTATTGCCATCGCGGCCAATATCTGCCGCTACATTCATTACCGGAGCATTCATGAATTTCATCCAGCCCTGCAATGTGTAGGCCAAATCTACGCCCTGCACTTTGTGTGTTCCTATTTCTGTACGTGCCAATGGCCCATGAAGGTAATATTTATACGATGCATCAGTTTGCCAGAGTATTCCATCACGACTGGTTAAGGCTTCTGTAATCCGGTTTTCAGCATCATACTTATACCGATATATGAACTGATCGCCCTTACTCTTTTGGTAGAATACCCTGTTTACTTTTCCACTAATCAGATCGAACTCATAATCCATTCGTTTGAGGCCTTCAGTGGTTGGATCGGCTTCTTTGAGCCGCTCATTTTCCTGCCAGATGGTTTTAGCATTACCATTAATATCGTAACTGTAATGAGTAGCCGCATCATGTAAATTAGGATCGGCATACTTTACTTTACTGTATAAAGTAGCCACTACCCTGTTCCTGCTGGTGAAATGATATTGTTCATTAGTGATATTACTATTGGCCACCCTGGTTAGGTCTGCCTTATCGTAAATCGTTTCTGTAATCTGTATATCCGTTCCAGAACTGAGCCAGCTCAATAATTGTGTATTACTCCGGGTATTAATAGACGCTATATTACCGGCACCGGTTTTTTCACCAACCTCTTTAATTCTGCCAAGTATAGGCTCATACTTCGTATAACTATACCTGTTGATGCTGCCGCCATTAGAGGGCGTTTTCTGCTCACTGTTTTGTGATACAGTTAAACGGCCAAGCCTGTCGTACCAGAATTCACTGATGCCGGCATCAGGTGTTTTTTGTCTCACCACTTGGTTAAAGCTATTATACTCATATATTGTGGCTAGCGTATGTGCTGGAACAATATAGTTATTCCGGTTAGCCCACAACAATGAGATATTGGCTGGCGTAAGGAACTCAACGCCTTTAGGAGGAACCGTTTTAACTAGGTTGCCAGCCTGGTCGTAGTAATACAGTGTGTAATGGTATTCATACAATTTAGCATCTGTCTCAAGCCATATTTTTGCTTCAAGGCATTTGCTGGTGTAGTTGTTCCTAAATGCACGGATCACTGAATCGATATATGCATTGTATATATTAGTGGCATTCGATAATGCATTCTGGAATTTCTCATCCATACATTGGGCAATCAGGTCAATCTCAACTTCCATAACCTGTGGTGTTTCGCATATCCTTCCTGTATCTCTGTAACTATTTACATTCAGGGAGCATTTTTCCATGAAATCATAATAATTCGCAAATGCATGACTGTAGCCGGTTTGGTGGTTAACAAAATTCTTGAATAGAATTTCATACGTATCGGTTGCAGGAGTTACTCCAGGATATTTTGTATTGAATTGTTGAATCAGTACATCAAACTGATCACAAGTAAAGCATGGTTTGGCATTGCCATCCATGAAAGCTGGAAGTTCAACCGGAATTGGCATGATACCATTGCAATCGTAGCATCCGGTAAACAAGTCTTGCAGTTCCTCTTTAATAAGATCATAATAGGGCTGATAGAAAGCTGTCAGATAATCATGTACCCTATCCACGTCATTTGTATATCCATTTGATTGAGCTTCCGCCCTGAGGGTATTTAACCTGTAACAAATGGCTGTATTGGTTTCGGTAGCAAATGTGCGGTCAATAATGGGCACTTTACCCCATGGATACGGATCGCTGATCAAATCATACGCACAGGTATCTGTAATAGGACCAAATTCAGCAACAATAACACTTTCAAAGCTTGGAGCCGGATTGAGGTCACTGAACGGATGTATGGTTGGGTTTCCTGATTGTGCCATACAACTTTGCTGACACACGTCTATCAATCCTCTTCGAACCCTTTCAAGCCGCTGTGGATTTGAACCCAGGCAACGGCTCAGGTCCTGAACCCAGGCATCAGCCATGGTTTCACACTCATTTTTACAATAATTTATTGGATACCCACCAAAGTTTGTACTGCCACTTTGGTAAGACGTCATGATGGCATTGAAATTTGGTTCAATATAATCCTGGAACCTTCTGTCCTTGCCAGTATAAAGCTCATACCGGGGGTCATCGCAACAATCACCTGTTGCACAAGGGCCAAGGCATTCTGTTTTGATTATCTTGATACTGTCGATCTTTCGGTTTAAGCCAAACTGAAAACAATAATCTTTGAAGCTATCGCCATTGTGTAAGAAAATGGTTTTTTCAACTGTTTCTGGTAATATGCCAAAAAGAATCCTGCTTGTAGAAATCGCGATGGTAACTTTTACCCTTCCCATGGGCGGTTGAAGCGCTAAGGGTCCGGGATCATGCGTAATACGTATGTTAGCAATGTTTGATCCGCTAACGGGTGTACAGGTAACCTGCGTATTTAATGCGACTGAGAAATCCGTAGAATCTGGACATTCCCCCGAACACGGGTTATCCTCACAACTGATTTGACCAAGTGTTACCACAAAGTTTCCATTGCATGCACGTGCATTTGGAACAATATATGTATTACATGTAATGGCCTGGCAGAAACGGATATTATATGTAATTGGCTTATTGCTGCAAGGGCTTGTTATAGTCACAGGAACAATAACCGTTTTATTAAATGGGATGGCAGGGCCGGTATAGCAAATTTTTACTTCCCAGCTATTTTTTAATACTTTGTATG
>Ga0164293_10000786_pt1 | contig 26250 bp, 29 predicted proteins | sample GEODES118metaG_FD_111487 | JGI IMG/M metagenome (GOLD analysis project Ga0164293, IMG submission 111487) | Eutrophic lake water microbial communities from Lake Mendota, Wisconsin, USA - GEODES118 metaG | ecosystem: Environmental > Aquatic > Freshwater > Lake | place: USA: Lake Mendota...
GTTTCTCCAGTAGGTCCCGTTTCTCCAGTAGGTCCAGTTTCACCTGTAGGTCCCGTTTCTCCAGTAGGTCCCGTTTCTCCTGTAGGTCCTGTTTCACCGGTAGGTCCGGTTTCACCAGTTGGTCCAGTTTCACCAGTTGCTCCAGTTTCACCTGTAGGCCCGGTAACATTTGAATCTGCTCCCGTAGGTCCGGTTTCTCCCGTAGGTCCAGTTTCTCCAGTAGGTCCTGTTTCACCTGTAGATCCCGTTTCTCCAGTAGGTCCGGTAACATTAGAATCTGCTCCTGTAGGTCCAGTTTCTCCAGTAGGTCCAGTTTCTCCAGTAGGTCCAGTAACATTTGAATCTGCTCCAGTAGGTCCGGTTTCACCAGTAGGTCCGGTTTCACCAGTTGCTCCTGTTTCACCAGTAGGTCCGGTAACATTTGAATCTGCTCCCGTAGGTCCAGTTTCTCCCGTAGGTCCGGTTTCTCCTGTAGGTCCTGTTTCACCAGTAGGTCCGGTAACATTTGAATCTGCTCCAGTAGGTCCTGTTTCTCCTGTAGGTCCAGTTTCACCAGTTGGTCCTGTTTCACCAGTAGGTCCGGTAACATTTGAATCTGCTCCTGTAGGTCCGGTTTCTCCAGTAGGTCCGGTTTCTCCAGTAGGTCCAGTAACATTTGAATCTGATCCTGTAGGTCCGGTTGATCCTGTTGATCCTGTAGGACCGGTTGATCCTGTAGGGCCAGCAACATTTGAATTCGCTCCCGTAGGTCCCGTAGGTCCAGTAAGTCCTTGTAATCCATATCCAGTAGCACCTGTCGATCCTGTAGGACCTGTTGTCCCTGTAAAATATCCATCATCGGTAAAATTCCAATAACTATCTAAGAAATCCCAAAAATCATTCTGATTTGGGGTATTCCCTTGAGAAAATATTACTTTAAATTCGGATCTAGATTTCTGCGACACTTTATAATTCTTATGTGATCTTATATATCAATAATTACTATGTTATTGGAAATTAAAAATCCGCATCCATTGTAAAAGCTTTTCCTGTATTTCCATTATCTTTGGTACTGTCCATAACTCCTGATTTCTGATATGAGCCAACTCTACCCTCGAAGAAATTTCCTTTGTTTTCTAAAGCAATATTTATCATAAAATCAAAAGGACATTTAGTATCATAGATTTTAGAACATCCCAGAGATGTTAAAAGCCTATCTGCTACAAATTCAATATACTCGCACATAAGATCAGCGTTCATACCAATTAATCTAACAGGTAAAGATGAAGTAACAAACTCCTTCTCGATCTCTACAGCTTCACTAATAATAGCTTTCACTGTTTCCTCTGGAAGTTTATTTTCGATGTGTTTAGTGTAAAGTAAACAAGCAAAATCACAATGTAGACCTTCGTCTCTAGAGATTAATTCATTGGCAAAGCAAAGACCTGGCATAAGTCCTCTTTTCTTTAGCCAGTATATAGAACAGAAAGATCCAGAAAAGAAAATACCTTCAACAGCAGCAAATGCAATCATATTCTCAGTGAATGTTCCATTATCAATCCATTTCATTGCCCAATCTGCTTTTCTTTTAACAGCAGGAACAGTATCAATAGCATTAAATAGATGTTCTTTCTCTTCCTCATCAGATATGTAAGAATCTATAAGAAGTGAATAAACCTCCCCGTGTATATTCTCAATAGCTAATTGAAATCCATAAAAGCATCTAGCTTCTGGATACTGAACTTGATTGAAAAAGTTAGCTGCAAGATTTTCATTAACTATCCCATCAGAGTTATTAAAGAAAGCAATTACGTTCTTAATAAAATATCTTTCGTTATCATTAAGCTTATCTCTCCAATGAGAAATATCTTGTGCTAAATCAATCTCTTCTGCTGTCCAGAAAGAAGCTTCTGCAGTTTTGTACATCATCCAGATATCTGGTTCTTGTACTGGGAATAATGAGAATCTTCTAGGATTCGGCGTAAGTAACTTTTCCATTTATGTTTTTTGTCTTTTATATATTAATAACCTCTTTGCTGTCTGTCGTGATTTTCTGAATTTTTTGCCATATAAAGATTAATAATATCCTTACTTGTCATACCCATAGAAATTGCAAAATTCATAAAGAAATGTAAACCATCAATCCACTCATAAAATAATTCCAATTTGTCGGATTCTGTTAAATCTGAGATTTTCATCTCTGCTGCTTTCTTATTGTCTCCTTTCCAGTATTTCCAAGCTGCAGATCCAATACCATCTTTAACGCCTCCTAATGAGTCAAACATTTCATTTAGTTCGTCACTCATTGCGTGTTTATTTACCATCCAGAAATCTGCAATTTGTTTTAGCGTCCAATCGCTAAAATCAAACCCGTATCTAGTTTGTAATTCTTTTTGTTTGTCGTAGATCAAACCGAATGTATCGTTTGCTCCTGTGTGAAAATCTTCTACTGGAAGATCTGCGCATGTGTTGTCTGAATTTGCCATAATTTATTTTTATTGTTTTGTTTTTATTACTTTTTTAATTTTTTCTATTTCTTTTTCACATTCAAAATATTTCTTCTTAGTTGCTTTCCTTTGCGAGTATAATCCTTGTAATATTTCTCTAAGTATAGGTTCCTTTCCTTCTTTGCTGTAAAATACTGCTCCTGATGATGTCTTAATTGCTCCTTCTGGTATTTCTTTTAGATTCTTTCCTATATAAACCTCTGGTGAAATTCCCCATTGCATCATAGTATTAGGATACAGTGAAGCAAAGTCAAAGCAAGCGATCCATTCATAAATTCCTCTCTCTGGTTTCTTTACATAGGCTCCTTCAAATTTTACGTGGTTCTCTTCTTTTCTTTCACTTAGTATAACTCTTTTTCTTTCTAAGAATTTTCTTAACATAAGTACTTCTGTAGTCCATACAGGAGAAAGTGCTCTATTAATCTCCACTCTACTAACTTCTGCTATTTTAAAGAATGTAGAAAGAGTATCGAGTCTTCTATCAATATAATGAACAAGACCACAGTCAATAGCATTATAGAATATGAATGTATCAAAATCAGATTCATATAAATCTTTTAATGTTCCATTATAAGCAATTTTTTTAATACCAATTGCTTGAGTTGCCACATAGTCTAAAGAATTAGATTCTCTGATCTTAACTACCCTATCCCATTTTTTGTAAATGTCCAGATAGTCAACCATTAGTACATGCATAGGTATTTGATTCTTTCCTAGAAGAACTCCACTCGGTGAAGCAATTTTAGGATCTATACCTAATCTCCTAGCTCTGTTTATCAAATAAGGCCAGTCATACCCAAACCAGTTCCATCCAGTAATTAAAGGCATTTTTGGAACTAACTTAGAAAGAAATGTGTACATCATATCAAATTCACTTTCAAACTTCCTATAATTAAATGTCCAATCTCCTTCCTGGTCTTTAAAATGCTCTTTAATTCTTTTTTCAATTTTAAGAATCCTTTCGGGTGTCATATCTTGTAGACCAATCACTAGTACCTTTCCGTGAGAAGAAGCCATTCCTATTGAAAGCACTCTATTCTTAGCATTCTCAGTGTCTAATGAATCTGCACGATTATCTGTGATCTCTACCTCTATATCGACAAAGTATTTTTTCGGAGTCTGATAATCCCATAAAGGTTTAGTTATCTCCGGATCTATAGCTTCTAATATTTCTACTACTCTATACTTATCAAATTTTGTGGAAGAAACTTTCTTAATAGGTTTTGCGTCCCAAGAAAGCCATTCTTTATCTTTGGCTTTATCGTAATCCTGTGTCTTTTGCCAAACAAATTGTAATGCCTTTGGTACTGGGATTTTTAACATATTAACTTCACCTTCTTCGGTGTAATGTGAGACCGTTAAACCGCCTCCTGTATTTTCTATATCGATTATCATACTCTTATCTTATAATAATAATTGAAAGAGGTTTCATTTTAGAATATATAATAAGTGAAAAAAATTCTAACCTTCAAATTATTCGAACAGATTTATCTAAATGATATTAAACCTTTCGACTCAGGACAAAGCTATCCTAAAGGATTAAGATTTGCAAATAGGGACGAAGCTCTAAAATCAATAAGAAGATTACAAGAAATGTTGGATAAAAAAGAAATAGAATTAAAAGATGCTATTATAGCATCGTATATAATGTCACAAAGAGCTAAGTTACACAAGAGCGCTAAACCTGGTATAAAAGAAGGAGGATCAATCTGGGAAAATTATCTTATCCAATTGAGACAGAAAGAAAAATTATGATTTTTTAAAGAAAGCAATAAATTCTTTAATCATCTCTCGGAAATCGTAATTATCTTCATTCTTATCTAAAGAAACACCCTCTATAGATTTCTTTGCCCATTCTTTCATATAATTCAAATATGTTTTAAATGATCCGGGTATTCTTTCTGTATCACCTTTAAAGATATCCTTTATTGTCTTAGAATATCCCATCATGAATTTATCTCTAATTGATTTTTCAGACTTCTCTAAATCACAATAATCAAAAAACGTAGCTGTTATGTCCCAAACATTATCTGTAGTTACATCATCAAAATTTTTAGAGCTCCTAACTTTACCGTCATTAGCTATTATCTTACAAACACAAATGCTTTTCTTATCTGGTGATTTTGCTTTATCAAAATAAAAATCCAATCTAGCTTCTTCCTCTACTTTAGGTTTAACATAAACGATAGTCATTATGCCTACCTGGCTAAAAAGCATATATCCATTACCTTTTATCTTATCAAAAGAAGCTTCGTTATCTACAATATACCAATTAGTTGTTACTGCACTTACTCCTTCAAAAAGACTTCTAAATGATCGTATATGATTCATCTTATTGATTCTTTTTTGAATTAGTAAGAAAGCTTTTATAATCCATCACAGATGAATCAAGAGGATTCTTATTAGAATCTTTCTTTTTCTTTTTCTTTCCAGCTGCAGGTGTTCCCACAGTTAATGAAGGGAATTGATCACCAGATCCTGTTCTTCCTGGTCCAGGGGGAATCACATCTCCCATTCCTGGTGTACTAGATAAAGATGCCATTGCACCTCCACTTTCTTCCATTGGACCAACTATTTTATCTTTAAAGACTCTGTAGTTACCTCTATCGCCTTCAATTACATATCCTATTACTTCTCCTGTATTGTTTCTAATCGAATCATCAACTAATCCACTTCTACCGTCTCTTAGACTAACTCTTCTACCAACTAAAGGATCTTGAGAGTATCTAGGTGTACTATTAGTATTAAAACTTCTGATGTTGTCAGTTGTACCACCACATCCACAATCTTCGTTTACTTCTTCCATATTTTATTTTTTATTAGATATAAATTCTCTATAATCTGCAAGATTTGACATCTTGGAAGATTTAGATTTTTTGCCTGGTTTATTAGATTCAGGTTTAAGATAATTATATATTGCAGGAATTTCTCCCTCTTCAACTTCCTCTGGTAATTTATTATGTTTGGTTGAAGCAAAATCCTTTAAAGATTTCTTCTTCATATTACTTGCTAGCTCAACAATAGTTTGTCTATAAGCAGATTTTATACTATCGGGATCAATACCATCTTTACCGTTAGTATCCATAAATTTTCTGACTCCGTAAGCCTGTCCCATTAATCTTTGCTGTGTCTTAGAAACTGCTGGCATAATTAACTTTTTGTAATTTTAGGTTTCTTGTCTATATATTCATTCCAAGTCCATATAAACCTATTGTAGTTTTTCTTAACCATATTAAAACCCGTATCTCCTACCGGTATCTTCACTGGTGAATCTGGTGGTAGATATGAGCTAGTTTCTGCTGATGTAGTTTTTCTCTTCTTCATATAATTATTGAAACCAGAGGATACAAAAAACCCCTGATAGATTATATATCCATCAGGAGTTAAAAGTGTTTTTTAGCCTTTAAGATGTACCACTGACTCAATCTTAGATTGAGCAACAGAAGTAACTTCAAAGTCTAAATGAGCAGTAGAATTGTCTCCAGCTAAATGTTCATGAAGTCTAGTTTCGGCATGTGTTACTGTTTCTGCTTCGACTAAAATTTCAGACCTAGAAGCTTTCGCTTTTCCTGTACTTTTAGAAACTTCCCCACTAAAAAAGCTAACTTTACAAATGTAGTATCCCATTTTAATTAAGCTTTAGTGTTCTTAGTTTCTTGTACATTTACTCTTAGATCTTGAGCCAATTTTTTAAGGTCTTGGCAAGCAGTACGAACTCGTGTTCCTGCTGATTTGTTACCTTTTACATAGAAAGCTTCCATGTCTTTTTGCATGCTTTCTACTAATTCTTTAATTTTTTCGTAATTTTCCATAATTGTTTATTTTAATAATTGTATCCTAATTATTTCATTTTGTTTCATTAATCCTGAAAGATTTTAAAACTCTCTTGCCTAAAGCGGTCAATTCAAAGTGGTTAGCATCTTCTTCTTGTATTTTATACTTGATATATTTCTTCTGATTTCTAACCCAAGACATACTGGGTTTCTTACCTGAAGCATCTTCTGGTATACTATCTAAGAATTCTAATAGTTCTTTCTTGGTTACTTTTTCTTTCTCTCCTATGAATGAAAGTACCTTAGTAGTTGTTACTGAAGGCTTAGCCCAAGCTATAGGTATCCTAGATTCTAATATAAATTCATCATATGAAAGAATATTATTAATCATGGTCTCTTCTAGAATAAATTAATGTTTTCTTTGTTGCTCCCTCTTGTGAGCTCCATTTACCGTAGCTCCATTCATCCATAAGAGATTTAACTTTATCTGAATACTCTTCAAAATCCATATCAAGATTTAAAGGTACCTCATCATAAATAATAGAAACCTTAGGATTAGATTGTAAGTAATCTTTTATACATTCACCAACAATCTTATAGAATCTCATATATTCAGATTTAGTCAATGTGAATTGATCATCTTCTCTTGATTTAAAATCCGAATCTTTCACTAAAAAATCATCCATCACAGATTCTCTGATAGGCTCTACGGAAAGAACAGCATAACTATTCTCTGCAGATTCTATGGTGATATTTCTAGATAGTTTACCAAGATTTATTACAAATCCTAGATCCTCCTCTTCTCCCTCAATCTTAAAAAAATATTGAGAAAGTTTACCGTCTTTCTTTTTTACAAAGAAGTCTCTTCCGTATCCATCTTCATTTAAGAAATTTTCAAATAATTTAATGTGTTTCATATTCTATATATCTTAATTAAAAACCTCTCTCCGGAATTTTAGCGGATGTATTAGGTATGTATTGATCTTTCTTTCTTCTTTTGAATATTTGTCCCTTGGTTAAATTACCGTAGTATCTATCTATTAGATTCCATCCCTCTTCTAACTCAGTCACATCAGCATCTTCTAATTTAGAAAACTCCTCTCTAACCATGTTTATTTTTTCCATGGCTTCTTCTAATAATCTCTTACTATTAGAAAGGTCATACTTTGATGTATGACCTTCCATTATTTCACTGAATTTTTTCATCTATTAAAATTGAACTCCAATTTCTGCTCCCCATTGATCAGCTAATGGTCCTAAACATTCCATAGTTGCATAATCTTCTAATAAATGAGGATGTTTTTGGAAGAATGATGTGATTGCCATTGCTCCCATCTCTGGTGCATTAACTCTTCTTAACCATTTTGAAAAGTTACAAGACTCAGTGCTTGTTAATTTTGGTAATTCCGTGCTTTTTCTAATTACAGCAGTGAATAAAGCGTGCTCATAATCAGTTCTATTAGTAGTACCTGATTTTTTAGTTTTTCCTTGGTATTCACTAGGAATAGGAGCTCTATCAGGATCAGTAAAAGGAAGCGATAATTCTTTAACTGGGATCTGCTGAGCTATCTTATAGAAATCTAAGAACATTACAGCAGCATCTCTACCTACGTTCTTCTGAAATTCTCTTGCTAATACGCTATGAGGCACTTCTGATATTCCTTTTTGTTCATACTCTTGAAGAACCCTTCTAACTGCTCTAGAAGCATCTTCCCAAGCTCTAGGAGTAGGGTATTTTAATTTCTTAGCAGTTGGATCATTCATGTGGAACCAACTAGCATCAAAATCTAAGAAATCAAGAAGTTCTGGTAGGAATATATCAGATAATCCAGGAGTAGTCTCTACATATTTTCTCATTGATGCTGGATTAGTAATAAGATTGACAATCTCAAATCTATCCTGTAATGCAGATCCCATTTCAACAATACCACCCTTAGGGTCATCAACTTTTCTATTTCCTGCTGCTACGATATACCATCTATTAGGCATGTCATAATTAACACCAAGTCTTCTTTGCTGAGCTAATAATAAGAATATCTTTTGTACTTCAACAGGCATACGGTTGAATTCATCAATAAATAAGATACCCCCTTTTCCACCTTTTCCGTTATCATATGGTAAAATATCCGCACTTACGTTAGATCTTGTAACCCCCCTACCTAATGGATTTTCTGCTGATGGAGCTTCAATATCTACCACTTTAGGTACACCAGCAAAGTCTACTGGTTCTGCACTTAATCCATCGCAATTCAATAGGTTTAACCCAAGCTCATCGCATATTTTAGCTATGATTTGTGTTTTACCAATACCAGGTGCTCCATAAATAAAATATGGTTTAACTTTTCTTAATTCCCTTTGTAATCTTGCTTTTTCGTCCATATCAGTTGTGGCATCCATTTGATCTGCAATGGATAAACAAGCTTTAAGACTTCTTCTAATATCTGATTCTATTTCTTCGGGAAGTGAATTAGGTACATCATCCTCTCTATCCCATTCCAAAGGAATCACTGCCTCGTTTGCTACGGAAGGATTATTGATATTGTTCATATCATAATAAGGTGTTCCGCGATAGAATTTTTCAACTTGATCTGAGATAGATCCTTCATCTGAATTAAATAACACATAAGCAGGTAATCCCTTTTTAGGACCAGATGAGATCATTCTAATAATGCCATTTCTTACTGCGGTCATAAGCTGTTTAGCCCATTGTGAAATCTTGCTACCGATATTAGATAATACCCCTTCGTCTACATTGTAAGATTCATTTACGAATTCTTTAAAGTTATAGATTTTTTTCATCCTTAATATTTCTTATTTTATTTCTTATATATCTATTTTTATATAGTTTCCACTTCTTTATTTGCCAGTGTGATATCTATTCTTTCACCAAAAGGTTGATCGTTTCCAAAAGGCTCTCCATTAAAAGATAAGAATACCCAAATACATCTATCATCATAACCATCTATTCCGTATTCGGATGATTTAGGAAATTCTGCAAATCCATCAGTGAAGTATATAAATACCGTTGGGGTTTCACCCACGTCAAGTATGTTTTTTTCCACCCATTTAAAAGGAGGCCAAAAATTAGTTCCCCCACCTCCAGCAATCTTATTAAAATCTGGAGTATCTCCTGGTTCTAAAATATCTGGGGCATAAACTTGGGTATCACAATAAAGTATTACTGTTTTTTGTGGAGCGTAATCCTCTGTAATTTTCATTGTCTCTGAAAGAAATTGCTCAATCATAGGTCTAGTTATAGATCCTGATGTGTCTATAGCAATCACTAAGTTCTCAAAGTCCTCTTTATATCTTTTATATCCGTATTGAGCATCACCGCCTCCAATAAATCTTCTAGCAGGTAATTTATATTTAGTTTTTGATACTGCATCATCAATATATTTCTCAAGTTCAGATTTCCAATCAATAACAGGTCTTTTTAATTTATCTAATGCTCTTTTAACAGAAGCAGGTACGTTTCCAGCATTTTCTGATCTTTTTAATGATGTCTCCCATTCTTCTCCTAATGTTTCACCATTTAATCCAGAATCTCCACCAAGATCTCCTAGAGATCCTGTTGGTAATACTCCCCCAACATTAGAAGTTCCTCCACCTCCAGTTAAGCCTCTTTCGAAAGTATCCTCATCATCTTCTTCTTCTGGTTTTCCATCTTGATCCCTTTTTTTCTCATCCTCATCTTCTTTCCATTTATCAACGTTTTCAGGATCTCCAATAGGTGGTGGTGGCGGAGTTGGTCCTGTTCCTCCCGTTCCTGCAGGTGGATCCATTTCTTGGATTCTTATTCCGGTTATTGTTGTTTTCATATTACGATTTTATAAATTGTCTTGCTCGTATTTTTTTCTAATATATTCAGGAACCTTAGATTTTGGTATAGGATCATAATCCACTGAATCATTATCTTCATCTACGCTATTTACCACACCGTAGTTACCACTAGCTGGGTCGAATATAATATCTCCGACTACAGGTATCTGTGGAGGAGCTGGTGGTGGTGGAGGTGGTGGAGGATTAACAGCTTGCGAATCTTCCGGATCTGGTTGAAATCCATTTTTAATTAAAATACCATAAATGCTATCAGCAGATAATCCAACAAATTCTTTATCGTAAGAAACTCTTCCACATCCAGGATATAATGCTCCCTTTGGCATTTTACCTATAGAGTCTCCTCTCTTTTCGCTAGGCTTAGGATTACCTGGATTTGATTCATCGACTGGTGTAAGCATCTGATTTAAAGCATAATCTGTAGCATAATTCCATATACTTACTGTTTTAGAATCCTTTCCTGGCATTCTTAGGAAATGTAATAAAGCACAATGTAAAACCTCATGGGCTATTACCCACATTATTTCATCATCAGTATGTTCATGTACAAATCCTGGGCTGTAGTGAATACTTACTCCATCAGTACACATTGTTTTTATACCTCTATTTTCTCTAATGATTAATCTAGACAAAAGACCTCCAAAGAAAGGATATTGTGCGTTTAGAAAGAAAACTGCAGCCCTCATTTTTTTGAAAGCTACCGGATCATATTTTCTTTTCTCCACCTCGTCCGTAAATGTAGCTTCGTTAATTTTATTGTATAGTGAGTTGTCAAATTTTTGATATTCGTATAGTGAAAAATCTTTAAAGCTTAATATCTTCTTCATTTTTTTTAATTATATATTATCTTCATTAGAAGATTCTTGAATTTCCTTTACAAACTCATTAAAAAGAACAGCAATAGATTTAGGTACTTTATTTTTGAATTTCTGGAAATCTGTATTTTGTATATACGATCTTATCTCTTCATTATTAGACCAATATGGAGTTTTAAATATTTCAATATCATTTCCATTAAGATCGTATTTATTTCTAACCCAGTCTCTTTGTAAAACCATATTCTCGAAGTCTTTCTCTCCTATACAAACTGATATAGGATTTACATTCTCTGCAATAGATTTAATAGCATCTTCTAAAAGATCAGTAGGAACTATTTTATAACCAGCAAATAATTTATCATTTTCTGCTGTTAAAGATCCTATAGACTTCTTAATAGCCTCTTCGGAAAAAGGGTATTTTTTAGATGAAGTTTCTCCTCCTGGATGAACTACACAAAGAAAAACGGGGAGGTCATTTTCTTTTTTAAGTCTTGTACACATTTTAAGGTGTCCGTTATTAAATGGCTGGAATTTACCAATTATTAAATTAACTTTTTGGTTTTCCTCATTTAATATTTTTGTTTTCTTTTTCTCTTTATGAGTTGATACCACTTTTTTAAAATCTTTAAATGAAAAGAACTCAGATGCGTCATCTTCGGATTTTTTTAATTCTTCAATAGATTCGTCATCTTTTTCATTGATATCATTTAATGATTCGGATAATAGATCAGACTCATTAAATACTGTATTTTCTATAATAGAATCTAAATCTATTTCATCTTCTAAAGATTCATCGTCAGTGATTTTAAATCTACTTCCTGTTTTTTTAAACCAAACAAATGTGGGAACTCCTAAAGATTCTTCTATCCTATCTTTTCTTTTAGCATTTATATAATCAGCTATCTCTTCAACAAGAAGATTGAATTGTTCTATTAGACCCTCAGTGAAAAACCCATGAGGTTTTCTTTTGAATTTTCTAAATGAATTTAATACCATTTGGAGGATATCACAATAAACTTCATCTTTATCTAAATACTCAACAACATCTTTATCGACTATTAGTTCCTTATTAATGTCAAAGTTTTCAGATTTAAGATACTCAGGTTTATCAAAGTCTGCACCAATATATCTTTCTCCCTCTTCGTACGAAAAAGTTTTAAAAACGGAGAATACAAAATTAATATACCTCTCCTCAGGCTCAGTTCCTTCTGCGCTAAAGCTCTCTACACCTCTTTCTAATATGAAATTCATAATATCTATTAGACAAAGAGAATAAATGTCGCTAGGGAAGTAAGAAGACCTTGTAACTTTTCTATCTCTTGTTATTTCATAAAAAACTGGATCAACCATTTTAGCTAAAACAACATCTTCCTTACCATCTTCCTCGAATCTAAAAACCAAGGAGTCTATCTCTCCTTGTAAATCCTTACCTAAAGTGGTCTTAATTATTTCTGGATTTAATAAAGATATTAGATACTTAGAAAAACTTTCAGTCTTGAAACGTGTTTTTAAATCCATTAATGGAGTTGATAAAAAATCCATAATAGACATTTTCTGATCGTCGTTTAATTTTCCTTGGAAAATAATAGGTGCTTTTTCTACTCCGAGCTTATCTGCCCATTCATCTAGTTCGTCTTTCTCCTGTATAGTTCTTGTGGTTTCGCCAAATTCGTCCCTTACAAGAATATGTGTTAGAATTAAATGATTTTTTGGAAGTCTTTCATATTCAATTCTTACTGGCTTTGTATTAGGAAAATAAGCCATACCAAATCTCCATCCTTTTGGTATCTCAGCTTTTACTGACTCCGGAAGGGAATCTATATAATTTATAGGCTTATCGTAGTATCTCATTAATATCCTATCAACTTTAGTTATAGGATTTTCCTGATCTTTTTTATAAAAAGAAATATTGTCACCAGTAAAATCTTTTTCGAAAGAAAAAGATGATCCATCAAGATTCTCAGTAACACTAAGTTCCTGGCTGAAAAGTTTTTCTATAAAATCCTTTCCTTTTTTTTCGTAGATATCGGCTAAATATTTTATTCCAGACATTTTTTAATTTAAACAGTAAACAAATTTATTCCCCTTGTAATTAAAAATACTAAAAGGACCAACTCTTAAATTCTTCTTTGGAAGAAAGTCTGAGTTTATTATATATTCTTCTAGAAATAGGAGGATATTAAAAACCAATATCCTTGATCTATTGCTTATTTTTTTATCATTAAAAAGATCATTAAGAATACCAACGTAATTCTCTAATGAACTTTTTCTACTTGGTTTTACAAGAACCTCAAAAACATCCTTCTCTATTGTATAGACAATTTTGTTTTCTATTATTATTTCCCAATCTCCATCTGTGTTCTGATTAACAAAACCATCATCACCAATGAAAGTATTAAAAATAAGATTATGATCATCAAGAACAGATATTGAAGTTATCTTTTCACCAGTATAGTGTTGCAGTACTGGATATAGAGCTTGACTTTGTAATTGATTCATCATTTTTATTCCTCCTCATCCTCATCGTAAACTACATCGTCAGTACCTTCATCTTCATCACCATAAGTGTATTCCATGTTAGGATCTTCTTCCTCTTCTTCGTCTTCTTCATCTTCCATGCTTCCTACATGCTCTTCAATATGCTCGTCCCAAACTGGTTGCATTTTACATGATAAGAATTTAGAGAATACTTCACCATTTTTTCTGTCTTGTATAGTTACCATTCTTGGTCCGTTGATCTCATCTAATTCGATGCTTTCAGCAAACATTTTTGATTCTTCTATATTCATAAAAGGACCGAATGTATAGATTCCAAAATCCGGTGTGGTTTTGATCTTTAAAGGAGCAGACATTGGCTCTTTACTATAATTCATCATAGCATCTTCTTTCTCAAACATGTAATCGTCACACATAGTAACAAAATGATAGTTAGGATCTCCGCCATCACCGATCATCTGCTTAGCCATATCAGAAGATTTAGACTCATTCATTTTCTTTTTGAAAGCAAAGTCTTTGCTATTAGATTTAAGTTTAATACCTTTCTTTTTCTTGTACTCGTCCCAAGCCATTGAAAGACCTTGCATGTACTCTTCCTGTGATTTTTCATCACCTTTGAATTTTTTATCAAAAGGTCCAGAAACACCATGTTCTTTATTGTACTTCTTAGAGAAATCTAAATACTGATTTCTTTCAGTTACAAGTTCTGCTTCTTTTAAGTCTTGTCTTTTCTTTTCTATTACTAAAGAGAATTTTTTCATTTTTTTATGCGTTATTTGGTTGGAATATAGGTTGATTAGGATTTTTTTGTTTTGTATAATAAAGGTAAGCTCTATTCATTCCTATATCATCTAGAGCAGGTACCTGTCCTTTATTAACCTGAGCTTTTTGATAAAGCTCGGTGATATTATCTTCTAATTGTTGCTCAGTTTTAATGTTCGGTAGTTCATTTTTAGCAAAATCCTCATTTGTGTGTCTCATGAACTCAACATCTACATCTTCATCCTTAGCTGGTACTCTTTTAGAAATCTCATATTTAGTAGGTCCGAATACTCTTTTAAGTACTCCTGGTACAATAGCCGGAAGACCGAATAACATTTCATATCCAGTATTTAAACCCCCGCCTCTAACAGCTCTATTTTGTCTTGTTATATCTTGTCCTGCTTGTGCAATATTGTTTAGCTTGTCTTCGATGTACCCAAAGAACCTTTGAGTTTTTTGTAATATACTAGCATCTTCAGGTAGGTTATAATGATTTTTAGCCCTATCACCATATGTCTTAGCATCATTTCCTAAGTGTCTGCTAAAGAATAATTCTTCAGATTCATTAATACAGAAATCTCTATATTCTTTGATGTTTCTCATTGAGATTTAATTATTTCTTTTATATATCCGAATTCTAAATTTTGATCTCATATATCTTGTATTCAAATTGCTCTTTTTTATAAATTTCAATTCTTTCCTTAGAATGTTTAAGCAAATAGTTGTCTTTTCCACCAAAAGAGAAGTCATCAACAAAGTCTATAATATTAACTTTCTCTTTACCATCAAATAGTCTCATCCCCCTACCTAAACTCTGCTTAATCAGTACTTCAGATTTATATGATTCAATAAGAAATATATTGTGTATATTTTTAACAGATATACCAGTAGACATAGTGCCAAAAGAAGCAACCATTACTTTATTAATACCTTCTTCCATTCTTTTAGTGAAAATATCTCTTTTATCAGGAGCAGTGTCACCGTCTATATAATAAACCTCTCTATCATTAGACCCTTCTCTTATTCCGTCATATATTCTTTTACCATATCCCTCGCCAACAGATTGAAAAAGTAAAAGAGAATTCTTTGATGTTTTAAGAACAAAATTTATAATATAATTAAGTCTCTTGTCAGAATTAACAACAAGCTTTCTTTCTAGATTAAAAAGCTCGTTACCCTCCATCTCATTTTTAGTTTCTTTTAATGTAGCAAGCTTCTCTTTAACTTCCTCGTCCATCCAATCCATTTTAACTATCTTAATAGAAACAGGAGTAGCATATTTGTTATCAAATAAAAACTTTGGAGAAATCTCCATAATTAAAGGTCCAAGAAATTGTTGTATAGTTAAATACTCTGCAGTATTTTTATTAGCTAATGTTCCAGATAGCCCAAATCTCCATTTAGAGTCTTTACATAATGCAACTACCTTTTTAATAGATGCACTTTGAGCTTGGTGACATTCATCTACAAATACAGCTTCCACATCATCAAAAAATTCAGGATCCATTTTAACTAAAGATTGATATGTACCTATCATTAATCCACCAGAGATCTTTTTCTTATTAGATCCATGAATTTGTTGTATCTCGCAGTCTTCTAATTTCTCTAGACCATATTCTTCAAAATCTTCAGATCCTTGTATAACTAGATTGGTGTTAGGAACTACCATAAGGAATTTTTTCACCTTTAAAACCTCCTTAAGATAAGCCATTACCATAAAAGCGATTAGGGTCTTACCAGAACTTGTTGCTACCTCGGAAACAGAAAGTTTAAATTTTATAATCTTCCATGCTGTTTCTATTTGGTAATCCCTAGGCATTTTTTCAGGATCCCCTCCGACACCCCCCTTAAAGAATTTATTACACCATTCAGTGTATTTTTCTAAGGTAAAAGAATTATCGATGATTCTTTCTAGTCCGTTTATTTCTACCTCTATTTTATATTTTTCGCATATCTGGTATACCTCAGACCAAAGTCCAGAAGGCACTCTCCAAATAGGTAACCTTTTATCAACAAAGCATATTGCTCCGTCCCAATGTTTTTTCTTAACTAATGGATGAAAATAATGATTATGTATTTTTCTAGTTAAAGATATATCAATCTGTTTTCTTTCAAATTCCTCTTCGTAATCTATAAGACTTAACCAATTTCTATCTTCACTTACTACAAATTTTAACATTATTAATAGTTATTTTTAACCGCTCCTGATCTTAAATATTCCTCTAAAGATATTCTTGATTTCACACCATAAAGCATGTGATCGACAGTTTTCATAGTCTCGTTAAGGAAAGATATTTGTCCATCAACAAGATCCATTCTTTCTTTTAATTCAGAAAGATCCCCTTCTATTAAAGGGGTTTTTTCATTAGCCCCATATTTTACTTGAGACATTTCAGAATAGTATTTTAATCTATTAGACTTATCTTTTCTAAATTTAGCATTAAGCTTGCTCATTACCTGACCCAACTTAGCAGAGTATTCTAATAATATCTGTCTATTATAATAAAGATCTACCTGCACATCTGCAAGTTCTCTAATATTTTTCATTCTAATAGAAAGTTCTCTAATTTTTTCTGTCCATTCTTCTCTTTCTATTTGAAATCCTTTATCGAAATCTTTCTTCTCTACATTAGGTTGTTGCTCTGACATTTCTTTTTCTTATTTTTTGATATCTCTTTAACTTCCGAGTCTATCTTATTCTTTACTATCTCTGTGGAAAAATTATCAGATATATCAAAATCGGGAACATCTAAATCACCTTTTATATCTACAGGGAACTTAAATTTGTTGTTGTTCTTTTTATATTTCATATATCTATAATATCCCATTTATCAACAGAAAAGTAATTATCTAATCTTTTGATCTTCTTTCCTGTGGATCTTACATAATTAACCACATCGTTTAAATCCCATTTATCCCTTTCTGGTAATTCACATTCTTTTATAAATTTTCCCCATAGAAAAACTTCCTCGCCCGCTTCCAAAAATTCTCTGGCTTTTTGTCTCCCAACCTCATCGCTATCTAATAACCATCTTTTGTTTGTTACATCAAAAGGAAAAGGATTATTTATAGAACATAATGCTATTGCATTAGGACAAAGCCAAGCATCTAAAGGACCTTCAAAAGTTGTTATCATTGAATCTAGATCCACAGTAGAGAATCCAAAAACGCTAGATATTGGATCAACTTCTTCGGCTTTTAATATAATTTCGGGGTTTGTTTCTTTTAGGAGATTTTTGTAAATACCACTAAGCTTGTAAGTGTAGTATTTACTTCCACTATTCTTTTTTACTATAGGCCTAATCTGTAGACCAAGTATCTTTGTTTCATCTCCGGATAGATTCAGGAGATATAAGTTCCTTCTTTTAGGATCCCATAGGAATTTATTATCGGGTACATGATTTCTTTCGATTAACCATTTCTCTCCGTATGTTCCTTTCACTTCTAGAAGATTTAATGCATGTTTAAATTCCTCTCTACCAACAAGTATATCTTTGTAATTTTCAGAAAAAAAGTAATCTAAAGAATTTCTTATTTTTTTCCTTATAGTCGAATTTCTAGATATCTCTGCTATCTCTGCAATTTCATCAGTGGAAAGCATTCCGTTGATTTCAAAATCTCTAGTAAATTGATTTAGATTTTTGAAGACCGCACATCCACCATTATAACATTTATATGTTAATGTATCGACATAAAGATTTCCTCTTTTTTTCTTAGCGTCTTTGGAGTCTCCACAATAAGGGCAACAGAAGTTTAGTCTGTTGCCCCCTTGATAGATTTTTAATCTTTGAGGATCATTACCAAAGAACTTAAGTAAAGCAGAATTAACTATTCCTTTAACCCTATCTACTGATAGGACACTTATATCCTTTGTTTCCATAACAATCCATTATTTATAGATCGTTATAAAGATCATCCAAAGATGGTGCAGATTTTTTAGCTGGTGCTTTAGCAGGTTTAGCAGGAGCTTCATCCTCTGTATCATTAGATTCTTGGGTTGATGTTCTGCTATTAGCATCTTCGTAGAATGAATCTACAGAAGCAGTTGTACTTACTGGTTTAGAATCTGAACTAGTTCCGATAATCTCAGAAACCATTCTTCCGTCAGGAATTGTGTTTCTAATAATTCTCATGATTTTTTCATTCTCTTCATCGTCCCAATCAGAATAATCATATTTTTCTATATCTAAAGGACCAGTCTTAAGAAAGTTTGTAACCATCTCTCTACCTTCTTCAGATCTTTCTACTGATACTCCATCAATAATTAAAGCCATTTTATCTCCTACAAATTGACAAAGATCATAGTTGTTCCATTCTCCAACTTTTCTCACTTGAAGACCGAAGTTTTTACCTTCGAATAAGTCATAAGGATTTGAAGGATTTCCGAATTCTGGTTTGATTTGTTGCTCGATCATATCGTTAACCTTTCTACCGAATTTGAATATCATAATTTTACCTTCCAAGTCTGGTCGATTTGCATCTTTAACTACTTGAATTAAAGAATAAAAATCTTCTTTTCTAGAGAATGATTTAGATAAATCCTGATCCTTAGCAGAAGCAGAATTTTTAAGCTTCCAAAAAAGATCTTTAAGTATTGATTTTTTTCCTACCGTAGATGGACAAATAGCTTTGTGATTTGCTCCGTCTACTGGATCTTTCAACCAAACATAATATTGGTGAATTTTAGATTTTTTAGGATTTGTGATGTTAGGTAAGAATCTAATTAAAGATTTATACACTCCGTCTTTTCCTAATTCGGGATAAGGTTTATAAATAAACTCATCATCGTCCTTTGTTTTAATTTCCTGCTTAACAAACGATTCATTGTCAAGATTAAAGATGTCAAAATTTTCTTCCATAATAATTCAAGTTTTTTTTAATTTATATTATTTAGTATTTATATCTTACTACCAGATAAAAGTTTCTCTAAATTATCCTCAATAAACAAACAGATCCATGTTGCATCAATTATATCAGAACAAGGGTTCTCAACTTTACCCGCTCCTTTGATCCATAAATCTTTATATTCCTTCAAAACATTCAAAAGTGGTTTTAATCTGTCCTCAGATATTCTGTCTTCTATAAGCTTACAGTAAAGCTCATCTTTCTTAGCATTTCCTTTTACTGCAAATTTCTTAAGTGTGGTCGGAGAGATCACATAGAAATTATCAGGATTTATTTTCTTAACTACACCAGCTCTAATTAGAGCGGTTGTCATAGAAATATCTATAAGTGAATTACCATTAGATCCAAAAGATAAACCTTCCATACCCACTATAGTGTTCTCGTCGAGATATGGGGATAAAAGATCCAAAGCAACTTCAGAAAAATAAACAGCGTTTAAAATCTTCTGTCTTTCCTTCTCGTGATATTCTCCAGTAAATTCTTTCTTGGAAATAATATTTATTGAGACACTCCCATTATCATTGAGAACTTTAAAAGGAGATCCCTCTTTTTTAAGCATCTTATCTATGATGTTAGTTGTTCTATGAAGACTTATCCATTTACAGCTATCATTTGTTAGTATACAAAACCCAGGAGAGTTCAACGAAAAATCGACACCGACTATTCTCTTATCCGATTTCAAGTTTAACATCCACGTAATTACATTTAAATCCTATTGAGAAAGTAGAAAATTGAGGTGTACTTGAAGCGTAGTTCAATTGTATTTCAGATAATGAAGTGAAGACCGGCTGTTGTAGAAGCACGCTAGCCATAACAACTCCCTCATTATCAAGTAATAATAATCTAAAGTCCTGTAGATATTGTTCCGGATTTTGGAAATCCAAGAACTTTATTATGTTCTCATACAAAATCCAATAGTTTATAAATCCTTCGCCCAACTTAAAAGTGACAGTGAAATCTCTTTGTATTAAATTTTGTAGAGTTGTAGCACTCTTATAAGTTTGTTTAAAACCACCAGGTCTAATTTGTTCCACAGTATCTATAGTTCTGAGTGTGGGAAAATTAACTTGCTGAATAGTTGAATTTATAAAGTCATTTACTGTGTCATAAGGAATGGGCATTCTCTTAACATATTTAGAATACTTATCAATTACACTATCAACTACAAATCCCTTAGGAAAATTAAAGATGAAACCATTCTGTCTAGCATTTAAAATCATTTGTTAATTATTTCTTTGTCTTACCTTTATTTGCAGCTGCTTCAGGATCATTAGTAACAGGAAATACTAAAGCATTACAATATTTGACATATGTGGGATCAAAAGTTCCATTTGCTAATTTAGGGTGAATCTGTAAAGCTGCAGTTAAGAATTGACTAGGTTTTATACCTTTAAATAATGTTGCTCCAGGGGATCCTGGTGTAAAATAATAATTAACTACTTTTTGTACATCAGACACAATCACTGTTGCTCCAAATATTAGTGATTCTTTACCTGCTATTGAATCAGCTAAAGCTGGTATATTTATATTAACCGATTGTAAAGAACTTTGTATGGATAATGATGATTTTCCAACAGAAACTCCAGATCCTGTAGAATTTAATTGTGTAGCGGGTTTAACACTTAGTATAGAGCTACTTCCCAAAACATAATCTTTTATAGCTTTGTTAACTTTAGTAATTGGTACTTTAGAATTAATTTGATTTCCTGTAGTTGTTGAAGTTCCCGTTGTTCCTGTTGTTCCTGTTGAAGAAACAGTTGTAGTTGTGGTTGTAGTAGCTCCAGTAACTCCAGTTGTAGTAGCAACTTGAATTGTATTAGTACTTGCTAAAAACTCAGACTGATTTTGCCAAGATCCAGAATATAGCTTAGTTTCTATGCCATCTGGGGTCTTAGAAACTATATAAAATTCTTTACTAATAAATCCAAGAATTTTTTTAGAATTAGATCCAACAACCTTAAATGAAACCTGTCCCTGTGAAGGATTAGATATTGATGTTTTATTCTTTATATTTTCCACCCTAACACTCTGACCACTAGAATCTAAAAATACCATATAATAAGTTAAAGAATTACCAAGATCTATTATCTCTGGAGTTGTTGCATCTTTTAAATTATACACTGTGAATTTATAGAAGTTATCAAAAGGATCTATTAAAATCTTGGCTTTACCTTGACCGTATAATTGTGTTACGTCTGGACCTGATGTTTCTGATATCACATTACCGTCTTTATCTATAATTATAGTTTCCTGTGTTACTGAAATATTATTATCTTTATAAAATACTGGTATTTTCTTTTCTAATGGAGTGACATTAGGAGCAACTCCCACACCAGAAATAAGATTAGGTGCTTGTATTATTTTATTATAAACTTTCTGAGCATATGCACCAGTAGTAAGATTTATTACATTATTTTCTTTTCCGTATTTGTTTATATCAAAGGAAGAAAATGTAGATCTTCTTATGATCTGATTCTGATTTCCTTTATTAACCAATCTCATAGTGTAATTCACAACAAAAGATGTGGATAAAGGATTAGTTAAAACTGGCCTAAATATAGAAGGAGAGTTAAAATCGTCTATTTGTGTGCTAGAAAAATTGTATGTAGTTATATAAGAAAGACCCACTTGCTCTTTTACCTCTAGCTCATTAACAACATAATAGGTATTTCCCACCTTTCCTTCTGCTGTTAAGAAATCTTCTAAAAAATTACCATCCCATGTGGGATAGAATTCTAAATAATTATAAAATTGATTCTCCTGAATAACCCCAGCTAAAGAACTAAAATTATCTTTGGGAAATATACTGAGCTGTGATCTAGTTTGACCTATATAATTCTGATATCCATTTTTAAGAACAGTCTGTGTGACTTCAAATATTGTAAACTCTACAGGAGCATCTTTTAAGAATCCTTTTCCATCTGAAGATATCTTTGCAGCTAATGTGCTTGACTGTGTGGAATTTCCATTCAGTACTTCAAACTCATAAACCATATTAGCATAGGCAGGAATCTTAACCTCTACATATCTGTCATATAAAGCACCCCCTAAATAAATAGGATTAGGATTTAAAACTGATAATAATACATCAGATTTTTGTAACAAAATCTGCATTACCGTGGCTTTTTTCCCAGTTCTTTCTTGATATTTAGCTTGCAAAATTACACCATCAAGATTATCAAAATTGTATCCTGATACAATATGGAATTTTACAGAGTCATAATAAACTCCTATGTTAGAAGGAAACACTACAGGAAGATTACTTACTGAAGTTAATTTAGGATCTGTATCTAAATAAGGAACTAAGTAATCTTTATCTAATGTAACAAATCTATTTTTGTCAATCTGGACTACACTTAAATCCCTAACATTGTTTGTTGTGGCTTCTGCATTAGGATCATTTAATATCTGTACAGTGTTATCAAAATACCCATTTACTATTTTTTCAAATCCTATTGCAGGGAATCCAGTATTAACATAATATATTTCAGGAGTTGGTGCAGTTGTGTAATTATACTCTAATAATAAGTAATCAGTGATTTTAACAAACCTTTGTGTTGATGTATAAGCCATGTCGTATATATTCCTTAAAATTTAAACCAAGAATACTGAACACCTAATCCTATATTGAATACAGGTCCAGCAATAGGTTTGCCATTAAGTCCATATCCTGCTCCCACACCAATTCCAACATAAGGTCCAACTGACCATTTTTTGTTGGGAAACATTGACTTAAGCACATCCGACTTATAAGGATCTATAACAGCACCTTCGATATCTGTGATTTTCATTCCTGGATATTTAGGGGTTACAAATATTTCAAGAGCTTTATCTTTCTCTCTAAGACCAGTGATAAATGAGAATCCCATTTCGTCTTGGTCTATTCTGGTTTTTCCTGGAATAACACTATTATTAATTGTGTCTACAATAAAGAAACTCTTACCTGAAAATTTTCTGTAATTGTTTACAGAAAATAAAGAATCATATTTCCAATCTAAACTATAATTACCGTTTTGATAACTAGTGAGATAATTATTTACATAATGTGTATCAACTTTAGTCTCAGTTATTACCTTCTCAATCACTATGACTTTTCCCTTCTGTTTATCTAATTCTTCAGCTAATCCTTTATTGAGTTTTTCTAAATCTTCCTTGGAAGACAATAGGGTCTTTCTCACATATGTTGCTTCACCAGCTTTATTTTCTTGAATGCGTACAGTGTCTTTTAACGCATCTAAATTCATATTCTGTATCTTGATCTGTGACTTAAGTGATAAGTTGCTGTCGCACTGTCTAAATAGCAATAAACAAAGTGCAGCAACTATTGCTAGTAGCACAATGTCCTTTCTTTTAAGCATTTTAGTAATTAAAGATTCTTCTTTCATCTTCTCTTGTTTTATTTAATCGCTCAATCTCTAATTGAGCTTTGGTTTTAAGAGACTCGATAATCTCTTCGCGACCGATAAGATTCTCTTTGTTCTCTAAATGATATCCAATCTCTTTCTCTATTGCGGAAAGATTATCATGTATATCATTATATTGTTCAATAAACCATTTCTTCATATTAATAGTATTCTATAATAGTAAAATTAAATCCTAGCTTAACGTTATTACCATCATTCCAATTAATCATTCTCCGGATATAGATATTTGTAGTAGTTACTTGGGGTGATGATGTAAAGAAACAAAATAAAGAATCGGTAAAACCGGAACCTGCATATCTACCAGTTACGTGTACAGTGGTTTTTAAAGGATCTATAGTAGGATGTGTTAAAACAATTGTTGCACTATTCGCATTCGATGCACCTCCAGCTTGATTATAACCAAATCCAGTAGGCAATGCTCCTGTAGTATAAGGATCACCAAAGTCATAAGCTATTATTGGATCGGCTGGTTCATTAAAGTAGAAAAATGCGTATCCTGTCCACGTTTTCTTTATCTTACTACTTGCATTTAATGTTAAAGATCCTGTACTTGGTCCAATAATTACATCATTTGTAACAGTAAGATCACCCGTTGCTGATGTATCACCTACAATACCAACATTTCCTGTTACTCCAACATTTCCCGTCACACCAACATTTCCTGTTACCTCAACATTTCCTCCCGTTACTCCAACACTTCCTTTTGCCTTAATAGCATAATCTGTACCGGCTCCGGAAACTCCTATAGCAGCAGTATAATCTATAGCCTGTCCAACAGCTATATTTTCCCCAGAATCGCTTACAAAGAATCCAGTAGTATTAGCAATGGCTGTACCACTAATTAATGTTTTTGCGCCAACTGCAATAGCTACTGATTTATTGGCATTCAGGCTTGTGCTTGATGTTAAAGGTATAAAAGATGTTATCTCTAATCCGTTAGGATAATTATTAACGGAGTATCCAGCTGCAGAAGGCGATCCTTTTGATAATGTTGTTGTTGAATATAGCTCTCTTGAAATCTTAAGTAAAGAATTACCACCAACTAGTTGGTTTTGTCCTTTTGCACTATTATTAAACATTGATATAGGACTATCAGTACCTATAGTCTGTACTCCTGTTACAAGTAAACTGTGATTATTAGCATTACCTCCAATAAAAGTTGATCCAGTTAAGGGTAATAATATAGTAGAATAAGTATTAGAAGAAGATCCTATAGAAACTCCTCCTGCAGTTGCTCCAGAACCACTATTTACACTTAGTAATGGATACGTACCAGCTACTAGATTAAGCTTATTTCCTCCTCCTGTACCGTTCGCCATTATTTCTAATAACCTATTAGAATTTTTAGTTTGAATTAAAGTCCTTGATGCAACATTATTAGCACTATAAACACCTGAATTAGTATACGTAGTAATACTAAATACAGGAGCAAAACCTGTGGTATTTGTTGGTGTTGATATCTTATGCTGATAACTTATTAATGGACCAGCGCCAAATAAGTGGCTACTATTAGCGTAAAACTCTTGTGTGATGTCAGGACCAGTACCTGCAGATGATGTTGCACCACCAGCAGAAGTGAAATCAAATACACCGTCACCTATTATAGTTCTTGGTGCATATGTAGAAGCTCCCTTTGTTCTTACTTGTACTCCTGGTCCGTAGTTAGGAGATGTGACAAATAATTGAGGAAATCTATTACTCGCCTCTGCCATACCTGTTGTTTGTATTCCTCCTGAATTATCCCCGGTAGGATTTGTGTGCCCGAACATACTGTGTCCCTCTACAAATAATACACCTTTATTGTTATTTAGAGGAGATAAAGCATTACCAGTAAATAAAACTCCAGTATGTAGTGAAAGAGTTTTAGATATACTAGTATTTCCAAATACCCCTAATCTTCTTGAATCGTCTCCTGATTGTCTAAATTGACCTGTACCTAAACCAATACCTAATCCTGTTGCATTAGCAAATAAAGGAGCATTGGTATTATTGCTAGGATTTCCTGATGATTGATTTGATAATTCTAGAAATCCACCATTAGAAGCTGCACTAATAAATGTACCTTTATTTGGTATTGGGGTTCTTAGCATTATGTTATCCTCACTACTAGTTGCTGTTATTTCACCCTTAGCAAGAATATTTACTCCTCCCGAAGCTGCAGTAGCTGAAGATATTATACCTATAGATCCCCCTGGGTTTCTTAAAGAGATATCATAAAAATTAGGAGCTACTGGGCTTGATGTATCCCATTCTAGTGAAGGGTTATTTAGGTATCCAGTAGCACCTGCCCCTGTTGTAATATCAAGATCAGCTCTGCCAAAACTTAATATCTTAAGTCTATCATTTCTAGTGGCTATTTTTAATTTAGCTCCTTCGTAATTAACATTATATATTGCTGATCCTCCTGGTGTATAATCACTAATTGAAGCATCTGAAAGTACCAATGTGGCAGCAGTAGCACCACTAGTTCCAGTTCCTGATATTAATATACCAGAGCCAGTAGCACCTCCAACTATATCAATTGGTGTAACTTTTTGAAATAACTCTCCGGCATTTAATCCATATCCTGTATCAACCCATCCAGTAGCAGAGAGTACATAAACTTCTTGATTTGCAGAATCTGGGTCTAACCAATAATCTCCTAATGTGGGAAATGTCCATGGATTAGATCCTGTTATATTACTAATAGCTGGGGCGCTATCTTGAACAAACCATTTAGTCCCTGAAGGACCTTGTACTCCTTGAA
>Ga0164293_10000787_pt1 | contig 26239 bp, 41 predicted proteins | sample GEODES118metaG_FD_111487 | JGI IMG/M metagenome (GOLD analysis project Ga0164293, IMG submission 111487) | Eutrophic lake water microbial communities from Lake Mendota, Wisconsin, USA - GEODES118 metaG | ecosystem: Environmental > Aquatic > Freshwater > Lake | place: USA: Lake Mendota...
AAAGACTAGCTCTGCTGGTCTAATTATTGCAGCACTTGAAAAGGAACGTCCTACTGAGGCAATCGTTGTTGCTGTTGGTCCAGGTACCGTTTTTGGAAACGGAGACAAGATGACCATTGACCTTAAAGTTGGAGACAAGATTGTTTATTCTAAGTATCAGGGTACAGAGATTACGGTAGATGGTGAGGATCTTTTGATTCTTGCATACCGTGACATTTTTGCAGTCTTGGAGGATCAGTAATGTCTATACCAGATATTGATTGGTCTCTTGAATACCAGCGTGGATACGATGATGCACTAACAAAGATGATTAATAAGTTTCAGCAAGAGTACAACGAGACTGCTGCTCAAGATCCACACTTTGCCTTTTATTCAAGATATGTTGTTGACACTCTACAAAAAGAGCTTGGTCCAAAGATAGAGGATTAGTGATGGAACAAACATGGATTGACATCTTGTCTGACCCTCATCACATTCTTGCTGACTTTATAATGAACGTTGGCTTTGAAATAGCTTTTGCCTGGCTTACATATTTGATCATTATTAAGATTATTTATAATCGACAAAGGAAAAAATAAGCTTGAAGGATTTTGAAGCTGAGCTAGCAAGCGTTAGTAAAAAACTTGATCAAATTGAAGCTGAAATTGTAATGAATCAAGAAGCTGTAGAATCTATAGAAATCAGACTTCGCTTGCTTAAAACAGAGCTAGACTTTGAATCTGATAAAATGGTATAATATATAGGCAAACAGAAAGAGTTGGTATGAACTTAAAAGACTTGGCACTGAAACCAACAGCCACGTATATTCAAGGGTACGCAACAGAATACCCAGATAAATGGGATTATTTTATTAATTTTGTTGACTACTGCAATAAAGTAGATTGGGTACAGCAAGACGAAGCAGAGCGTAAACGATTTATTGAGAGTGGCAGATTACGTAAAGGCTTGTTGCAAATTTGGGGTTACTTTACAATGTTTGCAGAAACTCCATCAGAATACCCAGACATTATGGTCAACATAGACAGTCTAAGCAATAAAATTGAATCTGAATATGGAGAAAAACCTAGGTCTTCTTTTGCAATTGTTAACTTTAGCAATGCTGAGAATGTAACAAATAGGCACAATGACCTAACCCATAACTTCTATGTACAATGTATTGGCTCAGTTATTTGGAAAATTTATGAATCAGTTGGCTCTACAGAGTACAAAGAGTATGAATTAAATCCTGGGGATGCAATTTTTGTTCCAGCTGGAGTTTCTCATGAGGTAGTAGCCTTACAACCACGTGCTGCAATTACTGTGGCATTTAATGGGTTAGATGAAAAGGTTGCAGGAGAATAATGTATCCATTAATTTTAGAATACGATAATGCAATTGATCAAGAAGATCTAGATACTATGCTTGATATAGCTAAGTCATCTACTAGCTTAGATTCATCAACTACAGATAACATCGAAGAAATTGGTCAATTTTGGCTAGGTAACAGACTCATGATTACTGAAACAGCTTTACCATCATGGCATGAAAAAATTGTAAGCTTGAGATCAGAGATTGATTTCTTTAATATTACAGAACCAAGAAAAATTCAAAAGCTTAATAATGGCAATTTTTTGGGGCCACTAATTGACATGGAAAACGTTGAGTTAATTAGACATGGTGCAATTCTTTTTTTGAATGAGCCTTATGATTCTGAAATATATTTTCCAAGAATTAATTATAAAGTAAAAGCAAAAGCTAACAGGCTTGTGGTTTATGGCGGAGATCAAGAATATGTTATTCGTGGACCAGAAGGCAAAGACTGTTTGTATTTTTCAACCGTGTTTATGAGCTAGAAAGAGGATAGAATGTTTACTACTGAAGAAATAAAAGATGCAATTGCAAACCCTAAATTAGTTATTAAAAAGAAACTTTTTTTAAATACTCCTAGTTGGGAAAGCTTTATTGGCCATCTTAATCATGAGTTTTACAATGATACATACCCACCAATGACTGATGATGAGCCATACAATCCAGATGATACCGTTATTAATGGAGTAAACATTCGTGAGCATTTTTACTTAATGAATGCTGCAGCTGATAATCCAAAGTTTTTTCCTCAGTTTTTTGACGTACAGGATGAACTAAACAAAGTAATGGAAACAAAATACTTTGGATCTTTTACCTTAATTAATTTTGTAGGTGGCGAGCGAGCAATAAATGTTCACTGTGATCCAAGGCACTCGTTTTATTGGCAAACTCATGGCACATCAATATGGCAAGTTTTTTCAGAAAATGATCTTGAAAATCCACTAGAAGAGCATGAGATAGCTCAAGGTGATATGATCTTTGTTCCACACGGCATATACCATAGCGTTGTTGCCCCAGAGCCAAGAACGGCTATTTCATTTATGTATGAGATGTAGTAAAAAACTATTCAAATACTGGAATTTCACTAAGATCATATTCTTCTCTTGGAATAACAAATTTTTTAAACCACTCAAGATGAGCATCGTAAATTTTTTGATCAAATACCCCATCTTCAATTCCTTCAAAAAAGTCATCTAAAAATTTATAAGAGACATCTACAAAACCGTCTAGCTTATCAGCAAACATTTTTTTATATTTTTTATATTTGGGGTTGTCCTGTTCCATAAAAAATGAAAATCTTCTATTTTGAAATACACCCATGTAGTCATGAAACACAAAATCTTGTGGGGGAACAACTATTTTGATGTTATCAGCATACAACTTGATTGACATGTATGGTTCTTCGCCATTATATAAAATTTTGGGACTATACTTATATTTATAAAAAATTTCAGAGTCTCCAAAAGCAAAGCCGCCGCAAAAATAATTTTTTATTTCTCCAAACTCATCACCTTTATAGGGCCATGGTCTGCCAGCATATCTGCTGGGAGAATCCTTTTCTTTATCTTGAAGAATTTGCATTGACGTTGGTATTTTGGTGATGTTCAAAAAATATTTTTTGTCTCTGCAATCATAGTTGTTTGGATACACTGAATAAATAAGCTTTCCAAAGTGTGACTTTGATAGCTCATATTTTTTTATAATTTCTGTATCCCAGCTATCTATAAATCTTGTGTGACTGTCTACTTGAAGATAATATTTGTGGACTTTTGGCAGCAAATGTTTTTGGGTTTGAAATCTTGCATGCCCCACGCCTTTAGCTTGATCCAGATAAACATACTCATATTTTAATTTAGTGCCAAACTTATTTGTAATCTTTAAAACTTTGTCTCTAAGGCATTTCTCATCTTGAAGAAAAACTGAAATAGTTATATTTTCTGGATGATCCGCCTTTTCGCAAAGATCTTTAATTGTGGGCAAAAACTCAGTATCAGCTAGTGATGAGATAGAAACAAATATAGTATTCATTAATTAATTATACCATTGACTAGGCAATACCCCATAGAATATGATAAAATAGAGTAATATACAGAAAGAGATCAATGGCCAATATAGCTTTTTTAGGAAATTTTAGATTTGACTTTAGTTCAGAAACTCATCACGTAAAAAGCCTAGAGTCTTTGGGACATAGTGTGGTAAAGCTGCAAGAAAATAGAGTGAGTAGCCAAGACGTCTATCATGTAGCTTCTAAAAGCGATTTGTTTATCTGGGTTCACACGCATGGCTGGAAGACACCTGGAAATTTTCCAATGGAAAAGGTTTTAGAAAAACTAAGGGCTAGGGGAATCCCAAGCATGACATATCATCTGGACCTATGGCTTGGCTTAGAAAGACAAAAAGATTTAGACTCTGATCCAATCTATAAGCACATTGATCATTTCTTTACGGTAGATAGCAAAATGGCAGATTGGTTTAACGAAAACACAAATGTAAAAGGTCACTATATGCCTGCAGGAGTGTTTGGTGAAGAGGCATACTACAAGCCCATAACAAAGAGACTTGATTTAGCTTTTGTTGGCAGCAAAGGATATCACCCTGAGTGGCCATATAGACCGCAACTGATTGATTGGTTATCAGAAAACTATGGGCAAAGATTTAGACACTATGGCAATGGTGGAGTTAAAGCAATTAGGGGTGATGAGTTAAACACGCTATATGGAACTACAAAAATAGTTGTTGGAGATACGTTATGCCCAAACTTTAACTACCCAAGCTATTGGTCAGATAGGGTTTATGAAACCTTGGGCCGTGGAGGATTTATTATTCATCCATATATTCAGGGAATGGAAAAAGAATTTACAGATAAAGAACATTTAGTATTTTACGAATACAATAACTTTGACCAGCTAAAAGAATTAATTGACTACTACTTAGAGCATGACGAAGAACGTGAAAAAATTAGGTTAGCTGGTCATAATCTAGTTAAGAATAACTATACATATACGCATAGGTGGCAAAGTATCCTTAAGGAGCTTGGCGTTGAGTGATATAAAAGCATACTTGTTTAGTATAGGAAACAGAGCATTTGCTAGTCATAAAGATGACTTTGGTTTTGTGAGGCAAGCCTTTGTCAGAAATAAAATTGAGGTTATTGAGACTTTGTCCTTGCCAGAGGTTGATAAAGCATTTGTAGTTTTGTCTGGATCTGACTTGACTGGATTAGAAGAATTTGTGTCTGAAAGGCTACAGGTTATAAAAAAAATAGTTTTGTTTATTACTTCAGACGAGTGCGGAACTTTTAATGTTGACAAAATAAAGCATCCTGATATTAAAATTTGGAAGCAATATCCATATCCAAAACACAAAAAATACTTTAAGATGCCTTTAGGTGCTCCCATAATGCTTGAAAAAAACATGCCAGAGTATAGTCAAAAAGATATTGATTTATTTTTTGCTGGCCAAATTACTCATCAAAGAAGGCAAGAGCTTGGTGCTGTAATGGATTCTTTAAATACAGAACACTATTTGCCCACTACTGGATTTATGCAAGGCAGTCCTTCTAAAGATTACTATGCAAAAGTTGCTAAAGCAAAAGTAGTCCCTGCACCTGCAGGCTCAGCTACAATAGATTCATTTAGATTTTATGAAGCCCTAGAGCTATTGGCTATGCCAATTGGAGATACAAAAAATTCTTCTGGAGAAGACTTTGATTATTGGGACTATGTGTTTCAACAAAGCGTTCCATTTCCTAAAACAAATGATTGGAACTCTTTACCATCTATGGTTGATCAAATATCATCTGAGTACCCTGCAAATATGCACAAGGTTGTTGCCTGGTGGATTAAGTACAAGAGAGATTTCTGCAATAAAATTATGGAGCAAATAAATGAACATTAATGATATTACAATTGTTATGCCAACATCAGTACTACCAAGTCACCCAGATACTGGAATTCTTGATGAGGTAATTAGAAGCATTAGGCAATACTTTCCAGACAATGAGATTATTTTGCAAGTTGATGGGCTTCGAGAAGAACAGTCCCATCGCAAAGATCAATACGATGAGTATAAGAACAGGGTACTTTGGAAGTGTTTGCACGAATATAAAAATGTGCTGCCAATAATGTTTGATGAGCATTCTCATCAGTCTACTATGATGCAACAAAGTCTTCACCTAATTACTACCCCATTAATGTTTTATATTGAAAGTGACATAGCTTTGAGAGATAATCTTGATATTGATTGGCAAAAAGCTTTGGATATGCTTGACTCAAAAACAGCATACACTATAAGATTTTACACATTTGAGACACAGGTTGTGCCAGCCCATGAACCACTCATGATGGATAGAGACGGAGACTTTGTTCAGACCTTCCAGTGGAGTCAACAACCACATATTACATATGTATCTTACTACAGAAATATGGTGTTGCCAAACACTAACTACAAATCTTTTATTGAAGATACCTTTTATGGTAAAGTCTTTGCTGATTGCTACGAAACCAAAGAGGCATGGGATAGTCATAGGCTGTGGCTTTATAATCCACTAAACAAAGATGATATTAGGATTGTTAATAATCTTGATGGAAGAAAGAATCTAAGAAAGTTTACCTCTGACGATGAAGCCTGGGGATTAACTGAGGCATGAGACTAGGAATAATTGCAAGATCTGATAAGACTGGCTTGGGCAACCAAACCTATGAGCTTACCAAAATGCTTAACCCCACAAAGGTTTTACTTATTAACTCTACTCACTTTAACCAAAACCAGCAGTTTCCAGAGCTGTATGAGGGCTACAACGTCATGGAAACTAGCAGGGGATTTGCCACAGATAAAGAGGCTGCGGCCTTCCTAGAGGGCTTAGACGCCGTTTTAAGCTGTGAAACCTTCTATAGCACAACCTTAATTGATTTAGCTAAAAAGATGGGCATCAAAACGCTGCTACAGTATAACTTTGAATTTTTAGATAACCTCAAGCATCCAGATTGGCCATTGCCAGACGTCCTAATTTCTCCCAGCTTTTGGAATTTTGACCTTGTATATGATAAGTTTAGCAGTAAGTGTAAGGTTGTGCATTTGCCACCACCAGTTTCTGAAGAAAGGTTTGCCAAAGCAAGATCAATTAACCAAAATGGTAACTTAAATAAAATACTTCATGTTGCTGGTAAAATTGCTGATGCAGATAGAAACGGAACTAATACCGTAATGGAAATGTTAAAGTATTCTACTGCAAACTATGAATTAGTTATTAAGGTGCAAAATCCAGAACGCTTGGAAGATATTTCCAGGGACCCTCGTCTAAGCATAGATACCTCCAACCCAAATAGCAATATGGATCTTTACTCTGGATTTGATGCAATGGTTCTTCCACGCAGATATGCTGGACTTTGTTTGCCAATGAATGAGGCATTGATGAGTGGGCTTCCTGTATTTATGACAGACGTATCCCCAAACAATTTTATTTTGCCAAAAGATTGGCTAATAGACTCAAAGCAAATAGGAAAGATTAAGACTAGATCTATATTACCAGTTTATGAGGCAAACCCAAGAAAGCTTGCTGAAGCGGTTGATAATTTTATTAATGACAAAAACAAGAGTATAGAAAAAGAAAAAGCTTTTATGCTTGGGCAAGAGCTTTTTTCTGTTGAAGCTTTAAGAGAAAAATATATTAATCTTATTTGTGAGTAGAGTAAAATTCCTTAAATGAAAATCCTACCATACTTTCATATGCCTCTATTGTGCGATTAGCTCCTAAGCCAAACTGGCCTTGCTCAATGCCACACAAAATACTCTTTTGTTTTTCATATGAAATTTTTTGTAGCTCACTCCAAGAGATGGGCCTGATGTTATTATCGTTCCAAACCTTTTTAAATCCTCCACGATGATAAAAGTGGTAGGCTAATACAATTGACGGAGAATATATATCCCACCCTCTAGTCCAGGCTCTTGCAGCAAAGCAAATCTCTTCTCCAAAGAAACTTATTTCTGGATCATACGGAACCTCTTTTATAATTTCTCCGTAGGTGAATACAAAGCCAGCTAGTATTGTGTTTGATGGTTCTGGGGTGGTCCTCTGGGGATCATCAAACTCTACACGCTCTGCTCCCCACTCTTTAGATTTTCTAAGTATTACCTTTTGTTTAGTAGGATGCACCGCCCAGTCTCCAACCTGCTTAGTATGCAAGACTGTGGTTTTTCCCTCTAGGCTATATGGAGCAGGGAAGGACGAAAGAATTACCTTATTGCTTGTGAGTAACTGGGCATCTTTTAGCTGTTTAATTGCAAGTCTGTCCCAATTTTCAACAAACCTCATATGAGAATCTATTTGTAAAAAATATGTTTCTTCTTGATATAGAGACATGGCTTTTGATCTTGCAAATCCAACGCCCCTAGCATCTCTTGGGTGCATTGATATTAGGGAGTATTTAGGTAAGAATGAGAGGTCTGGTCTTTCACGATCCGTACCCTGGTAAACAATACCAAAATGCAAACGCTCTGGCTTCTCTGCTTTTTCAACCATATCAATTAAGGTTGACTGTAATTCTGGATCCCTATAGCTTGCTACTGAAATAAAAATAGTTGACATATATACCATTATAGCAAAACAGGCTACCCCAAAAATGAGGTAGCCCGTAATGCGTTCTGATTACTTCTTAGCAGTCTTCTTTGCTACTGCAGCAGGCTTCTTCTTAACTGGAGCCTTCTTTGGTGTAGCCTTCTTTAATGCTTCCTCAACGTCCTTAGCGTTTGGAGTAATACCAAACGCAGGGTCATTAGGATTAATGTAGCGAATTGCTACTGGCAAAATTGCTGCTACTAGTGACCATGCCAGGTCTAGTGGGTCTGTAACGCCAGCCAAGTAAAGGGCTGATGCTGCTCCCAAAACGCTACGCCCATATGAGGCAAGCAGTGCTTTTAATGATGCATTCATTTTTTTCTCCTTATTTTTACCACAATGTCCATTTATTTTCATTGAGTATTTTACTGTGTAAATCGCATACATCTATGATGCGATCATCAGATGACTCAAATATATCAAGGGCTTCGTTCTCACAATTTGAGATTTCACACACCTTGTATAGGTAGTCATCTAATTCTGATATGTCTTTTAGTCCAAGCATTTTATTTCTCTTCTGGTAATAGACTAATTAGTCTGTTATAAGATTCTTTAATTTCTGCTTTATTTTTTGATTCAGTTTTGTTTTTAAAATCAAGAACAGATAGCTGAACTTGTTCAATATAACTAAATGCAGCTTCACGTGAATCTTCTAGAAACTTAGAATATCCTGGCGGCTCTGATTCTGACTTTTCTTTTAGCTCTTTAATCTTAGATTGTAATACCAGGATTTGGTGTAGCAGAATACTACAAACTATTAAAGATATGCCAAGAAAAATTTCTATCATTTTAAAGCTTTCCTAACTACTAAAACAACAGCACCATTTTCTTCTAGTGCTTTTTTTAATTTGATTACATACTCTAGAGCTGCTCTCTTGTCTTCGTCGAGCAGGCTTGCAAAGTTTTTTTCGTCTAACCTAATAGACAAAAAATACTCATTGTCAATTAACTCAACCCCAGAGAAACCTTTTGGTGGCTGTACTTGATGAAATGCTCTACGCATTGCGTCTGTGTACATTTGCATCTTCCTTCCAGTGTAGGTAGGACCTGATATATACCGCTGCATATGCCACGGCAGAAACTATAAAGCCATACTGATTAGTTATAAGAGCATACGTTACCCAAAGCACTTCGTTAAACAATAGGACAAGCCAACCCCAAAGGGTCTTTTTCCCTACAAAGTATATCCCAGATACGCCAATAGCAGCAAGGATCCATGACCATAATTCCATAATTATTGCTCCGTCGTTAATGCTTGCCAGGTATTAGCCCAGTCTCGCTTTGTTTTATGTTTATTAAACTCTCTAGATATGTCGCCTTGGTCGAGATAAACTCCACCCCAAACTCCAGTATTCTTACCAGAAATTCCATTAGCAAAACAAATCCTGCGAACTGGGCAAGACTTGCATATGCTGTCAATCTCTTCTCTAATCTCTGGCTGTTCTTCATAGTTATCAAAAAAGTCATTAGTCTCCATACCCAAGCAAGCTGAGTCATCTTTCCAAAGATGCGGTTCCATGCTTACCTCACGTACTTATTTGGAATGCTCCATCCGTCTTCGGTGACTGTGAAGGTGTTCTTGTAATACCAAGAACCTTTAACAAAAGCACCACTTGGTTTAGCCCAAGCTCCTGGTGATTTAATTAATTCGACTACGTCCCAACCATCCCAAGACAAAGACTTATTGTTAGAAACAATAGTCTCCATTTGCTCTAAGGAATTGATAACCATTTTATTACCCCTTGTTCGTTATTTTTTTAATACGAAAACTTAAACCAGCCATACTCAACTGTTTTAGATTTATCTATGAACTCTGCGATCTTAGATTGACTCTCAGTTGGCTTACTTAAAAAGGCAAAGTAATTTAACTTTTCAATATTTTGTTGCATCCATGAAGGTGGGACCTTAAAGAAACGTATTTTAATTCCACGTGACTTTAAGCTATTTTCAGTTATGTTTGAAAACTCAGCAACAAAGTTGTTAACTCTTGCAGGTCCAGCAGAATAGATAAGGATCTCAGTGTCCCCTTCTTTTCTATCAGACATGGCAACTGCCATTGCTCTCATAAACACCTGATAACTATCAAATGTCAGACTTCCCTGAACACCAATAATCATTTTTCTACCGTTCTATTAATGCACCCATTATTGTAATCAGTTTTTCTAACTCATTTGCGTTTAGGTTTTCAAGCGAAACAGAGGTTTTGTTTTCTGCGTCCCACGTGCCATCTTCATTTAAAGTTGACATGTACATCTTGTTATCTTCAATCCAGTAAATCTCATCATCTGGAGTTTGGACAAACCTAATACGTTCAAATGAGTCGAAATCCTGTGACTCATCTACAGCTTCGTTGTCTTGGCCATAGCCTAGCTTCCAAATCTGTTCTCTTAGTATATCAAGCATAAGCCTTCCTGTCAAGAGCCCAAGTAAAAATTTTAACATTTATCTTTTAAATATCCTAGGTATTCTGGTGGCACAAAATCTGCATAATTTTGGTTTAGGTAGTGAAAAACTATTACTTTCTTCTTGTCTTCATCTGGCATGTCCCTGTACTCATGGATTATTGAAACATCCATTGGATCAAACTCTAAAAAGTGCTTGCCAATGCTTGCTAAATACTCAGAAGTTGCATACTGACAGGATGCGTACTGAACTCCACTTCTCCATAAGTTTTCATTTGTTTCAAGTTGTGGCCTTAATAGCTCCTGCCACTCTGCCATTTTATCTTCTACCGCAATCAGAAGATCATCCTTATAGCTTAAGGCGTGCCTAGAAAACAAAGTAATGCCATCGTTCATAGGCTTGGTTGTTAGTGGAAGATAATCAGTAAACTCTTCCCAGCTATCAGATTTAGAAAAAATTACATCACTATTGCCGTACTTGTCAAAGATAAGTTGCGGATCTCCTTGCCAAACAGTGTCTTGATCCACGTATAAAACGTTGTCATAGTCTCCAGACTCTAACAAAGAATAGGCGTTTGGCCATCTATGCTTTCTTCTTTTAGACAGAATATGATCGTCCATTGGCGGATGTTCATCTGCAGTAAACTCAACAATCTCAACATTTTTAAGCTGTGTTTTTGCTTTTAAGTAGGCTCCTGGAGGAGAAGAATAAAATCTAACTGGAATAGTTTTGTTATACTTTCTTAAACTATCTATAGAGTATTGTATTTGACCCCAGTAGCCGTGATTATTTGGGTCTCCAGACTCAAAATGAAAAGAGTAAACAATTGCGTTTTTCAAAAAACTTTCCTATTCTGGGAAAATATGAGTTAGTCGTTGAGTTTGAGTAAAGTCTTTAGCAAAACCTTGAAACAGTGCCTTATCCATTTCACGCTGCACTATTGCACGTGACCAAGAGAAGCCTGCATCTCCACCCCAAGCATCCCACATGATGCGGCCATTTGAAGGAAACTCTGGTCCAGAAGAAAAACCTTTTCCTTTTTTATCTACTTCGTGACGAGAAAAGAAAGAATACATACGCTTAACTACACTTAGTGACATTGATCTACCTGCTACGATATCGCTTGCTCTACCCCAGCCAACTGGAGTTCCTGCACCTGTAGCTTTGCCATCTTCTTTCCACTTCAACGCACGACGTGCTGCTGCTTTCATTCCAGAAGTTGGGGCATAGCTGTCTGCCTTAGACATCTCAATCATTTCATCTTCCATGTCTTCTGGCATTGTGTGGCCCTCTAGCGTGTCAAGTTTCTGTGCATCCTGATACATCATTCCAATACTGTATGCTGTTGGTGACCAGCTTTCTTCGTCTTGCTCGTATATTCTAACAGACATAGCTGGATTTTCTGGTGGCATTGATTCTAGTGCATACTCAGATCCTGGAGTACCAAGGGTTCCGCCCTCCCACATTATGTGCTCTACCACTCCATGTGCCATTCCCTCAGTGGTCATGCCCATTACGAAGTTGCCTTCTTCAATTGCACTTTCTGCTTTTTGCGTAACAATTTTCTTTGCTACTGGAACACAGTTTGGAACCATGCGTCCGTCTTTTTCTTTCATGCCACGCTGTACGTAGCCATCCCAGCAAGGAGCTTGCTTGTCTACTTGGTCTAGTTCTTCATCTGTTAGGGTAGGCATAGATTTTTCAGCCTCAATATTTCCTTCGCTAACATTTATAGCATAAATTTGATTAGCAGCTTCTTCAGCTGTAGTGTGGCAACCCATTACGGTTCCATCGTCTTTTACGGCAGGGTAACCCTTGCAACCGTACGATCCCTTTTCTCCAACATGATATGGCATACTATATTATATCACTTTCTCAGCCAATGCGAAAGGCACTTACAAGGTTCTGAAACTCAAGCAATTTCTCAATAGATAGCTTAGAAAGCTCGTCATCATCCATTGCCTTAGAGGTTAGTCTTATGTTTGGGTTTGCTTTTGACATATCATCAAACTCAAGAAAACCCTTTTCCCAAAAATACATAACCTTTTGGTGTACCTGATTGATAAACTTATCATATAAAGCTGGCAAAACATCATGTATTTTGCTAGTAATGTTATACAAGATTTCACCACTATTTTCATGGACACCAGCCACTTCGACTGCCCCCATCAAGATTAGGTCTTCAAGAGAATATTCCATAGTTATATTATACTAGGTTTACTGACTAATTGTTAGTAAAGCAACCCACGCTTGGCTTTTAGCTCTTCAAAGTTTTTGATTTTTGTTTCTCCAAGGTATCCCCAAGCATAACCTTTGTCAATCATTTCTGTATTAACTGATGTAGCGTCTCCGTCTACAAATAGCCATCCTAAAATTCTGCCATACTTTTCTGAACTGTCAAGCTTTTCTGTTTTAATTACAACATTTTTTGCAGACTTTAGACGATTAGCTAGGTAAGCTTTTGACTCTAGGCCCAAAGCCTTTTCTGTTTTGTCTGTAGTACGTGATTCTGGAGTATCAATACCAGCCAGCCTAACACGTGAGGCAAACATAATGTCAAACCCTAAATCAATAACAACATCAATGGTGTCGCCATCAACTACCTTTGTAACTTCTTTTACATAATATTCGTACATCTAGCCATCTCCCTTAAGTCTATTCTCAACAAGACGATCTCTTTCATCAATAATTTCAATCATAAAGCTCATCATCTTTTGATAACCAGTACTACTATTCATTATAGCATCATAGTGGTGTGAGCAAAACATGAGATCGCCATCAAGACCCTTTATATGAACATAGGCTTGAGACTGGCAGCTATCACAACGATCAAATGCAGTCATTGTCCATTGCTTTATTTTTTGCTCTTCAATAACCAAAATTCCTACTTATCTGTGGAGTAAAATCCACTACCATTAAAAGTAACACTTATACTAGAAGAGTATACTCTAGTTAGTTCAGAATTGCAAGTTTCACACGAATACCCTGGATCTGACTCAGAAATTCCACGGTGCTTAATAATTTTTATATCACACTTTGAGCAACTATACTCATAAGAAGCCATACATATCTCCACAATCTAAATATAAAATGCCCCCACACAGGCTATTCAGGCACGAAGGCCACGGTCTATACGATAGGTAACTAATCCACCCTAAGAGTAGGCCTGTGTGAGGACACTTCTATTATACTATTTAATTGATTTTTTGTCTACAGTCTTCCCCAGGTAATTGGACCAACAATACCGTCAACTTTTAGTCCATTAGCTGCTTGAAAAGCTCTGACAGCTCTATCAGTTATAGGACCAAACTGACCATCAGCTTTTATTCCAAGCACTGACTGAAGATACTTAACGTTTGGACCAGCTGATCCTCGTCTTAACCAAGAAGTGAGTCTTGGCTTTGATGGCTTAGCAGGTGAAGGTGGGGCTGCTGCAGCTACAGTTGTAACCCCAGATGCTCTTTTATTACATTCAGCAACTATGTAATCAAGCTGAGACATAATAAATGGTCCAGGACAAGCAGTCGCTTTGTACTGTGAGTGCCACGCAACAAAGAACTCTGATTGTGTAACTGCTGGTTGATTTTTAGCAAAACCCTTGCCTGCTCTAGGTGACTGACTTGCGTGAAATACGATTACATCAATCAATGATTCTAGTGCAGCTGCAGATACTGGCCAATCTCCACCAACAGATGAGTTATCAATTTCAAATGTTACAGCATTAGGATCTGGAGTTCCTCCTGTTGAATAGGGTCTACGATCTGGATTTACAATTCCAGTTACAGCTCCACTATTACTAATGTGATAAGTAGGGTGTGAGTTGCGAGTATTAGCGTTAGCTACATAATTTAACCCATTAGTCCCTGCAACGTGGTGAATCACTACACCATTAATTGGCTGTCCATTACGGCTACCGCCAAACCCGTTGTCTTGAATGCCTGATACTTTTGGATACCATGTCATTTTTTCTCCTTATTTTACTAGAGTTTGTCTTATTTTACTAAGACTAACAGGTACCGTTCTCGGTTATTATTTTAGTTTAGACCAAGTTAAAGGTCCAACAATGCCGTCAGCCTTCAAGCCATGCTTATTTTGGAAGGCAACTACGGCGTTGTGAGTCAGTGGACCAAATGGACCAGGTGGGTTTACGCCTAACTTGTTTTGTAGATAAAGAACATCTGGGCCTGCTGGGGCTCCCTTTTTTAGCTCTTTTCCAGGATAAGGTCTTGATCCATTAGCAGGTTCAGCTGGTGCCTTGGCAGCTGCAGCAGGTGCAGCACTTGTAGGTGCTCCACGGAAAATTTCATAGTCAATGTTTCCAGCTCCCATCGTTGGCTTGCCACCAACTCGGAAAGAAAAGTGGAGGTGTGCTCCATATCCGTTTTCTTTTCCAAGACCTGAACCACCAACTAGGCCAATAATCTGGCCCTGCTTTACTACTTGACCTGGCTGTACGTCAATTCGTGAAAGGTGAAGGTAGTCAGCGTTATGACCTGAAGGAAAGCTCTGAAATATCATGCGGCCACCAGAGCCAGTAAAGGTTGTGACAATGCCAGTGATAGTGCCATCGGCAACTGCCTTGATTGGTGTGCCAGTTGGAACTGCGTAGTCTGTTCCTGGGTTTTTAGAGGCAGGTGTTCTAGTTTGGTGCTTAGTAAAATCGTGAGTAATTGAACCGCCATCTACTGGCCTAATCCATGCTGACATATTAAATCTCCTAGGTTTTCCATAATTATTTGGAATGTGTGCTGTTACCGCCTTTCAGCGTACATTTAATTATATCACAATAAGTGAAAAATTCTTCACCTATTTATTAGACTGAGTCTATAAAATATTTGTATAGCTACTTAAAAATAATAATAAGGTTATTATTATCTTCCCATTCATCCAAATGCCTATTTAAAGACAAGATCATAACATCTGTAAAGGTTTTAGCAAAATATTCACGATAAACCTTAAGCTCATCCTGAACAACATCTTCTATAATATAAACTCCACCATCATTTAATCTATCAATAGAATTTTCGTAAAGAGTTATCCCTGCACGTGGCTCATGAAGCCCATCATCAATAATTATGTCTGGAAATACATTATGTTTGTCCCAAAAAGCCCTAACAGATTCTGGATTTGTTTGATCCATATAGTCTGTTACTATTCTGTCTTCATTGAATAGAATTCTTTTATCGATGTCTGCCCCATAAATATTAGAATTTATAAAGTAATCTTTCCACACCCTTAAAGACGCACCTGGTTTACCATTTACCCCCATATTAGATTCCATATCTAAATTGTTGGTTCCTAGGCCGCATTCAAAAATAACTAAATTATCATTTTTGCGTGCTGCAAATAAAAGTGCATAAACTTTAGTGTATGTGTGGGGCATCCAGCAATAAACATCTGTAGAATAATTTTCTGAACCTTTGTCTGATCCATACAAATCGCACAGGCGATTAAGAATACTTTCTTCTTCTAAATTATTAAACCCAGCATGCCTAAAAGTATTCATTTTATTTTTTAGAATTAAACCCTGGTACTGGATTAACTAACTTGGTGTCTTTACCTGGCTTCTTCTTTGCAGCCAAGTGGCTTACATCAAGGCTTGGAGCTGCTGTAGAAACTACTCCATTATCTGGAGTTGCAACTGGGGCAGAGTCTCTTAGCTTTTCCCAGGCCATGATTGCCTCAACAAATTCAATTGGGCTTACAAAGCCTTTACCGTTTAAGTCCCAACGGTGAACCTTGCCTTCAACAATTTCAAAGTGTAAGTGTCTTCCTGCAGAAGCTCCAGTGTTTCCCATGATTCCAAGAATAGTTCCAGCCTCAACCTTCTGGCCAGTCTTAACCTTTAGCGATCCCTCAGCCATGTGTCCATAACGACTTACATACCACTTGCCGTTAATCTTTGAACGAATGTCTACGTAGTATCCTACGCCACCAATTGATCCATCAGGATTCTTTAACTTGGATGTTCCAGCATATACTACTGTTCCATCATGCCAAGCTTCGCAGTAAATTTTTTCAGCTGGTCCCCAAAGGTCCGTGCCGTTATGATGTTTCTTGATTTTTTCGATGGGGTGCACCCTCCATCCAAAAGGACTTGTAATTTTCCAAGCCTTCCCTTTTTTACCGTCAATCGGGTATTGTGTTTTTGCCATTTCACTCCTTATATAAGTAACAAAAATCTCTAATATAGAGACAATCCTAGTATACCATTTTTCAAATAGTATTGTTTAGATACCAAGACGCTACGTCTTTGATGCCATTTTCAAAGCTGATCCTTGGCTCCCAGCCAGTAGCTGAAGAAAGAAGCTCATGGTTCATGAGTTGCTTGCTAATTTCTTTAGCGTCTTCAAAAACAATTTTAGAATTAATTTCTTTGCCAATTGCCTTTTCCATTAGGTTAAATACTTCTATTGTAGAATACCTATTTCCAGAAGAAATGTTAAAAGCTGCGTGCAAATTCTTTTCTTCTACATGCTCAGCAATTTTAATGTAAGCCTCCGACACATCATCAACATGGATATACTCTCTGATGTCTCTTCCGCCATTTCTGATTGTAAATTCTTGATTGGTCAAAAACGCCTTAGCAATTCCTGGAATAAGTCTTTGAGTGTTGTTGTCTCCAGGTCCGTAAATATTACAAGCTCTAGTAACAACAACTGGCATGTTGTATGTGTGGCGATAAGATTTAGAAAGAACGTCAGTAGTTACCTTTGATGCATCATAAGGAAACTTTCCATTAAGTGGGCTTGACTCAAGATATTCGCTACCCTCTAATTCACCATAGGCCTTGTCTGTAGAAGCAACCACAATAGCTGCTGCCTCAGCATAAAGTCTAGCAGCTTCCAGTATGTTTAAAGATCCCACAAAGTTAGTGTAAAAACTATCGTATGGATGTGTGACGGACTCATAAGCTTGTGTCTGAGCAGCTAAATGAAAAATATAATCTGGCTTAGCCTTCTTAATAAAGTAAGAGGTGTCTTCCATGGAGTTTGTATTTCCATAAATTTTATTAATTTTAGAATTAAGATATATATTTGATGGCTCATCACGAATTAAGCCATAAACAACGAAGCCTCTTTCAGCCATAATGTTTGCTAGTCTGGCACCTAGAAGGCCAGTAATTCCAGTAATTGCTACACGCTTTGTCATTTATTTTCCCATCTGTCAGCATTATAATTATAGCAGATTGAGTGGGCCTTTTTTCATCATGCCCAGGATGTTTGTTTTACTTAACTTCGATTTTCTTTGGCTTTTTCTCTTCTGGAATGTGCCTATATAGATCAATGAAAAGAATTCCATTAATCATACTTGCACGCTCTACCTCAAAATATTCAGGTAGTGCAAACGAGCGTGAAAACTTGCGAGCTGCAATACCTTTATAGATATAGTTAGCTCCTTCATCTTCATGACGCTCTGCTTGTAGTCTGAGGACATTGTTTTCTACAGTAATGTCCACTTCCTTTTGATTAAATCCAGCCAAGGCAAACTCCATCACAAAGTGATCCTCTGAGATTTTGTTTACATTATAAGGTGGATAGTTTGTTGTTTTAACTGGCTGTGCAAATGCCTTCTCAAATTCCTGAGCTAGGCTTGCAAATGGGTCATTAAAAATAACCATTTATATCATCTCCTTTTATTAAGCGAGTTAATTGCCCCCAAATGGCAGGCATATCTATTATACACTATTTAAAGGATTTTTGCACATGGAATATTTTTTTATAGCCACCAAGCTGGTGTTCCCCATTAACCATTATTCCAGCACCATCCTGAGCATTTTTAGCATCTTTGTATTCCTGTACAGACATTTCTAAAGATTGCCAAGATTCTCTTTTTATTGGTAAAACCTGAACAAGAGGAGTGCCTTTTTTAATTTTAAATATAGTGTTTTCTTTTACAAAAAAAGATAGGTGCCCATCTGAAATAAAATTATCAGTATCTATTAGTCCTGCTATTGCATTTACATTTTTAGATCCATTATTTACTGGATTAATAAATAAAGCACTATAGTCCTTTGGAGTTTGAACAGACCACATTGGGTGAATTCTTAGCACATGACTATGATGTCCAGATGGTATAGGATATTTGTCGTATTGCTGTAGATCATGTTGACTAAACAATTCCCTATTAAAATCATTATCTGAGGTAACAACTAGTCCACCAGGGTTTGTAGAATCTACTGTTATATCTGATTGTGACACTAAAAAATATCCAAAAGACATTGCATCAAAAATTGGCAAGCATCTTTTTATTGTTGGATTTCCAAAATCGTCATAGCTAGATTGATTTTTATACCATTCAGGCAAAAGCGAAGAGGCTGGAACAGGTGGCAGTAAGTTATCAAACTTTGGGAAAAAAGTAATTGTTTTATTTATCATAAACGTATGGCCTTCCCTTATCATAAAAAGCCTGCTCTAGCAGAAAAGTGCTATCCCATCTGCAACTTTTATTAATAAACATTGGCTGGTTGTAAGCATAAACATAGGCTAACCTTTGGACAGTAGCTAGATACGTATCATGACACGTATTTTGTTCAATTCCCCACTTACAACTATTCTCTACAAGAGTTCTAAAAACATTTGTAATGTAAAGAATTGATTGCCCACCACTCATACTAAGGACTCTATATATCTCTAAATTTTCTGAGTAAACATCTGGAATTACATTAACGGTAATACCGTTTAGTGTTCTTTCTGGATAAACTGGATACGCATCATTAAAGCCTAAGCCATGTGGCATTGTGCCAAGATATACCGCATCAGCATCATCTGGAACATCAAGAATATAGTCAAAAGCTGCAAGCTCAAGATCATCTTCTAAGACTAAGAATGGTCCATCAAATTGCTTAGAAAATTCCATGGCTGCAAGATGTGCTTCAGATACACCATTAGCTTTAATTAAGTTTCTATTGGTGCCAGGAATACGATAAATGTTTTCACGTTTAAAACCATACTCTTCTATTAGGTCATTAAACAATATATTCATGTCACGATGCCTTTTTTTATCTTCATCCATATTCATATAAAGAATTGGGATTTCTCTTAAATCAATTATCATATCAAGATGCCATCTGCTGTCGTTCGTATGTTCTTTCTCTGTGACAATTTGCACAGACTATTTCACATTTTTTTATTTCTTCTTTAATTTTATCAATTGTTGTACCTACATGCAATGCCCTGGAAATTCCAAAAGATTTATCCTTTAAGTGATCAAAGTCTAAAACATGTGGAGGATAGCTAATCCTACAGTCAGAACAAATAGAGTTTTTTAGTTTATATTCGTAAACCCACTGTTTAGCAGCAGATTTTTGCTGACTCTTTCTTTTGCCAATTGTATCTTTATTTCTTTGATACCATTCAGCTTGAGCTTTTTTCTGTTTTCTTTTATCCCTATAAGGCATGGTTCAATTATACCACGAGATAGAACCCTAAAGATTATAAACTAAAACCGCTATTTGATGCTCTCCAAATAGATGGTGAATGATTAGCTTCAACTCCAGCCTTAACGTCTAAATCTTCGTATAGTCTTATAATATGGATACAAGGATCTTCGCCCTCAAAAAACTGGATATCTTCTTCTTCAGTCATTGGAAGACCATCATGTGGGTAGCAAACTGCTGGGCCACAAAAACCATTAGTTAGCCCTATCTGTAACCACTCATCAAAAGTTATTTTTTTCATAATAAAATTATACCTTAACTGCCAAGCAAAATCAAGACTTGGCTACAGTATTTTGAACCCCCCACAATCTCTTAAAAATTCTAAAAAGAAATAGACATCTCCAGCACTAAAAGAATAATTTTTAATATAAGAAAATGCTTTTCCAGATCCTTCACAATTTACACAAACATCATTTGTTTGATGAAAAATACCACGTCTCTTTTTACCTAAACCAAGACATGGTACACATTCCCATTTTGGAATAGAGTTAAGAAAGTCATTATATTTATCTATATAGTTTTGTATATTATCATTTAAAAAATCATTAGACATTTTTTCATACAGCAATTGCGATGTTTCTTTATCTAATGCAGCACCACTGTTAACGTGTCCTTGCACACCAGCTACAAGGTTTGGATATTCCTGTTCTATAAATTCCCAAAGCGGATGCCAAACCCAAACGCTAAGACGCAAAACTTCTCCGTAACGAGATTGTGGCTCAAGGCCATGAAGATCCATTGACATTTATGTTTTTATCCCAGCACTAGAGTAGCCATTGTTTGTAATTTTAATATCAAAGTTAGACCCTAAATCCCAATAAAATATTTCATTAAACTTTTTTTCGTCATGATGATCTGACCATCTATTATTTGCAGCAAAGTGCTGAACACCAAAAGCGTTAACTTTAATTTTATTGCTTGGCATTTGTTCTTTTATAACACTTGTCCACATAAGTGGTCCTGTCTCAGAAACATCTACGCCCTTATAGTTTTTTAACTTTATAAGACTAAGCATTTTATCTATAACAGATTTTAAAACCAAGCTTTTTGGTGCTGCAGCAAAACACCATTGTTCTAATACCTCACCGCCTAGCTCTGGATAGCTATTGGATGTTACCACTAATTCTTTGTCTAGGTCTACCCATGACTCTATTGGATCTAAGCATACGGTATCAATATCTGCATATAGTCCTCCATGCTCATAAATAACTAGGTACCTCCAAAAATCTGCTTTTATCTGTCCTTGTGCAATGTTGTTGTATATTTGCAAATACTCATCACCGTAAGTTGATAAAATAAAATCTTGACAATCTTTGTCTGTGCTATACCTGTATTCCCAAGTTGGATTTTTTTCTTTCCAAGTATCGATTGGACTTTGAATGTATCTTGGTATGCTGTTTAACTCAAAAGAACAAGTTTGCCAAATTGTTTTTGGAATATTAGTCATTGTTAGTTTAACTTTCTAAGTATTCAAAACATCAACCGTGCCAGAGCAGGTTGGAGAAAACTTAATTGCAGTTTTAACTGCAGCTTCTACTCTACTTTCTGGAGAACTTTTAGTTATTGCGGTTGCAGATAAGTGTCCCATAGCAAATGGTGACCCACTACCAATAGATATAAATGGCGAAGAGAATTCATTTAGTGACATATCAGAAGCGTTGTGCTCGTATAGCTTGTCTCTAATTCCAATTAACAGTGATAGCTCTGAATCTTTTGACGTGTCTACCCACCACTCATCGTAAAAGTCTCTAAGGTATCGCATAAATTTAGTATTCATAAAGACATCAAGGTCTTCATCTGGATGTGGCTTTGGAGGATCAAAAGAATAAATTAATCTTTGCCCATCCATGCTTCCAGCAAAGCCAATTATATATGGACCAGTTGTCTTGACCTTTGGTCTTGAAAGGTGTAAGATTGTATCCTCAGTAGAAGCTCCTCGCTCCCCTGCCATATATACCTTGCCATTAGCCTTTAAAGCGGCTATACAGGTCATAAGAAAGTCCCCTCCAGGTTTTGTGTGTACTATTATTATACACGACCCAGAGGGGACTGTCAATAGGGGCTATTTAGAGTTCTTGTCTACCTTAGAAAAGGCTGAGTTAATCTCTTCTAGGCTTAGCTTGCCGTCATCCAAGAAGGATCTAGCTAGCTTTTCAACTACTGTTGCTACTCCAAGAATACCTGCCATAAACACAGCAGAAATTAGCTCAACGCCAACGATTGCTCCTGCTCCCAGAACTGCTAGTCCTGATGCAGCAAAAACAGCCACGATTCTTAGTAGTACATTTTTGATGGTTTTCCATCCGCCTACTACTGCTTCTTCTTCCATTTTAGACTCCTTTCAATTAGTCTTATTTGTTTTTCTTACTTACTGTTCTACTTTCTTTTTCCTCTTTTTCATAACGGAAAAATGGAAATGTGACTACCCAAATTAACAAGGTAGCAATTATGAGGTTGCCTACTAGTTCCCTAGCAGATCCCTCAAGAACTAGCCAAGCGACAACCATTCCAAGCAATGTCCATGCTTGTTCTACTAGGTCCTTAACTAATGCCTTTAAGAATTTCATCTTACGGTCTCCTTATACTTGTTGATGACATGGCTGAGATTGTAGATACCCCAACAACTTGGGCAACTACTACTGAAACCACAACCATGTCTTGTGCTGTTTCTCTGACTTGGGGACTCATATCTGCTCCCACATTCCCAAGATTGTTAAACACTTCTAATGCCAAACCTGCAACGTCTCCCAATAGTGGGATTGCAGCTAGCTCAGTTGGAAGCTCTAAATCGTCTGCCTGAGCAACTATCATTAATGCCTCTAAGGCCTCCAGATACTCCTCAGAGCCCTGTTCTGCAGTTTCAAAGACTTCTAGGGCTGCCTCAAATAGCTGGTCTACCTGGGCATCTGATAGCTCAGCTGGATCAACTGAGTCAAGCTCTTGTAGGCTGATTTCCTCATTGACTTCTGGCTCCTCTTCTGGTAGACTTGGCTCTATTGGTTCTTCAATAGGAGGTTCAGGTGAAGGTTCTGGTTCAGGTTCTACAATTGGCGTTTCTGGTTGCTCTGGTTCCGTTGGCTCTGGTGATGTCTCTGGTTCTGGCTCTTCAGGCCGAACAGGTTCTGGTTCTGGCTCTACTGGGTTGGTTGGCGGTACGACAGGTTCAACTGGCACAGGCTCAGAAGGAGTTGGAGTAGGTGTTGGTTCTGGTGTTGGTTCCACTACTGGGGGCTGTGTTGGGGTTGGTGTTGGCTCAGGTTCTGGAACAACAGGATTGGTTGGCTCAGGAGTTGGCTCAGGACTAGGTCCTGGGGTAGGTTCAGGCGTAGGCTCTGGAGTAGGCTCTGGAGTGGGTTCTGGAGTAGGTTCTGGAGCAGGGGGAACAACAGGAGCTGGTTCAGGTGGGGTAGTAATTGTTTGAATCTCTAGAGGCTGTACTGGACCACCATGAGTATAGCGAACTCCATATCTAGCATTAGCAGGTGCATTTGAGCTTACCTGATATGTTGGGGTCCAGGTGTAGTTTACTGGATTTACTTCTGCAATCATTCTTATATAGACTGGTTCTCCAGAAGACTGACCCCAAACCATTACTTTCCAGTCAACGCAAATAGAGGTTGCTGTTGACCCATACTTAACATACAAGTCTTTTCCAAGACCCCAACCTGGATCCCACTGAGCACTTCCGTTATTAGAAAATGCGTGGTAGTCCCACGAGCCAATTGATATAGATGGTGTTGCTGGATAATCCCAGAAGGTGTAGTCACCTTGACCAAAAGTAACTGTTCCTTTTGGACTCACATAAACGTTTCCGTCATAAACCGTACCACCAAATTCTAGTGGTGTATTTAGGTTCATTAAGAATGCTTGATCTCCACCATTAACTTGGTAAGTATCGCACACTGCGGTTTCTGATGCTTTAGCAGGATCAGCAAAAAATAATGAGCCGAAACTCAAAAACAAAACAAAAGCAAATCTTAAAGACTTGATGGGGACATCTCCTTGGGGGGCTATGAGATCTAATACTATTATAAATCAATGTTTATAAAAGAAAAAGGCACTAGGTTTACCCAGTGCCCTCACTTCGTAACTATTATACCAGATTAAAATTCCCAATCGTCATCAGTTGTACTTTCATGCTTTGCTATGACGTAGGACGAACCTGAGCCTGAGAAAAAGTCATGATTCTCATCTGAGTTTGGAGATAGTGCAGAAAGAATTGCTGGATTAACATCACAAACTTCTTTAGGAAATAGTGCATCAAATCCTAAATTCATTAATGCTTTATTTGCGTTATAGTGCAAAAACTTTTTTACATCGTGAGTTAACTCTATCTCATCATAAAGTTCTGCAGTATACTTAATTTCATTTTCGTATAATTCCATTAGCATTGAGTATGCGTAATCTTTTAGATCTGCCTGGCGTTCTGGAGACTCTTCATTGTATGCAAGCTGGAACTTGTAGCCAATGTAGTAACCGTGTACAGCCTCATCCCTAATAATAAGCCTAATTAAGTCAGCTGTATTGGTTAGTTTTGCCCTGGAAGACAGATACATTGGCCAGTAAAAACCTGAGTAGAACAAGAAGGACTCTAGTAATGTAGAGGCAATCTTACGCTTTAGTGGGTCATCTCCCCTGTAGTAGCCAAGCACAATCTCTGCCTTTTTCTGAAGGTATGGGTTGTCCTCAGACCATCTGAAAGCATCCTCAATCTCTTGTGTAGATGTTAGTGTAGAAAATACACTTGAGTATGATTTAGCGTGCACTGACTCCATGAAAGCGATGTTGGTGATAACTGCCTCTTCGTGCTGAGTTCTAGCATCAGGAAGGATAGACATAGATCCTACAGTGCCCTGAATTGTGTCAAGCATAGTAAGTCCTGTGAATACACGCATAGTCAGTAGCTTTTCATTATCTCTTAGCGTAGACCAAGACTGAATATCATTTGAGATTGGCACCTTCTCTGGCAGCCAGAAGTTTGCTGTTAGTCTATTCCAAACCTCTAAATCAATAGGGTCCTCAATCTTGTTCCAGTTAACTGGTCTTGTTATAGCTGACACGATACACATCCTTCCATCTCTGTTCCTTCAATTGCATTCTGTCTAATACGAATATAGTAAATTGTTTTGATGCCCTTTTTCCATGCGTAAATCTGTGCCTTGTTTACGTCACGAGTAGTTGCAGTGTCCTTGAAAAACAATGTTAAGGATAGTCCCTGATCAATATGTTGAGTTGCAGCAGCATAAACATCAATAATCTTTTCTGGACCAATCTCATAGGCATCCTCAAAGTATTCACGATTGTCATTTGTTAAGTATGGAGCTGGGTAGTAAACACGACCTAGCTTTCCTTCCTTACGAATTTCAATCTGAGAAGCAATAGGATGAATAGAGCTAGTACTATTATTAATGTAGCTAATTGATCCAGTTGGTGGAACTGCCTGCAGGTTCTGGTTGTAGATACCGTGCTTCATTACCTCAGAGGCTAGATCTTTCCAATCTTTTTGTGACGGAATTTTAATACCTGCTTCAGCAAATATCTTTGAAACCTTTTGTGTCTCTGGCTTCCATTCCTGAGCAGTATACTTAGCAAAAAATTCGCCAGTCGCATACTTGGACTTTTCAAAACCATCAAACGGTGAGCCTGTTTCCTTTGCAATTTTATTGCTTGCTCGTAGTGCATGGTACAGCACTGAGTAGAAATAGATATTTGTGAAGTCAATCGATTCTTCGTCTCCATAGTGCATCCTCTCCTTACCAAAATAACCGTGCAGGTTCATCTGTCCAAGACCAATAGCACGGGACTTCTTGTTGCCTTCAGCAACTGACATTACAGAATCAATATAAGATATCTCTGATACTGCAGTTAAAGATCTAATTGCTACCTCAATAGTCTTACCAAAATCTGGTGACTGCATAGCATTTGCAATGTTTAATGATCCAAGGTTACAAGAAATATCTTTACCAATATCCTTATACGAAAGATCGTTATTGTAAGTGGTTGGTGTGTTTACCTGCAAAATCTCAGAGCAAAGGTTAGACATGTTGATGCGGCCTTCGATTGGGTTTGCCTTGTTTACAGTATCTTCGTAAACGATGTATGGGTAACCAGACTCAAACTGAAGCTCAGCAATTCTTTCAAAAAGCTCACGTGCCTTGATCTTGGACTTACGAATACGTGGGTCATCAACCATCTCGTGATACTTCTCAGTGATAGAGATATCAGACATTGCCAAACCATAAACATTTTCTACGTCGTATGGCGAGAACAGATACATGTCTTCGTTTGTACGAGCAAGCTCTAAAGTAACATCTGGAATTACCACTCCAAGTGATAGTGTCTTGATTCGAGTCTTCTCGTCAGCGTTCTCACGCTTGGTGTCTAGGAATCTCAGGATGTCTGGGTGGTGAGCGTTTAGGTAAACAGCTCCTGCA
>Ga0164293_10000789_pt1 | contig 26221 bp, 22 predicted proteins | sample GEODES118metaG_FD_111487 | JGI IMG/M metagenome (GOLD analysis project Ga0164293, IMG submission 111487) | Eutrophic lake water microbial communities from Lake Mendota, Wisconsin, USA - GEODES118 metaG | ecosystem: Environmental > Aquatic > Freshwater > Lake | place: USA: Lake Mendota...
CAATTGATGATAAAAGTTATAAAGAAAAGTTTTTGTTGGCGATGAAGACAGAAGGCGAGATATGGCTCTATGCTGGCATAGGTCCAGAAACGAGACCATTAAGTTATTTAGTTCCTTATAAGGTTTACATGGGCCCTTCTGTTGGGGAGCTTTTTTTTAAGGATCTAAACAGTCTTGATCAGGTATTATGTTTTTATAAAAATCAATTTGTTAGTTTTCATTGTGAGGATCCTCAAATATTAGATGAGGCGAAATCATTTTCAGATCACCATCATAAAAGACCCGTAAAGGCAGAAGTGATTGCCACAAGGGAAGCTCTTTCTATGATTGAAAAATACGAACTAAAGGGGAAGCTCTGTCATTTTTCCTCTCAAGAAGGGCTGAACTTAATTAGGGAGGCCAGATCGAGAGGAGTAAAAGTTATGATCGAAGTTACTCCTCAGCATTTATATTTTGATATTGGCTCAATATCTCCAGATAAATTAATTGAATTTCAAATGAACCCACCTATTAGGTCATCTGAAGATCGACTTGAACTTCTTAGAGCACTAAAAAATGGTGAAATTGATTTTCTTGCAACTGATCATGCACCCCATGCTCCTCATGAAAAAGAAATTGGGACTTCAGGTTTAACTGGACTTGATACATTTGGGGCTTTTGTCACCTGGCTCATTCATAACGGAGTTGATCCTAAAATTATTTCAAAAGTTGCGTCCGAAAATCCAGGGACATTTTTTAATAATTTTTTACAGTCCTGGATTCATTTCTACCCAGCTTACTCAACATTTGGAAAAGGGTTGGGATATTTGGAGAAAAATTTCAGAGCAAACTTTACGATTCTTAATTTAAATAAACCTTTCACAGTAACGAAAGAAATGCTTAAAACAAAAGCATGCAGCTCCCCCTTTTTAGGGGTAGAATTTCCTGGCCAGGTAGAGGCACTCTTTATCGGAGGAAAAAGGATATGAAAATGATTGTTGGAAGTTTCCTCATCGTTGTTTTATGTGTTTTCGCCTTTCTTTCTTGGTCTAGTTACCCTTGGAGCCTTGAGAGAAAAACAATTAAAGGAACTATCATAAATGTTGAACCTGACCAGATGGTGGACGTAGAAGAAACTCCCTCAGTCATTAAAGTCCTAACTTTTAACATCGGTTTTTTATATGGGAAGGGGTCTGAGGGAAGCGGTTATGAACATAGAGATATTGACTATTATGAGAAATCACTCACAAAGATTTCAAATGACTTCATCAATTGGGATGCTGATATCGTTTTTCTGCAAGAAATTGATTTTGATTCTTCGCGGTCGCATTTTATTGATCAAGCAACCTTTATTGCAAAGAAGGCCGGTTATCCATTTGTTGCCCAAGCGGTTTCATGGGAAGCAAACTACATCCCCTTTCCTTATTTTCCAATAAAAAATAATTTTGGTAAGATGAAGTCTGGTGGTGCCATACTGAGTAAATATCCTCTTGGCCTAAATGAAGTCACTCTTTTAGGAAAGCCGTCCTCTCAGCCTTGGTGGTATAATTTATTTTATCTTCATCGGTATTTGCAAAAAGTAACCGTTACGATAGGAGATAAGACCTTCAATCTAGTGAATCTTCATCTCGAAGCTTTTGATAAGAAAAATCGCAGAGAACAGTTAGATTTATTAATTAAAGAGATGGGCAAAACAAAATTAGACCTCATCGCTGGGGATTTTAATATGGTGCCTACTGGTGCTTTAAAAAAGTCTAAATTTTTTAATGAAGATGATTACGAGAATGATGAAAGTTATGATCTCATGAGAAAGTCAGGTCTCTTAGAAGTTATACCCGAAGAGATCTACTTAAAGGATGAACAAAGATTTTTTACATTTCCTTCATGGAGTCCAGATAGAAGACTTGATTACGTTTGGTATCATCCATCACTAAAAATGATGAAGGCCGAAGTTTTAAGTTCGGCCTCATCTGATCATTTACCTTTGATAGCAACTTTTCAAATTAATGGGCCAAGGTTTAATCCATATTCACAATAATTTTTTGGCCAGGATAAATATCTTTTTGAGTTAAAGAGTTTAACTTCAAGATAGTTTCAAGGGGTTGCTTTAATTCTTTGGCAACCCTTAAAAGTCGGTCACCCTTTTTGACAGTATAAATAGCTTTTTTCGTGTCAGGTAGAATAATTTTCTGTCCTACAAGAACATTACTTTTCTTCAAATTATTCGCTCTTTTGATTTTTGAAAGTTTAATATCAAAAAGTTTAGCAATATCGTTTAGATTGTCACCGCGCTTAATTTTATAAACGATTGGTTTATTAGTTACTTTAAGCTGAGGCTTTGAACTCTTTGCGTATCTCTTCTCTGTGATGATTTGTTCTTTTACCCTAATTCTCTGACCTGTCATAACATTTGTTTTCCAGGATTTGAAATTGTTAAGCTTCGCTAGTTGTCTTGGTGTGAGCTCATAAGTTCTTGCAATAGAAAAGAATGTTTCGCCTCTTTTAACTTTATGAAATGTCTTTTGAGACTTCATGGCTTCTATTTCATTTGATTTAGACGAAATCGTTTCTTCAATAAAAGCTGTTCTTCTGTTCTGCTCTTTTCTCGATTCTGGTTTCGCAAGTTTTGCAATTTCTACTTCTGGAGTTAGCTCTTGCATTTTATAACTGTAATTTTGTTGAGGGATTCTTAAGTAGTAAGTGCCACTCACGTATCTTGGAGTTTGATTAACTCTTAGTTCAGGATTTAATTTTCTTAGTATTTGCTGAGAAATGTTTAACTTCTTTGCAATAAAGGAAAGAGGGACATTCTTTTTAACAGGAGCAAGTCTCGTAAGATCAAACAATTTGTGTTTCTTTTTTGGAATCACAAATCCGTATTTTTCAGCGTTATTTACGACATGCATGGCCGCAAGGACCTTAGGTACATAATTAATTGTCTCAGAAGGAAGTTGTTTATTTCTAGAAAGTTCGTAGAAGTCACGAGTACCATGTTTCATGATTCTTCGAATGATTCCATACTCACCAGCATTGTAGGCAGATAAGGCCAGCTCCCAGCTTGAGAAAACATTATGAAGGTCTTTAAAATACAATGCCGCAGCTCTTGAAGCCTTGAAAAGATCTTGTCGCTCATCGATCTCGGACGTTATTTTAAGGCCGTATCTTTTCCCAGTTCCACGAATGAATTGCCAAGGGCCAACAGCTGAAGCGTGTGATTTGGCACCTAGGTAATACCCTGATTCGATTAGACCTACAAAATAAAGTTCTTTCGGGAGTCCATGAGATGCAAAAACTTCTTCTATGATTTTTCTGTATTCCTCACCATTATTGATAAATCTTTGAAAGCGGGCATGGTTTTTCTTTGTAAAGTAATCAACCCAAAACTCCATTCTTTTCGTATTCTTTTGTGCCAAAAAATTTCTTGAGTAGGGAATTCTATCTTCAATGGTACCGGGTAGCTCCTTATCAATTTCTGATACACCTACTTCTTGTTTAATTTTTTGATCATCGGCATCTGCTTCGGCCATTTCGTGAGTATACTCATTACCAATTTCATAGATTGAAACAGGATCATTTTTATTTTCACTTTTTTCTAGAATGGCACTTAGATCAGTCGTTGGTTTCTCTTTTATTTTTGAATTGGCAGTAGTGCAGCTTGATAAAAGTGTTGCAGATAGAATAACCGACGAAATGATTGCACGTTTCTTCATGAAAATGGACCTTTTAAAGTTTGAGACTTCATGTCATTAGAACTTATTGTATCATTAGAGGCAGGCATTGCAACAATTCTTAACAAGAAAAATCATATTTTGGTATATTTGAATCTATGGATAAAGAAGTTAATAGTGAATCAAAAATAATTGGCTGGAGAGAGTGGGCGTCCCTGACGGATTTAGGAATTCTTGCGATAAAGGGAAAAGTTGATACTGGAGCAAAAACTTCAAGTTTACATGCTTTCGATATTCAAGTTGATGAGTCTAGCTCGAGGCCAATGGTGTCTTTCAAGGTGCATCCCATTCAAAATGATACTTCTTTTGTTGTCCAATGTACGGCACCACTTGTTGATAGGAGATTCGTTACAGATTCTGGTGGTCACAAGGAAGAGCGTTTTGTTATCCGAACAACATTGGTTATTGCTGGTAAAAAGAAAAAAATTGAATTAACTCTTACAAATCGTCAGTCAATGAAGTACAGAATGCTGATTGGAAGAGCGGCCTTAAAACAATTTTACATTGATCCAACTCAGTCTTATTTGTGCGGGAAAACGCTGAAACAGAAGCGTTTCTTAAAAGAAATGAAAACTAGTTCTTCTGATAACGATTAAAAAAGATCTCTGAAATCTTGGCCGCTAAAATAAAGTCATTTTCTAGTAAATTGTTATTCGTATGCGTCCAGATAATAATATGACATTGTCCCCAGCTTAAACGGATCTCTGGATGATGTCTTTCGTCTTCGGCAATCTCAGCAATGAGGTTTGTGAATTCAAGTGCTTTTTTGAAATTTTTAAAGGTGAAAACTTTTTCAATCCTTGAACTTTCGTGAGTTAGGATCCAATCATCTTTTAATTCTTTAATAAATTTCAGTTTTTCCTCAAGAGAAATGGGGGGTACATAACTCGTGCAGGGGATACATTTTTTGTCTTTAAGTTCCATGCCTGATCTCCTAGACTCTAACCAGTATCATTTAATTCTTCGGAGTCGTAAATGCTAAGAGCTTTCATGTTGATTGTTTTGATCAGTTGTTCCCATCAGGTTAGGATTTCCTCTCCGGCCATTAGCGAAAATAGAAAATTTCATGAAGCCTTTTCAAAAAATGAGATGGTGACCTCTCAGGGAAAGGGAACAACAGAAGCGGCTCTCGAGGTATTCAAAAAGGGCGGTAATATTATTGATGCTTTTGTAGCTGCCTCTTTTGCCATATCTGTTGAAAGACCACATTCAACAGGAATTGGAGGAGGAGGATTTCTTCTTTATTACTCTAAAAAAGAAAACAAGGTCTATGCTTTTGACTTCAGAGAAGTGGCTCCGATGTCCGCCGTGACAAACATGTTTTTAACTAAAAAAGGTGATACACAGCCTCTTCTTTCTCAGGAAGGGGCACTTGCTGTTGCCACTCCAGGGTTAGTCAAAGGACTTTACGAAATCCATAAACGATTTGGTAAGCTTTCTTGGGAAGAGACCATGAGGCCTTCGATTAGGCTAGCGAGGGAAGGGTTCCCACTTTATAAGCAACTTCATGAAGCTTTAATTGATAGAAAAAATCTTTTGCTTCTTGATCCAGAGGCAAAAAAAACGTTTTATCTTGATAGTGGTTCTGTACCAAAGCTCGGATCATTAGTGATTCAGGAGAATTTGGCCAAAACATTGGAAGTGATTTCAATAAATGGTGCGACTGGTTTTTATGAGGGGAAAATTGCTAACTCTATTGTTAAAACAATTAATAAAAAAAGAGGACTTCTTAGTCACAGAGATCTTAAAACATATAAAATGATTGAAAGAGTACCGGTAACGGGAATATATAAGGGATTAAAAATTTATTCCATGCCTCCTCCGAGTTCTGGAGGGGTTCATGTGATTCAAATCTTAAAGATGCTCGAACCTTATAAGCTTAAAGAACTTGGTCCACAAACTGCAGAAGCTGTTCATTTAACAGCGAATGCTATGCAAAGAGCGTTTTTAGATCGAGCAACTTATTTGGGTGATCCAGATTTTAATAAAATCCCCACTCAATCTTTAGTGGATGAAAATTATATCGAAAAGCTTTCTCAAACTATAAACACACCAAACGCAATGAAAGAGAGTTCTTTAAAAAAGATAGAACTACCTTACGAGTCAACTGATACGACTCACTTTACAATTGCGGATCGAGAAGGAAATCTTGTTGCTTCCACCCAAACAATTAATGGTTGGTTTGGTTCAGGAGTTATCGCAGAAGGGACTGGCATTATTCTTAATAATGAAATGGATGATTTTGCACAAAAAGTGGGTGCAAAAAATTTATTTGGCGCTGTTGGTGGAGAGTTTAATTTAATCGAGCCTCGAAAACGACCACTTTCTTCAATGTCACCAACCATCATTACAAAAAATGATTCTCCTGTCATGGCCCTTGGCTCTCCCTCGGGAACAAGAATTATTACTTGTGTTGCTCAGACGATATTGAATAGTGTTGAATTTGAAATGCCACTTTATGAGGCCGTTGCGGCAACAAGAATTCACCAACAATGGCAACCTGATGTTCTAAAAATTGAATCACCTTTTCTAGATCCCCAAGTTGAGTCAGAACTTAAAATAAAAGGACATAAGGTCATTCACGAGAAACTCGGTTGCTCCATCCAGGCCATTAGAAAAAATCATCATGGCTGGGAGGGAGTTTCCGATCCACGAGGTGAGGGACTTGCAAAGGGCCTAAATTAGTTCGCCGTCTGTTTAGGATTTTTGCTATCAAGTCTTTGCTGCCAAATAGGTTCCTCGGGGGTTGGAAAATGTGATTTATCAAAAACAATACCTTGAGCATTTTCTATTTTCTCGATGGAATAACCTGCTTGTTTTTGAGTAACCTTTTTATTGACCCATTTAAACATGAGGTCTGGATCCCAAAAGGTCAGACTTTTATGAGGTTCATTATCTTTTGCCCAAGATTTTGAGTGGGTTAATATTTTATAGAGGCTTACAGTTTCTTCTTTGACCGGTGGGCCCGCCAACTCGAGAGGAATGTTCACAGTCTGGGACCAAGATTGTTTCATTTCATGATCCAAGATATTTAGGACATCTACAAAACTTGCACCAAAAGCAGAGCAGCCCGCACCTTCACCCCAGCGTGGCCTATTGGCCAGTCCGTAGTGTCTTCCAACATTTAATTTCCGATATTCAGTTGCGTAATTTAAGGCCCTCTCACACTGATTTTTATTAAGGATAAATTTTACAAAATTAATCCTACCTTCTTTAAAAAGTTCTGGTTTTTCGATTTCTATATCTTTCTTATCTTCTAATCTTCCATCGAAGCTATGGTACAGAACTCCAAGTCCTCTTTGTTCTATTAAAATTTGGTAGAGGTAATCAGGTTTTGCGGCCACCATTCCGGTTAGCTCTTCCCTGTTTTCACATTTTATCTCAACCCACACATGTCCCATAAAATGAGATTTAAAACTAAATTTATTTTTGGCGGCCGTCATGGCCAGAGTAGAGGGTGTAGACCAATCAATCCCGTAAGGGGAGGGGATAAAATAGAGGCTAAGTTCAGAGGGAGCAGAGGCAAAAGCCTCAAGCGAGAGAATAAGGAGCGTAAATATAAGTTTTTTCATGACTTCATTATCATTTATTTTTTATCCTTCTCCATAGGGAAAAAACTTTACAGAAAGTGTCTTTAGCTGATTTTATTGTGAAATGAATTTATTTTTGTTTTCTCTTCTTCTATTGATCCTTCCCTCTCTGATAAACGTATATGAGAAAAAGATAAAACTCATTGAATGGCTGAGTCCGGTAGTCTGTTGTTATGTCGCGGGTGTGCTCCTCGGGAATATTCCGGGATTTAAATGGGATACTTCTCTTGCCAGAACATTTTCTGAGGCAAGTGTCATGCTTGCTCTGCCGATGCTTTTATTAGCTACCGATTTTCCAGCTTGGTTTAAATTAGCGAAGTCCACCATTCTCTCATTTGTGATTCTTATTATTTGTGTGATGCTCGTGAGTTATCTTTGTGGGCTTGCTTTCAAGGGTTACGATCCTGAGGTTTGGAAAATGGCCGGCATGCTTGTTGGTGTCTATGTAGGTGGAACGGCCAATTTGACGGCGATTGGAAAAATGTTAGGTATTAGAGAAGAGGCCTTTATTACTTTAAATGCTGTAGATTTAGCTTTAGGGGGCGCGTACCTTCTTTTCATTTTATCTGCCGGTGTAAAAATACTTTCAAAATTTTTAATTCCCTTCAATCATGAATTAGCTCAAGAAAATGAAATCGATATGCTCCATTGGAGAAATTTATCTTTTTCTAAAAAAGTGAGAAACGCTCTTGTCTTAATTATTCTCTGTGGAATAGGGATCGTCTGTTCCTTGGCTCTGTCGAAGTTTCTCGTTGGAGAAGAATCTGTAGGATTAATTGTCTTAACTCTGACTGTGATTGCATTAGGTCTTTCTTTCATTCCAAAAATCAGGCACTTTGAGGGCTCTCAGGAATGCGGTCACTATTTCCTGCTGGTTTTTTGTGTCGCTGTGGGGTCTCTTGCCAATGTGAATGAGCTTTTCACGGGTAAAATGTGGTATTTTTTATTTTGTAGTTCTGTCATGTTTGGCAGTATTATTTTGCATTTTCTCTGTTGCTTTTTACTAAAAATTGATAGAGATACTGCGATTATTACCAGCATGGCGGGAATCTTTGGGCCAGCCTTTGTGGCGCCAATGAGTGATGTTTTAAAAAACAGAGCGATTCTTGTAAGTGGTATTACAAGTGGTCTTGTCGGTATTGCCGTTGGAAATTTTGTGGGCCTCTTTGTTGCCTACCTTTTAAAGTAGCAAAAGGATTTTTTTAGATGAATTGGGAACTTTTCGGAATCAGTACATACGTTGTTGGTATGATTGCGATGGGGTTCTATTTTTCTAAAAGAATTAAAAACGATGATGATTACTTTCTTGGCGGAAGAAGTTTGGGTCCAGGGCTTGCAACATTTTCTATCTTTGCAACTTGGTTTGGTGCTGAAACCTGTATTGGAACATCTGGTGCCGTTTATAGCCATGGTCTCTCAAGTATCCATGCTGACCCCCTAGGTTACACGATATGCCTTCTAGTTATGGCGATTTTTTTTTCTAAAGTCTTGTGGCGAAAAAAAATTACGACGATCCCAGATCTCTTTAGAACAAGATATTCCATGACGACTGAAAAGCTGGCAGCTGTCATCATGATTCCAAGTTCAATCATTTGGGCCGGGGCCCAAGTGAGGGCGTTGGGGCAAATTCTTCATTCGACCACAGACTTTGGACCAGTTTTTGCGGTTACTGTAGCCGCTGCAGTTGTGATTATTTATACGATGTCCGGTGGCATGCTGGCCGACGCTTACGCGGATCTGATTCAAGGTATCGCTATAATCATCGGGCTAATTTTTTTAGTGACTTCGATTGTGATTGATCTTGGTGGTATCAGCTCTGCGATCTCCCTTATTCCAAAGGATAAACTTACCTTTGGTGGAGGTGAGCCTGGAGGATTGGGATTTTTAGGCCGACTTGAGTTATGGATGGTCCCCATCTTGGGTTCTGTTATGTCTCAGGAATTAGTGAGTAGGGTTGCTTCTAGTCGTTCAGAAAAAATTGCTCATCACTCAGCTTTTAGGGCGGCAGGAATTTATTTTTTAGTAGGTTGCATTCCCGTGATTATTGGACTTTTAGGAGTAAACTATTTTCCAAATCTTCAGGATTCTGAAACACTTATGCCTGTTTTAGCGAAAACCCACCTAAACTATGTTTTTTATATTGTATTTGTAGGTGCACTTGTTTCTGCAATTCTTTCTACGGTTGATACAACACTTTTAGCGAGCTCTGCACTTCTGTCTCATAACTTAATTTATCCTTCTTTCCCTAAAATAAAAGACAATAAAAAAGTACTCATCGCCAGGCTTTGCACTCTTTTGTCGGGAGTAATTGCTTATGTTATAGCTTACTCTTCAGATTCAATTGTTGGTTTAGTTGAAACGGCCTCAAGTTTAGGGGGGCCAACGATTTTAGTTGTGACGATGGCGGCCCTTTGGGATAAGCGAGGATCTTCTGCAAATGCCATTTTTGCTATTGGAATGAGCTTTATCGCATGGATTATTGCTCACTTTGTGATTCAAATGGAATTTCCAGTGATATTTACCGTTCTAGTTTGTTCGATTTCTTATTTTGGAACTCTGCCTTTTACTCGTTCTCAACTTGTTGAGGAGGAAAAGGCAGAGATAGAAGTGAAATTAGGCTAGGGTTGTTGGAGCAGTAAAATCTCTATCCATCACCGTTTTTCTTTTATCAGATTTTGCATTCTCGATCGCTTTTAAGCATGCCGTTTGAACGCGATTTGTAAGTTGGTCAATGGCCTGAGATGAAGTTGATAGGCCCGCCTCATCCTTAATAAGTTTTTTTACCTTTGAAGCAACCACTAAGGCCTCGTCAAAATTTGCATTTTCGATGTAGAGATTGAAGTCCTTCCCCATGACGGTTTTTCTGCCTAGCTTCTGAGTGTGGCCGATTGCATCACGACAAGCTTTTACAATATCTGCATTGAGGGGCTCAAAGAACCCTGCTGAAGTGTTCATATCTGCTGTATCTTTGATAAATTTCTTAACTTTTGAAATAACGATCAGACTTTCCATTTGGAACTCCTTAGGTGCTCTTTGAATATCTTTAAAATAAGTACGACCTATGATGACTTAAGGATGAATGGAAATCAAGCTGCACATTCTTAATTGTTATCTGTACAAATTAAGACGGTCAGTATAAATTTTCCTATCTTTTTTTGTCAAAAGTCATAGGAATTTTCGTCATGAATGACACGCAGCGAATTGTGATGACTGGTATTGGTCTTACAGCACCAAACGGTAATAATTTAAACGACTTTAGAAAGGCACTTCTAGAATGTAGGTCTGGTGTTAAGCACCACGATGTTCGTTATATGGGTAAGCAAGTTGCTGGTATGTGTGATTTTGATGAATACAAATACCAGTCTAAAAAGCTTCGCCGTCGTGGAACACGTGCGGGTTCAGTTTCTATCTATTGTGCTAATGAGGCCATTCAGGATGCTAAACTTGACTGGCAAACTATAGATAAGTCGATGGTTGGTGTTTATATTGGCATTACTGAACATGGTAATGTTGAAACCGAAGAAGAAATCTATCAGATGCATCAAAACAGTCTTGATTGGAAACTCTGGTCTCCCCACCATAACCCTCGAACGGTGGCTAATTCTCCGGCCGGTGAAGTGACGCTAAATTTGAATATCACTGGACCCCATTACACTTTAGGTTCGGCCTGTGCGGGTGGAAACGTTGGAATTATCCAAGGGGTTCAGCAACTTCTCTTGGGTGAAGTCGATCTCGCTCTTGCTGGTGGTATTTCTGAGTCCTCTCAAACTTTTGGTATCTTTGCTGCCTTTGCTGCACAAGGGGCCTTAGCGCAGAATGAAGATCCTTCAAAGGCGTCGCGGCCATTAGATAAAAATAGAAATGGTATCGCGATTTCAGAGGGTGGCTGTATTTATGTTCTTGAGCGTCTTTCTGATGCAAAAAAACGTGGAGCAAAAATTTACGCAGAGATCGTTGGTTACGCTATAAATTCAGATGCAACAGATTTTGTAAATCCAAACTCTGAAAGACAAGTTCAGTGTATGCAGAAGGCAATCAAGAGAGCTGGTTTAAATGTATCTGACATTGATATTGTTAACATGCATGCAACAGGAACTGGTACTGGGGATGTGAATGAATCTGAAGCAGTAAGAGCAGCATTTGAAGCTTCAGAAAAAACGTTTGTTAATTTTACGAAAGGTCACATTGGCCACTGCATGGGTGCCGCCGGATCTTTAGAGTTAGCAGGCAATATTCCAAGCTTTGTTGACGGACTGGTTCATCCAGGAATGAATTGCACAGATCTTGATCCACAGTGCGAAATCAAAAATTTAGTAATAAATGAAGCAAAATATGTTGGAAACATAAATTATATTCTCAACAACTCTTTTGGGATGCTTGGGATAAATTCAGCATTGATTGTTAAGAAGTATATTGGATAAGGAGATTTTTATGGCAGACGTTAGACAAATTGTAATCGATATTATTTCAGATATCGCGCCTGATGAGGATGTTTCCAATCTAGATGATGCAAAATCACTTCGTGAGCAACTTGATTTAGATTCAATGGATTTTCTCGATATTGTTATGGAGCTAAGAAAACGTCATAAAGTTGAAGTTCCTCAAGAGGATTATCCAAAACTCGCAACACTTGCATCTTGTGTCTCTTACTTGTCTCCGAAATTTGCAACTGTTTAATTTCTAAATGAAATACGATGCAATTGTCATCGGCGCTGGGATGTCGGGGCTGGCCGCCGGCATCCGCTTAGCGATGTTTGATAAAAAAGTTCTCATTCTTGAAAAGCACTCCATTCCTGGAGGGTTGAATTCATATTATCAGCGAAGAAATTTTGATAAAGGTGGTGTTAGGCAATTTGATGTCGGCCTTCATGCCTTAACAAATTTTATTAAAAAAGGTGAGAAGGGAAAGCCGTTTTCAAAACTTTTAAAACAGCTGCGTCTTTCCTACGATGATTTTAAACTCTGTCCTCAAACTCATTCGAAAATTTTATTTCCAGGTGTTGAGTTAAAGTTTTCAAACGAATTTGAACTTTTACTTTCTGAAATTTCTGAAAAATTTCCTGGCGAAATTGACCATTTTTTAAAGCTCACTGAAAAAGTTCGCTCCTTTAATGAACTTGACCTCTCCATAACCTACTCATCTTCAAGGGCGGTGTTAAAGGAGTTCATTAAAGATGAACTACTCATCGAGATGATTCTCTGTCCTCTTCTGATTTATGGATCAGCTTGGGAAGATGATATGGATTTCGCTCAGTTCGTTATTATGTTTAAGTCTCTTTATTTTGAAGGGTTCGGAAGACCTGAAGGCGGAGTCAGAACAATTCTTTCCCTTTTGATGAAAAAAATTAACGATCTGAATGCCGATATCCGTTTTAAAACGGCGGTTTCAAAAATTTTGGTCAATGACTCTGGTGAGGCCTTTGGAGTCATTGCAAATGGTGAAGAGTTCTATGCACCAGTCATTTTATCTTCGATTGGTTATCCTGAAACTGTTCGTTTAACTCCTGAAGTCGCGTCTACTCCTAGGATTGGTGCGATGACATTCATGGAGAGTATTTTTATTTTGGATAAAAAAATACCTCTTCATCAAAACGATTCGACCATCATTTTTTATAATAACTCAAATAAATATGCCTATCGGCCAGCAGACCATTTTTTTGATTCTTCTTCTGCTGTGATTTGTTTCCCAGATAACTATGAATCACAAAATAAAGAAGGCGAGGGAACTGTTCGTATTACTTTTATGGCAAATTACTCCCAATGGAGAGAACTAGATAAGTCTAGCTATGAGTCCATGAAGAATAAAGTTGGAGAGTCTTCCCTCGAGCTAATGAAAAAATTAATTCCAGCGTTTGATGGTAAAGTTCTCTTCCAAGATATTTTTTCTCCTATGACGATTGAACGTTACACGTGGCATCTTAGTGGAACTGTTTATGGATCAATCGATAAAACAAGAGATGGAAGGACGCCCTTTAAAAATTTATATATTATTGGAACAGATCAAGGCTTTTTAGGAATCGTTGGTTCAATGTTATCTGGAATCTCCATGGCGAATCTTCATGGACTAATGGGGGCAAATGAAATTTGAACATCTAAGGCTGCATTCATTCGGATATGAGGAGCCAGAAAAATTTATCTCTTCGGATGAAATGGAAGAAAAGCTATCTCCCCTTTATGAAAGAGCAAAATTACCTTTTGGTCGACTCGAACTTCAAACAGGAATTAAGCGTCGAGGGTTTTGGCCCTTGGGCACACGTCCGAGCACGATTGCTTCAAAAGCGGCCGAAAAAATTCTAAGTAAATTTCCAAGAGAGAAAATTGATTTATTATTGCATTCTTCGGTTTGTAGAGATTTTCTTGAACCTGCAACTGCCGCTCAAGTTCATCACAACCTAAAATTATCCCCTCATTGTATGATTTCTGATCTCTCTAACGCATGCCTCGGAGTTCTTTCAAGTGTTTTGATGGCGGGACAAATGATAGAGAAGGGCGTGATTAAAACAGCGCTTATTGTCTCTGGTGAAAATGCAGGTCCCCTCATAGATCAGACTCTTCAGCATTTATTAAATGATCCCACGATGGATCGAAAAAAAATAAAACCCTTTATGGCCTCTCTTACAATTGGATCTGCCGCAGTCGCCTTTTTGCTAACTCATTCAAGCTTGGCACCAGATGCTCCAAAAATTGTTGGAGGATCAACTCTTACAGATTCGGGGTCTGTTGAACTTTGCCAAGGTGATGGGTCCTCTCATGGGCTTATGATGGAAACAGATTCAGAGGCCCTTTTGAAAGCGGGTGTTAAATTAGCATCTGAGAATTGGGCGAAAGCAAAATCAGTTCTGGGTTGGTCTAATCATGACGTTGATAAAATTATACCTCATCAAGTTGGTACTGCTCATAGACTTGCTATGCTTGCCAGTCTTGGACTTCCAGTAGATAGGGATTTTCAAACTTTTGAGCAATTTGGGAATACGGGATCAGCTGCTTTACCCCTGACACTCATGAAAGCAAGTGAAGCAGGTTTTTTAAAGCAGGGTGATAAAGTTGCTCTTTTGGGAATTGGAAGTGGATTAACCAGTACGATGCTTGGGCTGGAGTGGGCATGAGTTTAATTAAAGAGAATTTCAATAAATATGGATTACAAAAAGTGTATCCATTTAAGTCAAACTTCCTCCAATTAGGTGATCATAATCTTCATTTTGTAGATGAAGGGCAAGGTCAGCCTATTTTGATGCTTCATGGAAATCCTACTTGGTCATTTTATTATAGAAACTTGATCAAGACTTTTTCAGAAAAATACAGAACAGTTGTTCCTGATCATATCGGTTGTGGACTTTCAGATAAACCCCAGGCCTATGATTATTCACTAGAAACTCACATTCAAAATGCTTATCAGCTGATTAAGTTTTTAGATTTGAAAAAAATTATTCTGATCGTTCATGACTGGGGTGGGGCGATTGGGTTTGGTCTTGTCACAAGATATCCTGAGTTATTTGAAAAGATAGTGATTTTGAATACTGCGGCCTATCCCTCTGAACATATCCCTCAGAGAATCAATTTATTGAGACAAGGAAAAATAGGGGAATGGCTCACGAGAAAGTTAAATCTCTTCGCATGGCCTGCGACCTTTATGACGACTCAAAAAAAACTCCCTGAGATGATTAAGAAAGGCTACCTTCTTCCCTATGATTCCTGGGAAAATCGCGTTGCCGTTGCTCGCTTTGTTCAGGACATTCCTATGGAAAAAGAACATAAAACCTATGAGGTTCTATCAAGCATTGAATCGAAACTTAAAGATCTTCCTCATCCGAAGTTGATTCTTTGGGGTGGTAAAGATTTTTGTTTTAATAAGCATTTTTTTGAGAAATGGGTCGAGATTTATCCAGATGCCAACGCTCATTGGTATGCCAATGCTGGCCATTATGTTTTAGAGGATGCTCTTGAGGAAGTTTCTAGTGAGATTTGGAATTTTATAAAATAAATATGAATATTTCTTATCGTATTTCTGAAATTTCAAAAAATATTCCCAATAAAAAATCTGTGGTTCTTGCGAAGGATGGTTCTTTTTATTCCTTTAAAGAATTTGAGGAAAGATCCAATCAAATAGCGAATAAACTTTCGGAGCTAGGTATCCTTCCTGGGATGCGAACGCTTCTTTTCGTAAAACCCTGTTTAGATTTCTCTGTAATCACATTTGCACTTTTTAAATTGGGTGCTGTTCCTGTGCTAATTGATCCCGGTATGGGTGTGAAAAATTTATTGAATTCAGTGAAACAGGTGAAACCTGAGGCCATGATTTCAATCGGTAGAGCTCATTGGCTAAGACGTTTAAAGTCGGATTTTTTTAAGAGTGTTAAAATTAAGATTTCCTTAGGGTCTGTTGGTGGCAGAACCCATAATCTTTATAAAGATCTTTCCACATATTCGAGCTCGTTTCCTATATATAATGCGCAACCATCAGATACGTCGGCGATTCTTTTTACTTCTGGGGGGACAGGTATTCCGAAAGGAGTGATTTACACTCACGGAATATTAAATGCTCAAACAGATATTCTAAAAGAGATATTCAAACTCAATGAGAATAATATCGATCTTCCAGGTTTTCCTCTTTTCGCTTTATTTACACTGGCCATGGGGATGACTTCAGTTATCCCTGAAATGGATCCTACAAAACCTTCAAAATGTAACCCTGAAAAAATTGTCGAAAATATTCTTAACTACAACGTAACCTTTGCAGCTGGTTCTCCTTCAATCTGGGAGAGAGTGGGGAAGTATTGTCTTGAAAAAAGAATTCAGCTCCCTTCCATCAAGCAAGTGGTGATGTTTGGAGCTCCTGTTCGTTTTGAAATTCATGAGATGTTTAAAAAGGTCTTAGTTGATGGTGATACATTTACTCCTTATGGGGCAACAGAGTGTCTTCCAGTTTCTTTAATTTCTGGAAGTGAGATCTTAGATAAGCACTTACCAAAAATGCGATCTGGTTCTGGAACATGTATTGGAAGAGCTATCCCTGGGGTCGAGCTTAAAATAGTGAAAACTACGGATATTCCGGAGACTTCTTTGAACGAAGTCTCGCCTGGTGAGGTGGGAGAAATTGTGGTCTCGGCGCCTCAAGTGACACCCGGTTATTTTGAAATGTTAGATGAAACAAAAAAAGCTAAAATCTATGAGGGTGGAAAACTTTGGCACCGAATGGGAGATTTAGGTTGGATAGATGAGAATGATCAGTTGTGGTTTTTGGGACGTAAATCTCATCGCGTAATGGCCGATGATTTTATTTTTTACCCCATTCAAGTTGAGTCCATTTTTAATCAGCATCCCGAGATTAAAAGAACCGCGCTTATTAGGTTAAATATCGCCGGAGTCGTTAGACCTGGTCTTGTTATTGAGCGTTTTGATAAATCGACGAACATGACTGATCAATTCCACAAAGAATTACTTCAATTTAAAGATAAGTTTAATTTTACAAGGCCAATAAATAATTTTTTTCTTAAGAAAGATTTTCCAGTCGATGTACGACACAATATAAAGATTGATAGGATTGAACTTTCTAAATGGGCACAAGAATTAACAGGGTAAGACAATGAGAATTTTAGTTACAGGTGGAGGGGGATTTCTTGGAACCTCTATTATTAAAGAGCTTATTAAAAACCCATCTTATCTTGTGACAAATTTTTCTCGTCACTCATACTCACATCTCGAAGAGATTGGAGTCCCAACAATAAAGGGTGATCTGAGATTAAAAGAAGATGTTGATCGTGCCTTAAAATACGGCTTTGATGCCATTTTTCATGTAGCGGCACTGGCCGGAGTGTGGGGAAAATATCAAGATTATTTTGAAATCAATTATGTCGGTACTAAAAATCTTCTTGAATCGGCGAAAAGTTTTGGTATCAAAAAGTTTATTTATACATCAACTCCTTCAGTTGTTTTTAATAAGGGCGATCTCTTGGGTGTCGATGAGTCAGCCCCTTATGCAACTCATTTTCTAAATGCTTATTCTGAAACAAAGACGATGGCGGAAAAGCTTGTCTTACAAATGAATGATGGGAATGATTTTCTCACCTGCGCTATTAGACCTCATCTTATCTGGGGGCCAGGTGATCCTCATCTCTTTCCTAGAATTATTCAAAAAGGGAAATTAGGAAAACTCAGAATAGTTGGTGATGGCGAAAACTTGGTGGATATTGTCTATGTCGATAATGCTGCTAAGGCGCATGTCCTGGCGTTTCAAAATTTATCTTCTGGATCCCCTGTCTGTGGCCAGGCCTATTTTGTAGGTCAAGAAAGACCAGTTAACTTGTGGTCTTTTATTAATGAAGTTTTACAATCATTAAAAATCGAGAGTGTAACAAAAACAATAAGTATATCTTCTGCTTATCGATTGGGTTGGTTATTGGAAAAAATCTTTAACATTCTTGGGATCAATAAACCTGAGCCACCTATGACAAGGTTTGTTGCCTTAAATCTTGGGAAATCTCATTACTTTTCTCATCAAAAAGCGAAAAAAGATTTCGGGTACATACCTGAGATTTCAATTGAAGAGGGACTGAAAAGAACCTTTGCTTACAGAAACAGTCTTAAAGAGTAAAAGGGATGATGTAGGCCATTACGATGACAAAATCTTTTGCCGGATCCTTTGAAATAACATTGGAATCTACGGAATATTCATTTCGATTCGTCCAATTCACAGCGAGCTCAATCCAAGACTGATTTTCAAGGATTTTCCTATTAACAAAATAGAGATCAATATAATCATTATTGCCAGCACCGTCTAATGTTTGAAAGGTGTCCCTCGAGCGGATACTGCCTTTTTCCCTGTCAAAATAATTAAATCCAGCATAGATGGCACCGTCCATGGTGTTATTGTAACTCCAATCATAACCGATCCTAAAATAGGTATATCTTGAGTGATAGCCGAAATAATCATCCATGAGAGAAAATTCAAAATTCACATGGTGATGCTTAATCTGTAGATTCCATTCATCAGTATCGAATACTCCAGCTCCAGGAAAATAAAATTTTGAGTAGAAAAATTGCATCTCGACTGAGGGGAAAACCCATCTCTTTCCAACTGTAAAATCAATCTCGGATGTTACCTTAGAATACTTATGAAGTCCTTCATCGGAAAATTCCGCATTGGAAACAAAGCTTCCAAGGTAGAAGCCATTTTCCTCTTCATAGTCAAATTCCCCTTGAATCGCGGGCCTATGTTCAGTAAAGGTTGTTCCTCTCCAAATAAAATCCGAGTAAGCACCAAATTCTGCTTCAACTCCAGCAAATACTAAAAGAGGGAATAAAATAATTAGGATGATCATTTTTTATTAAAAGCCTTTACAATATTTTGATCAAAATAGTTTGAACTCATTCCTGCATCAACAATAAGAGTTGATGCGTTTATGCCAGAACTTCTTGGAGAAAGAAGAAAGCAAACGGTGTTAGCGACTTCTTGAGTTTCTAGAGAAGATTTTCTTAAGGTGAGTTCCTCAGCATAAAAATAATTATCAATATAATTTGGAATACCAGCTGAGGCAGACGTTTTTAGAGGTCCTGCTCCCACAGCATTGACTCTAATTTTTGAAAATTCAGAAAATGATTTGGCCAAAAAGGGAACAGTCGCATCAAGCATGGCCTTTATAGGTCCAAGGTAGCCATAGGAGGTTGCCTTCGTATTAGAAATGGAAATGGTTACGATACTTCCCTCGCTGCTCATTAATTCTCTTAATTGATGACTCATTTCAACGAGAGAGAATGAACTAATCTGAGCGGCCTGAAGATAGTCGTCTCGTTTTGTTTCAATAAATGGCTTAGGACCCTCTGAGAAATTAGCAAAGGCAAGAGAATGAAGAAAACCATCAATTTTTTGATTGATTTTTAAAGCAAGATCCTTGTCTCTTTCAACATCAAATACAAAAACATTTGAGTCTGGGAACAATTTTTTGACTGCATCCATTTGTGACTCAGACTGCACAGAAAAAACACACCGAGCACCGTTTTCAATTAACGTTTTTGCGGAAAAGTAGGCGACAGATTTTTTGTTTGCAACTCCAGCAATATAAAAGGTTTTATCTTTCACCCCAAGGAAGTCCATTATACGTCTCCGTTCTCAATAAGTGTCGCGGCAAACTCAATTGTCATAATCGTTTTTCCTGCAGAAGTGATTTTACCTTTCATAAATGCCGCGTTCGCAAGCATTTCAACAAAATCGACAGTAATCAGAAGTAAATCACCGGGTTTTGCCATATTTTTAAATTTCGTGCTTTGAATCCTTGTTACCAGGGCCGTTTTACTGTTTCCTGCGGCTTCACCTCTTAATGCCATGAGAAGAGCACCAGTTTGAAAAACAGCTTCACACATGAGAACTCCAGGAAAGACAGGTCTTCCTGGAAAATGTCCTCTAAAAAAATCCTCTTCGCCTGTTAATTTTTTTGATGTTGTTATTGAGTTTTCACTTCTTTCAACAATGTTTTCAATAAAAAGAAATGGCTCACGTTGAGGGATATTATTTAAAATCGTTTCAAGCATTGAGTCCTCCTGCTATGTCTAAGGTCGCTCCTGTAATATAAGAGGCCTCTTTTGATGCAAAAAAGAGAACTGCGTGAGAGACCTCATCCACTTTTCCGAATCTTTTCATTGGAACCTGTGATTTATATTCTTTCACTTGTTCATCAGGAAGATCTGCGAGAAGTTCAGTCTCAATAAATCCAGGACAAACGTTATTGATCGTTATATTTCTTTTTGCGACTTCCTTAGAAACAGAAAGAGACATTGCTATTTGCCCTGCCTTTGAAGCAGCATAATTGGCCTGACCCGGAAGTCCTAATTTTCCGCCCACTGAGGACATATTTACAATTCTTCCAAAGCGATTTTTCATCATCTGAAGAACTGCAAATCTGGTCATGTTGTAGGTCCCTTTGAGATTAGTATCTATAACTGAATCCCATTCACCCTCCGACATGCTGGCAACAATGTTATCTCTTCTAATGCCTGCGTTGTTCACTAAGACTTCTAACGAGGGAAATTGCTTTTCATAATCATTAAAAAAAGCTTCTACTTCTTGTGAAATGGAAACATCGAATTTCTTTAGAATAAGTTTCTCACCATAGATGGAGTTTTTATCCTTGAAGATTTTTGCTTTTTCATCGTTCCCTGAGTAGGTCGCAACAACCGTTGCTCCGGCCTTCAAAAAGGCTTCTGTAATGCCGGCACCAATACCTCGAGTTCCGCCTGTGACGATGACATGTTGATTTGTAAATTGATACATGATTAAACTCCTGTTCCTAAATAGCTTTCAATAGCATTTGCTTGAATCACACCGTAATTGGCAGCTCCGAGCCATCCAGACATGATAATTCCTACTGATCCAGCATGGAATAATCCTGGTATTGTTTTGTGTAAATTCATGGAAACCTCTAAACCCTCAAATTTTGTTCCAAAGGAAGTTCCTTTTGGGTGAAGAGTATATTTTTCAACAGTTAAAGGAGTCGCAGCTTCTATAACTTCTAATTTATCCCTTATGTCAGGTATGAATGCTTCTAGCCCTTTGATTGTTTCTTCAATCATGAATTTTTTTTCTGCTTCATATTCTTCAGCACTCAATTTTTTCCAATCATCGTATTGGCAATTTGTGCTTGATACAATCGCAACTCTGGCATTCTTATCCATCGGTCGACACTCTTCTGGATAATAAACAGAAAAGGTTCGAGAACTAACTTTAAGATCTAATAGCCTTGCAGGATCATAGGTTGGATAGCTTGAGGTGAAAACAAGTTCTCCAATGTATGGTATCGTTGCCCCTTCTTTGAGACCCATATAGACTTGGCAACTAGAAGAGTTTAGTCGAGTTTCTTTTGTCTTAGTTAAGAAGTCCTTCGGAAAATGTTCTTCACCAACAAGTTGTAGAACGGTAGATCTGATGTTGCTGTTTGATAAAACGACTTTTGAATTTATTTTTTTTCCATTTATGATGACACCGGAAGTAGCATTCTCAGTGATGGTGATCTTTTCAACTTTAGTTTGTAGTTTTATGTCGACATTATTTTTTAGCAATTCGTCTTTCATCTTATTGATCAAGGAGTCAGTACCCCCTCTAAAGGTATAAACGCCTTTACTCATAAAATTGGAAAAAACAATTCCGTAGGAAATAGCCGGATCCTCTAGAGTAGAGCCATTGGCGTAGGTGATGGGTTCCATTAAAAATCTCACCACATCATTTCTTCCTGGGAAAAATTTTTCAAAAAGCTCTCGGTTTGTCATTTGAGAGTTATCGTAAAAATTCATCTTGGATAGGTAATCAAAAAAAGCATCCACGGTTTCTTTCTTTAAGGAAAACTTCTCCACCATGACATTGGTATAATCTTCTTTTGTAAAATCAGTTTGAATCGTAAACTGTGGATTAACAAAGCGTACATCTTTCAGCTGAACAATAGAGTCTGCAATCTCTTTACTCCAGTACTTCCTGCAAGTTTTAATCATTCCGACTGGGAAACCGTGAAGGGAGATATCAAAGACATGATTCCTATCATTTCGATAGAACCATGTTGCAAATCCTCCAAGCTTGTTATGGGATTCTAAAAGTAAAACCGAGTGACCATTTCTTCCAAGGATATTGGCGGCCGTCATTCCGGCAAGGCCTGCTCCCACAATGATGACATCGTAGTTTTTTGTTATTTCGTCTCTCACTTTATAAAGCATGTTAAATCTCGCACTGCGTTAATGTGACAATTATCATTCGGGAACATTAGACGAATCTCTCGAAAAAGTCATGAATTCCGTTACAATATATGAATAATATCTAACAGGTTTAAAAGGTTCTTATGCTTTTGTTAAAGCACTTTAAAAACTCTCTCGGTTTTGATTTGAGATCACTTGCGTTTTATCGGTTCTTCCTTGGCATTATCGTCATTGCGGATGTGATTTATCGTTTAAATGATTTAACTAATTTCTATACCGATGTGGGACTCATACCAAGGAGTTTATTTTTAAATGAAATGACGATGCCTTGGTCTCTGTCTTTCCACCTTGCAAATGGAAGTTTTGGTTTTGCCGTCTTTATGTTTTCCCTGCAAATTGTGATTGGTCTGATGCTTTTATTTGGTTATAAGACTCGTTGGGCCATTGTCGGTGCTTTTGTCATGATGGTTTCCGTTCATAATAGAAATTGGCTTATTAATAACGGAGGTCATGATGTTTTAAGGGCGATCCTTTTCATTTCTATTTTTCTTCCATTAAATAAGCGCTTCTCAATTGATTCTGCACTAGAAAAAGAAAGGGTTACCGAAAATCAATATTTTTCAACTTGGGTATTAACTTTTTTTCTACAGGTTTTTTTGATTTATTATATGAGTTATCTTTTAAAAGACTCTGATATTTGGAGAAAAGATTATACCGCATTTTTTTATTCCTCTAGACTCGACATTTTTTCCAAACCATTTGGCATTTGGTTAAGACAATTTCCCGATTTGGGGAAAGTCATTACTTTTTTTAGTATTTATCTTGAGTGCTTAGGGCCAGTTATTCTCGTTTTTTCTTTTTTCTTTGGGAAAAGATGGTGGAAAATTCGGATAGCGCTTGTTTTCCTTTTTATTGCTTTTCACTTTAGTATTTTTCTAACCATGAAAATAGGTCTCTTTACTTTTATCTGTGAAGTTATGTGGCTTATTTTTTTGCCGGGTGATTTTTGGGATGTCATTCAAAGGAATAGTGAAATAGATGCAAAAAAGATGACCATCTATTTTGATCAAGACTGTCTTTTTTGTTTTAAGATGGTGAGGGTGATAAGAGAATTCTTTTTATCACAATCTGTTGAGATCCTCCCGGCCCAAGAAAATGAATCTGTTTATAAGTCCATGAAGAAAAATAATTCTTGGGTGGTAAAAAATCATGAGGGTCAGGAATTTTATCGTTACGATGCTTTCCTCTATCTTCTTAAGTGTTCCTCTTGGGGTAAGTTCTTATACCCTGTCTTTTCATTGAAGATGTTCAAATTTTTTGGAAACCTTTTCTACTTAGTGATTTCAAATAATCGAAATATCTTTGCTAAGGTGAGTCAGTTTTTTCCTCTAATGGAGTCAAAAAAAGAAATTCGTTCCCTTAAGTGGATTTCAGAATCCTCTGGAGTTTTCATTTTTATAACCATTTTTGCTTGGAATCTCACGACTATAAAAAAATTGAATTTTAGCTCACCTTTTTTTCAAGATGTCACAAGATGGCTTCACCTTTATCAAGAGTGGAATATGTTTGCCCCTTTCCCAAAGCTAGACAATGTTTGGGTTGAAGTACCTGCAACTCTAAGCGATGGAAGTGAAATTGAACTCATTTCCGGCTCAAGGGATATTTATAGCATCAAAGATCTCTCTTTTGCTGAAGGGATAACAAATGATCACTGGAGAAAGTTTTATCTGAATCTTTCAGATAAAACGGACTACGCTCGATATTTCGCTGGTTATTTATGTCGAGAGTGGAATGTTCGCAAAATTCAACATGTACCGGGGAAGGACCTTACCAAGTTTGAGATTATTGTATTCTCTCAATTAAATCTTCCAAATGGAGATAAAGGTGGGATTGTTCGTAAGCTCTCTTGGAAACACTGGTGTTTTGATAAGGATTTTCAAGCTGAAAACCCTAAACCCTAATGCGTTTATTTTTCTGTCATGACGGTGATTTCAAAATGATCTGTTACGAGTTCTGGAGATTGAATAAACTTTTTACAAAGTTCATTTAGTCTTATCGTGGGCTTATCATGAGGATTTTTTTCAATAAGGTGCTCGAATATATCTTTAGCTGAAGAGAATTGTTTCTTTTGAAATAATTTATGGCCATAGATATAGCTTTCAAGTGCTTCGTCGTTTTTTGTCATCCAGTGATTCATGTATAAGACTTCATGGATTCCTACTGCCTGTGTTTTTCCTTTAACGACAACCTTATCAATTGGTCTCGTTTTGATATGAGTTAGATCAAGTCTTTCTAGTGTCATGTCTGAGATTAATATCTGCGCACCATAGTACTTACAGAGGGATTCAAGTCTTGCCCCGAGATTCATATTGTCACCAAGAGCAGTGTAGGAAAAAATCCTCGTGGAGCCCATATTTCCTACCGAGCATTCCCCAGAATTAAGTCCTATACCAACATTAAATTTGGGTCTTCCTAGGCGCTCGAATTCCTCATTGATTTCTGGAAGTTTATTCATCATTTGGATAGCTGCTTCAACTGCGAACTGCGCATGGTTTCCAATTGAGAGAGGTGCACCCCATAAAGCAACGATTGCATCGCCGATATATTTATCTAGTGTGCCTTTGGTATCAAACACAATATCGGTCATGGCACCCATATAAGTGTTAAGTGACTGAGAAAGTTCTGTTGCGGTCATTCCCTCAGATATCTTTGTGAAATCTCTTACATCGGAGAAAAGGCAAGTGATATCCATTTTTGTTCCGCCCACATGAAGCTTTTCTGGGTCTTTAAGCATTTCATCAACAATGGTGGGGGCCACGTAACGAGCAAATGTTCCTCTGATCTGTTTTTTCTCCTTATTTGCTTCGTAGAACTTGATAAATGTATTCCATGAATAACAGGAGAGAATACAAAAAAAGCTATAGAAAAGTTTAAGTTCATAGCCTTGTGGAAAATAATGATACTTATCGGCGATATGATAGATTACCAAAATGGCAATTACGATAATAGCGTCTAAAAAAGCGTTACCTTTCCTCTGAACTAGCAAAAAGACTAGCATCGAGATAAATAAGAAAATTAGAGAAATCAAAAGAGAGTCAGAGTTTTTTTGATAAAAGTATTTATGAAGAAGCATGTGCGCCATGTTTAGATGGCTATAAACTCCTGGCATCTGGGGATCAATAGCTGTTGATCTTAAATCGTGGGCACCTAAAGCAGTAGATCCAACAAAGACCATTTTATCTTTGATGAGCTCAATCATCTTTGGATCGTTTTTTTTCGCCTTTATAAGATCATAAAGGGAGATGGTGTTAAATTGATCTGTTCCGCCAATATAGCGAATCTTAGTTTGACCTCCCTCAGAGATTTCTAATTTCTTTTGATCAATTTCAAGCTCTCCAGATATACCATTTTCATCTTTAAAAATTTTGATATTTCTTTTTTCACCGGTAAATGCTTCATAAGCATTGAGAGCAAGAGAACCATAATAAATTGTGTCAATATTTGAAACTAGTTGATATTGCCTGAAAACCCCATCTGAATCCTGCTCAGCATGAATATTTCCTAGTCCCACTCCACTTTCGAGGATTTCTTGAATTGGGAAAGTATACTTATTAATTTTCATCTGGGACAAGTTAGCTTCGCCCCTAGTATTAATCATATGGTCTAACATCTGCTCAGGAGCTTCACTGAGTGCCTCCTCCGCATTGTTAACTGAAGTGTAGGCGATGAAGATTTCTCCACCTTTCTTTTTAAAGTTTTTTATAGAATTTACAAAAACTTTATCAGGAGAGATTTTCCCATAGTCAGGTGATCTCTCTGGATAAAAGATATCAAGGCTTACGACCTTAGCACCAAAGTGACTTAGCTGATCAATCATTTCAGCGTGTACAGTTCTTGGAATTGGCCATGAACCGATTTTTTGAAGTGAGTAATCATCAATTTTAATTAAAGTAATTTCCTTACTCTTAAAATTTGGATCTAAAAGGGATTTCATTCTAAAGTCATAAAACCTTTCTTCAAATGACCTTGAATAGTGGTGAGTGTAGGCAAGAATCTTATAAAAAATATTTCCTTGCTCCATTTCAGTTGGTCTGATGGTGGTCGTAAGAATACACAGCAAAGCAAAGGTAAAAATAAAGATAAGCCCAGTTTGTCTTAAAGATTTGGTTAAAAACTTTTGTAACAATGGATGATCCTCGTTTAGTCTGATAAATTGAGCTCTGCGTGAAGATTCAATACTAGAGACAGTAA